>Ga0181536_10002564_pt1 | contig 20379 bp, 20 predicted proteins | sample PEATcosm2014_Bin_41_FD_121105 | JGI IMG/M metagenome (GOLD analysis project Ga0181536, IMG submission 121105) | Peatland microbial communities from MTU Mesocosm Facility, Houghton, MI, USA - PEATcosm2014_Bin17_60_metaG | ecosystem: Environmental > Terrestrial > Soil > Wetlands > Peat | place...
GCAAGGCTCGCTACATCGGGGCCAGTTCCATGTTTGCTTGGCAGTTTGCCAAGGCGCAGCACGCGGCCGAGCGTCGCGGTTGGACCCGGTTCTCGGTGATGCAGTGCCACTACAACCTCGTCTACCGCGAAGAAGAGCGCGAGATGATCCCCCAGTGCATCGACCAGGGGATCGGGGTGATCCCGTGGAGCCCGTTGGCGCGCGGCGTTCTGGCCGGCAACCGGACCCGTGCCGGTGACCGCCGCACCACCCGGTCGGGGACGGACCCGTTCGCCGACCATCTCTACAGCCATTCGGCCGACTTCGACGTGGTCGAGCGGGTGGCCGAGGTGGCGGCCGAGCGCGACGTCCCACCGGCCCAGGTGGCATTGGCCTGGCTGTTGCACAAGCCGGCGGTCACCGCACCCATCGTCGGCGCCACTTCCGTCGCCCACGTGGAGGACGCGCTGGCCGCCGAGAAGCTGGAACTGAGCCCCGAGGAGATCGATCGACTCGAGGAGCCCTACGTGCCCCATCCCGTACTGGGGCACTCCTAGCCGAGAGGACCGACGCCGCCGCACCCGGGCCGGTCAGCCGGGCCGGTCAGCCGGTCAGCCGGTCAGCCGGCGAGCTGGCGCAGGACGTAGGTCAGAATGCCACCGTTTCGGTAGTACTCGGCCTCCATGGGCGTGTCGATGCGAACCCGGGCGTTGAACGCGACGGCGTCGGCGCGCACGGTCACCTCCTTGGGGACCTCGCCGCCCCCGATGGCCTCGACGCCGATAATGTCGAACGCCTCCTCGCCGCTGAGCCCCAAACTTGCCGCACTCTGCCCGTCGGCGAATTGCAGGGGCATGATGCCCATGCCGACGAGGTTGGAGCGGTGGATGCGCTCGTAGCTCTCGGCGATCACCGCCCGCACGCCGAGGAGAGCCGGGCCCTTGGCCGCCCAGTCGCGCGACGATCCCGAGCCGTACTCCTTGCCGGCCAGGACGACGAGGGCGATGCCGTCGGCCGCGTAGGCCATGGCCGCCTCGTAGATGGACATTTCGGCCCCGTCGGGGAGATGGCGGGTCACGCCCCCCTCGGTGCCCGGGGCGAGGAGGTTGCGCAGCCGCACGTTCGCGAACGTCCCGCGCATCATGACCTCATGGTTTCCGCGACGCGCCCCGTAGGAGTTGAACTCGGAGAGCTCGACGCCGTGGTCGGTCAGGTAGACGCCCGCCGGCGCTGCCGGCTTGATGGACCCGGCGGGGGAGATGTGGTCGGTGGTCACACTGTCGCCGACCATCGCCAAGACGCGCGCCCCGAGGATGTCGCCCACCGGTTCGGGCTCAGGCCCCAGGTCCTCGAAGAACGGCGGTTCGAGCACGTAGGTCGATGCCGGGTCCCAGGCGAAGGTGGAACCGCCGGAGATCTCCACGTCGGCCCAGCGCTCGTCCCCGTCGAACACCGCGCCGTATCGGGCGCGGAACATGTCCGACGACACGCCGGCGCGCACCGCCTCGGCCACCTCGGCGGTCGACGGCCACAGCTCGCGCAGGTACACCGGGTTGCCGGCGTCGTCGGTGGAGACGGGATCCGTCGTCAGGTCGACGTCCATGGTCCCGGCCAACGCGTAGGCGACGACCAGCGGGGGCGAGGCCAGGTAGTTCAGCCGCACGTCGGGGTGGATGCGACCTTCGAAGTTTCGGTTCCCCGACAACACGGCCGCCACCGACAGGTCGCCCTCGTGGACGGCCTCGGACACCCCTGGCAGCAGCGGCCCCGAGTTGCCGATGCAGGTGGTGCAGCCGAAACCCACCAGGTTGAACCCGAGGGTCTCGAGCGCCGTCACGAGCCCGGCGCGCTCGTAGTAGTCCATCACCACGCGCGACCCGGGGGCGAGCGTGGTCTTGACCCAGGGCTTGGCGCGCAGCCCGCGGGCTGCGGCCTTTTGGGCCAGCAACCCGGCGGCGAGCATCACCTGGGGGTTGGACGTGTTCGTGCAGCTGGTGATGGCCGCGATGACCACCGCACCGTCGGCGAGCTCGACCGTCGATCCCGCGGCCAGCGAGGTCCGGACGTGGCGCCCGCCGGCCGGCGCACCGGCGCGCTCCACGGCCGTGCGCATCGACGTCCGGGCGTCGCCGAGGGCGACGCGGTCCTGGGGTCGCGACGGGCCGGCCACGCTCGGCACCACGTCGCCGAGATCGAGCTCGACGTGCTCGGAGAACACCGGCGCAGGGTCACCGGTCCGGTGGAAGAGGCCCTGCTCCTTGGCGTAGGCCTCGACCAGGGCCACGTGGTCCTCGTCGCGGCCGGTGAAGCGGAGGTAGTCGAGGGTGAGGTCGTCGACGGGGAAGATCACGCACGTCGCGCCGTACTCGGGTGCCATGTTGCCGATGGTGGCCCGGCTCTCCAGCGGGAGCGTGGTCAGCCCGGGACCGTGCACCTCGACGAATTTCCCGACGACACCGTGGTGGCGGAGGAGCTCGGCGATGGTGAGGACCAGGTCGGTGGCCGTGGCGCCCTCGGGGAGCCGGCCGGTGAGGCGGAGGCCGACCACCGGTGGGACGAGCATGGTCAGTGGTTGGCCCAGCATGGCCGCCTCGGCCTCGATGCCACCCACCCCCCAACCGAGCACGCCCAGGCCGTTGACCATTGTGGTGTGGGAGTCGGTGCCGACCAAGGTGTCGGGATAGGCCCAGCCGTCATCGGTGGCGAACACCACACGCGCCAGGTACTCGAGGTTCACCTGGTGGCAGATGCCGGTTCCCGGGGGCACGACGCGGAACCCGTCGAAGGCCCCCTGGGCCCAGCGCAGGAGCTGGTAGCGCTCGATGTTGCGGCGGTACTCGATGTCGACGTTGGTGGCGAACGACGACGTCGTGCCCGAGGACTCGGCGATGACGGAGTGGTCGATGACGAGCTCGACCGGCACGAGCGGGTTGATACGGGCCGGATCGCCGCCCGACCGCCGCAGCGCGTCGCGCATGGCGGCCAGGTCGACCACCGCCGGCACGCCGGTGAAGTCCTGCATCAGGACGCGCTCGGGACTGAAGGCGATCTCCGTCTCGGGTGCCGATCCCGACTCCTGGTGGGAGGCCCAGGCGGCGACCGCCTCGATGTCCGCGCCGTGGACGTGACGTCCGTCCTCGTGGCGCAACAGGTTCTCCAAGACGACCTTCATCGAGTACGGGAGCCGGGCCACGTCGAAGCGCGCCGCCAGCGGATCGAGCCGGTGGATCTCGACGGAGCGGTCGCCGACCCGCAACGTGGATCGGGTGGCGAAGCTGTCGATGGACGGGGTGCGCAGGGCCATCGCCCCATTCTGCCGGGAGTGGCCGACCACTGCCGCTCGGCGGCCCAACGGTGTCGCTCAGCCGTCCCCGTCAGCGCAGCGCCTCCACCGCGGACGAGCCGGCCACGACCAGGAGGCCATCGGCGTAGGCGGGAGCGGCGAAGTGGGTGGGTGGGCCCGTGTCGAGGGGCACCGTGTACCGGGTCGTTCCCCGGGCCTGGTCGATGCCGTAGAGGGTCGACGCCCCCGGGTCGATCGACCACACCACGCCGCCGGCTACTGTCGGCGACCCCGCCCCGCCGGTCGGGGAGCGCCAGGTCCAGCCCCTGGCCATGGCGTTGCCCGGGCCGATGAGGACCTGGTCGACGGTCCCGTCGTCGCTGCACACGACGTAGGCGGCCCCCGACGCGTAGGCGTTGGCGCCGCGTGAATTGCACACCCCGATCGACGACAGCGGGTGCCCGATCCCGCCGAGGTCGTCGGCGTCGAGGAGATAGGCGATGGCCTGCTTGCCCACCACGAACAGGCGCCCGTCGCCCAGTGCGATGGGGGCGGTGGAGCCGAGGTCCAGATCGTCGGCGTTGTCCTGGGCCCACTCGGCCGGGGCGAAGTACCCGAGCTCTTGGAGGTCGGGACCGAGGGCGATCACGGCGTTGCCGTGGTCGAAGGGCTGGCCCGGGTGGGCGCTGCCGTTGCCGCTGGCCACGTAGACCGTGCCGGAGGGGTCGACGGTGATCCCCGCCGGGGCCCAGATCGCACCCTGGTTGGCGGCGGGGACCCGGTAGGCGACCACCGGACCGCTCCCGAACTCGTCGACACCGACGACCCAGCCGTTGTAGCGCCCGCAGTCCCCGTCGTTGCCCCCGAAGCCGACCAGGACGCGCCCACCGGCGAGGGCCAGGCCGACGCGTTGGAGCTGCGCGGGCGCCGACCACCCCGGCTGGTCGAGGTCCACCGTCCACTCCACGTCATGGTCGGTGGTCGAGATGGCGCTGAGCACGTGGTGGACCGTCCCCTTGGCCACGACGGCCGCCGAGGCGAACACCATGGCAGTGGCCGGGTCCACCACCATCGTGGAGGTGATCCCCACCGTCGGCGAGATGTCGCCGCACGGCAGGTCGCCCGAAGGCACCGCTGTGCCGAGGTGGACCGACCACGACACCGCGCCGGTGGCGGCGTCGAGGCTGTAGACGGTGTCGTTCTCGGTGCCCACCAGGACGTGGCCGGCGAATACGAGCGGCTGGCCGTAGACCGGGCCGTCGAGCGGGGGCGACGTCCACACCTCGGCGGGCGTGTGGGCGAAGGCCGGCGCGTTCACCGCCGAGGTCCGGGTGAAGCCGCCGCCGTAGGTCGTCCACGCGGGAGCCGCGGTCGCCGCCGTCGTGCTCGGCCCCGGGGCGCTCGTGCTCGTCGTCGCGCCGGGCGCGCCTGGCGCCGTTGCGGCCGATGGACGCGACGAGCCGCAGCCCGACGAGCAGGACGCGGCGGCCAGGATGACCAGGACCGACGACCAGAGCACGAGGCGGCGCACGGGCCCCGAGTCTTGCGCGCATCGCTCCGGGCGTGTCGGCTCGACGCCGAGGCCGGCCCCGGTCGTAGCGCCGCCGGGGTCGTAACGTCGGGACCGATGGAGGTCCGCATCGGGTTCTTCTCGTTCACCGAGGTCACCGATCCCGGCGCGCACCGGGCCTACAACGCTTGGCACCAGCTCGACCACCTGCCCCAGCAGTACGCCATCCCCGGGGTGGCCCACGGGCAGCGATGGGTGGCGACCCCGGCGTGTCGGGCCGGGCGCGCCGTGCCGGGCCCCGGCTTCGACCGGGTCCACTATCTGACGCTCTATCTCATGGGCGCACCGGTGGCCGAGACGCTCGACGCCTTCCGGTCCCTGGCGCGACGCCTGCGCGAGGCGGGGCGGTTCTTCGAGGACCGACTCGCGCACCTGTCGGGACCCTTCGCCGTGACCGAACGGGCCGCCGCCGGCCGGGTGCTGGTGTCGGCGGACGTCGTGGCCGTACGCCCGAACCTCGGGGTCTATGCCGTGGTCGAATCCGGGGCCTCGGCATCGGCCCCGCCCGACCTGGACCCCCTGGTCGGCGTGGCCGGTGTGGCCGGTGCGTGGACGTTCACGGCCACGGCCGAGCTCCAGGCTGCGGGCTGGCATCCCGGCGACCGACGGGTGACCGTCTGCTATCTCGACGAGCCCCCGGCAGGCGTGTCCCCCCGGCTCGACGCGTTGGTCGGCGCGGCCCGCTCGCCGTTCTCGGGCACCGTCGAGTTCGCCGGGGCGTTCGAGACGATCGTGGCGTGGTCCTGGGACTGGTTCGACGATCCCGACGGGGCCTGAGGCGGGACCGTCCCCCACTGCTCCCGCCGTGCCCCGGGCCTACAGGCGGACGATCACCTTCCCGGTGTTGCCGCCGGTGAACAGCAGGTTGAGCGCCTCGGTGCAGTGCTCGAGGCCGTCGACGAAGTGCTCGGCCGACCGCACCTTGCCTTCGGCCACCCATCCGAACATCTCGGCCTGGGCTTCGGGGAACCGGTCCACGTAGTCGAGGATGATGAATCCCTCCATGCGCCCCCGCTTCATCAAGAGGTTCAGGTAGTTGGCCGGGCCGGGAGGCAGTGACTCGGCGTTGTAGAGCGAGATGGCCCCGCACAGCACGACCCGTCCCCGCATGGCCAACTGGGCCAGGCAGGTGTCGAGGATGGGTCCCCCGACGTTGTCGAAGTACACGTCGATGCCCTCGGGGCACTCGGCGCGCAGCCGGGCCGACACACGCTCGTCGCGGTAATCGACAGCTGCGTCGAACCCGAGCTCGTCGACGATCCACGCGCACTTCTCCTTGGTTCCGGCGATGCCCACGACCTTGGACGCGCCTTTGATCTTGGCGATCTGGCCGACCAGCGACCCGGTGGCGCCCGCCGCCCCCGAGACCACGACCGTCTCGCCGGCCTGGAGCCGTCCGACGTCGAGGAGGCCGAAGTACGCCGTCATCCCGTTCACCCCGAGCACGTTCATGGCCAGCTCGGGGGCCACCCCCGGTGGGATCACCTGCATCGAAGCCGGTCCTTCGTCGGCGATGACGTAGTCCTGCCACCCCGTCATCCCGAAGACCAGGTCGCCTGGCGTGTAGCGGGCGCTGTCGGACTCGACCACCTCGCCCACGCCGGGACCGCGCACCACCTCGCCGAGGCCGATGGGCGGGAGATAGCCGGGCCGGTCGTCCATCCACGTCCGGATGGTGGGGTCGATGGAGAGGTACCGCACCTTCACCAGGGCTTGGCCCGGGCCGGGCGACGGGGCCGGCTCCTCCTCCATCCGGACGGTCGTGTCGTCGACCATGCCCGTCGGTCGTCGGGCCAGCACGAGGCGGCGATTGGTGTCGGTCATCGGTTCCCTCCGCGGCGTGGCCGGCCAGGGCTGCGGGCGGGCGTCACGTCCCGACCGTCGAGATGCCCCCGTCGACGGGGATGACGGCGCCGGTCAGGTAGGTACCGGCGCGCGAGGCCAGGTAGATGGCGGCGCCGGCCATGTCGTCGGGACGCCCGATGCGCCGCATCGGGGCCGATGCGGCGATCTGCTCACCGAAGGCGTCCAGCGTGGCGGCCATCATCTTCGACTGGAACGGGCCCGGCGCGATGGCGTTCACGGTGATGCGCGGGGCCAGGCGCTTGGCCAGGTGTCGGGTGAGTTGGTGGACGGCGGCCTTCGACGCCGAGTACGAGTACGTCTCCAACACGGGCACGTGGAGCCCGTCGATCGAGCCGATGTTGATCACGCGGGCGGGATCGTCGGCGGTGGCGGCCGCCTCGAGCAGCGGCAGGAGGAACTTCGTGGTGTGGAAGACCCCCTTCACGTTGAGCGAGAGCACGCGGTCCCAGGCGGCGTCGTCGTATTCCTCGATGGGTGCTCCCCAGGTGTTGCCCGCGTTGTTGACCACGATGTCGAGGCGGTCCTCGAGCCCGGCGAGCACGCCGGCCAGCGCCGCGCACCCGGCCTCGGTGGAGAGGTTGGCGGGGACGGCGATGCACTGGCCGATCTCGGACAATTCGGCGGCCGTGGCGGCACATGCGTCGGCGTCGCGTGACGACACGTAGACCTTGGCACCGGCGTCGACGTAGCCGGAGGCGATCATCTTGCCGATCCCTCGAGAGCCCCCGGTGACGAGGGCCGTTTTGCCGGCGATGGAGAAGAGGTCGGTCATGGCGCTGGTTGGAGGGTAGCCGCACCGCGGTCGCGCCCGCTCCCGATCCCACGCCGAGGCGAGCCCGTCGATAGGGTGGGAACGTGCCGGGTGCGGGCGACGGACAGCCGGTGAGCGCGGACTTCTTCGACGTGGCCCGCCGCCAGCGCGCCTGTCGTGGCTTTCGGCCCGATCCCGTCGACGACGACACGCTGGCGCGCCTGCTCGAGACGGCCACGCGTGCGCCGAGCGCGGAGAACACCCAACCGTGGGTCTTCGTCGTGGTCCGCCACCCCGAGCGCCGCGCCGCCATCGGCGCGCTCACGGCGCGGGCCTGGGACCAGGGCGGCCGTGCGCATTCGGAGGGCCGTCTGGCCCCGGCGTTGCTCGAGGACGTCGAGCGTGGGGCGATCGGCGGGGTCGCCGACGCGCCGGTCCTGGTCGTGGTGTGCGGCGACGCCCGGCTCACGGTTGCCGCCGCTCTCGGGCCGTCGGTGTACCCCGCGGTCCAGAACCTGTTGTTGGCCGCCACCGCTGTCGGACTGGGCTCGGCGCTCACCACGTTGCCCCTGGTCTTCGGGTCCGAGCTCGCTGCCCTGGTCGAGCTTCCCGAGGGCGTGACGCCGTTCGCCGTGGTGCCCCTCGGCTGGCCGGCTCGCGTCTATGGCCCGTCGCGGCGCCGGCCCCTGTCGGACACGGCGTTCCGGGAGGTCTACGGCGCGCCGTGGGCCGGGGCCGGCGGCCTCTGACAGGCCGGGGGCGACGTGCAGTCCCACGAGTACACCGTCGAGGTCGAGGGAACCCCCGAGGAGGTGTGGGCGCTGTTCTGGGCGCGCCGTCCGGTCAGGAGCGAGCACGGAGGAGTCGGGATCGAGATCCTCCACCCCGGTGACGACGTCGGCGAGGGGCTGATCCGCCATTGCACCTTCCGGGTGCCGCGCTATCTGTTGTCGGGCGGCATCGGCCACTCGTACGAATGGCTGACCGAGGTCACGCCGATCGAGTCGTGGAAGTACGACGCGATCGGCAAGCCACTGTGGTCACGCGCCGAGGGACGGACCCGGCTCGAGGACCTCGGCGGCGGACGGACGCGCCTGCATTTCAGCGAGAACTACCACGCCTTCAACCCGGTGCTCGGCCGCCTGCTCGAGCGCCGTGTGCACCGCTTCATCTCGCGGGACAACGACCGGCTCATCACCTCGGGCGTCAACGCCGGCCTCGAGCGGATGCGCCGGACCGAGGGCCGGTGACCCGGGGACGGCTCCCGGCCGCCCCCATGTCGCAATTCCGCTAGACCAGGCCCCGTCGGGGGCGCAGACTGGGGCCGTGATCGAGGACTTCGAGCGCTGCTATCGGGCCGTGTCGTCGAAGGACCCCCGATTCGACGGGTGGTTCTTCACCGCCGTCACCTCGACGGGCATCTACTGCCGGCCCAGTTGTCCGGCCGCCACGCCCCGGGCCCGCAACGTGCGCTTCTACCCGACGGCGGCGGCCGCTCAGCAGGCTGGTTTCCGGGCCTGCAAGCGGTGCCGCCCCGATGCCACGCCGGGCTCGCCCGAGTGGGACGGGAGGGCCGACGTGGTGGCGCGCGCCATGCGCCTCATCGCCGACGGGGTCGTCGATCGTGGCGGTGTGCCCGGCTTGGCCGGCGAGCTCGGCTACAGCGTCCGCCAGCTCGAGCGGCTGTTGGTGGCGGAGGTGGGGGCCGGGCCCGTCGCGCTGGCCCGGGCCCAGCGGGCCCAGACGGCGCGCCTGCTGGTCGAGACCACGGCGCTGTCGATGGCCGAGGTGGCCTTCGCGTCGGGCTTCTCCAGCATCCGCCAGTTCAACGACACGCTCCGGGCCGTCTTCGCCGCCGCCCCGAGCGCGTTGCGCGCCGGCGCGGCCCGGGTGTCGGCGCGGAGCGCCGACAGCGGCCCCGGCGCCTTGGTGTTGCGCCTGTCGTATCGCCGGCCGCTCGCCCCGGAGAACCTGTTCGGCCATCTCGCCGCCACCGCCGTGCCCGGGGTCGAGGAGGTTCGTCACGGCGCCTATCGCCGCTCGTTGCGCCTGACCCACGGTCCCGGCATCGTCGAGCTGCGGCCCACGCCCGACCACGTGGCCTGTCGCCTGGTGCTCTCGGACCTGCGGGACCTGACGTCGGCCATCGCCCGGTGCCGTTGGCTGCTCGATCTCGACGCCGACCCGGTGGCCGTCGACGAGGTCCTGGGCGCGGATCCCGAGCTGGCACCGGTGGTGGCCAAGGCACCGGGGCGGCGGGTGCCGCGCTGTGTCGACGGCGCGGAACTGGCCGTCCGTGCCGTGTTGGGACAGCAGGTGTCGACCGCTGCGGCCAAGACGGTGACGGCGCGGCTGGTGGCGGCCTGCGGTGAGCCGCTGGCCGACAAGCGTGGCGGGCTCACGCACCTGTTCCCCGCGCCCGAGGCCGTGCGCGGTGTCGAGGTGGCGATGCCCGCCGGGCGGCGCCGGACGCTGGGCGCGGTGGTCGACGTGCTCGCCTCGGGTCGCCTGGCGCTCGGCCCTGGTGCGGACCGGGGCGAGGCGATGGCGGTCATGGTGGGGTTGGCGGGGCTGGGGCCGTGGACCACCCAGGTGATCGCCATGCGGGCGCTGGGCGATCCCGATGCCTTCCCGGTGGCCGACCTCGGTGTCCGACGCGGGGCCGAGGCGCTCGGCCTGCCCGCCACACCGGCCGCGTTGACGGCCCGATCCGAGCGCTGGCGTCCCTGGCGCGCCTACGCGGTGCAATACCTGTGGTCGATGTCGGACCACCCCATCAACCACTGGCCCGTCAAGGAGGCATCATGACCCGTCGTACGACGTCCGCCCCGATCCTGACCACCACGGTGGACAGCCCCATCGGACCGCTCACGCTGACGGCCGTCGACGGCGTGCTGACCGGCCTGCACATGGACCGCCAGCGCCACGCGCCCGAGCCCAGCGGCGAGTGGGAGCCCGACGACGCCGCCTTCAAGGACGTTGTGGCCCAGCTCGACGCCTACTTTGCCGGCGAGCTCGTCGAGTTCGACGTTCCGTTGTCGATGGCGGGCACCGACTTCCAGCGCCGCGTGTGGGCCGGGCTGCGCGACATCGCCTACGGCGAAACCATCAGCTACGGCGAACTGGCCCGTCGGGTGGGCAACCCCAACGCCTCGCGCGCCGTGGGGCTGGCGAACGGGCGCAACCCGGTAGCCATCATCGTGCCCTGTCACCGGGTGATCGGCGCCGACGGCAGCCTCACCGGGTACGGCGGTGGGCTCGAGCGCAAGGTCTGGCTCCTCGCCCACGAACGGGCCACGATCAACTGAGAGGTCACCGATCGGTTCGCCGGGATCGCGGGGGCTCGCCGGGATCGGGTGTGACCGGCGGCGGGTGCGACACCACGACGGCCTCAATCGCGGCCTCGAACCGGGCCAGGTCACCGGCATAGGGCTCGGCCGCGCGCGGCCAATGGACGATCAGGTCGCTCACCCCGATCTCGTCGTAGCGGCCGGCCAGGTCCACGAACGCCTCGGGCGAGTCGAGGCCTTGGGCCAGGTTCGGGCCGGTCACGACCAATCGGTCGATCGACGTGGGGTCCCGGCCGATTGCCGCGCAGGCGTCGTCGACGAGAGACATCTGCCGGCGCACGACCGCCATGGCGGCTTCGCCTTCGAGCCGGCGCCTCGGGTCGCCGATGGTCACCCAGGCCTGACCGTAGGTCGCGGCCAGCGCCATCCCACGCGCGCCGGTGGCGGCCACGGCGAAGGGCAGGCGCGGCTGCTGGCGACAACCCGGGAGGTTGCGCGCGTCGTCGGCCGCGTAGAACCGGCCGCGAAACGACGCACCGGCCGGTTCGCGCAGGAGCAGGTCGAGGAGCTCGACGAACTCGGCGAACCGATCGGCGCGCTCGGTGGGCGACCACGGTTCAGCACCGAGCACGCTGGCGTCCCACCCCGTCCCGCCCGCACCGATGCCGACGGTGAGCCGTCCATCGCAGAGGTCGTCGAGGGTCACGAGCTCCTTGGCGAAGGCGACCGGGTGGCGGAAGTTGGGCGACGCCACCAGGAGGCCGAGGCGAAGGCGCCCGGTGGACAAGGCGGCGGCGCACAGGGTGGGGACGGCGGCCATCCAGGGCCCGTCGCGCAGCGACCTCCACGCCAGGTGGTCGTAGGTCCAGGCATGGTCGAACCCGAGTTGGTCCGCTCGTCGCCAGCGCTCCCGGCTCTCGGTCCAGCGCGCCTCGGGAAGGATCACCACCCCGTATCGCATCGGCCAAGCCTGCCCCACGACGGTCGTGGGGGTCGTCGGTGCCGTGGCGTCGTCGAGCGTGGTTGGCCGCCGGGGCCGGTCCGGGGGAGAATCGCCTCGTGGGCACCTCGCCGCCACGGACGACTTCAGTGGGTAACGGCGCGCTGCTCGCCGCGGGACTGTGGGCGACCGGGCTGCTCGTCGCCGGCTCCCTGGTCCCCGCCTACTCGTCGAGCGCGACAGCTCGCACGTCGGGGGGCGTGACGACGGTGTCCACCGCGAGCTCGACCCTGGTGCAGGTGAACGGCGTGCGCGTCGTGGCCCTCCTCGCGCTACCGCTCCTGGCCGTCGTGATCGTGGCCGGCCTGTTGCGCCGGCGCCGGAGCCACGCCCGCTCGGGTGCCGGCGCCCCTGCGTGGGTCGTCACGGGGCTGCTCGGGGCGGTGAGCATCGTCGGCGCCTTGTCGATCGGCCTCTTCGTCGCGCCCGTGGCCCTCCTCCTGGTCGTCGCCTGCTCGTACGCGCCCACCTTCGTTGCGCCCGCCGTGGCCCCGGTCGCGCCCGCCGGCGGGCCCGCCGGCACCGGGCCCTCCGGCCCCACCGACGAGATGACGACGGGAAACGGACCAGAGCGATGAACGACCTCGTGACCTACGAGCTCGACGGGCCGATCGCCACCATCTCGATGGACGACGGCAAGGTGAACGTGTTCTCGATCCCGATGCTCCAGGCCCTCCACGAGGCATTCGACCGTGCCGAGAGCGATGGTGCGGTCGTCGTGGTGACGGGTCGGGAGGGGTATTTCTCCGCCGGGTTCGACCTGAAGACGATCGCCGGAGGGACGGGACCCCTCCTCGAGATGCTGACCTTGGGGGCCACGCTGGCCGAACGCCTCCTCGGCTTCCCGAGGCCGGTGGTCTGCGCCTGCACCGGCCACGCCTATCCGGCCGGTGCCTTCTTGTTGTTGGCATCCGACGTGCGGATCGGGGCCGACGGCCCGTATCGGATCGGGCTCAACGAGGTGCAGATCGGCCTCACCGTCCCGTGGTTCGCCATCGAGCTGGCGCGCTATCGGTTGCACCCGGCGTATTTCGACCGGACGGTAGTCAACGCCGCCATGTACGGCCCCCGCGAGGCGGTGGCGGCGGGCTTTCTCGACCAGGTGGTGCCCAGCGACGCGCTGCGCGCGGCCGGACTCGAGGCGGCTTCGGCCGCGGCCGCGCTGGACCCGGTCGCCCATGCCGCGACGAAGCGGCGCGCCCGGGCCCAGGCCCGCGCCGCGTTGCGCAGCGCCATCGAGTCGGAGCTGACGCTGCCGACGGATCCCGCTGGGAAGTGAGCGGCGAAGCGCCGGCCGACTCGCTCGCCGCCTAACTGGGGACGACGACGACGGGGATCGCCGAGTGCTGGACCAGCTGCTGGCTGGTGCTGCCGAGCTGGAGCCCCGGCACCCCCCCGGTCGCCCGCTTGCCCACGACGATGATGTCGGCGTCCGCCTCGTTTGCCGCGGCCAGGAGTGCTTGCACCGGGTTGCCGTCGACGAGGAGGCACCGATACGTGACCCCGGCGCCTTCGAGCGGCGCCGCCCACCGGTCGAGGAGCGCACTGACCTCGTCGCGATGGGACTGCGCGGGAACGGCGTTGGGCCCGCCGAGGTGGGCGAGCAAGCCCAGCGCGTGGACGACGATCACGTCCGCCCCGAGCCTGGGCGCGACCTCGGCCACGAACCGTAAGGCCCGGGCGGCGCCCTCGGACTCGTCGACGGCCACCACGATCCGATGCGCCCCGGTCATGACGGCTCCTTCGTCGCCGGCGAACCCGCCGTCTGTGGCGCGCCCTGGTCTGTCATGTGCAGGCGGAGCGCGGCCTCGACTGCGGCGGCACCCGGTCCTCCCGACGACGCGTGCTCGGGGCGGTAGTCGCCGTCGAGGGCGGCGGCGAGGGTGGCACCCACCGACCGGCGTAGCGCTCCGAGGTCGTACCCGCCTTCGAGGACCACCACCAGGCGTCCGGTGCGGGGAGCAAAGCGCCGTACCCGCGAAGCCAGGTCGGCGTAGTCGCCAGCGGTGAGCCGCAGGTCGGCCAGCGGGTCGTCTCGGTGCGCGTCGTAACCGGCCGAGACGAGCACCCAGGTCGGGGAGAAGCGCTCGACGACCGGGGCCACGACGTCGTCGAGGGCGTGGCACACGACGTTGCCGGTCGCTCCAGCGGGGAGGGGGATGTTGACGGTCAGGCCCGGTGCGCCGGGGCCGCCCGTCTCTTCCACTCGACCGGTGCCCGGGTACAGGGGCCATTCATGGGTCGAGACGTAGAGCACGCGCGGGTCGTCCCAGAAGATCGCCTGGGTCCCGTTGCCGTGGTGCACGTCCCAATCCACGACCAACACGCGTTCGCCCCGAGCGGCGAGTACGGCGGCGGCCACGGCGACGTTGTTGATGAGGCAGAAGCCCATCGACTGGTCGGCCAGCGCGTGGTGGCCGGGCGGACGGGCGGCGACGAAGGCGGCGTCGGCCGTGCCGGCGTCGAGCCCGTCGACGGCGGCGAGCACCGCACCGGCGGCCAGCACGGCGGTATCCCACGATCCGGCGCCGGCGACGGTGTCGGGATCGAGGTTCCCCCCGCCCGCTTCGCAGAACGTCCGCAGGGCCTCGAGGTAGGGGGCCGGGTGGACAGCCATGAGCTCGTCCTCCGTGGCGCGGCGAGCCTCGAGCGCGACCACCGCGTCGCGCAGCCCGGCCTCGTCGATCCCGGCCAACGCCGCGCCGACGCGGGCGGCGTGCTCGGGATGCCCGCGGCCGGTGTCATGGCGGTCGAGCGCGGGGTCGCCGCCGACGAGGAGCATGATTCGTACTGTAGGGCGCGGGCGGTTCGTCGGCGTCGCCTACGCTGCTGCACGCCATGGACGAGCCCACCGGCGACGAGGCCTCTCTCGATCCCACCTCCACGCCGGCGCGAGCGATGACGCGTCGTCTGGCGGCATCGCTGCGCACGCTGGCCGCCGACATCGTCGACCTCGACCTCTCCGAGGAGACGGCGGGCGAGCTGCTCGCCGCGGTGGAGTCCCTGCACGGACGGGCGAGCGGGCCGCACCGGGTCCGGTACTACGAGACCGGGGACCTCGAGGTGGCCCGCGCCGCATTCGTCGACTTCAGCCCGATCTCGGGGCGCTCCCATCCGTTGGCCGTCCCCATGGCCATCGAACACGTCGCCGGTCCGGAAGGGCGGCCCGGCGTCCGGGCCCGTGTGCGCCTGGGGCCGTCTCACGAAGGCCCGCCCCACGGAGTCCACGGCGGCGTCATCGCCGCCCTCTTCGACGAACTGCTCGGCCACGCCCAGATGGTGCACCCCGTGCGCGCCCTGACGGCCCATCTGACCGTCCGCTACCGGGCGGTGACCCCGATCGACGAGGATCTCGACTTCTACGCGCAGGTCGTCCACGCGAGCGGCCGGCGCTGGGCCGGGCGGGCCACGTGTGTGGCGGGCGACGCGGTCACCGCCGAGGCCGACGGGTTGTTCGTCGGCGTCGACCTGGTGACCGCCGCCGACGGCTCAGCCCCGCCGGACCCCTAATCCCGCCCGTCGAGGCGGGCGGCCCGCGCGGCGATCTGCGAAGCTACGGCGCGGGCGGCGCGGGCGCTGCCGGAGGTCGAGGAGGGGTCGGAGATGGCGCAATTGCCCGAGGTCATGCTGGCCGCGGTGTACCGGGGAGCGGGGGAGATCTCGGTGGAGCAGCTCCCCGCGCCCCGTCCGGGCCCGGGGCAGGTGGTGGTCGAAGTCGGACACTGCGGCGTGTGCGGGTCCGACGTCCATCTCATGATCGAGGGGTGGGGCAAGCCCGACACCGTCAACGGCCACGAATTCAGCGGCACCGTCGCGGCGGTCGGCGAGGGGGTCACGCGGTGGCGCGTGGGGGACACGGTGGTGGGTGGCTCGTCCCCACGCTGTGGCGCGTGTCGGCGTTGTGTCGAAGGCCACCCGTCGCAATGCGAGGGGCGCGCCGCCATGGCCAGCGCCCATGACAGCGGCGCCTTCGCCCGTTACACCGTGCTCGACGAACGGGCCGTGGTGCGCGTCCCCGTCGGCATGGACCCCCGGCTCGCCGCCCTGGCCGAGCCGTTGGCGGTGGCCCTCCACGGGATCACCCGGGCCGGGCTGCGGGCGGGCGACTCGGCCATGGTCCTCGGCGCCGGGCCCATCGGGGCGCTGTCGGTCGCCGCCTTGTTGGCCGCGGCGATCGAGCCGGTGCGGGTGGTCGAGCCCAACGCCGGGCGCCGGGCGCTGGCCACCGCCCTCGGCGCCCACGACGTGCTCGAGCCCGAGGATCTCGAGACCTACCCGCCGTGGGAGCCCGAGAAGATCTCGCCGCGCGCCGTCGACGCCGTGCTCGAGTGCTCGGGCAAGCGCGCCGCCATGGAGGCGGGTCTGCACCAGCTTCGCCGCGGCGGGCGGCTCGTGCTGGTGGGGGCGGGCATGGAGGCCCCGAGCTTCGACCCCAACCGGCTGCTGTTGAACGAGCTGGTCGTCTGCGGGTCGTTCGTCTACGACGCCGACGGATTCGAGCGGGCCCTGGCCTTGCTCGGGTCCGGGGCGATCGATGCGTCGGTGCTCGTCGAACCGACCGACGTCGGGCTCGACGGCCTCGCCGAGGCGTTGCGCGGGCTGGCGTCAGGCGCCGTGGCCGGCAAAGTCATGGTGGTCCCCGAGGTCCGGGGAACCGAGCGATGAAGGCCCACCCCTATTACCCCTCGGGCAATCCGCGCTTCAACCACGTCGCCATGAGCGTCGCACCGGCGTTGCTCGACGAGCGGAACCGGGCCGACATCGTCGCGTTCTGGCACGACGTGCTCGGCTTCGACGAGATGCCCACCATGACCATCGACCACCAACGCCTGATCCTGAGTTGCGTGCACTGGGACCAATTCGTGTTTCTGATCGCCGACGAGAGCCCGTTGCGCTGCCCGCGACTCGACCACTTCGGCTTCGCCGTCGGGGCGCTCGACGAGCTGGTGGCTGCCCGCGACCGGGCCGTCGCCTTCAAGGCCAGCGACGACCGGGTGGACCTGATCGACCTGAACGTCGACGACCAGGGTCCGATCAAGATCCATTCCATCTACGTCGGCTACATCCTGCCCATGATGTGTGAGCTCCAGTTCTGGGAGTTCGCTTCCTGAGGGACCCGGAGGGCCCTGGCCCGCCGACCTACGCTCGCGGCGTGGGGGTCGTCGTCGACGAGCAACCGAAGAGCCGGCCGTGGCTGGTGCGCCGGCTGTCGGTGATCGTCTCCTCGGTCGCGCTCGTTCTCGTCGGGATGGTCACCACCACCGGCGGCGCCCATTTGATCGGCCATGCCGGTTGGGGGTTGCCCAACGACCTGTGGGCCACGCTGGTCGCCGCCGAGCGCATGGTGCACGGGGACTTCGCCCACCTCTATACGCCTCCCACCGCGTTGGTGGCGCCGCCGGGCACGCCCATCGTGCTCCTGCCGGCGGCGGCATTGGTCATGGCGCTCGGGCTCACGCCCGGGCCTCCGGTGACCCAGAGCATCACGCCGTCGGCCTGGTGGGTGGCGGGGACCTACGAGATCGCCGTGTCGTGCCTGGTGTTGTTCGCCGCCGACGCGCTGGCCGAGCGCATGGGGGTGACACTCGGGCGCCGTGCCGTCCTGGCCCTGGGCGAGGCCGTGGCGCTGTGGAACGTGTCGGTGCGATGGGGTCATCCCGAAGACGCCGTCGCCGTCGCCCTGCTGCTCTACGCATTGGTGGCGGTGGCCGACGGTCGCGTCGAGCGCTCGGGGTGGTTGGTGGGTGCCGGTGTGGCCGTGCAACCGCTCATCCTCTTGGCCCTGCCCGTCCTCCTGGCTGCGGTGGGGACCCGACGCGCCGTGGGCTATGCGGCGCGCGCGCTCGGCCCCTTGGCCGCCTTGGTGGCCGGCGCCCTGGCCGCCAATTGGCGGGCGACGTGGCACGCCGTGAGCGCGCAGCCCAACTACCCCTTGGTCGACCACCCGACGCCGTGGATCCGGTTCGCACCCCATCTCGCTGGGGGAGTGGTGGCCGCTGGTCCCGGCCGCCTCGTCGCGCTGGCCGTGGCCGGGCTGTGCGGTGCGGTCTTGATGCGCCGGCCGCCGCCTTCGGTGCCGTGGTCGGCGGCCGAGCTCGCCGGGTTGGTGTGGTGGGTGGCGTTGGCCCTGGGACTGCGCATCGCCTTCGAGTCGGTGATGGTGGCCTATTACCTGTGGCCCCCCGTGGCCGTGGCGCTGGTCGCGGCGTCGCCACGCATGGTCCGCCTGGTGTCCGTGTCGGTGGGTGGCGCCGTGGTCACCTTCGTGTCCCAGGCGACCTGGCGCGGTGAGTGGGCGTGGTGGGTGCCGATGGTCGTCGGCGTGGTCGCCGTCTTAGTGCTGGCCCACCCCCGTCAGGGCAGCCATGCCACATGGCCGTGGAGGAGGACGTACCCGACGAACGCGCCGGTATCGATGAGCGCGTGGGCGATGACCAGCCGAGGGAGCCGGCGCTGACGTTGGTAGAGGCGGCCGAAGAGCAATCCCATGGCGAAGTTGCCGATGAAGCCGCCGAACCCCTGGTACAGGTGGTACGAGCCGCGCAGCACCGCGCTGGTGGCGAGCGATCGGTTCTCGGGCCACTCGATCTGCTCCAGGCGGTGCAGGAGATAGCCGCACACCACGACTTCCTCGAGCAACGCGTTCTCGAACGCCAAGAGGACGAGGACCGGGATGCGCCACCAGGTGGCCGGCAGGGTCGTGGGCACGACCCGCGCACTGACACCGGCGTGGAAGGCCACCAAATAGAAGGCCAAACCGAGCCCGCCGACCACCGCGGCGAGGCCGACCCCCCACAACAGTTCCCGGCCCGGGCCGGTCGTATCGAGGCCGATGGCGCGCAGCGACTCACCCGAGCGGAACAGGAGATAGGCCACCAGCACGACCGGCATGAGCGCGACCGCGATCCCGGCCAACTGGTAGGCGAGGTTGAGCGCGCTGTTGGCCGAGGCCGAGCCGTTGATCACCGCCGTCTGCGCGTTGAGCGCCACGCCCCGGGCGAGGGATCCCACCAGGTCGAGTGCGGAGAAGAGCGCGGAGGCGCCGAGCGACAGGCCCATCACCACCCAGATCTCGACCACCAGGGCGCGCCGGCTCGGGAGCCCGGCCCCTGGCGCCGCCTCGGCCGGGGGGTGGCCGCCGGGCTCGGCGTCGCTCACGGCGCCCGTCAGTCCTCGAGCGGCTCGTCGCGCTCGCCGTAGGCCGGGATGATGGCCAGGTAGGGCTCGGGGTCGCCCTGCCAGTCGAGCGCGGCGATCTGGGCCCGGCTGCGGCGTCCGGCGAGGGCGCGCAGGAGCTCGGAGCGCTCGGCGGTCACCCGGGCACCGACGGGCCCGTCGGTGCCGCCCAGCACGCGTGCTTTGTCGTCGTAGCCGAGCACCAGCGCGTCCAGGCCGAGCTGACGGACCCGGTAATCCACGCCCGCGCCGTAGGTGGCGACCGCGATCGCCACCGGAGCACCGTCGGCGATTTGGGGCGCGTGCAGGGCGCTGAGCACGTCTTGGGCATGGACGGTGAGGTCGGTCACCAGGACATGGGCGATTCCGAGCGGAGGCGATCCGGGGAACGGGACCAGGCCGCGCAGCATGGGGGCCAGTCGCCGAGTGCCGTCGTGCCAGCGGGCGACGATCACCGCCAGCGACTCCTCGCCGCCGCGCTCCACCTGGTCCGCGGTCATCGCGTCGCGCCGCGCCGCCACCTCCTCGTCGCGCCATTGCTCGAGGAGGTCCAGCTCGGGCATCGACCCCGTGGCGGCGTCGTCGGCCAGACCGGCGACATGGGCGGTGACGTCGCGCACCGTCCACTGCGGGCAAGCCGGTACCCGGGCGCGTTCTTCGTCGGGCCCCGCCAGAGCCAGCGCCTCGAGCCATCGTCCCTGGACTCGGGTGTAGACCTCGTCGAGTTCCACCTGCGCATTCAAGCATCCGCTCGCCGCGAGCCGGGTGTGTGCCCGCCCGCGCCGAGCGTTGGAGCTCGGCGCGGGCCGCTGGCCGGCGCGGAGCGCTGTGGGAGGGGACGGGGGCTAGTCTGGCCCGGCCCCGACACCCACCGGGGCCGGGCACTCCACGGCGAAGTCCGGTGAGAACCCGGTGCTGTCCCGCAACGGTGATGCCCCATCCGGGGACGAGCCCGGGCGCCTGTGGTGCAACGGCGACACCAGTCCGCGGAGGAAGGGCGGTTCGTTGGGCGCCGGGAACGGTGTCGCATCGGACGGGAACTGTCCTCCGAATGAGCACGGAGGAGCACCGAAGCGATGTACACGACCACCCCACCGGTCGACGCCGTCGCCTTCGCCGTGCTCGCCTTCGCCGCGCTCGTCGGTGCCGTGCTCGCCGTGTCGATCGGCCCTAGCGATCTGTCGATCGGCGCCCTGGCCCGTGCACTGCTGGCCCACGTTCCGTTCCTGCCCCTGCGCACCCATGTCACCGAGGTGCAGTCGGCGGTTGTGGGGCAGATCCGGACCGCCGGCCATGGTTCCGGCGATCCCGGCGTGGCCGTCGCTCTCGAGTACCCGGGCCTCGAGCCCGTGCTCGACCTCGACCTCGACCTCGACCTCGACCTCGACCTCGAGCTCGACCTCGACCCCGAGCTCGCCCCCGCCCCCGCCCCGCGCGTCGTGGTGACCCTCGGGGCCGCCCGGC
>Ga0181536_10002568_pt1 | contig 20368 bp, 23 predicted proteins | sample PEATcosm2014_Bin_41_FD_121105 | JGI IMG/M metagenome (GOLD analysis project Ga0181536, IMG submission 121105) | Peatland microbial communities from MTU Mesocosm Facility, Houghton, MI, USA - PEATcosm2014_Bin17_60_metaG | ecosystem: Environmental > Terrestrial > Soil > Wetlands > Peat | place...
CACCACGACCACCACTTCCTCGACGACCACCACCACGACCACCGAGCCGACCACGACGACCACCACGCCGACGTAGGCGGTTCTCCAGCAGTGGTCGGTGGGTCGACGCAGGACACACGGCCCCATGACCGGGTGATCCGGACGGCACCCGACGACCGGGGCTGATCACGCCATGACCCCAGGGGTCGTCTGCGAGCGCTACGGCAAGCGGCACTCGTCCGGACCGACCCCAGGGGAATCGCAACGCATTCCGCCGAGCGTACGGTCGCGGTGGGGACGGGACCATGCGGGTGCCCCGATGTCGGGTCTCGAGAGACCTTTGGCCCTACGGTCGACTCTCGGTGCAACCGACGATGACCCGGTGGAGGTCGGAGACCCACTCTGCGACGGGACGGTCATCATCCATGTCAACAAGGTGTTGACATGCAGCAATCCCATGTGCGACGCCGCCCTTTACGGGATGGGGGCGGTCCTCGACCGACACAGTTGGTTCGTCTCATGCCTGCACTCGCTCGGGTCCGAGTGTCCGATCTGCCTCTCGTCGCGCGACAGCGAACACGTGGACCGCTAGGCCACTGCGCCGACTCGATGCACCGAGTTGGGCGACCGCATCCCCACCCATGACGTCGAGAAGCGAGACACTGTGGCGACAGAGGAGACTCGAAGCGTCCGGTTCCGGTACTTCGGAACTCGGCGCCCGAGACCGCTTTGGGGACTCCAGACAAGGAAAGCAGGATCTGATGAATAAGTCCGATCTGATCGACAAGGTCAGCGACACCATGGGCGTGGCTCGCCGTGACGGTGAAGCCGCGGTCAACGCTGTGATCCACGCTGTGATGAGCGAGGTGAAGGCGGGTCGCAAGGTGGCGATCACTGGGTTCGGCGCCTTCAGCCCCAGTCACCGAAAGGCCCGCCGAGGTCGCAACCCCCGGACGGGCGAACCGGTGAAGATGGCCGCCTCAAAGAGCGTTCGGTTCGCTCCGGGAACGACCTTCAAGAAGGTGGTGAACGGTCGGGCGCCGGTGCCCGTTCCAACCGCGGCCGCGGCGAAGAGGGTTGCCGCCAAGAAGACCGTGGCCAAGAAGACCGTGGCCAAGAAGACGGCGGCACGAAAGACCAACGCGACGAAGACCGCCACGAAGCGGTCACCGGCTCGCAAGGCGACTACGCGCAAAGCGAGGTGAGGGCAAGCCCGATCACGCGGTGACGGCGGGCCGACACGGCCGAGTTGCGCGCCTCAGGTGGGCGCCCAAAGACGCCTACAAACCGGCGTGCTCATGCTGCGCTCTGTCCACAGGACCAGGGGCTTGACGCGAACAGCTCTGTCCGCTCCCGCCTCGGCGCGGTGGCGAACACCTAGTCCCGGCCGGGGAGCTCGCCCTTCTCGAGCGCGCGACACAGCCGCTCGTGGTCCCGCTCGGTCTGATCCGCGTAGGCGACCGCGAACGCCCCGATGGCCCGGTCGAACGCGTCGCCCGAACCGATGTACCCGGCAATGGCGACTGGGGTCCCGCTACGGGCGTGAGCTCGGGCCAGCGTCCATCCGCAGAGCTGGGCAAACAAGGTGAAGGACGGTTCGTTCATGAGCTGCGTGTCGATCTTGCCTTTCATGTCCCAGAGCTGGCGGACGTAGTAGTCGATACCGGTGACCGGCCCGCGGGTCCAGCCGAGGAAGATGTCCCCGGCGGCCTGGATGAGTCGCTGGCCCTCGACCACCCGACGACCCCCGTGGCCGTAGCGATTGCGCCCCGCGTAAGGCTCGAGGACGGACCGCCCGGCCTGTTTCAACTGGAGTACGAGGGGATCGTGGCCCGCGCTGCCCTCGAACAGGGCGATCCAGCACCGGGTGCCGACGCTGCCGACACCGACCACCTTGAACGTGTAGTCGACCAATTCGTAGCGGTCGAGGAGCACTGTCTTGTAGTCGGCCAGGGCGCTCCGATAGGAAAGCAGGACGCTTTCGACGAGATCGGCATCCTGTGCACGATGAAAGATCAGGGGTGGATCGTCGCGCAGTCGGAGCGCGCCGTCGACCCTGATCGTGAGTCGACGAGCCGCCTTGAGGTTGTCCTTCGCCCAGGCTTTCTTCATCGCCTTGTGAGCCAGCCGATGCTGGTGCTTGTCGATCTTCGACAGTCGCAGCTCCTCCTCCAGGGCGGTCCGGTCGATGCTCGAATACCACACGTCGAGCGAGCGCTGGCGGGCGAAAGAGGCCATCTTGGTCCGGTAGGTGAACGCCGCCGACTCGGCGATGTCTCGACAGACTCTGGGCGACCATCCATGGTGACGAGCGGCCACCACCGTGCTGGCCGCCAGTCGCTTCAGGTCCCACTCGAACGAGGCCGGTGAGGTCTCGTCGAAGTCGTTGAGGTCGAGGATCAGGTTGCGCTCGGGGGTACCGAGGAGACGGAAGTTCCCGATGTGGGCATCGCCGCAAGCTTGGACGCGTAGCCCCGACTGTGGCGTGGTGGCCAGATCCGAGGCCATGACCGCCGCGGAGCCGCGCAGGAATGTGAACGGCGACTCGGCCATCCGCTCGTAGCGCAACCCCAGAAGCTCGGGGAGACGTTCGGATTCGGCGGCTCGCAGTGTCGCCACCGGGTCCGCTCGCGCGTCGTCGGGTTGCCATTCGCGGTGACGGGACCGGGGAACCGTGGATCGGATGGCACGGCCTGCGGCGGCTCCGTCGTGTGCGCTAGGAAGACTCATCCGATTGCCCCCGACTCGTAGTGGAGCGATCGTACTCGTGCGGCTCCGATGCACGACGTGGCCGAGCAGGTTGCGACGGGCCGACAAGACCCCGAAGGACACGTCCCTCTTCTTCGCGACCGAATTCGAAATCTGCTCCCACCACCGACGACGCGGCGACGTCCTGGCCCACCCGTGCCCGCCGCATCCCCGACGAGCAGCTGAAGCCCGAGATCACTCGGGTCTTCGACGAACGCCGCATGGTCCACGCGGCCGACAAGGTCTGGACCCGGTTCAACCGGGAAGCGATTCCCGTCGCCCCGTGCACGGTCGAGCAGCTGAGCAAGCACCTCGAGTCCTGCGGCGTGTCCAGGGCCGGCACTGGAAGCGGACCGCCGCCGTCGGTTGGCAGGTGTCGACGTCGCCGTGAAGCGACCTGGCTCGCGGTTGTTCGCACCATGGTCCGGTCGTCGCCCACCCGATTGCGAATGGCGGTGACCTCAGCCGGTCGAAGCAGTCCCGAGCGCTCACCAAGCGGGGCGGATCCGGCGTGCCGCCCACGGCAACACGACCGACGCACTCGTCGCGACCGCGCTCGATCCTGCGGCGATCCCCCACCCAACCGGACCGAGGGGCGTGCACCCGAAAAAGTGGCTTACCCCAGGCGTCTGGACGATGGCCACCAGAACGGCACCGGATACGACCGTCGATGCGAGCACGACGGGGCTCGTGCCGCCGACGACCGCAGTCTGGCCTAACTGGGTTCCTACCAGCGCAGCGAGTGCCACGGTGCCGGCGCGCCGGCGCGTGCCCGTGCTCCGGGCCACGAGCCAGGCCCCTCCCGCCCCACTGGCCGTCGTCACCGCGCGGAGGGCGATCTGGCGCAGCAGCGGCCCACCGAGCGACGCCTCGGGGCCCTCGTGGAGCAGGTCCTCGGGCGAGCGCCGGATCGGAGGGCGCAACGCGATGGCCATGGCCGGGAGCATGTCGGTCAGGAGGTTGACCAGCAGCAACTGGCGGGGGCTGAGCGGCGACGCGCCCGTCAACGCCGTGGCACCCACCGTGAAGCCGATCTCGCCGAGGTTCCCCCCGAGCAAGATGGCCAGGGCATCGCGCACCGACGCCCACATGGCCCGGCCCTCGACAATGGCATCGATGATCGTCTCGATGCGGTCATCGGTCACCACGAGATCAGCCGCGTCGCGCGCCGAGGGCGACCCACGTCGGCCGAGGGCGATGCCGGTATGGGCCAGCCGGATGGCCGCGGCGTCGTTGGCACCATCGCCGGTCATGGCCACCACCCGTCCCGCCGCCTGCAGGGCCCGCACGATCCGGACCTTGTGGGCGGGGGTCACCCGGGCGAAGACCGACACGTCGCTGACCCACTCGACGAGCGCGTCATCGTCCACCGCATCGAGCTCGGACCCGGTAACGACCCGATGTCCGTTGAGGATGGAAAGCTCTCTGGCAATGGCCTCGGCCGTGCTCGGATGGTCACCGGTGATCATGACGATGTCCACACCCGCTCGACGCAGCTCGCCGATGGCGGTGGCGGCAGTGGGGCGCACGTGGTCGGCGAAACCGAGGAACCCGAGGAGGCTCATACCAGAAACGCGCTCTTCGTCGAGCTCGGCGCGGGTGGACGATTCGCGCTCGGCCACCGCCAGGATGCGCAACCCCTTGGCGGCGAGGCGCTCCACCTCGGCGTCGAGCTGTGCCCGGCGCCCAGGTGTCATGGTTACCACCCCATTCGGCGAGTGCCACCGGTCACAGCGCGGGAGGATCGTTTCGGGCGCGCCCTTCACCGCCACCACCGCACCGGCTGCGCCGGTCCCGACGGCGGCGGAGAACCCACGGGTCGAGTCAAAGGCCAGCTCCCCGATCTGGCGCCAACCCCCGATCCCCTCGCCCGGCGACACGCCTGCCTCCTCGGCCGCTTCCACCACTGCTTGGTCGGTGGCATGCGGAAGCGTCTCCTCGTCATCCTCGAGAGCGGGGCTGGCCCGCACGGCACCGGCCAGCACGGCGCGACAGGGCCCACCGAGCGCGTCGAGCGGTTCGTCGTGGACACCATCGGACACTTGCCGGAGGCCGATCCGGCCCGCGGTGAGGGTCCCCGTCTTGTCGAAGCACAACACGTCCACTCGTCCGAGCGCCTCGATGGTCCTCGGGTTGCGGACCAAAGCGTTCCGGGCCGAGAGCCGTTGGGCAGCGCTCAACTGGGCAACGGTGGCAAGAAGCGGCAGGCCTTCGGGCACGGCGGCCACCATCAGGCTCACCCCGGTCCCGACCGCATCGCGCACCGGGCGGCCGCGGAGCAACGAGAGGCCGGTCACCGCAGCGCCACCGGCCAGCGTGAAGGGGATGGTGGCCCGAGTGAGTGCGGCCAGCCGAGCTTCGACGCCACTGGGCGGCGCTTCGGGTGCACCGGCCAACGCTCGCCCGGCCTCGGTGTCCTGGCCGATGGCCACCACGACGCCGAGCGCGCTGCCGGCCACCACGTTGGTGCCCTCGAAGAGCATGCAGGCGCGCTCGGCCAACTCGACCCCAGGCGTGGCCGTCGCCTGCTTGACCACAGGAAGCGATTCGCCGGTGAGGACCGATTCGTCTACTTCACAAGACAGGGCTTCGAGGATCCGGCAGTCGGCCGGCACCACGTCGCCGGCGACCAGGTCGAGGACATCGCCGCGCACCAGCTCGCCTGGCCGAAGCGCCACCTCTCGCTCTCCCCGGCGGGCGATGACCAGTGTCTCGCTGACGCGATAGAGGCGCTCGATCGAAAGCTCGGCCCGAACCCGCTGCCCACCGCTCACCACGGCATTGGCGACGACGGTCCCACCGACGAGGAGCGCGTCCGACACTGAGCCCACCGCCGCGGCCATTCCGGCACCGACGGCGAGGACGGGCGTGAGCGGGTTGATCAGCTCACCGGCCACGGCCCGGACCAGGCGCGCCGGGCGCGATACGGTCACCTGCACCGGAGGTCGACGGACGACGACCTCCGCGTCGTCCAACCCTTCGGGCGACGACCCCATCGCCGCCAGGACCGCTTCCGGATCCATGGCGTGCCAGGGCGCGGCGGTGCTCGTCACCGGCGCGCGACGGCGCGCCAGCGTCACGGCCGAGGCCAAGCCCGATGCTTCGGCCACCAGCGCAGCCGCCTGCACCGGCATGGCGGCGCGTCGGCCTGACCCGATGCTCGGCCCGACCATGGCCCATGCCCCGCCCACGCTCGACCCAACCAATGACAGTCGGGCGCTTCGCCTGCTCACGTCGCGTGCGACACTGGCGGCTTCGACCACCAACCAGGCGTCCTCAAGGCCGCGGGCCGTCAGCAGGTGGGCACCCCACGGTGGGTGCGCCCCATGCCCGGTGACGCCGATGCCACAGTCGGACATCCGCAGGGCCCGGTGCTCTTCGCCGCCCGACACGAGGAGCACCACCCGACCCTCTTCTTGAAGGGCACGAATCGCCGGCGCCAGGCGGCGGCCGCCGGGCACCACCCGGTCGGCGTCCAACCGGGACCCGACCGTTCCCCGCTCGCCCGACACGATGAGCAGGTGTCCGGCTCGTCGCGCGCTGGTCGCCAGGGCCGCGGCCAAGGGGTCGAGCTCGGGGACCACGACGACCAACCCCACCACCACCCCGTCGTGCACGACGGCGCGAACCGTCCCGCCGCGGTGGCCGAGAAGCCGCGCTCGGTTGGTCCCTCCTCGCGGCAGGACAGTGCCGGACGAGTTCAGCGGGGCGAGCCGCCAACCGCCCGAGGCGCCACTTCCACCAACCTGTTCGATCTCCAACGCCACCGCACTACCGCGTGCCACGGCGTCGGGGTCCAGATCGCCGAGGACCTCGACCTCGGCAACAACGAGACGACCGGTCGCCATCACCTGCGCGTCGAGAACCACGGTGTCGATGCGGTCCAGCCGGCGCAATACCTGTCGATCGAGTACAAGGACGTCTCGCCCCGCCAGCGCCCGGCCGAAATGCGCAGCGAACACTTCGCGACCCAGGGTCGAGGCACGGGGAATGCCGGCGATCAGGACGTTGGCAGCCCGGCGCGGGCTGCGGGTGACGGCTAGCCCGACCCCGAACGCGCCGATCGACCCGAAGGCGGCCCGGTCGGCGTAGTGCTCGACGGGCCCGCCCGGCAGCGGCGTCGGTCGCCCTTCGTACTCCAGGGCAGCCAACGGCACGTCGTGGCGCCGACCGGCGAGTTCAGGCTCGCGGCGTTCCCACGCCCCTCTGGCCGCTGAGACCTCGCCCACGATGCTGGCGCGGTGACCGAGCGATGCCGTCAGACCCAACGGCCCCTGCGTGAGCGCCTGGGCCATGGCATTGGCCAGTCCCAGTCCGAGGTCGGTGGCCGCATATCCGATGCGGTGCTCGAGAATCTTGCGGACCCGTGGCTGGTGCTCGACGAGGGCGACGACCGACGCCACCTCGGCGGGAACGGGCGTGAACTGGAGTACGCGACCGAACAGGCTGACCCCGAGGCCCAGGACGTCGGCACCGGCGGCGATGGCGTTGCGACGGAGCGGTTCGATGTCGCCCGGGTGCTCGGGGCGGTCGGCGGGAAACCGCTCGTCGTGGAGCCCGTGGGCGTCCTCCACCGCTTCGATGACATCCACCAGGTCGTCGACGTCCGCCCCGCCGGGGTCGAACGCCACCACCACGCTCCCCGCCACGGCGTTCACCTCGGCCCAGTGGACCGAGGGGATCTCTTCGAGCGCCTTCTCGACATGCCGGGCGAGATCCTCGAGGCCGGCCCGGTGCACGCCTTTGACCTCGATGTGCGCCCGATCGGCGCCCAGCCAGGACCGTCGGTGACGTCGGCCCGAACCCTCGATGCGATCGACGAGCGCGCCGATCGGTGTCAGGGGGTTCGGGATCCTCATGACCGTGCTCCGGCTCCGCGAAACAGCGGGTCCGAGCAGCGGAGGGCGGCCGTCCGCGGATGGCGACCGTGGGTCCCGGGGGCCGATGGCCCTGGTCGATCAGAAGGCCGGCATCGCCCTCGGCACCGCCGATTCATCCGACGCGCGCTCGCGCCACCAGGCGAGCAAGCGAACGAGGGCCAGCTGGGCCACCAGGGCCAGGACCTCGACGAGGATCTTCTCGAGCACAACTTCCATGGCCAACCCTCCGTGTCGTCCGAACACCGGGTCTCCATGCAAGGTATGTGGCCAGAGTGACCAGTGTGTGGACGACAGGCCAACTCAGGGATAACTGAAAGCAAACGTTGCGTGAACACGTGAGCGCTGTGGGCGGCCGAACGACCTCGCGTCGCTCGAGGCTCAAGTCCCCGAGCGAGCGTGGTGCCGGGCCACGTAGACGGCCCCACCAATCAGCGCGGCGAGTGGCAAATCCACCACGCCCAGGGCGGCCGAGCCGGCGAGTGCCCCCCAGAACCCGGCATTGACCAGACGCTCGGAAAGGTGGATGTGGAAAACGGGCGTCACGTACCCCGGCCGCGTCGCCTCAGGGTTCGCCACCAGGGGCGAGATCGATGTCGTCGTCGAGGTGGGCGTCCCGGCTGGCACGCCGTCGTCCGATGCCCTCGTTGGCCGCGGGGTGCGCTGTGTGCTTGGTGTTTCTCGAGTCGCCATCGCTACCTCTGTTGTCTTTCCAATCGCCAACCTCCACCATGCCACGTCATCGACCCATGTCCCTAGGGACCAAGGTCACGCGGGGACACTGGGCCGATCCGACCCGCTCGCTCCCAGCGTCCTCCTCCTGGCACACCAGGCGCAAAGTGCTGAACCTCTCCCATTCGCCGAGAGTCATGCGACGCTCCCTGAGGCACTGTTTCGCTCTGCGGTGTCAACCTCGTCGTCTCCACGGTGCCCGGTACGGGCGGGCGCCACCTCACTTGTGGCCGGGGTACTACAGGTGGTAGTAAGACTCGCCCAAAGGGAGGCGGTGCCGGGTGGCGATTGTCGAAGCGAAGGAGTCGGCCGCTGCCAACGACTCGAAGGGGTCCGGGCCCAGCGCGCTTCGCCAGCCGAGGGACCTCCAGCGAACCTTCCAGCTGGTGCTGGCCACGGTGTGGCTCCTCGACGCGGTCCTGCAGATCCAACCCTTCATGTTCACCCGTGGAGCCAACGGGTTCAGCGGCATGTTGAACGGGTTGGCACCCGGAAACCCCAGCTGGATCGCCCACACGATCACGTGGAACGGATCGATCGTCTACCACCAACCGATACTCACCAACACGGGCTTCGCTCTCATCCAGTTCGTGATCGGCTTGGGAATTTGCTGGAAGCGAACGACGAAGGCTGCGCTGGGACTCTCCGTCGTCTGGTCCCTCGGCGTCTGGTGGTTCGGCGAGGGGGCAGGAGGCATCTTCCACGGCGCAGCCACCCCATTCGGTGGCGGCCCAGGCGGGGTGCTCTTCTACGCGCTCCTCGCCGTGCTGCTGTGGCCGAGCGAAGGTCCCGACCGGCCGTTCGTCGCCGCCCGGACCGTCGGCGTGAAGGCGGCCAAGACGATCTGGGCCGTCGTGTGGGTCGCCCTGGCGGTGTTGTCGACCGTCGGGTCGGGCCGCTCCCCCCAGGCGCTTCACGACCGGGTGGCCGGCTTGAACAGCGGCCAGCCTGGCTGGCTCGCCCACATCGATCGGTCCTCCGAATCCCTGTTCCTCCATGACGGGACGACCATGGCGATCTTGCTCTCGGTGGTCTGCCTGGTCGTGGCGGTCGGGGTGTTCCTTCGCCCGCAGATCGCCCAGGTCACCTTGGTGCTGGCCATCTTGGTGTTCGCGCTCATCTGGGTCGCGGTCCAGAACTTCGGGGGGATCCTGGCCGGTGGCGCGACCGATCCCAATTCTGGGCTGCTGATCATTCTGCTGGCGTTGGTCTATTGGCCCTTGACCGACACCCGAGCGATCCGCAACGCGGTTGTGCACAACACGACGGGCGCGACAAGGCAGGCCTGAATCCATCATGACCACGACACCTTCGTGGCTGTACTACCTCTTCGGCGCGCTGATGCTTGCGATCGCCGCGTACAGCCTGGCTGGGTTGATCCTTGCCGTGGTGCGGCACCGAACCGCCGGCCGGGACGTCGACGTCGCCCACATCTTCATGGGCGTGTCCATGGCCGGCATGTTCGTCACCCAATGGGCCTTCGGTCGGCGTGCACTGTGGGAGCTCATCTTCGGGATCCTTCTGACCTGGTTCGTGGTGCGCAGCATCCAATCGGTGCAGCGCTACGGGCTCCATGTTCCCCACGAGGCGATCCATGCCGCGATGAGCTTCGCCATGCTCTTGATGTACTGGTTCCCGATGGGATCGTCGCCCTCGGGTTCGATGTCGATGTCGTCGTCGACGGCCACCAGGGTTGATCCCGGGCTCGCGTTCGTCCTCGCCTTCCTTCTCTTGGCATCGGCCATCTTCACACTCGCCTCCCCTGTCAAGGGCGCCTCGCATCACGGGACGCATGCCCGGGCCTATGCCATGAGCGGGGCCGCCGGATCCGAGGTGTCAGAAAGCGCTACAGGGGATGCACCCGCTTCCATTTCCATCGGCGGCATCGAGGGATTCATCGCCGCTCCCTGGCTGGAGGACGCCAGTCACGCCGTCATGTGCGTGGCCATGGCCTTCATGCTTATTCTGATGCTCTGAGACGATGGAGACGGTTCGCCGATGAGTGCCACCACGACCTGCGACAACCCAAAGTGCACCTGTGAATCGTGCACGTGTGCCGACTGTAAGTGCGGCACGGCACGGCTCGGGGAGCTCGAACGGCGAGTGATCGACGTCCTCTGGGAAGCACCCGGTCGCGAGCTGACCGGACGCGACGTGGCCGACGAACTCCCCACCTACGCCTATACGACGGTGGCGACCGTCCTCGACCGCCTGGTGCACAAAGGTCTGGTGAGCCGCAGGATGGACGGCCGGACGATCCGATTCACTACCACGGCCAGCCGAGCCGCCCACACCGCACAGCTGATGCACGACTCCCTGGTGGAAGCTGGCGACCCCGAAGCCGCTCTTGTCCGCTTCGCAGAGACCATGTCACGCCCGGAGGTGGACATGCTGCGCCGCGCTCTCGCAGCGCTCGAACGCAAGCCCCGAGGACGCGGATGATGATCGAGCCCGCGGCCGGTCCCGTCATGACCGACGATCCAAGTCGGTGAGAGCCACCGGGCCAGGTGCTCACCGTCACCCCGGGTCAAGCGCCACCGGCGGTTATGACGGGCAGACGATCGGGCGGCCGATTGCCGTCAAGAGAGAGGTGCAGCATGCCTGAATACACCAAGGGGACCGTTCTGACCTGTGCGCATGACGATTGCAACTGTCGGGTGGTCATCGAAGCCGAGTGCCACTGCAAGGACGCGACGTCGACATCGACGTACATGTGTGCTTGCGGAACGCCCCTGCTTCCTGTCGAGAAGAGTGCCGCCAACTGAGCGCGGTACTTCCTCGCCGGTAGGCGCTACGGGTTCCATGGCAGTGTTTACGCGGTCTTGACGCCAGGCGGTCCATGCCGTCCTCGGCGCGCGTCGGCCTCTGGTCCGAGGGAACACGGCAACCCGCTCACACGTCCACCGGGAATCGCCGAGGGTCGAGGCCGACTGTCTGCCGGCACCCCTGAAGCCGGCACGCAGTCACACTGGTGACACGGGCCAATCGGCGCGAAGGTGCTGGTGATGACTGGGGCCGATCGTGGGCGATGGTTGGTGTACTCGGCGGCCGCGGCCGGGCCGATCGCTCTTGGCGCCGCCCTCTACCCTGCCCGCGGGCACGTCGCCGTGGCCAACCTGGCTCTGGTGTTCGTCGTGGGCATCGTTGCCATAGCCAGCCTGGGTGGTCGAGGACCTGCCGCACTGGCGGCCCTGATGTCAGCCCTTTCGTTCGACTACTTCTGTACCGTGCCGTACCTCTCGTTGCGAATTACCAGGTCGGCCGATCTCACCACTGAGCTTCTGCTCATCGTGGTGGGGCTGACGGTGGGCGAGCTCGCCGCCCGGGGTCGCCGGGCGAGGCGTCAAGCGGAGGCCGGAAGTGAAGGCTTATCGCGGCTGCACAGCGTGGGCGAGCGCATCGCCGCCGGTGAGGCCCCAGACTTCGTCGTGATGGCAGTGGCCCACGAGCTGCGCGACGTTCTTTCGTTGCGCGACTGTGCGTTCACACGCACTCCGGTCGCCGAGGCTGCTGCCCGCATCGAGGCGGACGGGACCGTGACAATGGCCGGGATGGTCTGGGACGTGGAACGCCTTGGGTTGCCGACACAAAGGGTCATGCTGCTCGTGCGCGGCGGTGGCCTCGTGCTCGGCGCCTTCGTCCTCACCCCCACGCCGGCCACCCCGATCGAGCACGACCGCTGCGTGCTTGCCGTCGCCCTCGCTGATCAACTCGGTGCGGTACTCATTGGTCGGCGCACAGCTGGCTAGCATTCCGCGGTTCTTGCCCGTGCGGGCCGATAATTCCTCGTACGAAATGGCCATCTGGCGCCAGGCCCGATTGGCCCCAGGCAGAAATGGGATCGTCCGCCGCCGAGCGCCAGGTCGGGTTCGGCGTGCGCCCGATGTCGAAGCGGAACGGGTGATCGTCGACGGTCTCCTCGCTGTTGGCCGACGGGTGCCACAGGGTGGGGATGGTCGTCCGGTCCGAACGCGGCCGATCGCCGATCTGATCGATTGTGGCCCCACCAACGACGGCGGAATAGCCGCGCCAGAGGACGCAGACTCGCTGGGGATGACCTTCGCCTCTGCCGGGTCCCTCGGCGTACCGGCACGATTCTTTGGTGGTCGGAGTCTCGGACACCATCTACGTTCGCCGGTCGATGCGCGCCAGTACAGGTGGGACGGTCGCTCGGGTGCGCGTCGATAGGTCATGCCGAGATGCCCAATGTCTGGTCTCGGTCCCGCGGGCGCTTGTCGTCGAGTCGACAGAACGGCCACGTGCTCGGCGATGCGCCGGGGACCTCTGAGTGGGCGCCGCGCCGGGGGCCCCCGCTCCTGACCGTTACAAGTGGGTGGTTCTGTCGAACACGACGCTCGGCGTCCTCATGGCGACGATTGACCTGTCGATCATGCTCATCGCCCTGCCTGACATCTTCCGGGGAATTCACATCGATCCTCTCGCCCCGGGCAACAGCTTCTATCTGCTCTGGATGATCCTGGGCTTCATGATCGTGACCAGCGTGCTCGTCGTGAGCCTTGGGCGTCTCGGTGATATGTACGGGCGGGTACGCATATACAACCTCGGCTTCGCCGTGTACACCTTCTTCTCTCTTGCGCTCACGATCACCTGGATGAGCGGGACGGCGGCCGCCTTGTGGCTCGTCGTCATGCGGGTCTTCCAGGGTGTGGGCTCGGCGATGCTCATCGCCAACTCCGCCGCCATCATCACCGACGCTTTCCCCGAGGACCAGCGGGGCACGGCGCTCGGCATCAACCAAGTGGCCGGCATCAGCGGCTCCTTCATCGGCCTCGTCCTCGGCGGCCTGCTCGCCCCGATCCAGTGGCGGCTCATCTTCTTGGTGTCGGTGCCGATCGGCCTGTTCGGGACGGTGTGGGCCTACACCAAGCTCCGCGAGGTGCCACGGCACACCAAGGCTCGTCTTGACTGGCCCGGGAACGTCACGTTCGCCCTGGGGCTGGTGGGAATCATGGTCGGCATCACGTACGGCATCCAGCCCTACGGCAGTTCCACGATGGGCTGGACCAGCCCGTTTGTCCTCGGATGCCTCATCGGCGGTGCGGCACTGTTGGTGGTCTTCGCCCTCATCGAGCACCGAGTCGCCGATCCGATGTTCCGTTTGCCGTTGTTCAAGATCCGCGCCTTTACCGCCGGCAGCCTGTCCTCCCTTCTCGCCAGCGTGGGCCGAGGCGGGCTCATGTTCATGTTGATCATCTGGCTCCAGGGCATCTGGCTGCCGCGCCACGGCTATAGCTTCAGCCAGACCCCGCTATGGGCGGGCATCTACATGCTGCCGCTCACCGCCGGTTTCCTCCTGGCCGGTCCGGTCTCGGGCCACCTTTCGGACCGCTTCGGCTCGCGGCCGTTCGCATCAGGCGGGATGATCGTCGCTGCCGGTTCGTTCCTGCTGCTCGAGACCTTGCCGGTGGACTTCCCCTATTGGGCCTTCGCCCTCATCCTGCTGCTGAACGGCCTGGCCATGGGCGCCTTCGCCGCCCCGAATCGGGCGGGGGTCATGAACAGTCTTCCGCCGGACCATCGCGGGGTCGGCTCAGGGATGAATTCGACGTTCCAGAACGCCGGCCAGGTCCTTTCGATCGGGATCTTCTTCACCCTCATGATCATCGGCCTCTCCGCCACCCTGCCGGCGACCCTCTACCGTGGGCTCACGGCCCATGGCGTACCCGCTTCCGTCGCCGACAGCGCCTCACACCTGCCACCGGTGTCGACGCTGTTCGCCGCCTTCTTGGGCTACAACCCCATTCAGCACCTTGTCGGCGCCTCGGTCCTCGCCCACCTGCCGGCGCGTCAGGCGGCCGTGTTGAGCGGCCGCAGCTTCTTCCCCGCGCTGATCTCGGCGCCGTTCGCCAACGGGTTACATGCCGCATTCGACTTCGCCATCGGCGCCTGCCTCATAGCGGCCGGCATGTCCTGGCTGCGCGGCGGCAAGTACCACTACGGGGAAGAGGGCGAGCCGGTCGACCAGATCACGCCGATCGCGACCGAGCCGGCGGGAGCCGGGGCACGAGCCGGAGGACGGGCATGAGCGACAGGGAAGGGCGCCGGGACGAAGGTGGGAAGACGGCCCCGAGGATCGTGGTCGGCGTGGATGGATCGTCGCCGTCGCTCCGGGCCCTGCGTTGGGCGGCCCATCAAGCCAAGCTCACCGGTGCCGCGCTCGAGATCATCACCTGTTGGGAGCTCCCGACCAGCTACGCGTGGTTCTGGGAAGCGCCGCCGGAATCTGATCCCGGGGGCGACGTCAGACGCAATCTCCAGATGATGGTTGCCGGGGTACTCGGCGACGACCCCGGCATCGACGTCGAGCTCACAGCGGTCGAGGGTCACCCGTCCCGGGTGCTCCTCGACGCGGCTCGGGGAGCCTCGCTCCTCGTCGTCGGCAGCCGCGGCCATGGCGAGTTCACCGGCATGCTCCTCGGCTCGGTGAGCAACTACTGCGTGAGCCATGCGTCCTGTCCGGTCACCGCGGTGCGGGAGGTGGATGGGCGCGGCAATGAGCCGAGCCGTACCAACGAAGTCGGCGCACGGACCGCAGTGCGATGTGACACGGCGGACGGCCGAGTCGTTAGCCTGACGCCCATCGATCCGCTCCCGGCTCCACCGCTGTCGCCCCCCCGGACGCCGCACGCCGCAAGGCCGAGGGCCCGAAGAGAACGGTGACCGGACCGGACAGCCTGCCTTCCGCCCTCGAGGAGCGTTCGCCGGCCTACCTTCGCTTGCTGCTGGTCTTGCTGCTGCCTGCGGCGCTGTTCAATGCCTATGACAGCGAGCTCCGGGCGGTGCTCCTCACCCAGCTCAAAGCGAGTTTCCACGTTGGCACCGCCGCCATCGGGCTGGCCAACATCCCGATCGGGGCCGGCCAGTTCGTCGCGTTCTTCGTCGTGCTCCGGGCCGACCGCATCGGCCGGCGTCCGATCCTGTTGTGGTCGATCCTCGGCTACACGGTGTTCACCACGCTCACCGCGGTGTCGTGGGACCTCTGGTCGTTCGCCGCCTTCCAGTTCGCCGCCCAGGTCTTCATCGGGACGGAGTTCGGCGTTGCCGTCACCCTGCTCGCCGAGGAGGTGCCCGCCGAGCAGCGGGGGCGCTACCTGTCCTGGTTGCTGCTGTTCAGCCCCCTCGGGGCGGTGCTCGGCGGGTTGCTGGTGGCCGTGGGGTTTCTCCACAACCCGATCGGGTGGAGGGCATTCTTCCTCGTCGCCGCCCTCCCCCTCCTGGTGGTGTCCGTCGCCCGTCGTCGCCTGCAGGAGAGCCGGGCCTACGTGCACGCGGTGCACCGCCGAGGGAGGCAGCCCGCCGGTTCGATGCCGCAGCGTCTTGCCAACGCCTTCACCATCTGGCGGGGACGGGAGCGGGGCCATGTCGCCGCGGTGGGAGCGATCGCATTCTGCCAAGGACTTGTCTCCGCCGGGGCTATCGGCTGGTGGACCTACTACGCCGAGCACGAGCGCCACTTCGCCACCTCCCTGGCCGGTGCCTTCTTCGCCGGTGCGGCGCTCGTGAGCGTTGGCGGCTACGTGCTGTGCGGGTACCTGATGGACCGGATCGGCCGGCGACCGACGGCGGCTCTCTACGTGATCGCCGCCGTCCTCTGTGCCGTCGCCACCTTCAAGGTGATCGATCCCTGGGTGATGTTGCCGTTCCTCTTGGGCACGGCCTTCTTCGGCATCGGGGTGGCACCCGTCTTGTCGGCCTTCGCCGCCGAGCTGTTCCCCACCGAGGTCCGCGCTCAGGCATCGGCGTGGATCCGCAACGGCTTCGGCAACACCGGTTCGGTCCTGGGTCCGGCCATCGTCGGGGTCCTGGGAGCCACTTCCGGTGCGCTCGGCAGCATCGGCGCCGCCGTCAGCGTCCTGACGCTCATCTACGTGATGGCTCTGCCCGTCATCTGGTGGGCCATCCCCGAGACCCGCGACCTGGCGCTTGATCCGGGCGGCTGACCTGGGACGACCCGGTCCCCGTGCGTCGTCCCGGCCGTCCTTGCGCCGGGGCTTTCGGCCATGGCGCCGAGGTGTCCCATCCGAGGGGACTTTGGACCCTAACGGTTGCTTGCGCGGACACTTACATTTCTCGGGTGAGCCCGACCCAAGAACCGCAGGCCATGGCCTACGACGGCCTTCCCACCGAGTCCCCCCTGGGTGCCCCGCTCGACTGGGCTTGGCTCCGCGGGGCGCAAAGTGAGTGGGGCGTGCGCCCCAAACCCAGCCCTCGCGGCCTGACCATGCTCGACATCGCCGTCGGCTCGTATGCGGACGTGCCCGAGCACCCCTCCCACCGCTCCATGGCCCCGCGGGGCGCAGACGTCGGCGACGACACGGCGGATATGGGTTACATCCTCAACTGGAAAACCGACATGTGGTCCGACAACGTGACCGAGCTCTACGAGGAGGCGGTCGCCCGGCAGTGGTCCGCCACCCGGGACATCCCCTGGGGGGAGTTGCGCGAGCTTCCGGCGGACGTCGAACACGCCATGTGCCAGTTGTGCACGCTCCTCACCGAGGTCGAGATGATCGCCGCCGACCTGCCCGCCAAATGGATGTGGCGGATGAACCACGACTTCATCGAAGCCAAGATGTTCCTGTGTACCCAGATCATGGACGAAGCCCGTCATGCCGAGGTCTTCCGCAAGCGGGCCCTGGCGAACGGGGGTGGGCTCCTCGTGTCACGCGGCGGACCGACAAGCCTGTTGCGCACCATCATTGAGGCCAAGACCTACACGCAAGCCAGCGCCCTCATGCACCTGCTCGGCGAGGGATTCGTCCTCGACATCTTCCGTATGGGCGAGTTGATCGCCCCTTCCGACGTCGAGAAGCGTATCTTCCGCATGTGCATGCAAGACGAGGCCCGACATGTCGCCTACGGCACGATGCACCTGCGCTATGCCGTCGACCACGATCCCGATGTCGCCGAGGAGATCCACGAGGCGCTCGACCACGGCGAGCAGGTGCTGATCGACTTCGGGACGGCCCCCGACGTCTCGACTGCGCTGGCCGTGCTACTGGCGGGCGGTGTCGAGCACGTCGAGGACAAGGGTTTCCCGCTGTCGATGGAGCTGACCAAGAAGCAGCTCACCTCCTACCTGGCCCGCTGCGAGCGCGCCGGGGTCAGCCGGCTGGACCGGACGACGATCCCGCTCGACATGCTGGGCATCGACCCCGAGCCCATCCGGGCGGCGAACGCAGCAGGCCGATGAGCACCGAGGTCGACACATTGGCGTTCTTCGATGCGCTGGCCGACGAGATGAACACCCATGGCGAGCGTTTTGCACCGCTCGGGGAGGCCGAGATGGTCGCCGTGGTGGTCATGGGCCGCCCAGGCCAAGACTTCCGCGTGCGTCTCGAGTTCGAGAGCCTCGGGTGCATCGGCGTGGCCGAGGTCGATGCAACCGCTGCCCAGCTCGCCGATTTCCGCCTCGAGGGCCCGCTCGAAGACTGGCGAGCCATGTTCGACGACATCGCCGCCAACGGACGGGCCACCGGCCCCTTCACCATCAACAGCCTGGCCCTGATGGGAGACCGAATCTGCTGCACGGGGGACGACCCCATGGGCATCGATAAGTTCTCGCGGTTCAACCAGACCCTGCAGGAGTTCTTCGATGGCGCTCGCCACGTGGCGGTCGGCACCGGCTGAGGAGGCCGACAATGGACGCACCGAACTGTCCGAGCTGTGGTGAACCCGTACTGCGAGCCCTGGACCTTCCCTACGGCTGGTGGGAGTGGCGCGCTGACGGATACCAGCTGGTGACCGCATCCGGACGAGTCGACGTCGCTCCCTGGGTCCATTGGGACTGCATGGGTGAGCTGCGCGAGTTCCACCCCCACGACTTCGGTCGACCCAGGCCGCGCGTGAGCCGCGCCCCGTCATGAGCCTTCAGGTTCTCGAGGACCTGTGCATCGGCTGCGGCGCATGCGACTTCTCGTGCCCGACGGAGGCGCTGGCCAAGACGGACTCGTACCTCGGCCTCTTCGCGATCGACCCATACACCTGTGACGACTGCGGGCGATGCGTGGACAAGTGTCCCGTGGGCGCCATCGTGCCCGATCCCTCGTGGCCGGTGTGCAGTGGCAAGGGCTGCCCGCTGACCTCGACGCGGCTCTCGGAGTTCACCTGCGCGTACTGGCAGCAGCGGTGCCCGACGTGCGCGTCGACGCTGTGGCAAGGTGCAGACGGGTCGTGGTCGTGCTCGCGATGTGGGCTCGGGATGCGCGTATCGTGTCCGAAGACCCGCCAGCTCGAGCGCGCTGAGGCGCCGGTGAGCCTTCACCTCTTGCCGAGCGGCGGGGATCCCGCCTGAAGCCCGTACCTCGCCGGCGCTCCTGAGCCTGTGGGCCACCGAGTCGGCGCGGCTCCGCCAAGAGTTAACGCGGCATTTCGTTGGCTGCCCGCCCTTGCCTGACCGCCTGAGACCCGGGTCGAGTCGAAGACACCACGCCTTGTCGGTCGGCTATGGCAACTCGGGAGCGGGAAACGTGAGCCCGTTGCGCATCGCATTCCGCGGACGCACTGCGATCGTCACGCGCGACGTGGCGCAAAGCCGACCATGGTCGTCGCGCATTTCCACGTCCCAGACCCAACTCGTGCGGCCCCGGTGAATCGCCACCGCGGTGCCGTGGACAGTTCCTTCGCTCACCGGCCGTAGAAAGCTCGTGTTGTTCGCCATGCCGAGCGGGACGCCACCCGCTGCGAGCACACCGCGGCCGGTGCCTATCGAGGCGAGGGACTCGGCCATGGCCGCGTAGACGCCGCCGTGGATGATGCCCATCGGCTGGCACACCTGAGGGCGCACTGGCAGGCGGCCGGAACAGCGGCCGATCTCGTCGGTATCGTCGACGACGAATCCGATGGTCGCGTCGAACGCAGACTCTACCGGAACGCGCAGTTCGAAGGGATGGGAATCGGTCAAGGTTCTGATGCTAGTTCGCGTTGCTGGGCGCAGCCCTAGGTGCCCCGACTCGAAGCCATCCTTGTCTTCCGGTCATCAACCGACCTCGACGAGCGCAGAATCGCCCACGTAGCGTTCCCCCGACCTGGAGGCGTCACACTGGGGACAGGTGGCCTCCGTATGGCGCCACGACCTCAACGTCCGGGTGCTGGCCTCGTCGAGCACCACCACGAAGGAGTCCGAGTACGGGTCGAGTTGGAGGTCGTGGTACGGGTGCCACTCGGCCTTGGCCATGCGTGCCTCGAACCCCATCCCCTTGGGGACCCGGCGATAGCGCAGGCCGGCGACGTCGAACACCCAATAGTGGTGGCAGGAGTCGATCGTGACCAGTTCCATGTCCCCATGATCAGAGATCAAGCTGTGAGTTGCCCGTGAGAAAGGTTAGGAGACGATGAGGAATCCGACCCCCGCTCGTCCGGACGCCGTCAGTGGACTACGAGCACCCGCTTCTCGGCGAGACGGAGGACGCCCTGAGCGACGCTGCCCAGCACAAAAGCGGAAAGCGCCGATCGACCCCGAGAGCCCATGACAATGGCGTCAGCACCGAACTCGTTCGCTGCTTGGACGATCTGCGCCGCTGTTCGACCCAACTCCGCGCTCCGGATCTGGACCGAGACTGGCACCCCGATCTCCTCGAACCGGAGGGCATCTTTCTCTAGGAGTTTCCCGACTTCGCTCTCCTCCTCGGCGTCGAGGAGGTCACCGGACCCGCCCAGGATGATCCTCTTGACATGCAGAACGAGGACTTCAGCACCCGACAGGTGCGACAAGTCGCAGGCCACATCCACGGCCCGGTCAGAATATTCCGATTGATCGACCGCCACCAGCAGTTTTTCGTACATCACCGCCTCCCGGGGGACGCCATTGGCCCGTCGTGCTGGAGCTTCCGGCATTGTGACCTACTCCAACATCAGCCCGGACTTCAGGTTTCAGTAGGGCCGTTGGTCCCTAGTGCATCACCGCGGAAGTTACGCTGATGTGATTTCATGGAGGGATGCGACTCCCTCCATTGAAGCTGCGTAGGGGCGACCGGACCGTGCTCGAGTCGTGGACGAGGGCGGGAACGGTC
>Ga0181536_10002569_pt1 | contig 20366 bp, 15 predicted proteins | sample PEATcosm2014_Bin_41_FD_121105 | JGI IMG/M metagenome (GOLD analysis project Ga0181536, IMG submission 121105) | Peatland microbial communities from MTU Mesocosm Facility, Houghton, MI, USA - PEATcosm2014_Bin17_60_metaG | ecosystem: Environmental > Terrestrial > Soil > Wetlands > Peat | place...
CCAGCTTGGAGCGCGCGTCGAAGCCATCGATATCGTTGCTGGGATTGGCCTCGGCGTATCCCCGCCGCTGCGCTTCGGCGAGCACCGTTTGGAGCGGCGAGCCGTGCTGTTCCATCTCGGTGAGGATGTAGTTGCTGGTGCCGTTGAGGATGCCGTAGAGCGCCACCACGCGGTCGCCGGAGATGCCTTCCCGCAGGACGGCGTGAATGGGAATCCCGCCCGCCACGCTGGCCTCCATGGCGACGTTGGTGCCGGCTTGGATGGCGCGCTCCCAGATTTCAGGGCCGCGCAACGCCATCAATTCCTTGTTGGCGGTGACGACCGACTTCTTCGCGGCGATGGCGGCGTAGATGACCTCGGCGGCGACGGTGGTGCCGCCGACGAGTTCGACCACGATATCCAGGCCGGGATGTTCGATCAACCGCCGCCAGTCGTTGGTCTTGAACACCGATCCCAGCGATTCGGGAACCTGCTTGGAATCGATCAACAGGTCGCAGACAGCCCCGACCCGCAGATGAAACCCGAGTTTGAGAGCGATCTGATCGGCGTTTTCCGCCAGAATTTTGAGCGTGCCCGAACCGATGTTGCCGAGGCCCACTATCCCTACGTTCACGTCGCGCATAGACTCGCATCATAACATCCCGTCGTAGCGCCGGGCCCAGAGGGCACCCCCTTGTCGCCGGTGGGATCGTACGAACTGAGAAGAACACCGGCGACAAGGGGGTGCCCTCTGGGCCCGGCGCTACGGGCGGTGTATAATTTTTACGCAGCCAGGAGCCGAAAATATGAAGAACGAGAAGGATTTCCCGACCCGGCGTAGTTTGCTGGGACAGGCGGTTGGGGCGGTTGGCATAGCGTCGGTATTGGCGCAAGCGCAGGGCGGGCGCGGGGGGCCCCGCCTCAGGGATTCCTTCGACTTCGGCTGGAAGTTCTTCCAGGGGGATGTGCCCGGCGCGCAGGAGCCGGGCTTTGCGGACGCGAGCTGGAAAGACGTGGACCTGCCGCATGACTTCAGCATCGGCGGGCCCGTCACCGAGAATGCACCGGCCAGGGGGCAAGGCGGTTATTTGCCCACGGGTATCGGCTGGTACCGGAAACACTTCACCATTCCCGAATCTTACAGCGGCAGAAAGGTATCCATCGAGTTCGACGGCGTATATCAGCTCAGTGAGGTATGGATCAACGGCCAGTACCTGGGCAAGCGGCCATACGGGTACATTGGTTTCTACTACGATCTGACTCCCCACCTGAAGTATGGCGGCGATAACGTGATTGCGGTCAAGGCAGACAACTCACACCAACCCAACTGCCGCTGGTACTCGGGCTCCGGGATCTACAGGCACACCTGGCTGCTGGTTACAAATCAGGTGCACGTGGCCCACTGGGGCACGTTTGTCACCACGCCCCAGGTGGACATGGATGCGGCCATTGTCCAGGTCAAGACCAGGGTACAGAATGAAAGCCAGAGCGCCGCCGCGTGCCGGGTGACCAGCACCATACTGGACCGGGATGGGAACCCGGCCGAAGGCGCGCAGGTAAGTGAGAGTAAGATCATCGCAGCCAACGGGGAGTACGAGTTTGTGCAGCAGATACGGGTGACACAGCCGAACTTATGGTCCCTTGACAATCCCTATCTCTACAAGGTGCGCACCTCGGTGATGGATCAGGGCTCCGACTCATACGACACAGTGTTTGGGATTCGACGGATTGACTTCGATGTGGACCGGGGATTCCTGCTGAACGGCAAGCAAGTGAGACTGAATGGCGTCTGCCTGCATCACGACGGCGGTTCGGTGGGAGCGGCCGTGCCGGAACGGGTTTGGGAACGGCGCCTGGAGACCCTGAAAGCCATGGGCTGCAACTCCATTCGGACGGCTCACAATCCTCACGCGCCGGAGTTCATCGACCTGTGCGACAAGCTGGGCTTCATGGTGATGAATGAGGTCTTCGACGAGTGGAAGCAGAACAAGACCGCCAACGGATACGGCCCATACTTCGACCAATGGTCGGAGCGGGATGTGACCGACTTCGTCCACCGCGACCGGAACCACCCTTCCGTCCTGCTGTGGAGTGCGGGCAACGAAATCGGCGAGCAGGTCGCCACGAACGGCGTGGAGATGCTCGGGAGGCTGGTCGAGATCTTTCACCGGGAAGATCCAACCCGGCCGGTCACCATGGGATGCGACAGGATCGCCGCGAATCTGACTGGACGTGAAGTTGGCACGCCGCCGGAGTTCCTCGCGCTCCTGGACGTGGTTGGCTATAACTACTCGGACCGCCGGCGCGAGCGGGCGGAGAAATACTACAGCGACGACCGGCACGCGTTCCCCAAGCGAAGGTTCATCGGCACGGAGAACGGGTCCTTGGGCGGCGTCAGGGGCGACTACTCCGAGCTTGTCGCGGCGAGCGCTGGGGCGGCCTCGCGCAGGCGCAACAATCGAGGGACTGATTTCGAGCAGTTGTGGAAGTTCAGAAGGATCTACGACTACGTGTCCGGCGACCATATGTGGACCGGCATCGATCACTTAGGTGAGGCCCAGTGGCCTTCGAAGGGCTCGGGAGCGGGAGTGCTGGATACCTGCGGCTTCGAAAAGGACGGTTACTATTTCTGTCAGAGTCAGTGGACCGATAAGCCGATGATCCACGTGTTCCCACACTGGAACTGGAAAGGCAAGGAGGGAGAAGTCATACCGGTGCTCTGTTACACCAACTGCGACTCAGTGGAGCTGTTTGTGAACGGCAAATCCTTCGGGGTTGAGAGCTATTGGTTCCCGCGCGTGGGGTATTGGCCCCGCCAGGAGGGCGGTGGGCGGAGCACCGTCCCACGCACCACCTCGGATCTGCATCTGACATGGACCGTGCCCTATCAACCGGGCACGCTGAAAGCCGTGGGAACTAAGGACGGGAAGGTGGTGGCGGAGGTTGAAGTCGCGACCGTGGGAGAACCGGCTGCCATTGCACTCTCCGCCGACAGAGACGCCATCGCGGCCGACCGCCGGGATGTCGCTCACTTCACGGTCAAGATACTCGACGCACAGGGCAGGACGGTGCCGACCGCGGACAATGAGGTTACCTTCGAGATACAGGGCGAGGGCAAGATCATAGGCGTGGACAACGGGAATCTGGCGAGCCATGAGGATTTCAAGGGCAGCCGCGGCAAGGCGTTCAATGGGCTGTGCCTGGCTATCGTGCAATCGACGGCCAAACCGGGCCGGATTCAACTGACGGCGACTTCGCCCGGGATCAAATCTAGCAGCGTCGCAATTACTACCAAGGCTTAGGGACCGGCGTGGCGCTATGCCTTGACGGTGTGGAACGCCCACCCTTTACGGAAAGTGGGCTTGAGGAGCCGGTCGGCGTCCCTGTTATTGGTAAACCGCATCTTCTCCGGTTCGTACTGGAGCTTGCCCTCGTGGCGGAGCGCAATGACGCCCAGCAGCATCCATTCGACGAATGGCGCGGCCACGTCGAAGTTCGAACATGCGGGTTCGCCGCCCTTGCAGGCGCGGATGAAATCGCGCATATGGCCTGGGGAACGCGTCAGGAGCGGGGGCGGCATGCGGTAGTCCTTCATTTTCTCGACCGGGATGAGGCGCGTCACGTCGCCGTAGGTGCCGGTGGTGAGCATGCCCTTGTCGCCGATGAAGAGGCTGCCATCGGGCTCCGGGAAGTGGAGCGGCTTGGTGGCTGCTTTCAGGGCTTGGAACTCCGCCCAGTTGAAAACGCGGCCGGGAGAATGGAATTCGTCGTCCGCGGGGCGCATCGGGGCCGCGCCACGACCTCCGGCCGGAGCGCCTCCGGGCGGCGTACCCGGCGCGGCCGCGCCACGGCCTCCGGCCGGAGCGCTGGCTCCTTCGGGGCGCGGGAGGCTGGGCGGATCGCCGAGCCACTCGCCCTCCGGAACGCCGGCGATCTTGGGGGTCTCCTTCAGGCCGTCGTACCAGAACACCTTGAGGGCCGGCATGTTGCCGTAAGCGGCGAAATCGAAGCGGATCACCGAGCCCTTCGGGAACATGAAGGGACTCACGCCTTCCTTCTTGATGCACTCGACGCTGAGGAGCTTGCGATGGGAGAGATAGAGCGCCATATTCGGGGCGCCCAGGATGTGGCAGGCCATATCGCCGAGGGCGCCGCAGCCGAAGTCGTAAAACCCGCGCCAGTTGAATGGCTGGTAGAAGAAGCCGCCGTTCTTGTCGGGCTCGCTCTTGCCGCCGGCGGTGAACGGCCGCTGGGCGGCGATGCCGAGCCAGAGGTCCCAGTCCAAAGTGGAAGGAACCGGGTCCTCTTTCGGAATCGTGGTAAGGCCCTGCGGCCACATCGGCCGGTCGCTCCAGGCGTGCACTTCGGTGACGTTGCCGATATCGCCGTTCCAGACGATCTCGGCGCACTGGCGCGTACCTTCGATGGAATAGCCCTGGTTGCCCATCTGGGTAGCCACCTTGTACTTGGCGGCCGCCTGCCGCAACTGGCGCGCCTCCCAAACCGTGCGCACCAGCGGCTTCTGCACGTAGACGTGCTTGCCGCGCTCCATCGCCCACATAGCGGCCGTGGCATGCATGTGATCGGGCGTGGCGACGATCACGGCGTCGATGTTCTTGCCTTCCTTGTCGAGCATCCGCCGGAAGTCTTTAAACTTCGGCGCTTTTTCGAAACGCTTGAAGGTGGCGGCGGCGCGGCGGTCGTCCACATCGCAGAGGGCCACGATGTTTTCGGTGGGCGCGGCGGCCGAGATGTTGGAGCCGCCCTGGCCGCCGGAGCCGATGGCGGCGAAGTTGAGCTTCTCGTTGGGGGATTTGTATCCCGCGGATTTCAATGATGGCGTGCCGCCGAATCCCGCGGCCGGTAGAGCGCCGGCCAGCAGGCTGCCGTAGAAGAAATGACGTCTCGATAATGGCATGACAAGCTCCGAATCCGTCTACGCCAGACAACTCTTGACGTAAGCGAAGCACTTCTTGGCTTCGGCAACTATATCCGAACCCGGAGGAATCGGATACTCCAGTTCCAGGTTTGCCGGGAAGTGGTACTTCTGGTTTTTGAGGAGTTGCAGCACTTCCTTCATGGGGGTGTCGCCCGTGCCCCAGACGGCCACGTTGGGGCCATGGTCCTTCTTGCGATCCTTGAGGTGCAGGTTGGTAATCTTATCGTGGTGGCGCTGGATGAAGGCGACGGCGTCGTACCCGGCGGCGGTGAAGTGGCCGATATCGAGGTTGATGCCGTTGTATTTGCCATAGGACATGAGGGTGTCGTAGCTCTCGAGAGTGGCGGTCTGGTTGGGGTCGTTGGTGGCGTCGTGTCCGTGATAACCGACCATCAGCTTGTGCCGGTCCGCCACCGGCGCGATGCGCTTGGCCATGGTGAGGGTTGTGCTGGTGGTGATGGCCTTGACGCCGAGACCCTTGGCCATGCTGAAGCCGTACTCGATGTCCTGGTCCTTCATGCTGTCCTGCATGTTGTAGCAGAGCAGGGCGACACGGACGCCGGCGTGGTTGAATTTCCCGGTGACGGCCTTCCATGTCTGGGCGGTCGTCGAGGCGCGCCATTGGGCGAGTTTCGCGATCGCGGCTTGCCTTTCGGCCTGTTGCTCGGGGGTCGGCGGTGTACCTCGGCCGCCAGAGGCGGGCGCCGGCATCGGGGGTGCGCCCGCCAATGCTTCGCAATGGTTCGACATCAGCTCAGCCTCGCCCAGGCCGACCTCGACAAACGCTCTGACGATGGCTTCGGGATCGGGGCTGGCGATCCGATTGAAGCTGTAGGTGATGGCGCCAATCTGAACGCCCCCGAACTTCGAGTCGATCATCTTCGCGCCAAACGCCCTGCAGAGCGGCACGGACGCCAGCGCGAACTTGCCCAAATCCCGTCTTGTGAATTCCATTCCGTTCCTTTCAGTCTGGCTTTTGCCGGCCGAGCCGCCGTTCCGCCAAGCCGGAAAAAAGCCCCGCCATTCTGAAAATACACCGAGCGGAGGTCGAACGCCAGTTGTTCCTTGCGGCTTCGACTTGTGTAAGATCTGTAGGAGATACCCATGAAGCTTCGCATTTTGTTTTGCTGCACTCCGATTTGCGCTCTCGCCCTCGTTGCGAGTCAGTGCAAGAGCAGATCTGAAATCCCTCACTTGAAGAAGCAGGGAACGGCCACCCAACTGATCGTCGATGGCAAGCCGTACCTGGCGCGGTCCGGAGAATTGAGCAACAACGGCGCCACCAACGTCGCGTACATGAAGCCGCTATGGTCCAAGATTGTCGAGTCCAAACTCAACACCGTCCTGGCGGGCGTTTCCTGGGCGCAGATGGAGCCGGAGGAAGGAAAGTTTGACTTCAGCGTGGTGGATGGCATCGTCCGGGATGCACGCAGTCACGGCCTGCACCTGGTGCTTCTGTGGTTCGCAACCTGGAAGAACGGAACGTCCAGCTACCCGCCCGACTGGGTGAAGAAGGATTACGAGCGGTACCCGCGCGCCCAGCTCGCAGATGGCAAGAGCATCGAAGTGCTCAGCGCCTTTGGCGATGCCAGCCGGGATGCCGATGCCCGCGCCTTCGCGGCCCTGATGCGGCACATCAAGGAAATCGACGGCCAGCAGCACACCGTCATCATGATCCAGGTGGAGAACGAAGTGGGAATGGAGAGCGACTCCCGCGACCGCTCGCCGGTAGCCAACCAGGCGTTCGCGGGGCCGGTGCCGAAGGAGTTGATGGACTACATGGAGCAGCACAAGGACACCCTGAATCCGGAGTTTCGCCAAGTGTGGGAGGCGGCGGGCGGCAAGACGTCCGGGACCTGGGAAGAGGTGTTCGGCAAGGGCAAGGCGACGGATGAGATCTTCACCTCCTGGACTTATGCGCGCTACGTCGGGAAGGTGGCCGCGGCGGGGAAAGCCGAATATCCGCTGCCCATGTACATGAACGCATATACCTACGGATTTCCCAAGGCAAACGAGCCGGCGCCATCGAGCGGCAGCCCCATGCCCGAGGTGTTCGACGTATGGAGAGCCGGGGCGCCGGGAATCGATATATTCTCGCCCGACAATTCCAGGACCTACATCGTGATGAGCGGGAAGTACACGCAATCGGGGAACCCGCTGTTTATACCCGAGGAGTCGCCTGGGGCGGAAGGCGCGGCCAGAGCGCTGTACGCCTTCGGACACCATGATGCGATCGGTTACTCGCGCATGAGCGGAGGGGTGGACAGGCTAACGACTCCCGACAACGATCTGGCCGGCGCGTACGACCTGATCGCGCAATTGACTCCGCTGATCGTGGAACACCAGGGCAACGGCACGATGTCCGCCGTCATGCTGGGCCCGGACGACCCGCCGCAGAAGGTGCAGGTGGGGAACTACACGCTGGAGGCCAAGTTTTTCGGGTCCAGAAGAGTTGGGCCTGGCGGACAACAATCGGAAACCCCGCCGCGCGCGGGGGCAATTTTCATTGCGACGGGGCCCGACGAGTACTTCGTGGCCGGCAACGGTGTAGCCGTCACCTTTACTCCCAACACACCGGGGCCCCCGCTGGCCGGACTGGCCACGGTGGAAGAAGGGACTTTTGTGGATGGCCGCTGGGTTCCCGGCCGCCGGCTGGCCGGCGACGACACCATCGAGGGGGATTGCGTGCAACTGCGTTGGCCACTGGGGACCAAGGTGCCCCTATGGGCACAACGCTGGAGCGGGGAGGGCATCCAGCGCGTCACGCTGTATCGCTACAAGTAGGGCGGGGCGGGCACATAAACGTATGAAACTCGGGTCTAGTATCGTCCTGCTCCTCACGGCTTTCCTGGCGGCTTGGACCCCGGGTTCTGCGCAAGCCGGCGATTCCAATATCACATTCGAGGCGGCTTCAGTGAAACCGGCCGGTCCTTTCGTCCCCGGAGAGATGGGCGGCATGCGCGGCGGCCCCGGAACCGGCGACCCCGGCCGGATCACGATTCCGCGGGCGACACTGTCCGAGTTGCTGGCTCGGGCCTACGACGTATGGCTCGACCAGATCTCGGGTCCCGCATGGCTCAACGACCGCTCCGCATACCCGTATCGCATCGACGCAACGCTGCCGCCAGATACCACCAGGGAGCAGTTCCGGCTCATGCTCCAGAATCTACTGGCGGAACGATTCCACCTAAGACTCCACCATGAAACCAAGACCCGCCCCGGTTACGAACTGATGGTGGCCAGCGGCGGCCCGAAGCTGCAGGAGTGGGTTCCTGCTGCCAATGCGGCGGCGGGCAAACCCGGCGTCGACGGGAACGGGTTTCCGAGACTGCCTCCGGGTGCGTCCGTAAGCTTTGTCATACCCAAGGGTGGAGGCGCGGTCCCGATTCGGATGGCTCATCGAGAGACCATGGCTACGTTCTGCCGGGGGCTGGGGGCGGACATCAATATGTCGAATGGAACGCCACTCGGCGGCCCGCAGGCCCGCGTAGTCGATAGGACGGGGCTGACCGGGACCTACGAGTTCACGCTCGAATTCGCGGGGTCGATGGGAATGATGCCATCCGCGCCGGCGAGCGGCGAGCCTGGCGTGCCTCTTGCAAGCGATCCCACCGAAGGCGTTCCGGATATTTTTACCGCCGTCCAAAAGCAGCTCGGCCTCAAGCTGGTGAAGGTCAAAGACGTGCCGGTCGACATTCTGATCGTCGACAACGCCGACAAAGTCCCCACTGAAAACTGACTGGAGTCCGGACCTTGTACGGCTAGAGGATGGCGGCTGGGTGTAGACTGAATAGGGCCTGAATATCCAAAGTGGGAATTCCGGTTGAGAGGAGGAACCATGCTGTTCCTATTCGTCTCGTTGGCCTGTTTTGCCTTGTTTGCGGCCGTATTCGCGGCCACCTTCGCGATTGACCACTTTGCCTCGGTGTGGCAAACGGCAGACGCCAATAGCCGGCACGGCCGTTTCAGTAATTGGGCGGCAAACAGCACGACGCTCGATATCGTAAAAGGGTTGTCGGGCCTGGCGTCGGCTCTCGCGTGCCTGGTGGTTTTTGTCGCGATCTTTTATGCGCTGTTGTTTGTGGGCGTGGGCGGCGAAAGACGTTTCGCGGTCTACCTCACCGGCGGACCGGGCAAGGGCGGCGGTGTGACTCTCCGCGAGTTTTCCGCCACGAGCGGGGAGCTAAACCGAATGCCCATGATTGAATATCTAGACAGCCACCGCATCGTGAAGGGACGCGTCTCGAGCGTATTGGCGATTGGCGGCGGACTGACGCATATTTGCGTCGCCAATGGAGACTACTGCGGACTGGCCGATTCGTCCCTTGGACTAAAGCCCGGCGACACCGCTTATATTCGCGTCGGCAGACCCCCTACCGGGCCGAGACGGCCGCCCGGCTGGACGATCACCGCCGGCGAGGCAAAGTCCCTCGCGGCGACAACCAACTTTACGATTGAGGATCGGTAAGACTGCCCGCTCAGCGCCCCGCTGGAATTTCCCGGGCCACCAGCTCGATGCCTTCGCTCTTGCCGAGATTGCGGGAGTATTTCTTCTCCGTTGCGTTGTTCCAATGCTCGTGGACGCCCAGGCTGGAGAGCCGCGCGCCGTCGCCATCGGGATCGTAGACGGTTCCCGAGGGAGGGTTTCCGGCCAGGGCTGCTTCGTGCAGGTAGTTATCCACGTGGCCGGTAACCGAGCCCTCCACATTGGGCTCGTTTCGCAGAAAGTCGATGGCCACGGAATCGATGGCCACGGGGTCCTGCGAGGCGAAAACGCTCGAGGCCCAATGGTTGCCGAATGAGGCGAAGCGGATCACCCCGCCCTCGTTGTGCTTGGCCGGGTACAGCCCGTCGAGCATGTACAGCAGCGTCTTGCCGCCCAGTTGCTTGTGCCCCATCAGCTCCACCAGACAGTTGTAGGATCCCTCGGGGTTCACCTTCATCCCGCATCCGTGCAAGGGGCTGGGCGAGAAGGTTCCGCTCTTCTTGAAATACACCGAGCCGAAATGATTCTTGGCCGTGAGCGTGACCCCGAGCATGAAATGCGCCCGAAAGAGCGCCGAGTTGATGAGGTACTTCGACTCGGTGACCGTCCGCGGCAAGTAGGCCGGCTCCATCCCCGGCCCGGCGAAGTGGACGGCGGCGTTGAGGTCCGGGGTGGCTGCGATTCGGCCGTCTCCGGCGCGATCGGGGCCCACCACGAACCGCACCGCGCGCAGGCTCGGGTCGGCCCTCACCTTGTCGACAATGGGCGCGCCGATGCTCCTGCCTTCGGTGGCGTCATAGACCGTGATGTCCTGGGCGGGAACGCCCGCCGTGCCCACGAGCTGAGCCAGCAGCGCGTAGACCACGTGGGGGCTGGGGAGTCCTTTTCCGGTGACCCATTTCGAATCGCGGTCCTGGTTGGCGTTGATCTTGATGGCAATCTTCTCACCCGGCTGGTAGCCGCTGTCGCCCAGGTTCCTGGTGCGATTGAAATCGCGGAAGAGCATCTCCCAGGCCTGCCGGTCGGTGGCTTCACCGGTGAGGTCCTGGAGAGAATCGGAGACCATCTGGTCGACCACGCGCTGATTGGTGTTGGCGTCGTCCCACCAATTGCCGGTCTTGCCGTCCCAGCTTGTCGCGCCGGGCGCATGGACCCAGACGACCCGGCCCGGGTGAATGCCTTTACCGACGCCCATGGGGTGGTTGGGCGCGTCGGAGGGCGTGAAGTGCGCCTGACCGATCAGACCTATGCCGAGGGCCAGATGAAGGACCACGGCGGCCAGCGCGAGCACGATCAATGCGGTGCCCGAGATGTAGGGATGGCGCTGAATAAAGTCCCATATCTTCGATCCGAACCTCATTTCGCAAATCCTCCTTGGGATTCTACACTGACTGCCATAGTAACGCGCTGTCTGCTTTAGCCGCGCTCGATCGGCGTGACCGGGTCCAGGAACGCCCAGAACAGAATACCCATGGCGTAGACCGCGGCGGAAATGTAAAAGGTCAGGTTCCAATTGCCGTGGCTCCAGGCAAGCATGTAGCCGATGGCTAACGGCGCCATCGCGCCCCCGATGTTGCCCACCATGTTCATGGCGCCGGAGACCGTTCCAGCGTACTTGCCGCCGACGTCCATGGCGGCGGTCCAGGCGCCAGGCATGACCAGGTCGTTGGAAAAGCTGGCCACACCGATGGCCAGCATGGCCAGTAGCGGGTCGCGCAGCGTGGTGGAGACCAGCACAAACGCCGAGGCGCCCGCGAATCCCAGGCAGCCCATCAGGCGGCGGGCCTTGGCCACGCTGCCCGTCCGGCGCGTCACCACGCGCGTGAGCAGCACGCAGGCCGGATTCCCCAAGCCTCCGCAGAACAACGGCAATATGCTCAACAGCGCAGCGGAGGCGATATCCACGTGGCGCGCCTCCCGCAGGTAGGTGGGCAGCCACGTGACATAGAACCACCATCCGTAGTTGAGACAGAAGAACTGGCCGCACAGCATCCACACCTGCGGGGAGCGCACCAATTTGCCCCAGGGAACGTCGCCGTGGCCGGCCGCCATCTGGGAGCTGCCGCGCAAAAGCTCGCGCTCGGCGGAGTTGAGCTTGGGGTTCCGCATGGGGTCGTCGCGAAACCAGAGGAAGAACGGCACGGCCCACACCACGCCCAAACAGCCGAAGATTTCAAAGGCGTGCCGCCAGCCCACGAGGCCCATGACCAGGGCCACCAGGGGCGGGGTGAACGCCCCCGCCCAGCGCGCGCTCAGCCACATGATGCCCTGCGCGCGCACGCGCTCCCGGGCGGGGAGCCAGGTGGTGAAGACCTTGGCCACGTTGGGGAAGCAGCCGGCCTCGCCGGCGCCGAACAGGAAGCGGGTGCCCACGAGCGAGGGGAAGCTCCACGCCCACCCGGTGGCGGCGGTAAACGTGGACCACCACAGCACGATGCGCAGCAGAACCTTGCGCGGGCCGATCCAGTCGCCCAGAAAACCGCCGGGGATCTCGAACATGGCGTAGGCCCAATTGAACGCCGCGAACGCCCATCCCATCTGGACCGCGGTGAGGCCCAACTCGCGGCGGATGGACGGGGCCGCGAACGAGATCGCGACCCGATCGATGTAAGTGACCGCGGCCAGGGCGACCGCGAAGACGATCACCCAATAGCGGACCCGCGTGGGCGGTGCGGCTGGGGCGGATCTCATTCGTAGCGGTACAGCTTGACGCGCAAGATACCATTCTCGCTGTGCATGTCGCGACGTTTGTAGCCGCCAGGCAGCAGCAGGGCAGGCGCGCAGTACCAGCAACTGGGGTCGACCGTAGTTACGCGGTGATCCAAGTGGCGCCCGGCAACCCAGCGGCCGTCCACAAAACTGCCTTCCTCGACGAGGCCCACTCCGACATTCGGGGGTCCCGGCGTGTTGGGAGTGAATGTAACGGCCACCTCGTACTCGTTGCTATTGATGACGTACAACTCGTCGGGCGCAGTCAAAACGAAGAGCGCTCCCGCCAGCGGCACACCGGGCGGGGCCGGGGTGGTCCCGCGGGGCCGCGTTTTGTTGGGGTTGATCACAGCAGTCAAGGTGTAATCGCCCAACCGGGCCTTGGCGGTCTGGCCGCTATCCCCCAGCAGCACGCCGGTGGTCTCGCCCTTCTTACCCTGGTGCCCGGCGATCACGGGCATAAGCTGCTCAATGGTCTGGTAGACCCTGCCCAGCTCATTCTGAGGATCCTGCCGCAGCAGATTGTACTCGACCCCGTAGACGGAGAAGCCCATGGCGTCGTGTCCCACGGCCCAAAGCACCTCGGCGGCCCCTTGGGGTCCGCCTTCCGCCTCGCCTACGTACAGCGGGTTCCAGGATTGGTGGTAGTCCATGCAAATCTCCGCGAAGTCCTTCTCGGGGTAAACGTCGGGCGCGAGGAAATCGACTTCGGGCGCCCCGGCTCTCCAGACGTCCAACAGGTCCCACATCGGGTCGCCGCTGTGTTGATAGCCCTTCGTCTCGGCCTCGACTCCCTTGGCGGCCACGGCCGCGATGGAGGACGTTCTGGTCACCCACCCATTGGTGTACGCCGGCAGGGGGTACTCGGCCTTGCCCGCCGCGGTCACCCGGTTGACGTACTGGGCATAGCTCCAGACCATGAAGATCTCATCCGTCGCCGCGCCCTTCCCGAAGACCTCTTCCCAGGCGCCGGATGTTTTGGAGCCGGCCTTCTCCCACACCTGGCGAAATTCCGGAATGAGGGTATCCCTGTGCTTCTGGAGGTAGTCCAGGAGCGGCTTCGGAACCGGCCCGGCAAAGGCTTTCTCGGCTCCCGGCGAGCGGTCGCGGGAGTCGCCCGACATTCCGACTTCGTTCTCCACGTGCGTGAAGATGACGGTGTGCTCGCGGCCGTCCACCTCCTTGATGTGGCGCATCAGGGCGGCATAGGCGCGCGCATCGGCGTCGCGGGTGGCATCGCCGTAGCCTTCGGCGACGGAGAAGTATTCGATACTCTGGCCACCCCGGATCCGGGCGCGCGGAAATCGCTTGTAATTCTTCTTTACCCAGAGGGGAGCCCAACTCACCATGCCATTCTTAAAGCTGGCGAACCACACCAAACAGATGCGCAGGTGGTTGCGCCGGGCTTCCTGGATCATGCCGTCCACCAGGGTGAAATCGTACTTGCCCTCCTCGGGTTCGAGCAGTTCCCAATAAACGACGGCCAGGATGGTGTTGAGATTCATCTTGACGAACTCGGGCCACATCCACTTCATGCCGTCGAGACTGGAGGCATCGTCGCCCTCGATCTCTCCCGTCAGGGCCACGAACGGTTTGCCGTCGACGACGAACTGAGTGGCCGTTCCCTGTTTTCGCAAATGAGGGAAATTCGGGTCCGGCTGAGCTTGAGACGGAACCGCGAGCAAACCGAGCCAGACCGCGGAAATGCAACATAAGGCACTCTGGATCTTCATCATTCTCCCTTCGAAAACCGCCGCTTCATGAAGCCCGGTTCTGTGGCCGCGTGGCGATCGTGAAGTTCACCGGATTAGGGTAGCACTTTGCCCGAAGCGGCGGTGAGCGCCGGGCGAGTTGAGTGGGAGGTTTCAGGCGCCGTCAATGTCGCCGCCCGCTTTGGGATTCCACGGTCTTCTTGTACACCTTACTGAACTCGGCGCCCCAAAAGAACAACTGCGCCGAGCAGTATACCCATAGCAACACGACAATCGGGGAGCCGGCGGCGCTATACGTCCCGAAGGTGGCATGCGCGAAGTACAACGCCATAAAGTCCTTGCCGATCACAAACAGCAAGGCGGCGATCATGGCTCCGAGGGCCACTTCGCTCCACTTCAATTCGACGTCCGGAAGAATCTTGTAGAGGGCCGCAAACAGCACCGCTGTTATCAGATACAAGACCAGATACGCGACAGCCGGCGGCACGGCGACCTTGATGGCCGCCATCCAGGCGTTCAACAGCAGAGAGACCAGCAGCAGAAGACCTATGCCCAGCACCGCCGCGAAGGAATAGAAGCGATCCCGGATGAGGTGGATGACCGTGGCGGCATTGGTTCGGCCGGGGGGAGGCGAGACATGCCAGATGGTGTTCATGGCCTCGTGCAACTCCACAAAGATGGAAGAGGCGCCAAAAATCAAGGCCGTAAGACCGAGCACAGTCGCCAGCACGCCTGTCCGGGGCTGGTAGACGCCGCGGATGAAGTCCTGAATGGTTCGTGCCACTTCAGGCCCGGCCATGTCTTGGATTTCCGACGCGAGCCGGCCTTGGGCAGCCTCCTGCCCATAAGCCATGGCGGCCAGAGCGACGGCTATGACGATCACGGGAGCCAGCGACAGCAGGGTATAGAATGCGACGGAAGCGCTGAGGCGCGGAACGTTATCGTCGAACCAATCGCTCGATGCCTGCCGGAACACTCGCGGCAGCGCCTGGAGCGGAAGCCATAAGCGCATCGAAGCCAGCCGGTTCAAGAGGCGGGAGTTGCCGCCTTCTCCTCATCGCGCAGCGCGGCGATCCGGTTCTGCAGCGTTCGCAGGCTGATCCCCAACATCTCGGCGGCGCGTTTGCGGTTGCCACCCACGTGTTCGAGGGTGAGTTTAATGTAAGACTCCTCGAGTTTCATGAGCGGCTGGCCAGGCCGAAGCATGGCCGGACCCTCATGGCCGGACGACGATCGGGCATACGGGCTGGGGTCCGCACCGAGCGCGGGAGAAGGAAGGTTCGCCGGCCGGATCAAACCCTCGCCGGCCATGATGATGGCTCGCTCCAGGACATTGCGCAACTCCCGCACATTACCGGGCCAATCGTACCGATGAAACAGATCCATCACTTCGGCATCGACCCCGGTAACGCGCGTGCTGTATTTCTTGTTCAAATTCTGCAGCATGACGTCGGCGATCGACGGGATATCTTCCTTGTGTTCGCGCAAAGGCGGAACTACGATCTGGAAAACACTCAACCGGTAGTAAAGTTCTTCGCGCAAATGCGTTCCGACTTCCTGGCTGGTGGCGGCCAGGATGCGGGCGTCCACCGCGATTTCGTGCTTGCCGCCCAGGCGCCGCACGCGCAAGTCCTCGATGACGCGCAGCAGCTTCGGCTGTATGGATTGCGGCATCTCGCCGATCTCGTCGAGCAGCAAAGTGCCGCCGTGAGCCTGCTCAAAGACGCCGGCCGAACGCTCCATGGCGCCCGTAAACGCGCCTTTCTCGTGGCCGAACAACTCGCTCTCGACCAGAGTCTCGGGCAAGGCGGCGGCATTGATCGCGATGAAAGGGCCATCGCAGCGGGGGCTCCACTTATGGATTTCCCGTGCCACCAACTCCTTGCCGGTGCCACTCTCGCCCCGGATCAATACAGGCGCCGAAGTGGGCGCCACCTGCCTGATGAGCGAGAAGACCTGCTGCATGGCCGGGGAGGTTCCTACCAGGTCCCCGAGTACGCCGCGAAGGCTCAGGTCGCGCTTGAGCTCGTCGGTTTTCTGGAGACTTCTCTTGTAGCGAATCGCGCGTTCCAGCAGGGTCTTGAACGCGCGCGGTTCCACCGGCTTCTCCAGGAACCAGAATGCCTTGAGGTCATGAACTGCGGACAGCGCCTTTTCCATGCTGCCGAAGGCGGTGAGCGCGATCGCCGGAGTGAGGTCTCCTTGTTCCTTCAGTCGCCGGAGCAGCTCGAAACCGTCCATGCGCGGCATGACCAGATCGGAGACGATGACGTCGGCGTCGAACGACTCGAGCCGTTCCAGCGCTTCCTGCCCGTCGGCTGCCATCTGGGTGTCATAGTCGCCATCGGCAAGGATGGCAGCCAAGGCGGTGCGCTGGCGCTCGTCATCGTCGACGATGAGGATTCGGCCCGAAACCTTAGGAAGTCGGGGCATCGCCCCCTATTTTAGCAAGCCGCGCCAGAAACGGAAGGGGGCGGAGCCGTCATTTTCGGCGAAATACCATCCGTTTGATATCCGGCCCGAACTCGGATGCCAGGTTGCGGACCAGATCGAACCCGAGTTGCAGAGAACCCTGGGCGAATCCCAGGGCCACCGTGTTGAGCCGGCCCGGATACCACTGGTTCGAAACGTAGGCCGCTCCGTAAGCGCTGCCGAAGCGCCAGAGGGAGAAGGTCTCGGTTCCATGGTCCGTATGCGTGAGAATGACGCCGCGGAACGCATGTCCCGTGCGGCGCCAGAAGCCGCCCGCGGTGGAGCGGAAATAGCGGGGATCCTCGTGCAGGGCCGAATCCAACCCAAAAGCCAGAGCACTATGGATCCCGGAGCAGGCGGCGGTCGACGCCAAGCGCCTGCCGTAAGGGGACCAGCCCTGTCCCCATTCCGTCGGGGTATCGATTTCCTGAAGGATTCCGGCGTACGCCACATCCCCGACGATAGCCAACGGACCAATGGACTGCTTGATGTGGTAGTCGAGCTTGTCGTTCACGTCCATCGTCTCAAACGACTGGGCGAGCCCGGTTAAGGGAATCGCAAGGACGACTACGCCGGCGACGAACATCGAACGCACGAGCCGGCTCATTGCGTAAATCTGTAACTGGTTATGCGGCCCCACATTCCGACCGCCTGCAGGACCCAAATTGCGACAAAAATCACAACCACTACATTCAGAATCGTCTTGATGCTGGAGGCCATGGGGATGAAGTTGTTGATCAGCCACAACACCACGCCAACGACGACCAGCACGATGACGATGTTCAACAAGGGAATACCAGCCAAAGGCATTTTCTTTCACTCTCCTAACTATCGAGTAGCAATCCGCTGCCCAATCGCCGGCAGCTTGCGTAGACGGTTCTAACCAAGCACCCTGCGCCCCTGAATCAGGCGGAATACCAGCACGATCAAACCGATGACCAGCAGGATGTGAATCAGCCCACCGGCGGTGTAAGAGGTGGCCATTCCCAGGGCCCACAAAACCAGCAGAATGATACAAATTGTCCAAAGCATCGTTTTCTCCTTCGTGATCGATGGTTGCAAGCGCGGGTCCAAAGCGGCGAATTAAGCTGCATGGGGGACCGCGGGCCGACCGGCGCACGGCCGGAGCAGGGAGTTTCACTGGCGCGAGGTGCAGAATCTGCACGGAAGGCGGCAGTTCGTGCAGGTGTGCCTGGCGTAGCGCCGGCGGCGGAACGCCCGATGCGGGTCTATGCCGCCGGCGGGGTTGTCCGAACTGGGAAGAACACCGGCGACAAGATCGCCGGCGCTACGTGGCGTGTAGAATTCAAGGGAGAGGGCGCGCATGAGCAAACCGGACAAGACGCTAGACCGCTTTTGGGATATGCCGCAGCGGGACCTGCTCGTCCTGCTCGAAGCAACCCCCGCGGGGCTGACATCCGACGAGGCCAAACAGCGGCTGCGCCGGCATGGCCCGAACAGCCTGGTAGCGGAGTCCCGCTTCGCTCCTCTGATCAATTTTCTGCGCTTTTTTGTCAATCCCCTGGTCCTCATTCTTCTGGCGGCCAGCGCCATTTCGATCGTGCTGGGCGATCAGGTTGGCGGCACCATCATCATCGCCATAGTCCTGCTCAGCGTCGTCGTGAACTTCTACATGGAGTTTCAGGCTCGACACGCGGTGGAGGACATTCGCAAGCAGGTGGCTACCACCTCCGCGGTTTTGCGCGACGGCCACGAACTGGAACTGCCGGTCGCGGAACTGGTCCCCGGGGACATCATCCGGCTCAATGCCGGGGACCTGGCGCCGGCCGACGCCCGTTTATTGGACAGCAAGGACCTGCACGTGCGCGAGTCCGCGCTCACGGGAGAGTCTTTGCCGGTCGACAAGGCGGCGGGCGATCTGGCAGCGGGACAGCACACCATCGCCGACGCCAGCAACAGCGTTTTTCTGGGGACCGCCGTGCAGACGGGAATCGGCACCGCGGTCATCGTTCGCACCGGCAAGGACACCGCCTTCGGCGTCATCGCCCAACGGCTGGCCACGCGGCCGCCGGAGACCGAGTTCGGCCGCGGCATACGCCACTTCGGGTTGATGATCACGCGCGTGATGATGCTGCTGGTGCTTTTCGTCCTGATGGTGAACCTGCTCCTGCATCGACCGCTGCTGGAATCGTTCTTGTTCTCGGTGGCGCTGGCTGTGGGGATGACGCCGGAGATGATGCCCATGATCATCACCATCTCGCTGGCGCAGGGTGCGCGCCGGATGGCCCGGAAAAAGGTCCTGGTGAAGCAGCTTGCGGCCATCGAGGATTTCGGCAGCATCGAGATTCTGTGCAGCGATAAGACCGGCACCCTCACCGAAGGCGAGATCGCGCTGGACCGGCACGTGGACGTTGAGGGCCGCGACAACGACGACGTGCTGCGGTTCGTCTACCTGAACAGTTACTTCCAAACCGGCATCAAGAGCCCGCTGGACGACGCCATCTTGAAATATGCGCGGCCCGCCATTACGGAGTACGAGAAGGTGGACGAGATCCCCTTCGACTTCAACCGCAAGCGGCTTTCCGTGGTGGTGCGCCATGGCGGCGAGGACCTCCTGATAACCAAGGGCGAGGCGGAGAGCATGTTCGCCATCTGCGCGACCGTCACCATTGACGGGGCTCCCCAACCGTTCGACGAAAGCCGGCGGGCCCAGGCGATGGAGACTTTGAAGAAGTTGAGCGCCGACGGGTACCGCGCCCTGGGAGTCGCGGTCCGGAAGGTGGAGAAGCAGGACGCTTATGCGCTTACGGCCGAGCGGGAGATGACGCTGGCCGGGTTCGCGGCATTCCTGGACCCGCCCAAGGAGGGGATTGTCGCGGTTCTCGAAGCGCTGAAAAAGAACGGCGTTTCCGTGGTCATTATGACCGGCGACAACCGGTACGTGACGCAGGAGGTGGCTCGCCAGGTCGGCCTCCCTACCGACCGCATCGTCACCGGCGACCAGTTGGACACCATGGACGATGCCGCCCTGGCCTATCAGGCGGAGCACGGCGCCATCTTCACCCGCGTGTCTCCGGAACAAAAAAACCGGGTGATTCTCGGTCTGAAGGCGCGCGGGCACGTGGTCGGGTACATCGGCGACGGCATTAACGACGCTCCATCGCTGCACACCGCGGACGTCGGCATTTCGGTGATGAATGGCGTGGATGTGGCCAAAGACGCCGCCAAGATCATCCTGCTGGAGAAGGACTTGGGGGTCTTGAACGACGGGGTCATGGAAGGGCGGCGGTGCTTCGCCAACATCATGAAGTACATCATCATGGGGACCAGCTCCAACTTCGGCAACATGTTCAGCATGGCCGCGGCATCGCTGTTCCTGAAATTCCTGCCCATGCTGCCGACTCAAATCCTGCTCAACAACTTTCTATACGACACTTCGCAGATCGCCGTCCCCGGCGATAATGTCGATCCGGCCCTGCTGCACAAGCCCAAGCGGTGGCAAATCGGGTTCATTCGCCAGTTCATGACGATCATCGGCCCCATCAGCTCGATCTACGATTTCCTGACGTTCGGCGTCCTGCTGTGGTGGTTCCACGCCGGCGCCAACCCGCCGCTGTTCCGGACCGGGTGGTTCGTGGAATCGCTGGCCACCCAGACGCTGGTGGTGTTTGTGATCCGGACGGCGGGCAACCCGCTCAAGAGCCGTCCGAGCGGGCAGTTGCTGTTCAGTGTAGTGGCCGTCTCCGTCCTCGGTGCCGTGCTGCCGTACACGCCGCTCGGCCCCTTGCTCGGGTTTACCCCATTACCGCTGTCGTTGCTGGGTGCGATTGCGGTGCTGGGCCTGACATACCTGTTCCTGGTGCAAGCCGTCAAGACCTGGTTCTATCGCCGGCATGCGTTGCTGTGAACGGTTGGCATCACGCGTGCACGGAAGAACCATATGGCTATTGGACTGGCGATAGCGGCCCCCGCCGGGGATGCCGCCGGTATAGTGGATGTCATCACCGAGGTCCGCCGCGAAGAGGCGCTGCTGAAAACAGGGGCTTTGCAGAACGCGATTTTCAACAGCGCCAACTTTTCGAGTATTGCCACTGACGAGAGAGGCGTC
>Ga0181536_10002571_pt1 | contig 20354 bp, 18 predicted proteins | sample PEATcosm2014_Bin_41_FD_121105 | JGI IMG/M metagenome (GOLD analysis project Ga0181536, IMG submission 121105) | Peatland microbial communities from MTU Mesocosm Facility, Houghton, MI, USA - PEATcosm2014_Bin17_60_metaG | ecosystem: Environmental > Terrestrial > Soil > Wetlands > Peat | place...
CACGTCATGGCCCGGCTCGTCCGGGCCACCTGTTCAAGCACGGTGCGGCGATAGGTGGCCCGGACGAGCCGGGCCATGACGTGGAAGAGAGGACGCCATGTGTCAATCTTTAAGGGGGTTGGTGTGACGCGCTACGCGGCACTCCGCTCCGGTCATCGCGGGCGTCGCGATCTTCGGGTTCGCGCGCGCGATCAGGGGGGGGTGCCGCCGCGGCGAGCCTTCGCCGCGGCGCCGGCCAGCCCTATTTCAGGCGATAATCCTTGTGGCACGCCCCGCACGCCTCGCCGATCTCCTTGAAGGCGGCGGCCACCGCGGTCGCATCACCCGCTTTGGCGGCCGTCGCGAGCTTTTCACCCGCGGCCGACAGCGTCACGGCGGCTTTCTGGAACCCGGCCGTGTCGGTCCAGATCGTCGGCGCGGCTTTGGTGTCGCCCTTGTCGCTGCCCGCCGGGAACAGCGTTGGGAACACCAGGGCCCACCGCTGGATGGCCTTGCCGGGGCCCTCCAGCGTCTTGACGTCGCCGTTCGCCGTGATCACGGCCTTGATCCCGGCAAACGTGGCATTGAGTAGATCTTGCCCAGCCTGACGCGTCCGAATCGGATCGAAGCCCTGCGCGCGCGCGGTACCTCCCACGGTCAGAACCATGGCCGCGACCAAAACGAGTTTTCTCGTCATCCTGAAAACCTTCCCTTGAACTCCGTTACACCCAGGTCCAATCACGGCACCGTCAGCCACCGGACAAACAATCGGCGCTCCGGACGTCCGATGGCGCCAGGTTGTGACCGTTCGGTCCGCTGATAGCTTAGCCGCCGCGCCAGGTGGAGGCCAGGATAAGGTTGCCATTCATGCCCGAGATTTCCTCCGTCGCCGTATTTTGCGGCTCCCGTCTGGGTTCGCGCCCGGAGTTCGCCGGCGCGGCCCAGTACCTCGGCACGGGCCTGGCCCATGCCGGCATCCGCCTGGTCTATGGCGGCGGCAAGAACGGCATGATGGGCGTGCTCGCCGACGCGGTGCTGGACGCGGGTGGCAGCGTGCTTGGCGTCATCCCCGACTTCCTGACGAAATGGGAGGTGGCCCACCCCGGCGTGACCGAGATGACCGTCGTCGACAGCATGCACGACCGCAAGCGCCGCATGGCCGAGGCGGCGGATGCCTTCGTCACGCTGCCGGGCGGGATCGGCACGATGGACGAGACGATCGAGATCATCAGCTGGCGGCAACTCCGTCTGCACGACAAGCCGATCTATATTTGCGACATCGACGGCTCGGCGGCACCGTTGGTTTCGGCGGTCGATGGCATGATCGCGCAAGGGTTCGCGCCACCTGAGGCGCGGGAGCTGTTCGCCGTGGTGAACGGCGTGGCCGCGCTGCTGGAGTTGCTTGGCCGGGCGCCGCGCGGCACCGGTGTGGCGGCCGCCCGGCTGTAAGGCTGATGCCGACCAACGGCTCCCTCTGTCATGGCTCCCTCGGTCATTGCGAGCGAAGCGAAGCAATCTCCATCCATCGGGATACGGAGATCGCGATGCCGGGAGCGGCCGCCACGCCCTCATGCGGCCAGGTCAGTGGCTGCCATCTTACGCGACCGACCCGGCGGCGAGGCGTTCCCTCAGTGCCGGATCCACTCCTTCATGAACCGCGCGTAGCAATCGCGCTCGCCCGGCATTTTCGGCCAGCCCGCGAGTTGCCGCACCGCCACCAGCAGCAAGCGGTCCTTCAGGTGAGTCGCGTTGTTCTCATACTCCTGGAACGCGGAATGGGTGATCTTCTGGTTGTGCGGATCGTCCTGGAACTTGCTGGCGACCAGCGCGACCGTCGCCATGTATTTCTTCCGGTCGGCGCCCGACTGGAGATAGGCGTTCGCCACCGCCGTCGAACGCGCGATGTCGAAGGCGAGGATCGCCTCGTCCAGTTCAGCCAGCAGCGAGTCAGGGTCGCGGTTGGCGAAGTCGTATCCGGCGAGTTCGCTTTCGATCACCGATTGGGTCCATTTGTTCGAGCGCGCCGAATCGTTGACGAAATTCGCCATCAGATAAAGGATCCGCGGCTGATACGGACTCTTGCTGGTGCGCAGCCAGAAATTGCCGGTATTGCAGTAGTCGAATGGGTGCTGTCCGTCGGTGAACGAACGCGGCACGGTGTTGCGCAGGATCAGCTCGGCGGCGCCGAGTTGAATTGTATCGCCCAGTGAACGAATCGATTTGCCGTTCTTCAGGTGCTCGGTCAGTTGCCCGAACACGGTGTCCTGATCGCCAATCATCAGCATGTCGATGAACGCTTCCACCTCGCGCGGCGTCAGCGGTGTGTGGTTGGTTTCCACGAGGCTCTTGCCGATGTCGGGGAAAGCGTTGGTCAACTGGACGCAGACGTAATCATACAGCGAGTAGTACAGCGGTCCGACCGCCATGTCCGGCACCCCGGTATAGAACACGCCGTGCGCGCGCTCCCACCCCACGTAATCGGCGAGGCCGACGATCGCCCGCGCCCGCAGCGCCTTGTGTCCGGTATTGCGCGCCTTGCGGCCGATGATGGTGTCCTGCACATCGATCAGGCCAAGGAACAGCATCTGATCGCGCAGCCGGTCGCGTACCGTCTCGTCCGCCGCGAGGTCGAGGAACATGCCGTAGGACCGTTCCACCTCGCCGCCCATCGTGGCCAGCATGTGCGCGTTGAGCCGCTCCTCCGGCGTGCCGCCCTCACGCAGCGGCGCGACGTCCTGGTTCCATGCCACGGGGCCGTAATCCGGCGGCGGCACGTTCATGCCCTTCATGGTCGCGTAACGACCGGGATAGCGGCCCAGCAGTTGGTTCCAGATGTCGAGACCGGCGGGGATGTACCAAACGCTTTGCAGCATCGGCAGCAGCCGGTACTGCTCCGGCAGATACGGCGCCAGATCGGCGGAGGTGCGCAGCCCAAGGATCGTGTGATCGTTGTTGATCAGAGTGATCTGGCCGTCCTTCACGTTGATGTGATTGGGCACCTGCACGAACGGCGCCTCGGCGGCGGTGACGACGCTCAGCGCCTCGCCCACCGAGCGGCCCTCATCGGTGACCATCTTGTAGAACAGATCGGCCGTGCGCGGCTGGTCGCGATCCAGGATGGCGGCGGTCAGCGCGTCGAATGCTTTGTCGTTGCGCGGTGTCGCGAGGTCGAGCGGCATTGGCGTTCCTCCTCAGGTGCTTTGCCCGAAGCCTACGCCCACATCCGGCCGGGGGTAAAGCGCCGCCGGATTACGTGGCCGCGAACAGAGATTGACCGATGAACTCACCAGGACGCGCGCCGGGCGGGCAGGCGAACAAACCGCCGCCGACATGCGTCACGAACTGATTGAGCATGTCGAACTTCGCCATGTTCGCAAAAATCCGCGCGAAGCCGGTACGCGGATCGCGCTGATAGCATAGGAAGAACAGGCCGGAGTCATACTCCATCCCCTGGCGCCATGGCGGCCAACGCTCGGCCGTGAAGTTCACGCCGTCGTTGTACGAATAACCCCGGCGCAAAATTTGCGCGCCATCGTTGGTCGCGGCATTGGCCAGCCGCACATGCGCGTTTTCCGGAATGATCGGGTTGCCGTCCTTATCGTTCCGTTCGAGCCGCAACGGGTCGGTTTCGGCCTTCAGGCCCAGCGGCGCGCCGGAGTATTTGTGCCGGCCCATGGTCTGCTCCTGAAAGCTGACATTCGTGCGATCCCAGTGTTCCAGCGCCATGCGGATCCGTCGCGTGACCAGGTAGGTGCCGCCTCGCATCCAGGCGGGCGCTTCATCGCCCGCCCAGACGATCTTTCGCAAATCGGTCGGCCGCTGCGTGCCGTCGATGAAGCCCATCAGGTTGCGCGGCGTTCCGCCGTTGGCCGGTTTGGACAAGAACCCCGATTGCGCCCATCGCACATCGGCGACGCCATAAGCGCGCGTGGCGAGCTGCCGCACCGCGTGGAACGCCACCTGGGGGTCGTTCGCGCACGCCTGCACCGATAGATCGCCACCGCTGGCCGCCGGAACGAGTTGATCGCCGTTGAACCGCGGCAGATCGATCAGCGCCTCCGGCCGCCGTGCCGCGAGTCCGTAACGATCCACCCCCTCCTTCGTGAACAATCCCGCCCCAAACCCGAACGTCATCGTCAACTGGGCTGGATCCAACCCCAGCGCGTCAGCCGAGTCGGCGCCCGGCGCGGCAAGGTCCGCGCCCATCGGCCGCGCGGTCTGGCCGGCGGTCAGGCGAGCCGCCATCTCGGTCCAGGCACGCAACAGATCGGCGACCTCGTCGCGTTTCGCCGCGATCAGATCGAACGCCATGAAGTAGGTGTGGCTTTGCTGCGCGGTCGCGATGCCGGCCTGATGCGGGCCCAAGAAACTCACGACCCCTGGCCGCTCCGCCGCGCCCGCGCCCGGCGCCGACGCGGCCAGCGTCAGCAGTCCGCCGGCGGAGCTGAGAATGGTACGGCGGGACGGACGCCGCGCCGATTGGTCTGAGCTGGTCATCGAGCCTCCACGACGGTGTTCATATCGTCTTCGACATAGTAAAATCCTTTGCCGTCCGGCGTCAGCGCGATGCCGAACAGATCGCCGTTACCAGGCGGCGACTGCGCCTGATTGATGTCGACCCACTGCGCGACAATTTGCCTGCGGGCGACCGGATCGATTTCGACCACCTGACCATTTTGCGCATTGCAAACGATCAGATGGCCGTTCGGCGCCATGACCATGGCCAGCGGCCGGTGCAGCAATCCGCCGCGCGTGATTTCCTGTCCGGTGCCGCCGCTCGTGGCGCGGGTGGTCGCGTCGGGAATGGCGATGATCCGGTTCTCCTGCGCATCCGAAACGTACAGCGTGTTGTCCGGCCCGAGCGCCAGGCCGGTGGGTCCGATCAGGAACACGTCGCGGTTGGCGCGCTGGCCCAATCCATTCGCCACGACCGTGCGGCTGGTGATCGTCGGCGGCTTGCCCTCCGGGATCGACAACTGGAGCCGCAGTACCGTCGATTTGTTCACCACCACCGAGTATCCGGTCGCCGGGTCGCGGACCCGCCAGTCCGGCACATCGAAGCCGGACATGCTGACGAACAACGTGGCCGAGGTCCCGTTGTCCACCACCGCCATATTGCCCCAGGGATCGTTGATGTCGGGACCAGCCCAGATAGCGGCCAGCTTGCCATTCGCGTCGAACACCATGAGGCAGCCGTCGCCCTTCGTCGCCGTCGTGCCGTCGGTACTGGGCGTGCTGCCGACGATGACCCAGCCGCTTTTCAGCATGGTCATCGCCGTGCTCATGCCCACGCCACCCGGACATCCCGGCAGGTTGCGCGGCACCTGCGCGAACAACGTTGTTTTCTTCGTGGTGGAGTTATAGTCGACGATCGTGGTGCCAAGCCCCTGCAGGTTCGACAGATTGTTGAAATTGTCGATCAGCACGTCGTCTTTTTGAACTTTTCCGATCGAGACCGGAACGACCACGACGGCATAAGGATTCTGATCGCCATTCTCCGGCACGGTCGAGGTCAAGGTTTGATGTTTTTTCACGGTCTCCAGAAAGCCGCGCGCCTCGTCCGCCGCCGCGAACCATGGGACGGCCGCCAGGCTCAGGGCCAACGCCGTCACTTTCCAGCTGCCACGCCGTGCCGCGCCGCGTTTCGATCGCCATTCGTATCGCATGAGACGACTCCCTCAGAAGAGAATATTGGTGCGTAAACCAAGCACCAGTTCGTTCTTGATTTTCGAGCCGGCCTCGTTCGGGTTCAGAATACCCGCGCCGGGATTGAACACGTACTGGATGTCCGGCTGAACCTGCCACCAGGGCGTGACCTGAATCTGGTAGGTCGCCTCCAGATAGGTCTCGCTGGTCTGCACGGGATAGTAGGTTGCCATGAAGGCCCCGGTACTTTGGTCGAACACCTGCTGCGCGTGACCGGCCTTGGCCCAACCCATGCCGATGGCGGCGGTGTCGGCGTCGCGGTGCAAGATAGGCTCGTGCCAGGTGAAGCCGGCATTCACACTCACGGTGATCAGATTCCGGTCGGACTGAGGCGCGCCCATCGCGCGGGCGAAAAAGCTGATCGTGCGGTCGTTTTCGCGCGGATCGACCCAAAGCATCTGATCCATGACCGCGTAAATACTGTAGTCGCCGCGATGCGACCGGGGGATTCCGCTGCTCGCGGGGCTGGCCAGCGATAACCCGGTGGTGTCCACCGCGAGATCGGCGAAGCGTTCCGAGTTGTACCAGAAGCCCAGCTTATAAAGCCGCGCGAGCGGCTCGGCCTGGTCGGCGTACAGCATGCTGCCAAGCGAAGGATAGGAGTACTGCATCTCGGCCATGATCAGCACCCCGCCATTCAGCGGAAAGCTCGTGCCCGAGGGGTTGCGCAGTTGCGGGTCGCCGTAAGTGTAACGGTCCGGCGAGCCATTGAACACGCCAAGCAAAAACGTGACCGGATCGATCGGGCGGACCTTGAAGCGGATCCCGGGCGCCGACAGCGGGTAGGCTGGGCCGCCACCGGGAAGATCGGCCGACGGCAGCATGGGCCAGCCGAACATGGTGTTGACGAAATAGCTGGCGTTCTGGCTGACGATGAATTCCTGGTCGGTACTCATCTGCCCTATTCTGATGTCGAGACGATCCTCCGCGAGAAACTTCTGCTGGTACCACAACTCCCACAGCCTTGTCGCGCGGTCCGCCTCGATCCCGCTGGCGGTTTGTAAGGTCCGCAGATCATCCGTGCTGAGATCGCGGCCATGGATTTGCAGGGCGCTGACATTGAACAGGCCGCCATACCAGCCGAAGGCGCGTTTCGTATCGAGTTGCAGGATGACCTGCGTCAACCCGTCATAGTCGGCGCCGCGCCGCGTGCCGCCCGACACGTTGCCCAATACCTCGCTGGTCTCCTGAATCGCGAAGGTGATGCCGTAGTGGCTGAGTTCCGTCCGCAGCCCCCACATGTCGCCGAGCATGAGGCTGCTCCGCGACAGGCCTGAAAGAAACCCAAGGGGCCCGGCGGTGACATTGCTCTGGAGTTCCTCTTCCGTGGGCATCTGGACCGGCGGCGGCGCGGCGTACGCGGCGGGACCGGCCGCCATGGCAAGCACCCCAAGCGTCAACCCAACCAGCCGCGAACGAAACGGCCGGGCCGGGGCCATGATGCCCGCCCGGAATTTGCCTGCCATGCGACGCTCCCCAACTGTGCGGCGCAGGAAGCACAGTTGAGAATGAGTTGCAATAGCAGTCGCCGGACGGTATGACGCCGCCCATGACCGGAGGCCGGCTTCGCGCCGTCCGGGGGCGGCGATGCGGGAGCGGGAACCATGATCAAGGGTCAATTCATCGCGGTGGGACTGGCGGGGTTGCTGCTGACCGGGCCTGGCCTCCCGTCGCCCGCCGGCGCTGATGAACCGCTGACGATCGAAGTGACGATCAAGGACCACCAGTTCTCCCCGGCGGAGATCCACGTTCCGGCCGGGCAGCCCGTGATACTCCGCATCACCAACACGGATCCGACCGTCGAGGAATTCGACTCCTCAGCACTCAAAGTCGAGAAGGTGATCGTCGGCGGCCACTACGCGACCGTGCGGCTGCGCCCGCTCGGTACTGGGCGGTATCCGTTCATGGGAGAGTACCACGAGGAGACGGCGAAGGGTGTCGTGATCTCCGAGCCCGCTGCCGCGGTGCCCGATCAATCCCACGGCAAATAGCGGCCGGTGCCGATGCGTCGGGTGGCACGGCTCCGGCCAGGCGAAGCCGGGCGCACCCGATCGTCATGCAGCGGCCATTAAAGCATGATTGCTTCACGTTGAAGCAATCATGCTTTAACGTTCGCGGCGCGCGCGGTGCCCCGGTGACGATTAGCGGCGATCCCCGCGCGGCGGCCGGGCCGGGCCCCAGGCCGGACCCGTGACCAACCGGCGCCTGTCGCGGCGGCGGCTTCCGCCACGACGCGCCGCGGCGAACGATGCCGATGCGAAGCGGCCAAATGACCGCCCCCGCCACCACCACGTTCACTGGCACGTTCACTGGCACGTTCACTGGCACGTTCACTGGCACGTTCACTGGCACGTTCACTGGCACGTTCACTGGCGATTAACCTTTTGTCGGCAAACTGCCGGCCAGTCCCGCGGCTGGGTCAGCGCGCTGCCGAACCGGAGGACCCGAGAGCGACATAGACCGGACCCATGCCCCAATTCCTCCTCGCCGAGCCCGCCGAAGCCGTTCTCAGGTCCCTGGCGGAAGCGCTGGATCAGGTGGACATCGGCATCGTGCTGCTCGACCGCGACATGCGCGTGCGCTTTCTCAATCGGCGGCTGATCGAACTATTCGGCATGCCGCCGCCGTCGGCGGCCGGACCGATATTCCGCGAGCTGCTGGATCATGCCGCGGCCCGGTTCCCTGTGCCGGCGGCCGACCTCCCGGAAGATCTCGACCGGCGGGAAGCGGCGGTCCGCGCCGGCTCGGTCGCACCGGCGCATATCGACCTCCCTGATGGCAGCCGGCTGCTGTTCGCCTGCAAAGCCTGCCCCGATGGCAGCCGCATCCTGACCTACACCAATGTTTCAGGGGAGTTGCGGCCCGAGGTTCTCCACGCCATGGAGCAGATCAACGCCGAGCTGCGTTTCAACAACGAAACCATGGAGGATCACGCGGCCCATCTGGCCTCGCTCGCGGAAGCGACCGACGAAAGCGCCCGCGAGGTCGAGCAGGCCAAACAGGCCCTGGAGCGAGAAATCGTCGAGCGTCGCCAACTGGAAGCGCGATTGCGCCGGATGGCCACCACCGACGGGCTCACCGGCGCTTTGAACCGCGTCGGCTTCCTGACCTCGAGTCAACACGAGTTGGAACGGGGCGCGGCGGCCGCCCGAGGTCTGGCGCTGATGATGCTCGACGTCGATCACTTCAAGTTGATCAACGACCGCTATGGCCATGCCGGCGGCGATCTCGCGTTGAAGCACCTGGTGACCGTGCTCGCCGGCCGGACCAGGCGCGGCGATCTGCTCGGGCGTCTGGGCGGGGAGGAGTTCGCCATCCTGCTGCCCTCCACCGCGTCGGCCGAGGCCGAGCGCCTGGCGGAACGGCTGGTGGCTCAGGTCGCCGCCAGTTCGGTCAGCTATGGCGACCGGTTGATCAGCATGACCGTGAGCGTCGGCCTGACGGTCGCGACCCCGGCGGATCGTTCCATCGAACAGGTGATCGCGCGGGCCGATGACGCGCTGTATCGCGCGAAGGGAAGCGGACGGAACCGGGTCGTGAAAGATCACCCGGCGGAGGCGGTCTGACACCAGGTACGGGATCCGTCCCGCCCGCCGGCCTTTTCCACCGACCGGCATTGACGAAGACCCATCCTCGCGGCTCATAGTAATCATATGGATATGTCCGACCCCCGGCCTGACGCGGCTTCCTCCCTCGAAGCCACCCTCGACGCGTGGGAAACCAGCCTGGCCCGCCTGGAGCAGCAGGCGGCGCAGGTGCTGCATGCCGCCAAACAACTGCGGAAAGCCGCGCAGGATGGGGCGCTGGCGGGGGTGGGGGCAGCCCAGGGAGCGTTGCGGGAGGGGGTGGCGAAGCTGACGGAGACGGTCGCGCGGGACGCCGGGACGCCCGCGATCGATATCCCCACCGCCTTTGAAAACGGCTCGTTTCTGGCCGAATTGTCGCGGGCGGCGGCGGCGGCGGGCGTCACTCTCGTGCAACGAGACGGCCGCATCACCGCCTACCCCGTCGTGCTGCGCCTGGAACCCCGCAATCTGGCCGTCCGCGTCGGCCGCAAGCTGGAGCGGCGGCTGCGGCCCAGCGTCCTGGCGCGCCACCTGAAAGCGCTCCAGCAACGCTCGGGCCGGTTCAACGCGCGGTCGTTTCTGGACCGGCTGCTGCGCGCCTACACGGTGCTGGCGCCGGACTGGCGCGCCGGCGAGGGACCGCTGGTCGCGCTCGCGGCGGTGCACGACGTGCTGACGTTGCTGCCGGCCGCCGCAGCGGATTATCCGATGGAGGAGTTCCTGGTCGATCTGCTGCACCTCGACCGCGAGCCCGACGCGCGCTCCGGCCGCGGCCACCGCTTCGAACTGGGCGGGTCGACCGGCACCAAGGGCGCCAAACGCCTGACCGTGTTTGACGAAACCGGCGCCCAGCATGATTACTACGCCGTGCGGTTCGTCACGGAAGCGCCCAATGCTTGAGATTCGCACGGAACCGTTGCACCCGAACGACTGGCTCGGCGTGATCGACCGCGAGTATTTCAAGAGTTTCCTGCACGACGGCGGCGCGGCGGCGAAATTCGTGATCGGCGATGAGGCGGCGCAGGAGGAAATCCAAAGCGAATGCGCGGTGCTGGCGAGCCGGCATGGGCTGTTGCACGCGCACCTCTCGGCCGCCGAGACGAAGTTGCACATGGCGCAGGAGATGTTCTTCGCCCTGGTGCGCGTGCTGCCCTGGGACGGGCTGCTGCAACGTTATTTGGAAGAACTCTTCGGCCGGCACGAGCATCCCTGGCCGCACCCCGGCACCGCCCTGAGTACCGCCGAGCTGGCCGAGGCGTTCGGCATCGCGCCGGGCATCATGACCCGCCACCGCGACCAGTGGCTCAGCCGGGATCTGTGGGACGATCCCAGACTGGCGCGGGATTTTCGCGCGGCGATGATCGCGTTGTGCCTGGCGCGGCTGGATCCCTACGACGGCGGCGGGCCGCGCGATGGTGACGGCGTGGCGGATACGCCGGTGCATCAGTGGCTGCGCGGCGAAAAACCGCCGTTGTCGACGTTGCGCGCGTTCGACATCATGACGCAGATCAACCGCGCCAACGCGCGGGCGATGCTGATTTCACTGTGTCATTTCTTGCGCAAGGCCGGAGCGTCCGGGCTGCTGTTGACCCTCGACCTGCGGGCGGCGACCCGCAAGGGTGACGCCGGCGTGCGCTACTCTCCCTCGGCGGTGATGGACCTGTACGAAGTGCTGCGCGAACTGATCGACGATCTGGAGCACTTGCCTGGCCTGTTCATTCTGGGTCTCGCCGATCAGGGGCTGATCGCCGGCGACCGGCGGCGGACGCTCGACACCTACAAGGCGCTGGAGATGCGGATCTGGCCCGATGTGCGGCCTGGGGACCGGCAAAATCCGCTGGCGCCCCTGGTGCTGGTGAGCCTGTGAACCTGGAAGCCCGCATCGCGATCGAGGCCTTGCGCGCGGGGGTGCCGAACCGCGCCGCCGTGCGCCTGATGGGCACCGAAGAACCCAATCTGGAACACGAATTCGACGAGCAGTTGCAGCACGTCTGGGCGGACCGCGCACGGCCGCGCCCAGGCCTGGGCATCGCCGGCGGCTTCGGCTCCGGCAAGTCGCATTTTCTGGGCTATCTGGCCGAGGTGGCGCGCGCGCAGAACTTCGTCGTCAGCCGGGTGGTGGTGAGCAAGGAAACGCCGCTGTCCGACCCTGGGCGGGTGTTCGAGGCGGCGGTGCGCGCGGCGACGTTGCCCGACCGGCACGACGACGTGATCACCGGCGCGCTGACGATCCTGCGCCAGTCGCGGGATAAAATGGCCGCGCTGGAAACCGCTGTCGAGCAGGCGGGGGACGCGCTGGCGCCGATCTTCTCCGCGCTGCTGTTCCTGTTGCAGCGCGAGGCGTTGCCGGCCGGGTTCGCCCGCCAAATGGAACGCTTCCTGGCGGGCGGCAAACTCCGCGCCGCCGAAGTGCGCCAGGCGCTGGCCGCCATGGGCGGGGGGCGCAAATTCGACCTCCGGCTGCCGGCGGCCGGGGTGCTGATGGAACAGCGGATCCAGTTCCTGACCGCGCTGTTGCACGCCGCCGGTTACGCCGGCTGGTGCCTGCTGTTCGATGAGGTCGAGCTGATCGGCCGCTACACGCCGCTGCGCCGCGCGCTGGCCTACGCGTGGCTGGCGACCTGGCTCGGACTGGAGGGCGCGCGCACGTGGCCCGGGATCGTCGCCGCCTATGCCATCACCGACGACTTCGTCACGGCGGTGATCGACGAGCGCGAGGATAAGGTCCGGCTGATCGACCGGCTCAAGCTGAAGGAGCGGCACCACGAGGCGCGGTTGGCGACCACCGCGATGGCGCATATCGCGCAGACCGTGCGGTCCCGCCGCCTGCGCGCGCCGGGGATCGACGAACTGGCGCGGGCCAACCTGCGATTGAGCGAAATGTATCGCGAGGCGTACGGGTGGGAGCCGCCGGCGACGGAGCCGCCGGAACGGACCGCGACGCGAACGATGCGGCAATACATCAAAGGCTGGATTACCGAGTGGGACATCCGGCGGCTGACCGGCAATGTGACGCGCACCGTTGTCGAGGAGATCGCGGCGAATTACGCCGAGGATGAGAGTCTGTCGACGCCGGCGGAGGATGAGCCGGAATAGGATGCCACCAGACCCTGATCCACCACGGACCACGGTACTTTGACCCGCTATCGATTGGCTTCTATGTGGTGATTAAAGTTTATCGCGGTGTGACCATGACGAGCTGCTTCAAGATATACATCGAGGTCGGCCGTAAGCAACGTATGCCTGGACGTGACGATGTTCAACAGGGCTGCATCGGTTACGCCCAGACGCGGGAACGCGGCGTGCTCGGCGGCCTGCTTGCTCGCGACATAGATTTCATCGGTGACCGTCAGGAGAGCACGGAACACCGCATAAATGCGCGAGCGTGCCGGTTCCGCGATTTGCACCACCAGGTTTGATGTCTCCGTCACCGTATTTGGCGTCACGATAATGCGCGGCGCGGCGGAGAGGATATCCAGGAGCAACCTGAAATCTTTTTCGGTGTAGGCTTGCAGCCGCTTGTGTTTAACGATGTATGAACGCGACGCGGTACCGACCACGAGCAGAACGAGGAGATTGGCATCCAGGACTACGGGATTAGCCGGCATTCGCCGTTTCTCGGTTTTTTATGGACAGGACCTTTCCGTCCTGGCCGACCTGGCATCGACGACGGGAAGAACCTACAAGGTTGTCATCGTCGGCAAGGACGGAAAGGTCCTGTCCATAAAAAACCGAGAAACGGCGAATGCCGGCTAATCCCGTAGTCGCCTGGTTCCCACGAAGTCGAAAACCCGGGAAGCCCGTCCAACCACCTCCTGGCCGCGCACCGTAACCTGAAAGTCCCGCCCCGATGGCCCTCCTCGGCAACGCCGTTCTCGCCGTCTGGAACGAAGTCGATCCGGACATCGAAGACGATTTCAACGAATGGTACTTCCGCGAACACATCCCGGAACGCACCATGGTGCCTGGCCTGAACCGCGGCCGCCGCTATCGCGCAGAGGAAGGCTCGCCGCGCTACATGGCGTTCTATGAGGCGGATTCTATGGACGTGCTGACGCATGGCCCGTATCGCGCGCAGCTCGACAATCCGACCGAGTGGACGCAACGGATCATGCCGCGTTTCCGTTTCATGCAGCGCGGCTTGTGCGATGTCGCCGGTTCGGTGGGCGAGGGCATCGGCGGTGCCGCCGCCGTCGTGCACCTGACGCCCGGCGACGCGCCGCGGCTGCGCGCGTGGATCACCGATACGCTGCTGCACGAAATTCATGCCCTGCCGGACGTCGCCGCCGTGCATTTCTGGACCCTGGCACCTGGCGAGCCACGCAGCCCGACCACGTCCCTCAGTCAGCGCGCGGAACCCGAGCATCCGCTCGCCTGGGTCATCGTCGCCGAGACCATGGAACTCGCCGGCGCCACCGCCATCACCGAGGCCATCCTGGGCCGCAACCCCAAGGCGCATGGTGCAACGGCGGTGCGGGCCTATCCGAGTTATCGGCTGCTCTACGCGCTCGACCGGCGCTGATTGTCATCCCGGGGAGCGTGGCGACGCGGCAATCTCCCCGTTCGTGCGGATGGGCCCGGAGATTGCTTCGCTTCGCTCGCAATGACAGCGAACGGGCGCCGCGCGACTCACGCTTCCTTACGGCGCGACACCAAAGCCAGCCATAGCCGCCGCAACCCGGAGCGCTGCTGCGCCAGCCACGAGCCCGTGGCCAATGCCTCGTCCCCGCTCGGATCGCCGGTCGGCACAAACGCGCGCGAGAAATCCGCCGTGCCGAACAGCATGTCCCACCACGGCAGCACCGCGCCGTAATTGCAGCTGCGCCGCCCGTACGCCAGCACCCCGTGATGCGCGCGATGGAACCGCGGCGAGACCAGCAACCGCTCCCCCACGACGCCGAACGAGACACGCGCATTGGCGTGCGACAGGCTCTCGACGAAGCGCAGCACCAGCACCAGCAGCGGGAACTGCATGGGCGGCACGCCGATCGCCAACGCGATCACGCCGAACCACAGGAACGCGATCAAATCGTCGAGCAGGTGGTTGCGGTCATCGGACCAGAATGTCATCTGCCGCTGCGCGTGATGCACGGAATGCAGCGCCCACCACCAGCGCAGCTGATGCGACACGCGGTGCCGCCAATAGTCGGCACAATCCAGAATGATCGCGTAGATCGCGAAGGTCAGCAGCGAATGGCCGATCAGTGCCGGTAGTACCCGCTCCAGCATCGGCGGAATCCAGCCGTGATCGGTGATCCAACCATTCAGCGCCACCTGTGCCTGGTAGAACAACACGAACGTCACCAGCGGCAGCACGCCGACGCGGGACAGCACGGTGTAAAAGATGTCGACCCCGACGGCGCTTTTGTCCGGCCATCGCTCAACCGGCCGCCACCGTTCGAGCGGCAGGCAGATCGCCAGGGTGAGCACGACCTGCACCGCGCCATACACCGCGAACAACACCCAGCCATGCGCCAGGTCCTCCCACCGCATCAGGCCCAGAGCGTAAAGCAGCGGGATCAGCACCGTCTCGTGCAGCCAGCCGGCGATCAGATCAAACGGATCGCCCATGACGGACCCTCCATGCCGCGCCGTCGCATGACGAGCCGTTCCATCAGGGGCTCGGCGCCGTTGGGTTGAGCCAGATGCCGTGCGGCGAGCGGCCCACGTCGATCGTTTCGAAATCGCCGGTCTCGGGATGCAGGATCGCGACCTTCTCGACGAAGCGGCGGGTGATCCAAAGGTCGCCGTTCGGCGCGAAATCGATGTCGTCGGGGCCGCCGGGAATGTTGTAGCTCTTCAGCACCTGCAATGTCTCGGCGTCGACCGCCGTGGTGGTGCCGCCGGCCCGGTTGTTCACCCAGAGGATGCGTTTGTCGGGCGACAGAAACAAATTATGCGCGCCTTTGCCGGTGACGAGCTTGTCCACCACGTGGCCCGATGCCGGATCGACCACCGCGACATAGTCATTGCCCATGTCCGCGACCAGCACCTTGCCGTTCAGCCACAGCACGCCGGCCGGGGTCGGGCCGACCGGCTCGGTCCATAACGGCTGCATCGACGTCAGGTCGAACGCCGCGAGCTTATCGCTGCCTTGCAACGAAACGAACACCGTACGGGAATCCGGCGAGAACGCCAGGTGACTGGGCGTCGACTCGGCCGGAAACCGTTTGATCAAAGTCATCGTCGCCGGCTCGTAGACATCGATCTGATTACGCGCCAGCCCGTTCACCACCAGAAATTTTCCATCCGGACTAAAGCCGAGCTGATACGGGTCCGCGACCGCCACCCGCCGCTGCACCTCGCCGGTCGCCGGATCGAGGAACAGCATCTGGTTCCCCGCGGTATCGCCGACCAGCAGGCTCTTGCCGTCCGGGCTCGGGATCAGGTGATGCGGCTCGCGCAGCGCCGGGACGCGCCGGAGTTCCTGGTGTGTCGACATGTCGATCACGCTGATCGAGGCGCTGTTCGAATTCACCACGAACGCCAGGCCGGCCGCGAATGCCGCGGACATGCCCGGGCAGGGGAAGATGTCTGTCAGCAAAACGATCATGACAATGCCCATCCGGAATGACACCGAGCGGACCGCCGACCGGCGCACACCGCGTAGTGCCGTCGTGGTTCGGCTCGACCGGGCCACGAGGCGGCACGGGCGGCGCGACGGCGTTTGGTCATGACGGCGGCGGAGTGAGGCGTCACCCTGAAAGCCTGGGGGCACGGGAAAACGGAAACGCAAGTCGGTCCCTCCGGCGAATGCCGGAGCGTTCCCTACGCCACGTCCATCGTGTCTCGCAAGCGATTGCTCGCCGCCTCGTCCGCCTCCGCGTAGACGGCGGCGATGAACGCGAACAACACGCAGGCCGGCGTGGAAATCAGCACGTTATCGGTCATCGCGTGCGCCGCGAAAGTGAGGAAGATCAGCCGCGTCACGAGTTGCTCCAATGGCGGCAGGCGGCGCGTATGCGCGGTGGCCCACAGCACGAACAACCCGATCAGCAGCGTCCGGCCGACGTGCCCGCCCTCGACCTGGATGCGCAGATATTCGTTGTGCGCGGCCCAGGTGCGCAGGAGTTGCGCGATTGGGCCGTCGTGCGGAATGACGAGGTTGCCGGAGCCGAGACCCCAACCGAACCAGGGCGCTTTCGCCGCTTCGGCCTCGAACGCCGGCCACAGCAGGTCACGCCCGCTCAGGTTACCGGCCTCGCCGTCGAGCACCTCGAACAGGCGAAGCGAGCCATAGTGCTCGCCCAGTACCAGGAGTACCGGGACGGCGGCGCAGCCGGCGGCGATCAGGACCAACCGGTGCGCGCGCGGAACCGCGGAGCCGGGTGCGAGGATCAGGCTGCCGCCGATGACGATGGCGGCGTACGCCGCCGGAGCCCGCGCGCCGGTCAGGGCCAGGATGGCCAGGTTTACCCCCAGCAGCAGGGCCTCGCGGCGCGATGCGGTCCGGAGCCAGCGCAGCAACCCGCTGTAGATGGCCGGCAGGCACACACCCGCCAGGAACGCCGGATGGCCAAGTCCGGCGAGGCGCAGTCCGCCGCTATCGAAAAACACGGGCCGCAGCCCGGAGACGTCCAGCGCCACGCCCAACAGGACGGACACGGCCGGCACGAGGGTGACGGTCCGCCGCATCGCCGGCCCCCAACCGGCGGGCTTCACGCAGAAGAACAGCAGAAACGGCGTGACATCCCCGACCAGGGACCGCGCCATCTCCATCAACGTCAGGTCATGATGGGTTCCCGCGACCGCGCCCATGGCGGCCATCGCGGCGAACGCCCAGGCGGGATTGAACCGGTCGGGCAGGAGGCCGAAGCGGATGGCCGTCAGCGCGACGAGGCCGATCTCGGTTGCCTTGACCGCGGCGATGGCGGGTTGAAACGCCTCCGGCCCGATCAGGTCGGCCAGCGCCATTTCCAGCGATAGACCGGTCACCAACAACCATCCGGCCCAGGCCGCGGTGAGGTGACGATACGCCAGCAGCAAGCCGCCGAGCGCCAGAAACGCGGCGATCAGACCCGGCAGCAGCGGCGGAACAAACCAGGCCGTGGCCGCCGTGACGGTGACGAGACCAATCACCGCGATCAGCGCGGGGGCGTCTCGCGTGCCGAGGAGGGTCGTCATGCTGGGAGTCTATGACGGGAATGCTGAACAAAGGGTTCACGCGGCGCGTTTTGCCGGGCCGGGCCGTGGCGGCGGGGCTGTACGGCCCGCGCCGCCGGCCGATCATTGCACCGTGAACGGGGCCGTCACCATATTGCCGTCCGCGGCGCCGTCGAACACCAGCCGTGCCGTCGCCGTATGGCCCGTCGCGCTGGTCGCTACCAACACCGCCTGCATCTGGCCGAACTGTCCGGGATGCAGCGGCGGCAACGCGAACCGTCCCCGGTCGTCAACCGCCACGTTGAACCGCTGGCCACCGTCCACCCTGACCGTGACCGTCTTCACCGGCGAAAAATTGTCCAGCGCGAACCCCGCCGGCGCCTGCGTCCGCGGCTGCCCTGGGTGATCCATGACGATGGCTGGCCCGCGATCCTCCGCCGCGATCCGCCGGAACGCCGCCAACGTCCAGGCACCCACCGCGCGCCCGGTGGCGAGTCCGTCCGCGTTGTCGAAGGCGTAATGAATGCCGCCGTACTCGCGGCTCATGGCCGCTTCCTCGGCGGCCTGCTGAAAGCTCGTGAAGTCGCGGGTCATGCCCGGAGCGCTGGCGCCGGCGAAGCTGAACTCCCGCGGGCCGAACCGGGCGGTCAGAACGGTGGCCGCCGCACCGCTGAAGCTGGAATGGCCGGAGATGTAGCTGGGATGGTTCGGCGTCTCCAGCAACGGCGACCAGTCCGGGTTGGGTGGCGCCCCAGCGGCGCCTTCGCGGATCGCGGTGACCGGCCGCCAGAACCGATAGTTGTATTTCGCGTCGGCGACGGCGATGGCGGCGTCCGCGATCGCGACATTGAGTTCGGCGAACAACTCGGCCTCGGCCTCCAGGCTCAGTCCCGCGGACGGGACCAGGCTCGCCGTGATCGCATTCCAATGCCCCGCCGGGCCATAGGTCCCGGCGCCATCGCTCCAAAAGCGGGCGATATCGGTCTGCGCCGCGGTGCGGTCGGCCGATTGGGCGGCGCCGAGCGCGGCCACCGACGCCGCGGCCTCCCGGAACGCCGCCGACCCCAGTGCCGGAGGTCCCGCTGGCCGGAACTGGCTGGGCTTCGTCATCACGAATGGCGTCATCGCCCCCCATTGCGGGTCCTGTGGCGGCGCGAAATCAGGCGGGGTCGGGCGCCACTCGCCGGGGGGCGCGCCGCCGGTCGCCCCATTGGTCGCCCCATTGGCTGCCCCACTGGTCGCCCCATTGGCCGCGGCGTTCCATCCATCATCGGCGCGCCGCGCGAACACCGCATCCGCCACCGCCTTGCCGAACGCCACCGCGCGGTCGCGGGCCGGCCCCGCCGGCTCGTTGGCGAGCGAGGCGGCGAGCGTCGCGTCCAGCGCCGGGCGCCGCGCCGGGAACAGTTGGCTGAGCATCGCATGCGCCGCCGCCGCGGCCGCGATATCCGGTTTCAGGTCGCGCGCACCGGGGAGGCGGACCAGAAAGGCCGGCGCGCTGGCGATCGACCGGACCGTGTCGAGCACCGCGATGCTTTCCAGCGCCAGCGCGCGCGACGCCTGAAACGGATCGGTCGACGTCTCCTGAATCGCCCGGTTGGTCTGGTCATTCCAAATCAACACCGGATCGCCGGTGGCCCGCTCCGGCTCCGCCGCCTGGGCGCGAGCGGCCGACAGACCAGCCGACAGACCAAGTGCCAGGGCGCCGACGGCGGCCAACATCCCTGGCGCCAGCCAGCCACGACACGGAACGCCGCTTCGGATCATCGTCTTATCTCCAGTTCGGGGAGGCGCGCGAGAGGCGTCATATCGCTGACGAGCGACCCGCCCAGAGCGATCGAACGCAAGGCGGTGAGACCGGCAAGCGGTGCCAGGGTGGCGACCTGCGTGCCTTCGATGTTGAGCGAGCGGAGATTGCTCAGGCCCGCGAGCGGCCGGATGTCGCTGATGTTGGTGGCGGACAGGTCAAGTTCGCGCAGGTTCGCCATGCCGGCCAGCGGCTGAACGTTCTCCACCAACGTACCGTTGAGTTTCAGTTCGCGCAGGTTGGTCATGCCGGCCAGCGGCCGGATGTCTCTGACCCAGGTGTTGCCGAGGTCCAGCGCGGTCATTTCGCTCAGTTGCGCGAGCGGTCTGACATCCGCGACCCGCGTGACGGCGACGACGAGACTTCGAAGCTGGATGAGGTCCTTGAGGGGTGTCAGGTCCTCGACTTCGGTGCCGCCGATATTGAGGGATCGCAGCTCGGTCAATCGCGCGAGCGGCCGGAGATCCTTGGTTTGCAGGAATTGCAGATCGAGCGATTGCAAATCCGTGAGCGTGGCGAGCACGCTGATATCGCGCACCCGCGTGCCGCAGATATCGAGCGCCTTGAGATCGGGCAGCATCGCGAACGGCGCCAGATTTTCGACCGGTGTGTTGCGCAGAATGACCGATTGAACACCTTTGGCGACCAGGTCGGGCATCGCGCGGGTCAGCACGGCGACATCTTCCATGTCCTGGAATGTCGCGGTCGGCAATCCGCCCTTCGTCGCGATGGAATACCCGTCGGTGGGTGCCGCCATCGCCGACGCGCGGGGTTTTTGCCCAACGACGTCGGTGACGACCAATGCCAGCGTGAGAACGAACAGCCGGCGCCCCAGCCGGACACGCCCGGGGCCGGCTCGCGAAGCCGAAACGTCGCTCAATCGCTGTACCGGCCGAAACCAGGTCATTCTTTTCGACCACCCCCACGAGTGCCGAATTTTCATCGATGATAGCGGCGAAATCAGGGCCACCCCGATGTTGTTCGCGCCCACCGGCGCGCGACGCCCGATCGTCGCGGCGAACTTAGGACCACACAAGCGAGACCATACCTGCGATCGCATCGATTGTCATTGGATTTCCTGATTACGCATGAACCTCAGCCAATTTGAGTAGCCGGTATGGCATGGGCGGGGTTCGGACGCTGGCCCATGTCAGGCGCGGGATCATGGCGGCGAGATCGTATCGCCGGTTGAA
>Ga0181536_10002572_pt1 | contig 20350 bp, 15 predicted proteins | sample PEATcosm2014_Bin_41_FD_121105 | JGI IMG/M metagenome (GOLD analysis project Ga0181536, IMG submission 121105) | Peatland microbial communities from MTU Mesocosm Facility, Houghton, MI, USA - PEATcosm2014_Bin17_60_metaG | ecosystem: Environmental > Terrestrial > Soil > Wetlands > Peat | place...
GCTCTGACCGGGTCAGGCCGGACAGGGAAATGGGTGGCGGCGGCACATCATGCAAAGAATCCACGGCGCCGAATCGACGCAAGACAAAATTGCGGCCGCGCCCACACTTTTGCCCCTCTTACCAGAGGCGTTCGTAAGACTTTGAATTATCGTGGAAATCTGGTTGCGGGGACAGGATTTGAACCTGTGACCTTCAGGTTATGAGTGCCAGGGAACGAACCATGAACAATTGCTCAGGTTTTCGCATTCCTTCGCAATTTCCGCCGGTTAGCGGGTTTCCGACCAAATCGGTTTTCGCACAAACCCGCCCCGTCGCGTGTCATTTCCTTCCCTCTTGCTTCCACAATGCTTCCAGAACCTCCCTCAAGAACGGCCATGGTAGCAGGTTAGCCATGGTGCATTTACGGCGGTTGGACGGAACCGCTGTCGCTGAGGAGGGTGTAGCGAAGTCAGCGGTCAGTTGGATGTATCCTTTCGCGCCGTCGGACATCAGGTAACTTTGCGTAAAAGAACCCGCCTGTAACGCGCCCGTGACGGAACCCGTGCTGGTGTCGCGCTATCGGCGCGAGGACAAGTGATGCGCGACGAACCCACCCCCACCGTCCCGCCGCAGGCCGCGCGGGCCGTCTTCCTGGCCCGCGTGATCACCGCGCTGGCGCAGGCAGCGCTGCTGTACTGGCTGACCGACGCCCTGGCGGCGCCTCAGTCGTGGGTCGTCCACGCGCGCTGGGTGTTCGAGCCGCTGCTGCTTGTCTCCGCGTTCGTCCCGCTGATCCTGATCGCCGGCCTGGGTCCGGCGCGGCCACGCGTCCTGGCGGTCTGGGCCGGGGCGGCGGCGGTCATAGTCGCCGGGCTTGGTCTACATGACGCGACGCGTGAGGCGATCGCGGGCTTTTCGATCCTCGACCGGGCCGGGCCGCCGTTTCCGCTCTGGGTGGCGCTGACCGGCGGGTTGTTCATCGCCCATGGGCTGGTCGAAGCCACGGCACGGGAGGGCCGCTTCCCGCCGTCCCATGCCTCGCTGTTCGACACGGCGACGCGGCTCGCGGTGCGGGCGGTGCTGGCCGGCGCGTTCACCGGCGGGTTCTGGATGCTCCTCGGTCTGGGCGTAGGGATGTTCCACATGCTCGCGGTCGACTGGCCAGGCCGGTTGATCTGGTCACCCGGCTTCGCGTTCCCGGCGACGACGCTTGCGGTCGCAGCGGCGGTTCAGGCGACCGACGCGCGGATGGCGCTGATCGCCGGCATAAGGTCGCTGGTACTGGGCTTGTTCGCCTGGCTGCTGCCGCTGCTGGTGGCGATCCTGGCGGCGTTTCTGGGCTCCTTGCTGGTGTTATCGCCGGCGCCGCTCTGGGCCACGCACGCCGCCACCGCGATCCTGTTGACTGCCGCGATCGGCCTGATCCTGCTGATCAACAGCGCTTACCAGGACGGAGCGGCCGAGCGCCCGACTTCCCGTTTCGCGCACTGGGCCATCATCGCCGGCGCGGTGGAACTCGCGCCGATCACCGGCCTCGCCATCTGGGCTATCGGGCTGCGGGTGGCGCAATATGGCTGGACCGTCGATCGGATTCTGGCCACTTCGGTGATCGTGGTGGTGGCCGGGGTGGCCGCCGGATACCTCAGCACCGCCGTCGGCGGCGCGGGGCGGCTCCGGCGCATCGAGCGCACGAACCAGGCCATGGCGTTGGTCGTGGTGGCGGTGATCCTGGCTCTGTTCTCCCCCGTCGCTGATCCGGGGCGGCTGATGGTGGCGGATCAGGTCGCGCGGTTGCGGTCGGGCGCCATCCCGGCGGATCGGTTCGACTTCGCGGCGCTGCGGTTGGATGGGGCGCGCTGGGGCGCGGCGGCACTGTCTGCGCTGAGCCACGACTCCTCGCTGCCCGATCCCGCCATCCGGTCTTCCGCCACCTGGGCTTTGGCGCAAACCAACCGATCGATGCTGGAGCGGTCCCAGACGCTGAAGCCGGTCCCCAACGGTTCCGCGACCCGCGTGAAGGTGCATCCGGACGGAAGGACCTTACCCGACGGGTTTCTGGAAGCGGCCTTTGGCCCGCGATCCGGCCGGGCGGTGCCGGTCTGCCTGCGCGTCGCCTCCGGCCAGTGCGACGTCCGCTTCGTGACGTTGCGACCGGGCGAGCCGGAGGTGCTGGTGTTCCTCGACACGATGATCGCATTCGTGTTCGCGCGTGAGCAGACCGGCACCTGGACGAAGATCGGCGACCTGACGGGGCCGCTGCTGTGCCCGGATCTGCGACAGGCGTTCGTGGCGGGAGAGGTGGATCGAGATCCGCATCCCTGGCCCGATCTGATGATCGGCGGGCAACGGGTGGTGATCACGTCGGTGCCCGAGGTGTGTCCGCGGCCCAGGGGGTGAAGTGCCTGCATTGCTCAGAGGACCGCGCGGCAACGAAAAGGCAGATTGACACACGCTCGGTGGCGGGGTGTCCCGGCTGGCTTCCCGGCTAACGATCGGCAACCGCGGCGGAGGAACGATGACGTCGGAAACAACGGAAACCCCTGTCTGACCCGCCGCACCAAGCCAACCTTGCCGCCGCCGTTTCGCGGCGTCCTTTCCGCCTCCGCGGCGAGACTATTCGGGCCGCGGTGGTCCACTATCGCCGAAGGCCGCCAGTTCCGATAAGAGGCACGCCAAACTGTATGACGGTTTGTAGCCCAACCACCGCACCGTCTCTGAAATATCCAGTTTGGTTGGCTTCAAAGCCGGATCGAGTCCGTAAGAGCGCGCCAGATCGTAATATTCCGGATAGTGTTTCTTGAAGGTCGAACCAACACCATCTACATCCCAATGCTCCAGATCGGCATCTGTATATTCATAAGCACCGTCAAGCGTAAGGATGAGCTGCCGTTCAATTTTCCGCCGGGCCATCAGATCCAGGCTCAGCATGACGGCAGAAGCAACGTCGTCGATGTGCACAGCACCCTTCCAGAACCAACGCGCCCAGTCACTGTATTTGGTGTACGCATCATGGTTCCAGAAAGGGATGAATGCCCGTGGGCGAAGAGTTATCACACTTATGTTGTTGCATCGTCTGTAATCCTCAGCGATATGCTCAGCCAAAATCTTACTTCGTCCATAAAGGGTGTCAGGATTACCAACGCTTGTCGTGGAAATATACACGATTTTGTTAATACCAAGAGACGCCGCCGCCTCGAATACCTCAAAAGTGCCCCGTACATTCAAATCGAAGAAATCATAGGCGTCCTTATCGCCACGACCTTCGTGGATCCCGTGCCAGGCGGCAATGTGCACAATACAATCGCAACCCCGGCATGCTTCCTTCAACGCCGATCGATCCAGAATGGACCCCTGAACAAACATCCCGTCCTGTTTCGGAGCACGAATGTCCAGGATCACAGGGGTATCACCTTTTTGCAGCAATATTGGCACGAGAGTCTGACCGAGATCCCCCGCGCCTCCTGTCAGGAGGATCTTCATTGCCGTCTGCCTTGATCGTTTCGCACGGGCGCATATTCCATAACGTACCGCGCCATGGTGATTCCGCTCTTCGCAAGCGGTCCCCAGGAAAAAGCGTTGACCACGACAGTCCGCGAATGCCCCGTCAAGAAGCGAGACTCCAGAAAGCTGTCTTCCGTCCATGTTCCCCGCGCAGCCTGCCGACATAAGCGTCGTGCGTCTCGAAGACTCCAAAATCCGGGATCGCTGCCGCGAGACCCTCGCTGGTCCGCAGGTGACGAGCGGCGTGAGCGTAGCGGCTGGATCTCGCCTGGGTGAGCGTGAAATCGATCATCGCCCTCAGCAGCAGTGTCGCCGCGAGAGGGTATTTGCCCGCGAGGGAATCCGCCGCGGGCGTCAGAACCTCGTAGTGATTGCCGTCCAACTCCTTCGCTCGTTCGATCACGACCCGCGCCGCTCTGTCCAATGACGGCCAGGACACCAGGAACCAGACGGCCTGAAGCACGTCGCCGTATCGTTCCGCATGACCCAGGGCACGCTCCTCCGCCTCGAAATCATCAAAGTCAGGAAGCCGCTTCAGGTAGTCCCGCAGATGCCGCGCCGAGAGGGATCGCTCAAAGCATGCCCATCGAACTGCCTGAGCCTCATCGCCGCGCCCGAGGGCTTCGAGCACATCGATCCGGGCATCCTCCCAGTCAAAATCAGGCCAGCCGCCCTGCCGGTGCTCGGCCGCTTCGATCGTCCGCCACGCCTCCTCGGCGCGGCCCGCCGCGAGCAGCCGTTGCGTGATCTGAGCCGCGATTTTCGGGACCTTCCTGGTCTGTTTGTCATACTGAGCGACGAACCCGTCGACGTCGCCCTGTGCGTCGGCGATCTCCTGGAGCGCCAATCGGACGGTGCTGACGCGGGCGCGCTCGGCGATATCGTCAGCATAGATTTCACCGCCGGACCCCCAACCTATGACCTGCCGCTCCTTCGCCGCCGGTCTCCGGACTGGCTCCGCTGACAGCGCGATCATGCGCTGCTTCAGGTGCTCCAGTCCCGCCTGTCCGAGAGCTGGCTTCAGCGCTTGAATCAAGTGGTCGAACTGGCCGTAATCGTTCCGGGTCAACGCATTGAACACCTGATCCCCGAGTTGCTTCGGGTCGGTCCTGGTTGATCCCGCGATTTCTCCCAGATCGCCCACGGCGGTCTGGAAAACACCGCTGATCGTCCCGTTGCTGTCATCGCAGCGTCCGAGGACCGGACCGGCCAGATCCAGAAAACGCCACATCAGGTCCAGGCCGTCGGCGGGCATGCTCTTCGCCACATGATCGGCGATGGCCCGGCGTTGGCCCTCCAGATCGTCAACCAGGGCTTTCCGGTTTTGCCAGTCCACGAAGGAGCGCGACCGCGCGATCGTCGCCAGGCGCTTCCGGATTTCCTTGACCAGTTCGGCGGGGCTTTGCGCACCGGCCAGTTCCAGGCGCAAACGACGCTTCGCGGCCGCGTTGCCGTCACCGATCTCCATCAGCAGCGCGGCCAGACGCGCGGCCCCGAGGGCCTCAAGATTGCTGGCGTTCAGAGTCTTGGTCGAGGCCATATCGCGAGCATCCCAATACCGGCTGCCGTCCTCGCTCCTCCGACCGTCGATTGAACCGGGAAGACAAGTCGGGCAGCATGATGCACCCTCGAACATTCCTGGCCCCGCGAGCAAGCCCACAACGCGCCCTGCTCACCGGTCAGTATAATGACGGACCTTTGGCGATGCGTACCAAGAAACCCCGACAAGCCTCCCCGGACGAGGTAAGAATCACGCGTGAAGGGGACATCGCGATCATTGAGAACGCGGATCCGTCCGTTTCGGTCGTGCGTCTCAAGGTCGGACCAGCACTCGCCTCAATGAACGACGCCGCGGTCCTCGACCTCTTCAACGGTGTGATTGAAGCCCAGCAAAAAATGTCGCGAGAATACGACGATACTTTGGTCGAGATACCGCCCGGCAGGCCCCAGATTCGCTACTCCGGGGAAAGTGATCAATGGGTACCACGCGGCGACGTCCTGCGCTGCCACATTGAAGACGACGAGACGGGCGAACTGGTCGTCCACGTTGACGACCAGGCCCTGAATCTTCGGGATTTTGGGCGGCTACTCAGGACGTTCGCGGGATGGGGAATGCGCATATCATTTGTCCCGGACGACCGAATAGCCGACCAGCCTGATATAGTCATAGCCGAGCCCGAGGATGGGGAAGCGTAGCACGCGGGATATTGAGGGGACGGGTTGACGGATGGTCAGGATATCCGAGGCTCGTCCTTCGTGGCATCTCCATGACTGTATCAGCGTGGATGGGCGACCACACCGATGGCGTCACCACCGGACAGGCTCTCGCAACCACCGCCCCACGGCGGAACAAGCCCTTTAAATCGCGCCCATGTTTGCATTACGTCACCGGCTGAACCAGCATGGCGGACCATCGCCACCGCCAACGTTCCTTGACCTGGCGGCCCGAAGCATTCGCCTGGACTGACGAAAGCCGCATCGGCCAATGCCGTGGCCCGGCGATCACCATGATCGCGACGCCACGCTCCGGGCCATGATCGACTGGAGACCACCCATGAGAGTTGGCCTGTTTTATCAGATCCAGGTTCCCAAGCCCTGGACCGCATCCAGTGAATCCCAACGCATTTACGAGGCCCTCGAGCAAGTTCCGTATGCCGAACAGCAGGGTTTCGAGAGCGTTTGGTTCTCGGAACATCATTTCCGCCCGGTGTGGTCGCACAACAGCGCGCCGGATCTCACCCTCGCCGCGATCAGCCAACGCACGAGCCGCATTCGCCTTGGGATTGGCGTGGTGCTGGCGCCGATACACCATCCCCTCCATGTCGCGGCGCGCATGGCGACACTCGATATCCTGAGCCACGGGCGGGTGGACGTCGGTCTGGGCCGCACCGGTTATCCCTATCAGCTCACTCCGTACGGTTCCGATCTTGGGGACACGCGGGGGATGTGGCTGGAATTCGCCGACGTGCTGCCGCGGATCTGGACCCAGGAAACGGTCTCGTATGACGGGACGTATTTTAAGATCCCACCACGGGAGGTCCTGCCCAAACCACTGCAACGCCCTTATCCGCCCCTCTGGTCGGCATGCGGCAGTGACGAGACGGCGCGTTTGACCGGCGGCCTGGGCATGGGCGGGTTGTTCGGCAGCGAAGGAGGGCCCGAGCGCGTCCAGCAGCTCATGGCCATTTACAAAGATGCGTTGCAGACCGCTCCGGACAAGGGGGCAAGGCCCGGCCGCCGCGCCGCGTTGATGACGGCCGGGTTCTGCCACGAGGATCCCAAGGTGGTGGCGAGCCGTGGGACCGAACTTGTGGGCTGGTACATCGAGCAACAGCGTGAACGCGCCCGTCTGGTCTGGCGCGACTACGATCCGAGCACCGTGCCGCCTGACTATCAAAGCTATTACGCGCGCGATCAGCATCTCGCGAGCGGGCCGCATCCTGGAGAGCCGACACCTGAATCCGTGCGCGAGCAGGGCACATCGTTCTGCGTCGGCACACCGGCGGAATGTATCCGGTTTCTCGAGCTGTATGAGGCCCTGGGGATCGAAGAGGTATTCCTGCTGTGCGCGATCGGGCCGGCGCGGCACGAGGAGGTCCTGAACACCATTCGGCTGTTCGGCGAACAAATCATTCCACACTTCAATGCGAAAGGGTCCCAGCCCGTGGCGGTACCGGCATAGCTGTAGGCATGATCGTGAAATAGTGGCCCGACAGGCGAAGATCGCTCACGATAGCTTCGGGCCAATTCAACCTCGGCGCCGGCGTTTGGCAACCAGGACCGTATTGTCGATCTGTCTCAGGCCCTGGGGATCGAGGAGGTATTCTTGCTGCGCGCGATCGGGTCGGCGCGGCACTAGGAGGTCCTGAACACCATTAACCGGGATTACCCATGGGACCGCCGGTATTGCCCGCCGCCGGGAACCGCGATTATCGTCCATCCAAAGCACCTGGATGGGCCGGGCATACGGGAAAAGTCGGTGGAGGCAGTCCATGCATAAAGTCGTCATTCCCGATTGGGCCCTGGAACGCGTCATGACGCGGCGCGGCAAACCCTACGCGTTCGACCAGCTCGATCCGAAACGCACGGCGCTGATCGTGGTCGACCTGCAAAACGGCTTCATGGCGCCGGGCCAGCCGGCGGAAGTGCCGGTGGCGCGCGAAATCGTCAACAACGTGAACACGATCGCCGCGGCCGTTCGCGCCGCCGGTGGCCTGGTCGTCTTCACCAAACACACGTTCGACGCCGAGACGGCGATCGGCTGGTCAGTGTGGCGCGACCATTTCGCCACCGGCGACTGGGGTAATCGCATGGAAGAAGCGTTCACATCCGGCCATTACGGTCACCAGCTCTGGCCGGGCCTCGAGGTCGGCCCAGACGACATCGCGATCCAGAAATACCGGTTCAGCGCCCTCGTGCCAGGCTCGTCGAATCTGGACGCGATCCTGCGGCGGCGCGGCATCGATACGATCATCGTCACCGGAACCGTCACCAATGTGTGCTGCGAGTCGACCACGCGCGACGCCATGATGATGAATTACAAGTGCGTCATGGTCTCCGACGCCAATGCCGCGCTCACCGACGAGGAACACAACGCCACGATGGTGAGCATGATGGCGCGCTTCTCCGACGTCCGTTCAACCGCCGAAGTCGTGGCGCTACTGGGCCAGGCCCGGAATGAGCCCGCCGGATAGGGTCGCGCACCGTTCCACCCGGGCGCGCGGCGCGATCACGCACTGGGCCGGTTGTTCTGGTTCAGGCGGAAAAGGGTGCCTGGATCATATTTCGCCTCCAGCCGCGCCAGCCGCGCATGGGTCTCGGCGCCCATGGTACCCGTGGCGGTACCTGCTTAACCGGCCAGCCTGAGATCGTCATTGCCGCGTCTGAGGGGGAATGCTGAGTAGAGGACGGGACATCGCTCGCCTGGCTCACCACTCCCTGAAAACCGGGTTCAACCCACTGGGCAAAAACCTGAAGGTCACTGGAGAAAGACGCAGATTATATCTACATCTATCGCATCCGATCGGCGACCTGGAAGCAAGAGGGGCCGAACCAGAGCGAAAAGCAGCGTAATCCCGTCAATCCCCGCGGGATCCCCGACGAGCAGATGCCCCTTCCGTTCAGCAAAAACCTTAAGGTCGCAAGGGCAAAATGTCGCCCATCGTGGGTCCCGCACGCCATTTTGGAAGCAAGAGGACGCGCACCAGAGCGAAAAGCTGCGCGATTCCAACAGGTTTGGCGCGGCCGGACCGCCCAGCGGGACCTACTCACGTTTTCGCTCTGCCCACCAGGACTACGCAGGATTTCGAACTGCTACGCTGAGGTTATGAGTGACAGAAGCCAAACCGCGCAGAACTACCCGGAACTTCCTTTTCCTTCGCGGTTTCAATAACTTAGTTGCATTCGGCGCGGTTCTTGCCCACTGTCCCCTTCGCGCACCCGCGCACGACTACCCGCCCTCTTGCTTCCACAGTGCTTCCACGGACGGGATCGGTCGGGCGCCTGGTAGCAACCCTTTGGCCGGATGGGGACAGAGTTCATGCCGAAATTGACCAAGAGACTCGTCGACGTGGCCGAGATCCGGGAGGCCGATTACTTCATCTGGGACGACGACCTCGCCGGGTTCGGGCTGCGCGTGCTCCCGAGCGGGCGGAAGGGCACATCGTTCAATATCGGGTCGGCCGCCGCTCCCGCCGTATCAGCCTTGGGTCGATCACCGCCCTCACCTGCGAGCAGGCCCGCACGCGCGCCATCACGATTATCGCCGCCGCCAGGAACGGCGAGGATCCGGCCGCGAAACGGGACGCGGATCGGCGGGCTGTCACCGTCAACGAACTGGCCGATCGGTTCGATAAGGAACATGTCTCCGTTCGGGTCAAGGAGAGCACGGCGAAAGGTTACCGACGTCTGCTCGAGCGCACGATCCTGCCGGCGCTCGGGCGACACCGCGTGACGGAGGTGACGCGCGCCGACATCGCTAAATTGCACCATGACCAGAGGCACATCCCCTATGAGGCCAATCGGTGCCTTGAGGTTATTTCTAAAATGTTCACCCTCGCCGAAATGTGGGGGCTGCGGTCCGACGGGTCGAACCCGCGCAAGCACATCAAGAAATACCCCGAAGAGAAGCGTGAACGTTTCCTGAGCCCCGCTGAGCTCAAACGGGTCGGGGAAGTGCTGCGAGAAATGGAGACCGAGGGGATCGAACTCCCCTCCGCCATCGCCGCCACACGCCTCCTGATCCTGACCGGCTGCCGTCTCAACGAGATCATGAGCCTTAAATGGTCCTATCTGGACATTTCCGCCTGTGCGCTTCGGCTTCCGGACTCCAAGACAGGCGCCAAGGTTGTCCACCTTGGTCAGCGCGCGCTCGATGTGATGATGAAAATTGAGCGGATCGAGAAGAACCCTTGGGTAATCGTCGGAATGAAACCGGGCGCCCGGCTGACCGATCTTCAACCCTTCTGGCAGCGCGTCCGAGCCCGCGCTGGCCTGAAGGACGCACGCATCCACGATCTGCGTCACACATTCGCTTCAACCGCCGTCGCTTCGGGTCAAGGGCTGCCAATGATCGGCAAACTATTGGGCCACACGCAGGTCCAAACGACCGCCCGGTATGCCCATCTCGCGACCGACCCGATCAAGCTGGCCGTGAACAGTGTTTCGAATCAGTTGGCGGAGATGATGATCGGCTGATGGAGGGAGAGTAACTGAAATCCAACTCTCTCCATTTTGTGGATATTCCAGTTTGATACTGAATATGCAGATAATCCTGCAAGAACATATAGTTGCTAACACAACATCTGATGGTCATGGCGCGCAACTTGTCAGCCGGAGGACGTCCAGCAGATGCCCCACGTCCTCCGGCCGAGTGAACACCGGCGTCTTACCCCGAACAAGCTGGCAATGAAATCTGGGACAACGCCAGGGCGGCATGCCCATGCCGCGGGGAACGTGCGATCGTGAAGGCGTCCTTGCCCGGTCCAATGACGGTGCCGCCCTTGAGGATCGCTCTCAGGCCCTCGATGTGGGCTGGGTCCCGGCGAAACAAATCGCAGAGCGTGCGTTCCGGGACCTTGCGTCCCTCGCGGCAGCTCTCGCGCAGGAGGATGGCGGACGGGGAATCGCTCATTTCGATTTCAGCGTGATGTCCTCATAAGGCGCGGCGTAGATGTAGCCCTTGATCAGGTTGAACCCGGACACGCCAACACGCGGTCCTACTCCGTTCAGAAACGCCAGTTGCCAGATAGGCGCGTACATCCGGCTCTCGTCCAAACGGTGTTGCATGTCCGCCAGGATCGCGCCGCGTTTGCCCCGATCCATCTCACCGGCCTGTCGGGTGAACAACTCATCGATATCCGGGTAGCTGCCATATGCGTAAGAGCCGCCCTTGACAGCGAACACCTCGAAACGGGTGGCGGTATTGCCAAACGCCGCGCTGCCGCCCTGTACGATGTTCTGGAGCTTCTTCTCGGAGTAGGCCTTGGCGAAGGCCACCCGTTCCATGGGCCGCAAATTCGCGCGGATGCCGGCCTCGGCCAAATTGTTCAGGACGACCTCCGCCAAATTCGAATAGGACGAATCGCAGTAGTAAAATCCGGCGTCGAACCCGTTAGGATATCCCGCTTCGGCCAGCAGGGCACGCGCCCGCGCGGGATCGTACTTCGGTGGCGGAACCGGGACGTAATATTCGAAATTGTCCGGGATCATGCCGCCATGTATCTTGCCATGGCCGAGCAGCAGGTTGTTGTTGATGGAATCATAATCCATCGCATGCCGCGCCGCCTCGCGCACTCGCCGGTCATGCCAGGGCGATTTCGGGTCCCATTGATCGGGGAAGTAGATCCAGAATATCCCGGGACTCGAAGTCGCCTGTAGCGACAAACCTGGTGTTTGCAAAATCGATTGCGCGAGTTCGCCACGAATCGATAATGCGATGTCGATTTCGCCACGCTTCAACGCCACCAGCCGCACGGCTTCATCCGGAATGACCCTGAAGACGAGCCGTTTCACCGATGGAGTCTTACGCCAATAACCTTCGACGGCCTCGACCGTCAGTTCCACACCGGGTGTGAACGAGACGAATTTGTAAGGGCCGGCGCCGATCGGGGCTTTCTTGAACCCATCCTCGCCGGTTTTCTGAACGTAAGCCTTTGGCACGATCCAGCCGGCCGATGTCGTGCCAAGATAATAATTGAAAAAGTCCGGCCATGGCGTTTTCATTTTAAGGCGAACCGTCCGCTCATTGACAATCTCAATGGCGGCGACCCGCTCCTTCATCGTCGCTTGCGACACACCGCGGTAGCGTTCGAAGGAGAAGCGCACATCCTCCGCCGTCACCGGCGAGCCATCATGGAATTTTGTTCCTGGGCGCAGCACGAACTCATGGGTCAGGCCATCGGCCGAGGCAGACCAGGATTCCGCCAGCGCGGGCGCCGGATTGGCCTCGGGCAAAGCCTTCGCCAGGGCATCATGCATCAGATAGTAAAACAGATATGGTGTGACGATCCCAGGCGTTTCCGCGGGATCGAACCATGTCGGCGCGATCGAGACGTGGACACCGAAGGTCAGGGTCCCCTCAGGCCCGGCGGCGGCCGGAGCCGGAAGGCGAACGAAAAAACACAGGGTGACAAGCACGAGAACGTGGTGCCAAACCAATCGTACCATACCATCGCGCGGGACACACTGCCCGCGGCCGGAAACAGATGAACGCATTTTAGCCTCCCTCGCGGCTTCATTTTTTTCGGAGCTTCTTTTCGTGGTAATTCTCGACGATCTCATTGATCGTCCAGATTGTTCCGGATTCATCGTCGATGGGCGGTGGATCGCCGACCGGGCCAGGCCGGCGCGCGAACCGAGATTGCCCTCGACCTATTCCTTCATTTCCATATCTTCGTACGATGGGAACGGGCTCATCCAGACGTCGGTAATCGTGTCCTTCGTGACCCGCGGCCCGATCCCGTTCAGCGCGCGCAGGTCCATGATTGGAGCGAACATCCACCGGTCGATAGTCAGTTGCTGGATCTTGTCCAGCATCGCCCGCCGCTTCGTGGCGTCTCGCTCGGAGGCCTGAAGCTGGAACAGTTCGTCGATGTCGGGATAGCCGCCATTGGCGTAGGCGCCTTTGGACCAGATGAACGATTCAATCCGGCTGGCGGCGCTGCCGGAATTTCCGGCCGCGGCCATATAGAGTGCCGGCAATTTCTTCTCCTGCCAGGCCGCGTAAAACGACGCCCGCTCCATTTGCCGGAGCCTGACACGGATGCCCACCGCGTTCAGATCGTTCACGACCGCCTCCGCCACGGTCGGGAATCCTGGGATCGCGGCGAAATCGCCGGCATCGAAACCGTTGGGATAGCCGGCTTCCGCGATGAGCTTTTTCGCCTTCTCCGGATCATAGGGCAACGGCTCGACCTGCAGCGCGAAGTCCATGACCCGCGGCACGATCACGCCCGCTGGCGGGCAGAAACCGAGGCACGCGGCCTGGTTGATGCCCTCGCGGTCCAGCGAGTAATTCACTGCTTGCCGCAGCCGCGAGTCATGCCAAGGCGAAGCCGGGTCCCACTGTTTGGCAAACTCGATCCAGAAGATCGAAGCGTGCTTCGTCGCCACGATCCGGACGCCCGGCAAACCCCGCAGTCCCTCCGCATCGGGGCCGTCGAGCGCGTAGGCGATGTCGGCTTCACCGGTCCTGATCATCAGCGCGCGCGTCGTGGCCTCGGGAACGCTGCGCATCACCAGCGTCTTCACGTTCGGCACGCGCCGCCAGTAGCCGGGGAAGGCCTCCAGCTCGACCTCGATGCCCGGCTTGCCACCGGCGTACTGATAGGGACCGGCGCCGATCGGGTGTTTCTTGAACCCATCATCGCCAACTTCAGTGAGGTATCTTTTCGGAACGACGATGCCGGCGGCACTGGCGGTCGTGCCAAAAAAGGTCATGAAGTCGGGCCACGGCGCATTCAGGCGAAAGCGCACGACGCGCGGATCGACAATCTCCACCGTGGCGACGTGGCTGTGCAAGGCCGCCGCCGCCGCACCGCGGTAGCGTTCGAAACTGAACCGGACGTCTTCGGTCGTCACCGGGTCGCCGTTGTGGAACTTCAGATTCGGACGCAGTTTGAATTCGTATGTCAAACCATCTTCGCTCTCGCTCCAGGATTCCGCGAGGCTTGGCCCCATCTTCTGTCCCGGATACGGCCGCACCAGCGCGTCGTGAATCGCGTACAGCATGCCGAACGGCGTGATCTGAGGCGGCGCGGAGGACGGGTCGAACCAGGCTGGCGGGATCGTCACATGCCAGGCGATGACCGCCCGCCCGGACGGTGCCCGCTGCTCGGCGGCCGCCGCGCGCGCGGCGAGACCAAGGGTTCCCGCCAGCAGCATCAGTAACAGCGCCGGACGCAAGCCGGTTGATCGCGACGGCATCGTTATCTCCTCCCAGATCGTTTGTTTGTTTGTTTGTTGACAGAACGATTGGCCACGCGCGGATTATCCAGGCGATCCGCCCGCGCCTGCCGCTTCCATCATGGTTTGTTCTGTCTCACGACCGCCGGCATCGTACAGGTGGCAAGCCACCAGATGCCCCTCGACCTCGGTCAGCGCCGGCTCCCGCACGCCGCAATGGGGCATCGCCATGGGACAGCGCGGGTGAAAGCGGCATCCCTCCGGCGGGTTCAGCGGACTGGGCACCTCGCCTTGCAGGATGATCTCCTCGCGCCGCTCATCTGGGTGGCTCGGCAGCGCGGCGGAGAACAACGCCCGCGTGTAAGGATGCTTCGGAGCCAGCGCGAGTTCCCGCGCCGCGCCGGTTTCGACGATCTTGCCAAGATACATCACGACGATCGTGTGGCTCATATGGGCCACGGCGGCCAGGTCGTGAGCGATGAACAGGTAGGACAATCCCATCTCGGCCTGAAGGTCGCGCAGCAGGTTCAGGATCTGCGCCCGGATCGATACGTCGAGCGCCGATACCGGCTCGTCCAGCACCACCAGCCGCGGCGACAGCGCCAGGGCACGCGCGATGGCGATGCGCTGCCGTTGCCCGCCGGAAAACTCATGCGGGAACAGATCGGCCGCATGCGCCGGGAGCCCGACCAGATCGAGCAGACGGCGCACCCTTTGCCGCACCTCCGCCGCTGGCAGTGTCTCGTTGGTTACCAGCGGCTCGGCGATGATCGCACCGACGCGCATGCGCGGGCTCAGCGACGCGTAGGGATCCTGGAACACGGCCTGCACCGATTTGCGGTAATGCCGCCGCCCGATGGCATCCAACGTCTGCAAATCCCGCCCTTCAAAACGGATGCTGCCGCCACTGGGCGTTTCCAGGCCAAGCACCAGCTTCGCGGTCGTGGTCTTGCCACAGCCGGACTCGCCGACGACGCCGAGTGTCTGCCCGGTCTCGATGGCGAAGGAGATGTCATCGACCGCGCGCACGGTGCCGCTGGTCCCACCCAGAAGCCCTCGCCGGCCAGGGAAATGCTTGGTCAGGTGGACCACTTCCAGAACCGCCATCACACCGCTCCGGCGACGGCGCGTGCCGGGGCGGGCACCGCGAGCCAGCAGCGCGCCATCTGGCCACCGCCCAGATCGGCCTCCGGAGGGGCCTCCACGCGGCACCGCTCGAAGGCCGAGCTACAGCGCGCGGCGAAGGCGCAACCAGGCGGCAGTGAGGCAAGATTGGGCGGCTGGCCCTCGATCGCGGTCAACCGCTCCCGGCCGTCGCCCATGCGGGGGATCGAGTTCAGTAACGCCTCGGTGTAGGGGTGCGCGGGTGCGTTGAAGATGCGCGACACCGGGCCGGATTCCACGACACGTCCGGCGTACATGACCGCGAGCTGGTTACACATCTTCGCGACGATGCCGAGATTGTGGGTTATGAAAATCAGCGCCAGGCCATGCTCGCGTTGCAGATCGCGCAGCAGGTTGAGGTACTGCGCCTGGATGGTCAGATCGAGGCTGGTGGTGGGTTCGTCGGCGATCAGCAGACGCGGCTCGCAGGACATGCCGATAGCCCCAACGATGCGCTGGCGCATACCACCGGACATTTCGTGCGGATGCTGACGGACACGGGTTTCCGGCGAGGCGATGCGCACCGCCTTCAACAGATCGATCGCGCGGCGCCAGGCGTTGGCGCGCGAGGCGCTCTCATGCACGCGGATCGGTTCGGCGACCTGGTCGCCGACGGTGAACAGCGGGTTCAGCGAAGCCATCGGGTCCTGCAGGATCATGGCGATGCGCTTGCCGCGTATCTGCCGCATCTCGGCGTCCGATTTCCGAACCAGGTCCTCGCCTTCGAACATCATATGGCCGTCGACGATGTGCGCCGCGGGCGGCAGGACGCGCAGGATGGTCAGTGCCAACGTACTCTTGCCGGAGCCGGACTCGCCGACGATCCCCAGGGTTTCGCCGGCGTTTACGGTCAGCGTCACGTCGTCGACCGCGCGCACCACGCGGCTGCCCTGCCCGGAGATGTAGTGGGTGGAGAGATTGCGAAGTTCAAGCAGAGGCCGGTTCACGGGCGCGTTGGCCGGTCGCGCGCCTTCAGAGTTGGCGAAGCTGTGGATCGAGTTTGACACGAAGCCAGTCTCCAAGAAGGTTGGCCGAAAGAACCATCAGCATGATGCAACATCCGGGGAACACGGTAAGCCACCAATAGCCGACCATCAGGCCCTGCTTACCGTCCGACAGCATCACGCCCCAGGCCGGTTTGGGCGGCGGCACGCCGACGCCGAGGAACGAGAGCGACGCCTCGGCGATGATGACCACGCCGAGCATCAGCGATGCCAGCACGATCGCGGAATTCACCACGTTGGGCAGGATGTGCCGCCGCATGATGGTCCATTTCGAGCAGCCGGCGACGACGGCGAGGCGGACGAAATCACGTTCCTTCAGAGATAGAACCTCGCCGCGCACGATGCGGGCATACCGGGTCCAAAAGACGAGGCCGAGGATGATCACGATGTTCATCTCGCTCGGTCCGACGATCGCGGCGAGGAAGATGGCGAAGCTCAGTGCCGGCAGCGCGAGCCAGGCATCGACGACGCGCATGATCACCTGGTCCACCCAGCCTCCCAGGTAGCCGGATACGATGCCGAGCGTGGTGCCGACGACACCGGCGAAGATTACCGCGGTGAATCCGACCACCAGGGAGACGCGGGCGCCGAAAATCAGCCGTGACAGAACGTCACGGCCCAACTGGTCGGTACCCAGCAGGTATGAGGCGCCGCCGCCAGTCTGCCAGAACGGCGGGCGGAAGCGCGCGGCGAGCGATCCGACCTGAGGGTCATGAGGCGCCAACAGGTCGGCGAACACCGCCACGAACACGATGACGCCAAGAATGGCCACCGGCACGAGCGGAAAGTCGCGCGAGCGAACAAAGCTGAATCGTGACGGGAGGGTCGCGGCGAGCAGCCTGGATTCGGTTGTGGTACTCATGCGATCACGCCTCCAATCTGATGCGAGGGTCGAGGACGGCGTAGAAAATGTCGACGATCAGGTTCACGATGACGATCATCGAACCGCCCAGGATCACCACACCCTGGACCACCGGGAAATCGCGAAACGACACGCCTTCATAGAGCAGGCGTCCGACACCCGGCCAGGCGAACACGGTTTCGACGATGACGGCGACGTTGATCATCTGCACGAGGTTGATGCCGGCCAGGGTGATCACTGGGGTCAGCGCGTTCTTGAGCGCATGCTTGCCGATGATCATGATCTGCGGCAGGCCCTTCAGACGTGCGAGCTTGACATATTCGGAACCAAGCACATCCAGCATCGCCGATCGCATGAGGCGCATATGGGCGGCGGCGAAATACCAGCCAAGCGCGAAGGCGGGCATGAACAGGTGCCACACGGTGCCGGAGCCGGACGACGGTAGCCAGCCAAGAAAGACCGAAAAGAACAGAATCATCAGTAACCCGACGAAGAACGACGGCAACGAGAGACCCAGCAGGGTGAACAGTTTGCCGGCGCTGTCCCAGAAGCCGCCGGTGCGAACCGCCGTGAGGACCCCGACAGGAAGGCCAACCAGCAGCGAAAACGACATCGCGACGGTGGCGAGCAACAGCGAGTTGGGCAGACGCGAAAGATACAGTTCCGATACCGGCATCTGATAGTAGAACGACTGGCCCAGATCGCCGCGCAACAGGTTGACCATGAATAGCGCGTACTGAACCACCAGCGGCCGGTCGAGACCGAACTGGTGGTGGATCGCCGCGATATCGGCTTCGCTGGCGCCGGGCTCGACCAGCAGAGTGGCCGGGTCACCGGTGACACGGACGAAGAAAAAGATGGTCAGCGACAGTAGCAGCAGCGACAACACCGAATAGCCGAGTCGCCGGATGATGAATTGCTTCACCTGATCCCTCCCGGGCGCCTTGTTTTCATTTCCCGAAGCGAAGCGATGAAGCGATCCGCCGGCCTGCGTTGTTCGCCGCCGCGATGGCGGCCGCGGCGCAGATTGCTGAATCGTATGGTGCCGCGCATTGACATTCGATCAGGCCGGCCGAAGCGTCAGGTCTTCATAGGGTGCCGGATAGACGAACCCTTTGATACGGCCGAACGATGACTCGCCGACTCGCGGCCCGATACCGCAGATGAACGCGAGCTGCCAGATCGGCGCGTAGATCGCCTTCTCGTGCACGATCTGCTGCATCTCGTGCAGCAATTCCTCGCGTTTGGCGTGGTCCGGTTCGTTGCTCTGGCGCGCGAACAAATCGTCCAGTTCGGGGTAGTTGCCATAGGCGTAGGTGCCGCCTTTGACGACGAAGGCTTCCAGCCGGGTCGCCAAATTGCCGAAGGCGCCACTGGCCCCCTGGATGATGTTCCTGAATTTCTTGTCGCCGAACCCGGCGAAGAACGACGCTCTTTCCAACGGACGCAGCATGGCGCGGATGCCGACTGCGGTCAGGTTGTTGAGTACCGCCTCGCCGAGGTTCGCATAAGCTGCGTCGCAGGTATAAAGGCCGGCGTCGAAGCCGCTGGGGAAACCCGCCTCGGCGAGCAGCCGGCGGGCCTGTTCCGGATCGTACACCGGCGGTGGCGGCTGCCAGTAAAACTCGAAATTTTCCGGAAACGCACTGTTAGTGAGATGGGAAAAACCTAATCCCAACGCCTGGTTGATGGCCTGGGTGTCGATCGCCAGCCTGGCGGCGCGCCTGACCCGCACATCGTGCCAAGGTGATTTCGGATCCCACTGGTCGGCGAAATACATCCAGTACGGCGCCGATCCGACCGGTGCCTTCAATGTCAGGCCCGGCGTGTGTTGGACTTCTTCGGCGAGTTCGGCCCTGATGGACAGCGCGATATCGACTTCGCCCCGCTTCAGCGCCGCCAGCCGCGTCGACTCATCGGGGATCACCCGCATGACGATGCGCTTCACGGCCGGGGCCTTACGCCAATATCGTTCGTGCGCTTCAAAGACCAGTTCGACGCCTGGACGGAACGATACGAATTTATAAGGACCGGCACCGATCGGGGCTCGTTTGAAGCCGTCGTCGCCAACCTTTTCAACATATTTTTTCGGCACGATCCAGCCGGCGCCGGTGACGCTCGAATAGAATGTGAGGAAGTCGGGCCACGGCGCCTTGAGTTTGAAGCGGACCAGCCGCGGATCCGGTACCTCTACGGCCTCGACCCGCGCCTTCATGCTTGCATGCTCGGTGCCACGGTAGCGCTCGAATGAAAACTTCACATCCTCGGCGGTGACGGGCTCGCCATCGTGGAACGTCGCTCCTTCGCGCAGGACGAACTCATAGATCGTGCCATCCGCATTGGAGGTCCAGGATTCCGCGAGGCATGGCGCGGGGTTTTGTCCCGGCATCGGCTTCATCAGGGCATCGTGCAAAGCGTACATCACCAGGAACGGCGTAATGATCCCCGCCGTCTCGGCCGGGTCGAACCAGGTGGGCGCAAGCGAGATATGGACCCCGATGGTCAATTGGCCGTCCGGCGCGGCGGCTTGCGCCAGACGCGACGCTTCGGAAAACACGCCGAGAGCGGCGAGACCGAGCACGTCGCGGCGGGTCGCTCGGGGCGGACCTCCACGCGGCGTGTTGCCTGATTCGTCTTCGATCGATGCGGTCAAATTTAGCCTCCCAGCGGCCCTTATGACGGGCTTTCGCATGTCCGATGGCGATGCCGGGCCATCCGCCGGTTCGTCGTTTTTGTCTCGGCTAGGTTCCTTTCAAAGCAAGTTCTTCATATGGCGCGGTGTACGGGAAACCCGGGATTTTGCCGAAGCTGGATTCCGCCACACGCGGGCCGATACCGTTGATGAAGGCAAGCTGCCATATGGGCGCATAGATTGCCTTTTCGTAAACCATTTGCTGCATCTTGTTCAGAATAGCTGCCCGCTTCGCATGGTCCAGTTCCACCGCCTGCCGCGGGAACAACTCGTCGATGTCAGGATAATTGCCATACACAAACGGCCCGCCCTTCACCACGAGGCTCTCCAATCGCGTCGCCACGTTGCCGAACGCGCCAGGGCCGGCCTGGATCAGATTCTTGTAGGCTTTGTCGGTGAAGCCCTTGACGAAGCCGGCACGCTCGACCGGGCGCAACCGGCTGCGGATACCGGCTTCCTGAAGGTTGTTGACCACCGCCTCACCGATATTGGCATACGACGAGTCACAAAAATACAAGCCGGCATCGAAGCCATTCGGAAACCCCGCGTCGGCGAGCAATTGTTTCGCTCGGGCTGGATCGTAAACCGGGACCGGCGGTTGCCAGTAAAATTCATACATGTCGGGGAACAACGCGGTGCCGGTAACGTGGGAGAAGCCCATGGTCAGCGCTTCGTTAATGGTCTTGCAGTCGATGGCGAAGCCGGCGGCCTGCCGCACCCGAAGATCGTGCCAGGGCGATTTA
>Ga0181536_10002573_pt1 | contig 20349 bp, 21 predicted proteins | sample PEATcosm2014_Bin_41_FD_121105 | JGI IMG/M metagenome (GOLD analysis project Ga0181536, IMG submission 121105) | Peatland microbial communities from MTU Mesocosm Facility, Houghton, MI, USA - PEATcosm2014_Bin17_60_metaG | ecosystem: Environmental > Terrestrial > Soil > Wetlands > Peat | place...
ATAAATGGTTTTGGGAAGGGCACGGCTTCAGCCGTGCCGCCCAGAGCCAACAAAGACGCGGGCTTTAGCCCCTGAGGGAGCCGACGGTTTATCCCTTTGGTTCATTATGAGATGGCCTCTAGTGGTTTCTCCAGTGTTCTCGTGCCACTGTGGTTGAGACTTTGTCATTGCTAAACTGGAACTGGCCCGATGGGAACACACTCGTACCTCGCAAGCTCTGTGCCTCTGGAACCCGCGCTCGTCTTGATCCCCGGAGCCTGGTTTCTTATGGGGTCCGACTGCGGCCAAGACTGCGAACGTCCGATCCACCGCGTCTGGGTCGATGCCTTTCTCCTCGCCGCGACTCAGGTCACCAACGCCGAGTACGAGCGCTTTCTGCGGGCAACGTCGGCTCTGCCGCCCCCATTCTGGCAGGACCCCAACTTCAACCATCCCCAGCAGCCGGTCACGGGAGTCTCCTGGCACGAAGCCGCCCGCTACTGCGAGTGGTTAAGTTCGCAGACCGGGCGCACCTACCGTTTGCCCACTGAAGCCGAGTGGGAGCGCGCCGCCCGCGGTGGTCTCGAACAGCAGCAGTTTCCCTGGGGCAACGACCCTCCGCAATCTCTGCCGGATTACGCAATGCGCTGGCAAACCGGGCCCGAACCCGTTGCCGGCAGCGCCCCTAACGCCTTCGGCCTTTACAACATTTGCGACAACGTCCACGAATGGTGCCGCGACTGGTACGACGCCAACTACTACGCGGTCTCGCCCGACCGCAATCCGCAGGGGCCGGAGGAATGCTCGATGCGCCCGCCGCGCAAGTCCTCCCGTGGAGGCTCCTGGCGCCATCACATCAAAGTCGCTCGCTGCTCGGCGCGATCGAGCATCCCGCCACATTTTCAATACGCCGACTACGGATTTCGAGTCGCGCTGGATTGAGTAATTGTGTAATTTAGTAATTGTGTAATTGAAAACGAGTCGGCCCGCAGTGAAGTTTTTCAATTACTCAATTGCCAAATTTCCCAATTACTCAATTCTCCTATGTTCCGCACCGACCTGCTGAAAGACAAACGCATCCTCATCACCGGGGGTGGCACCGGCCTCGGCAAAGGCATGGCCGAACGCTTCCTCGAACTCGGAGCCGTCGTCTACATCTGCGGCCGCCGCGAAGAAGTCCTCCAGAAAACTGCCGCCGAATTCTCGAACAAAGGAACAGTCCACGCGGTCCCCTGCGACGTCCGCAACCTCGATGCCGTTGAGCGCATGATCGATTCGGTCTGGGTCGGCGGCCCGCTCGACGTGCTCGTCAACAACGCAGCCGGCAACTTCATCGCCCGCACCGAAGATCTTTCTCCGCGCGCCTTCGAGTCCGTCATCGGCATCGTGCTTATCGGCACGCTCCATTGCACGCTCGCCTGCGGACGCCGCTGGCTCAAATCGGCTCATCGCGGCACCGTGCTCAACATCTCGGCGACCTATGCGCCGGTCGGCTCGGCTTATGTCGTTCCCTCCGCCATATCGAAAGCCGGGGTCGAAGCGCTGACTCGCAGCCTTGCCGTCGAATGGGGCGATCGCGGCATCCGCATGAACGCCATCGCTCCCGGCCCGATCCCTACGCAAGGCGCATTCTCGCGCCTGCTGCCGCGCCCCGAACTTGAAACTCTCGCCCTCGATCGCAACCCGCTCCATCGCTTCGGCACCGTCGAAGAACTGGCCAATCTCGCCGCGTTTCTCGTAAGCGAAGGCTCCGGCTATATCAACGGCGAGGTTGTCCGCATGGATGGCGGCGAATTCTTGCAAGGCGCCGGCGAATTCAGCAACTTGGGCCGCATCCTGAAGGAGGAAGACTGGCAATCACTCAAACCGCGCAAGCGGTCAGCTCCCTAGGCCAATTTGGCGGGGCAGCAGTGGGTATGCAGCGGGGAGGAGAAGCTTTGGGCCACTCACTATGGCAACAACAAGCAGCTAACGATGCTCCTTGCGCGGCATCAACAGACTCTTCAGCAGCATGTTCACCAGGCTCAGCACGATCGCGCCTACAAATGCCGCGAAGAATCCGTGCACCCGAAACCCCGGAACCACCGCCGACGCCAGCTCCAGCATCAGGGCGTTGATCACAAACCAGAACACTCCCAGGGTGATCAGCGTTAGAGGAAAAGTAATGACCTTGAGCACCAGACCGATCGTCGCGTTAATGAACCCGATGGCCAGCGCCGCAATGAGCGCCGCAACCGGGCCGCTCACCGAGATTCCCGGCACAAGGTGCGCCACAATCCATACTGCGATCGCGCTTAAGACCCAGCTCAATAGCAACCGCATTCGTTTCTCCTCAGAAAGAACACTATAAGGCTCGCACCACGTTGTTGTCATTCCGAACCCTGCCGGAGCGACCCGACGGCAAGCAGGAACTTTCTGCAGTCCGACGGAACTTTTCGGTCGCCTGCCGCGTAGAATTAATCAGAGAGCGGAGGTCTCACGTCATGTTTACATTCCTGCTCTGGTGCATTCTTTTCGTTCTCTGCTGGCCGCTCGCGATCGTCGCGTTGATTGCCTATCCCGTAGTCTGGCTGCTCCTGATTCCGTTTCGTATCCTGGGCGTGGCCGTTCACGGCGTCTTGGAAGTCATCTATCTCGTCATAACCCTGCCCTTCCGTCTGCTGGCCGCACCGTTCCGGGTCTAGCAGACGATGGGAGTTTGGCCCCGATCTAACGTGTGGCGCGGGCACTCCCTTCGACTCGCTGCGCTCGCTCAGGGCAGGCTTTGCCCGCGAAGCCGATGCGTTAAGATTGTTCCCGGCTCCTTGAGGTCTCCTGGACGTTGATGAACCCGCCTCTCACCGACATCGAAACCCGCGTACTGGGCGCTCTGATCGAAAAAGACATCACCACGCCCGACTACTACCCTCTGTCGCTCAATGCCCTGGTCAACGCCTGCAATCAGAAGAATAATCGCGACCCGGTGATGAGCTTAGACGAGGCAGCAGTTCGTCAAGCACTGGCGACGTTACAGGAAAAGCGCCTCGCCGGTCCGGCCAGCGGCGCCGACAGCCGCGTTCCCAAGTTCGAACACCGGCTGCAGGAAGTCTTCAACTTCGACCGCCGCGAAACCGCGATTCTGTGCGTGCTTTTTCTCCGCGGACCGCAGACTCCCGGCGAACTTCGCAGCCGCACCGACCGCATGTACCACTTCGAGGCTCTCGATGACGTCGTCTCCACCCTCGACCGCCTCGCCCACCGCGATCCTCCGCTGGCTCGCATGCTCCCCCGCCAGCCCGGCACGAAAGAATCCCGCTACACTCACCTGTTCTCCGGCGAGCCGGTGGACCTCAATCTGGCAAGGGGGACGAGTGTGGGCGCGGGCGACTCGCCCGCGCATGTCGGCACAAACCCAGCAGCCAATCGTCTGGCAGCTCTGGAAGAGGAAGTTGTAACACTCCGCCAGGAACTCTCCGAGGTCCAGCAGCAGCTCGCCGCTTTCCGCAAGCAATTCGAATAGAGTGGAAGAGCGGCACTAACGTGGAAGAGCGGCGCTTCAGCGCCGCGATTAGCGCCAATGTATTCCTGGGCTTCAGCCCCGGTGCAACCTCAACCCGGCCTTCCACGCTCTACCCCTTTCGGTGTAGCCTCATACGAACGGTGAGCCGCGCGCTCAGGAGGACTCCATGCGTCGCCGCGAATTCCTCATTCGTTCCGCGTCAGGCCTGGGAGCGGCCTGGCTCTCGTCCAAGTCCATCCTGCAAGCCATCGCGGACCAGCCTCTGCCGGCGAAGTTCTCCGCTTCCGACACGGTCACGCTTGGCAGCACCGGCATCAAGACCAGCCGCCTCGCCATGGGCACCGGCACTGTCGGATCCGAGCATCACTCGCACCAGACCGCGCTGGGCGTGAAAGGGCTCTCCGACCTCCTGCTCAACGGATACGACCACGGCCTGCGTTTCTTCGACGCCGCCGACTCCTACGGAAGCCATCCTCACGTCGCCGAGGCGCTCAAGCAGGTGCCTCGCGACAAAGTCACGGTGCTGACCAAGACGTTCTCCCGCGATCCGGCCTCCGCTCGCGCCGATCTCGACCGCTTCCGCCGCGAACTGGGCACCGACTACCTCGACGTCTGCCTGATGCACTGTGTCACCGAAGCCGACTGGACTGACCGCTATCGGGGCGTGATGGATGTGCTATCAGAAGCAAAAGAGAAGGGAATCATCCGCACCCACGGCTGCTCCTGCCACTCGATCGAAGCCCTGCGCGCCGCTGCGAAATCGCCCTGGGTCGAAATTGATCTCGCTCGCATCAACCCCGTCGGTGCTTACATGGATGCCGATCCCGCAACCGTTGTTGGCGTCTTAAAGGAGATGAAAGCGGCAGGGAAGGCCGTCGTAGGAATGAAAATTCTGGGTCAGGGCACGCTGCGCAACCGTCAAGACGAAGCCATCAAGTACGCTCTATCGCTCGGCGTGCTCGACGCCTTCACCATCGGCGCCGAAAGCAAAGCGGAGCAGGGGGACCTGATCCGCCGCATCGCCGCCGCGTAAACAATTCGATCAACTCATGGAACGGCGGACGCCCTCGTCCGCCCGGCAAATCGCGTGAAATCGGCTCCCCAAACGAGGGCGCCCGGGGCTCCGAGATTCAAGTGTTCTTCCTCGCGATCCAATCCCGCTGCCTAACTCTCCATCACCTTCAGCCCCGGACTCACGATCAGCCGCGCCTCGGTCGCCCGCTGTACATCCTCCACCGTCAGCCCCGGAGCCACTTCCTCCAGCACCAGCCCATCCTTCGTCACCCGGATGTACGCCATCTCGGTCGCAATCGTATCCACCACGTTTACGCCGGTGAGCGGCAGCGTGCACTTCTTCAGAATCTTGGGCGCGCCGTCGCGCGTCGTGTGCTCCATCGCCACCACCACGCGCCGCGCTCCAGCCACCAGGTCCATCGCGCCGCCCATGCCCTTCACCATCTTCCCCGGAACCATCCAATTCGCCAGGCTTCCCGACTCGTCCACTTCCATCGCGCCCAGCACGCTTAAATCAATATGCCCGCCGCGGATCATGGCAAACGATTCGGCGCTCGAAAAATACGACGTCCCCGGCATCTCACTAACCGTCTCCTTGCCCGCGTTGATGAGATCTGGATCCTCCTGCCCCTCGACTGGATACGGTCCAATCCCCAGCATGCCGTTCTCCGACTGCAGTGTGACCTCCATCCCCTCCGGCACATGATTCGCAATCAGTGTCGGCATACCAATGCCCAGGTTCACGTAGAACCCGTCGTGCAACTCGCGCGCGACCCGCTTCACGATCCGCTCGCGCTTATCCGCGTCTTTGCCTGGCTTGTTCATGTTGGTCGTTCGTCGTTGGTCCTTCGTCGTTGGCCGTTGGTCGTCGGCCGTTATCTCATAAGATCTGTCATCCTGAGCGAGGACTTTGCTTCGGGAAAGCGAAGCAAAACCGCAGTCGAAGGACCTCGCGCTCGCCGGTGCAACCAAAGGCCCCAAGAGGAGTTCCCAACAACAGGTGCATCATCACTGGGTAGTGGCAGCCGGCTACTAAGCACTGACCTTCCTCACCGTCCGTCTCTCAATTCTCCGCTCGTACAACTCTCCCTGAAAAATCCGTTTCACGTAAATCGAAGGCGTGTGAATCTGATCGCCTTCCAACTCACCCACCTCCACCAGATGCTCGACCTCGGCAATCGTGATCTTCGCTGCGGTCGCCATCATAGGATTAAAATTCCGCGCCGTCTTCCGATAAATCAAATTGCCCTGCCGGTCGCCCTTCCACGCCTTCACTAACGCGAAGTCCGCCGTCAGACCGCGCTCCATCACGTACAATCGTCCGGCAAACTCGCGCGTTTCTTTGCCTTCCGCCACCACAGTCCCTACGCCGGTCGGGGTATAGAAAGCTGGAATCCCTGCTCCGCCGGCGCGAATCCGTTCCGAAAATGTCCCCTGCGGAATCAGGTCCAGCTTGATCCTGCCCTGCAGAATCATTTCCTCCAGCAGTTTGTTCTCACCCACGTACGTCCCGATGTGGTGTGCGATCTGCCCCGCTGCCAGCAGCAAGCCGTTGCCCACGCCATCGACGCCCACGTTGTTGCTGATGGTCGTCAGATTCTTCGTTCCCTTGCGTACCAGCGCCCGAATCAAGTTCTCCGGCATCCCGCACAGGCCGAACCCGCCGATCATAATCGTCGCGCCGTCAAACACGTCGCGGATGGCCTCATCCGCATTGGCCACAACTTTGTTCATAGCGGAAGAATTCTAAAGGAAATTGAGTAATTGTGTAATTTGGTAATTGGGTAATTGAAAATCTTGGCGGGGTGTAGTGCGTGCTTTTCAATTACTCAATAACCAAATTCCCCAATTACTCAATCTTCTATTTCTTCTTCAGCGAAACCTTCCGCAGCGCATGCGCCCGCTCGAACTCTGCCGCCAGCTCCCGCGTCGTCAGGTTTTCCCTCAGGTGCGCCAGCCGCTGTTCCACTTTCCACAGTGCATTCTCCAGATTCTTTTGGTTACTGATGGCAATGTCCCGCCACATCGAATACGGACTCGCAGCAATCCTTGTCATCTCCTGCAGCGCGCGTCCACCAGCCGGCAACAGCGGAGCCTCAGCGCCGAACTCTTCCACCAATGCCGCGGCCAGCGCCGTCGACATCATCTGCGGCACGTGGCTGATCCACGCACACAGCCGGTCATGATCCTCTGGCGGCAACATGGCGATCCGCGCCCCGATCTGATCAATCCATCCCGCGTACTCTGCAAACAGGCCTTCGTGCAGACTCTGGCCCGGCAGCGGCGTCAGAAACCAGACAGCATTCTGAAACAGATCGGCATCCGCATAATCTACCCCGCTCAACTCTTTGCCTGCCATCGGATGCCCCGCCAGAAACCGCTTGCCCGCATTCTTCCCAAACACCTGCATCGCTCGTTCCACCACGGCCGCCTTCGTGCTTCCCACATCCGTCAGCAAAGCCTTCGCCGGAAGCACCGGCCCCACGCGCTCGATCAGGTCCACAATGGCCAGCACCGGAGCCGCCAGCACGACGACCTGGCTCCCGCGGATCGCGTCCCCGGGATTTGAGCTTCCATTGTCAATCGCGCCGCGCTTTCGCGCCCGCTCCAGCATCGCATCGCGGTCGCAACCTACAATTCTTCCGGCAAATTTCTTCTTGCGCAGCGCGAGCCCCAGCGACCCGCCAATCAGCCCGGTCCCGATGATCGTGATTTGCCGAATCGGCATAAGAAAAATTGAGTAATTGTGTAATTTGGTAATTGGGTAATTGGAGAAGCAAACACGTAGAGATTTTCAATTACTCAATTACCAAATTTCCCAATCGCCTCACCCAATCTTTCTTCCCACTGCCGGCGCAATCATCCGCAACTCGTCCATCAATTTGGCGAACTGCTCGGGAAACAGCGACTGCGCTCCGTCCGACAGTGCCTTATCCGGATCGCAGTGCACTTCGATGAGCAGCGCGTCCGCTCCCGCCGCCACCGCCGCCCGCGCCATGGGTGCAACCTTGTCGCGCCGCCCTGTCCCATGCGACGGATCGGCAGTGATGGGCAAATGCGACAGCTTATGAATGATCGGGATCGCGGAAATGTCCATCGTGTTCCGCGTATACGTTTCAAACGTCCGAATCCCGCGCTCGCACAGAATCACATCGTAATTTCCGCCCGCCATGATGTATTCCGCTGAAAGCAGCAGTTCTTCCAGTGTCGCCGCGATCCCGCGCTTCAGCAGCACCGGTTTGCGCGCCTTCCCCAGTTCGCGCAGCAAATTGAAGTTCTGCATGTTGCGCGCACCCACCTGCAGAATGTCCACATAGGGAAGCATCGTCGGAATCTGCGAAATCTCCATTACTTCGCTGATCACCAGCAGTTTGTACTTCTCTCCTGCCTCGCGCAGCAGCTTTAGCGCCTCTTCCCCATGTCCTTGAAACGAATACGGCGAACTGCGGGGCTTGAACGCCCCGCCCCGCAACACCTTCGCACCCGCCCTGGCCACTGCTTCCGCCGTAGTGAAGAGCTGTTCCCGCGATTCCACCGAACACGGCCCTGCCATCACCACCACTTCATTTCCGCCAATACCAACTCCATTCGCCAATTGGACGATCGTCCCCTCCGGACGAAAGCTCCGCCCTGCCAGCTTGTACGGTGAACTGATGCGGTGAACTTCCTGCACCCCTGGCAGCAACTCCAGAATGCGGATATCGAGATCAATGCCGGAACCCACTGCGCCCAGCACCGTCATGCGCGCACCAGTCGAGCGGTGCACCTCAAATCCCATCTTCACCAGTTGTTCAATCACCTGCTGAATCTGCGCCTCGTCCGCGCCTTCCTGCATCGCAACAATCATAGAAAAACAGCTCCTAGCTTTTAGCTTCTAGCTTTTAGTTCTTAGCTTCAAACTCTCGATTCTCCAGTGCCTATTCCAGAACTCTGTCATTCCGAGCGCAGCGAGGAATCTGCTTTCCCCTGGCACCAGCAAGTCCGTCAGCCAATCACAAATCCTCCGTCGAAGAGGGGTTGGCTAAAAGCTAAGAGCTAATAGCTAAGAGCTGCCTCAATCGTTCACTTCCGAATCCAGTTCCGTCTCCGCACCGGTCGGCTCGGCGACCGGCGCAATTTCTTCTTTCTGAATATTCCGCATCACATCAATGATGCGCTCATAAATCCGCACCAGATCCCGGCTGGGCAGGGGGCCGCGGTTCGCCTCCTGCACGTTCGCAAACACGACCCGCTCCCGGTCCGGTTCATATACGGGCAAGTTCGTTTCGCGTTTGAGTTTTCCGATCTCCACCGCCGCCCGCGCCCGATCGTTGAGCAGGGCCACCAGTTTGCGGTCGAGTTCATCAATTTTCTTTCGCCAGTCTTCGATATCCATGGAAAGCAGCTCTCAGCCTTCAGCTGTCAGCCATCAGTAAACACCCAACATACACGCAAAATGCTGGGGATTTTGACTTTACGGGCGCATCCACACGCCGACCTCAACGCGCAGCGGCTGACTGCTGCCAGCTGACGGCTGATAGCTTTTTCACAAACTCCCCCACGGCCGCCGCCTCCCGTCCGCGATTCCGCTCAATCGTCTCGACAATCGCGCTGCCTATGACGACCGCGTCGGCAAACTCGCCGACTTCAGCAAATTGCTCGGCTGTCGAAATCCCAAATCCCAACGCGATTGGCAACTTGGTCACGCGCCGCAGCCGCCGCACCAGTTTGCGCGCGTCTTCTGCCAACTGCTGCCGCGCTCCCGTTACGCCCGTCCGCGACACCGCGTACACAAACCCGCGCGATGCCTGCGCAATCCGTTTCAGCCGCTCATCCGGACTCGTCGGCGCCGCCAGAAACACCGGGGCCAGATCATGTTCCCGCATCGACCGCAAATATTCGCCTGCTTCTTCCACCGGCAAATCCGTGACCAGAGCGCCGTCCACGCCCGCCGCCCGCGCCACTTTGCAGAACTTTTCCATGCCCATGCGCAAAATCGGATTCAAGTACGAAAACACAATCAGCCCCGTTGACTGCGCCTGCTGGCGGATCTCCGCCGCCAGTGTCAGCACCTGCCCAAGCGAAGCCCCATGCTTCAGCGCCCGCTCACTTGCCCGTTGAATCACCGGCCCATCCGCCACCGGATCGCTGAACGGCACGCCCAATTCAATCACGTCCGCGCCCGCTTCAATCGTCGCCAACACAATATCCCGCGTGCTCGCGAGATCCGGATCACCGCACGTCACGTACGCCACCAGCGCCGGCTTTTTGTAAAAGGTCAGAGGCATAAGTGGAATGCAGAAGTCAGATTTCAGATTGCAGAATGAAAACCAGTTCCCAAGTTAGGCTCCTAAATCTACAATCTGAAATCTGCATTCTGACTTCTAACTTCTGCATTGAGACTTCTGACTTGTTCATTCGATCTTCAAGTTCTCCCGCAAAATCCCAATATCCTTGTCGCCGCGGCCCGAGATGTTGACGATCACAATCTCCGACTTCTTCATCTTCGGAGCGCGCTTCACGGCTTCGGCCACCGCATGCGCCGACTCCAGCGCCGGAATAATCCCTTCGGTCCGCGCCAAAGTCGTGGTGGCTTCTAAAGCCTCCGCATCCGACGCTGGCACGTACACCGCCCGCCCCGCATCCCGCAACGCTGCATGTTCCGGGCCGATCGATGGATAATCCAGCCCAGCCGACACCGAATGCGTGCTGGCAATTTGTCCCGCTGCATCCTGCAGCACGTAAGAATACGTTCCCTGCAGAACGCCCGGCGATCCTCCTCGAAACCGCGCCGCATGATCGCCCAGCTCCTCGCCGCGCCCGCCAGCCTCCACGCCAATCAACTGAACTCTCTTATCGTTGAGAAATTCGTAGAAGATGCCAATTGAATTCGATCCTCCGCCCACGCATGCAATCACCGCCGCCGGCAACTTCCCCTCGGCTTTTAGAATCTGCGCCCGCGCCTCCCGCCCGATCACGCGATGAAAATCCCGCACCATCGTCGGGTACGGATGCGCTCCCAGCACGCTGCCCAGCAAATAATGCGTAGTGCGGACATTCGTGACCCAATCGCGCATCGCCTCATTGATCGCGTCTTTCAAAGTGCGCGACCCCGAATCCACTCCCCGCACCTCCGCACCCAGCAGCCGCATGCGGAACACATTCAACTCCTGCCGCCGCATGTCCTCCGTGCCCATATAGACGACACACTCAAACCCCAGCAGCGCGCATACCGTTGCCGTGGCCACGCCGTGCTGCCCCGCACCGGTCTCCGCGATCACACGATGCTTTCCCATCCGCTCCACCAGCAGCGCCTGTCCCAGACAGTTGTTGATCTTGTGTGCACCGGTGTGCAGCAGGTCTTCGCGCTTCAAATAAATCTTGGCGCCGCCCAGCTTCCCGGTCAGCCGCCGCGCAAAAGATAGCGGCGTCGGGCGCCCCGCATAAGTCCGCAGCAACTCATCGAGGCGCGCCTGAAATGTTTTGTCACGCCGCGCCTTCTCATATTCACGCTCCAACTCGTCGAGCGCGGCCATCAAAGTCTCAGGGACGTACCGCCCGCCATAAACCCCAAACCGCCCCGGTTCATTGGTCGAAGCAGATCCCCACGACACAGAAGAACCCTGAGGGTGCCCCATCCTAGCCGCGTTCTTTGCGGCTAGGGTGGGGACGTTGACCTTAGTAGTCCGTGGAACCGTGGGCATCGACTTTCCCGCCTCTAAACCGTTGTCATTCCGAACCGGCAAAGCCGGTGAGGAACCTGCTTTTTTTCCATCGATTAGAACCGCGTGCGTCAGGAAGTTCTGCGATCCATCCCCCGCGCCGCCCGCACAAACGCCCGCACCTTCTCCGCATCCTTCTTCCCCGGCCGCGTTTCGACGCCGGAAGCCACATCCACTCCAAATGGTTGAAACAGCGCAACCGCTTCACGCACGTTCGCTGGAGTCAGCCCGCCGGCCACGATCACTGGCATGCGGAACCCGAGAGACTGCACCATGCCGTGCGTCGCCTCCCAATCCCACACCGCACCCGTTCCGCCGCTCATACCATTGACCTGCGAGTCGATCAAGACGGCGAACGTTCTCTCATGAACGCGCTCGCTAATCAGTATTCCACCGTCTTTCAAGGCATTCCCTGGAATCATCGGAATCAGCTTCGACACTCCAATACATTCAATGGCTGATCGCGCGTCTTGCCAAACACTGTCCATCGAGCGCTTCCCATGCAACTGCACGGCCGTCAATCCTGCCTGCAGGACCACACTGCGAATGCGATCGCAATCAGCATCAACAAACACTCCTACCTTCTCAACCTCCTCCGGCAGCTTCGCCACGATCTCCCGCGCCACCTCCACGCTTACGCACCGCGGACTCTTCTCATAAAAGACAAACCCGACCGCATCCGCACCCGCCTCGACCGCCACGAGCGCATCCTCGAGATTCGTCATCCCACAAATCTTTATCCAAGTCATAAACCAGTTGTCAGTTGCCAGTACCCAGTTGCCAGTAAAGTCCGGGTGCCCCATGTCTCGCTTCCTTTGCGAGACGTGGAAACTCTCCTATCGCGCACTCGATACTCCTTGCCGAACGCCCGCTGCCGCCGTCAGCAGCACCCTCAACGCTTCTCCCGGCTTTTCCGCCCGCATTAGCGATTCACCAACCAGAAGTGCGTCATATCCCGCCGCCCTAAGCCGCGCGATATCATCACCAGAACGAATTCCGCTCTCCGCCACGCGCACGACATTCGCAGGAAATTTCTCCACCAGATGGAACGCTGTCTCCAGATTCACCTGGAACGTCCTCAGATCGCGTGTATTCACCCCGATCAGGTCGCACCCGGCATCCAGCGCCCGCTGCAACTCCTCGCCGTCATGTACCTCGCACAAAACGTCCAAGCCGTGGCTGCTTGCCGACGCCGCCAGCCTGCCCAACTCCTGCGAACTCAATGCTGCCACAATGAGTAGCACGGCATCCGCGGCATTGGCCAGCGCCTCCACCAACTGAAACTCATCCACAATGAAATCTTTCCTCAGGCACGGAATCTTCACTGCTGCCGACGCTTCGCGCAGATTCTCCAGCGACCCCTGAAAAAATTCTTCGTCGGTCAGCACCGAAAGCGCCGCTGCGCCGACCGCTTCCAACTCCCGCGCCAATTCCGCCGGACGAAAATCTGCCCGGATCAGCCCTTTCGACGGTGATGCTTTCTTCAACTCCGCTATGACTGCAACTCCGTGCCGCTCCTTCGCGGCCAGCGCCCGCCGAAACCCGCGCGGCGCATGCTGTTCCGCCCGCCGCTCCAGTTCGCGCAAGTCGGCGCTGCGTCTGGCCTTCGCCACCCGCGCTCGCGTAGCCGCGACGATCCGGTCAAGCACCGTCACCATAGAGAATCTTTTGATTATAAGGGGGAGGCGAAACCCACCGCTAGAGACGGAACTTTGACTCTGTCACTGAGGTCAAGAATGTGGGTGCCCCACTTCTCGCTGCCGTCGCCGAGAAGTGGGGATCTCGACTTCGCATCAGCCGAGGCATTTCACTTGCAGATCTCAGCCAACTCCTTATACGGCTTCGCCATCGCCGGCGGAAACTTGATCTTCTTCGCCTCCATCCACAACTCCGGCAGCGTTCCGCCGTATTGCGAGCCTACATCCGGATCTCCCTCGTACACCGGATTGCTCTCTGCCTCCTCGATCGTCACCAGCTCGAATCCTTTCTTCTCCAGCAGATCGAGCGCATCCGGCAAAATCGTGCTGCTGAACGCCCCCAGATGCAGCAGGAGCACATGATCGATATCGTGCCCGTAGACCATCTGCGCCAACTCGCGTCCAAGATCCAGATACGAGGACTCGGTGCTCAGGTAACTCGACCGCAGGGTGACTGTCATTTCCCCGCTACCCTTTTCCCATAGAACTCGACAAACTCCTGCTCGCTCGGTTCCAGGCAAACCCGCGCATTCGGCTTCGCTGGCTCCTCTCGCGTGAACCCCTTCCCTTACTTCCCGGTTCTCTCGACACACGGCAAGACTGCTTCCCGCACCCACGTGTCTCCCTCTCCAGCGGGAACGTCGCCGAACAACCACCATCGCTCCACATGCTCCGCTGTTTCTCCCGGCTTTAATCCGACCAGCGGCCCGAGAGTTTCCACCTCCAGAAATTCCGGATTGGTAAACAGCTCAAAATTGCACCCTTCATCCGGATACCGCGCCCCTGCCACGACGCTGGCCCGCTTCACAAACAAAGTCCCGCGCCGGAAGTGAGTTCCCCATCCCGCAGGATTGAAGATTCCATTCATCTGCTCTCGAAACCGTCCCGTCGGATGCTTCGCCTGCACCAACTGCACAAATTCCGTGCCCAGCTTCCACCGTGTGTCGGCAAAATCGGTGTACGACCAGATGCCGAAAACCCCCACCGGCAGATAGTGATCCGTGTCCATCGCATGGCGTGCCGGCAGCGGCAGAACCGCCCGCCCCCCGGCCCGCATCATCGTCGGAGCCCACACCGCCAACTCCGTCGCTTCCCCGTCGTGATTCGTAATCCGGTGCGTCACTCGGACCTCCGTTCCCTCCGCAGCCAGTTCGATTTCCATCTCCTTCTGCAGCTTCGTTCCCGGCGGCGCGTCCTCGCGCGGCGCGGTAAAACGTACCGCCCTGCCCTGCCGCGAAACCATCACTGGAGCATTATCGGGGAAATAAGTCCGCTTCACTTCCGGTGATGCCCATAACCGATGTCCCCCATACAACCGGAATTCCGCCGATCCCGTTCGCCCCGTGTCCTCCTCCACTTCATGAAATTGATTCTCCCCGCCGCGCAGCCCATACCAGATCACCCGCGGCCCCACATCCGCCAGCACGATCAGCTCGACCGACGCATTCGAAAACTTCCAGCAGTTTTCCCAACCCCGGTACCCTACACGCTCGATCATCGCTTCGTCTCCCTCACGCCCATTTCCTTAGTTCGCCCGGATCTTCTCGCACAGCCGGCATCCCTCCGTATCTCGCTTGCCGCCCAGAAACGCTTTCCACCGAGCCGATTACGATAGCTGAATTTCTCCATTTCGTCGAAGTCCGGCACACATTAGCCTGGTGCAGCCTCAGTTTTCCGGATGACTCCTTTGCGTCCTTTGCGAATCCTTCGCGTACTTTGCGGTCTAAGATCTTCTACCGCAAAGCTCGCAGAGAAGACCGCGAAGTCCGCGAAGCAACGCCCGAGGTTCACAAGAGTTCCGCCCGTGTCCTCCCATCCACATCGTGTCCCGCGCCCCACGCCCCGCAATCGTATTTAGCTCTCTAACTCCCGCCGAATCAAAGCGACCGCTCCTGGCCCGTACCGTGCATTCTCCCTAGCGCCGCTAGTCGGCAGGAGGTGACCAACCATGACCCGCATCAACCCATTACGCAAGATCGCAGAAACTCGCAGTTCCCCATTTTGGGGTAACCGAGTAATGACCTGGGGCAACCTCAGCGCGCTCGTCTTCGCTGCCGTGCTGATCGTCTGCTCCGTGACCGTCGGCTGCTCCAGCGAGAAGCCGAAGCCCGTTAGCTCCAACAACCAGATTCCCGTCACGCAGGCCCAGAGCCCGATCGTGCCCGCGCCAGCCATGCAGGCTGAGAACAAGCCGGCGCCGAAGAAAGTCGTGCACAAGAAGCCCGCGACCGCGAACTACACTGACAAAGCCTACGGCGTAGCCTTCGAATATCCGCGCCGCTATGCCATCGAGACCGGTGACGCCGCCGCGCAGTTCGTGGCGACGAATCCGCTCCCCATGAATTTCGTCGAGCCCGGTGGAATTGCACTGGCCGCAGTCGAATTGCCCGAGACCGGCTACCTCAACACCGACTTCTCGTCCGCGTTCTTCAACGTGAGTGTCAACAAGGCTCTCACCGCCGATCAATGCAACGAGTTTGCGGTGCCCCAGCCGAAAGTCTCTGCCCCGGCGGCTGCGCCTGCTGAGGCCACAACCACTCCCGCTGCTGCCGCCACCACGCCAGAAGCTCAGCCGGCCGTCGCTCAGTCTGCCTCGGCCACAACCGTGGCCAGCGAGCAAATGAACTCCGTTAAAGCGTCCAATGACGCTGCTCCGGCCTCGTCCGCCGAGCCCGCATCCGGCGCTAAGTTCCTGCTCGGTGATATGGAACTCCGCGCTGCCGAAGCTGTCTCCGGCGAGGGCACGCGCCAGAGCGATTCGAAGTACTTCCATGTCTTCCAGAATGGAGCCTGCTACGAGTTCGCTGTGAACGTGACCACCGTCGCGACTGGGGACGGCCTCATCAAGCACGTGGACCGCGACAAAGTCTTCAACCGCCTGGAGCAGATCCTCTCCACGGTGAAGATCAGTCCGGTGACCGCCGAAGCAAGTGCCGCTGCTCCGGCCACTCCGGCCGCTGCTGCAAGCCCGGCGCAGTAAGTGAAGATCTGGGGCCCCATCCTAGCTGCGTTCTTTGCGGCTAGGGTGGGGATTTTGATTTTCTTGTGGGGCGACACTCCTGTCCGCCGCCTTGGACGTCGCAGTTGATCCTAACTTTGGCTCCCGAACCCTGTTACCGACCGCTGTTCAAAATCACCCACTATTTAGAAAACCATAGTTTACCTTCCCCTAGTGTCGTGTCCCGCAAGTTCTTAGAATAAATGGTCGACCGATTTGAAAGGGCGCGGCTTCAGCCGCGCCGTGAAGAGCCCTTGGAAACAGCGGTTTTAGCCGCTGAGGCCAAGAAACCTCAACCCAGATTTGAGGCCTGACTTTGTTCGCGTATTTGCGGGACACTACACTAGGTGTACAATTCCTCAGGACTGGGGAACCCAAACAAGTTCATTCCGCAAGACACTGCCAAAGTTGCCAGTTCGCGGCATCGCGCGTGACGGCCCAGACGTACACTTAAGTACCGCTTCAGGAGGAGCGGTCATGAGAATTCTGCTTTATAACCCCGACAACGGCGTAACCCGCAACTTCATGCCGCACCTCTGGATGTTCCTGCTCCAGTCGCTAACCCCTCCCGGCCACGAAGTCCTCCTGATTGATGGCAACGCGCAGCCCATGGACGAAACTCAGATCGCGAAATGTGTCCGCGACGAGAACATTGGGCTAGTCGGCATCGGTGCCATGACCCGTATGATTGCCAAGGCCTACCGCATCGCCGACGCCATCCGCGCCACCGGAGTCCCCGTCGTCATGGGCGGCCCTCACGTCACCGAACTTGCCGACGAGGCCCTGGGCCGCGACGGTGGCCCTCGCCACGCCGACGCCGTTGCTCTCGGCGAAGCCGACGAAACTTGGCCCCGGATCGTCAGTGACGCCGTTCGCGGCGAACTCAAAGAAATTTATGCGCCCGTCGATGTTCTTGGCCAAGAGCGCAAGCCTTCGCTGAAGCAGTATCCCGTGATTCCCTGGGACAAGATCGATCTCCACCAGTTCAATCTCTTGCCCAAGGTCGTTTACCCGTTGCTCAGGAAAGTCGGTGAAGGCTGGGGAACATTCCGCATCATTCCGGTTGAGTCCGGACGCGGCTGCCCCTACGGCTGCGAGTTCTGCACCGTGACCGGATTTTTCGGCGACTCCATCCGCTTCCGCACCAATGAGAGCGTAGTGAACGAACTGCTGCTCTTGAAAGCTCGCGCCCGCAAAGAAAAAGGCCAGATGGCCGTCTTCTTCATCGACGACAATTTCGCCATCAACGTGAAGCGCACCAAATCGCTTCTTCGTGACATCATCGCCGCTAACGCCCAGGTTCACTGGGTCGCTCAGATCAGCGCCAACCTCCTGCGCGACGAGGAACTCTGCGACCTGATCGCCGCTTCCGGAGGCAAGTGGGTCTTCATCGGCATGGAGTCCATCGATCCCACCAATCTCAAAGACGTCAACAAGGGATTCAACAAGCCGGGCGAATACGCCGCCGTCCTCGAACGCCTCGCCAAACGCAACGTCTACGCCATCACCTCGTTCATCTTCGGGATGGATAACGACACCGTCGGCGTCGCCGAGCGCACCCTGGCGCAAGTCCGCACCTGGCCCCCGGGTCTCCCCATCTTCGGCCTGCTCACCCCTTTGCCCGCAACCCCGCTCTACAAGCGCCTGGCGATCGCCGGCCGCCTCACCCGCCCCAAACACTGGCAGGAGTTCATCCCCTTCGCTATGGCCCACACCCCGCTGAAGATGACCATCGAAGAAGCCCACGCAGAAGTGAACTACGGTTGGGCCCACGCCTACAGTCCCGAAGCCGTAGCCCAAGCCGTCGACTCACTCGACGACCAGCCTCTCGGTTACCGCATCAACATCTTCCTGGCGCGCGTCTGCTTCCGCGGCATCTATTTCCCCATGCTGGGAAAATTGGCTTGGCTGAAAGTGGTAGCGGAAAACCGCCACACGATCTTCAAGCTTGCGAAGGAAGCTTTCTTCGGTCGCAAGACTCGCCCCGAAATTCGCGAGGAAGGCTCGTATCAAGACGTGCCGGCGCCGGAAGTCAGCAGCGAAGTGAGCGTGTAACGAAACGCGCCGTTTACGAACTTCAGCGGATGCCCCGTCCCACTCGCGTGGTGGGAGGGTGGGGATTTGGATTTTCGTGTGGGGCGGACACTCTTGTCCGCCGCCTTTTACGCGCGGCTGCCCCACCCTTCGCGGTTTTCGAAGCGTGGGGATGTTGACCCTTCCCACCGAAACCGTGCCTTTACAAACTTTAGGACTACCCTTTTAGTAACCTCGCTTCGGACCGCCATCCGCGCCATACTGCTCGGCATGGACCTGGATCAGGCTTGCATCGACTTTTTCGTCCGCGCCGCTTGTGGCATCGCCGCTGCTCTGTTGGTCATTCTGGTCGCCGGCATCGGTATCCCCCGTCGCTCCGCAGTTCGGATTCACCGCACGAACCGCTAGCTACTACCCGGCGCTTCCGCTGCTGGCTTTTGCCCCGTCGCGATCCTCACGCCCGCCGTATGACGTCACCGTATGACGTCCCATTTGACGGCCCTCCCGCCCGCATGAGATAGTGTCACGCTCTACCTCATACATTCTGGTTTGGAGCCCTATTGCTTCCCGATGACCCCTCTTATTCCCCGGGATAACACCTTCTTTGAGATGTTCTCCCAGATGTCCGAAAACCTCATCGCTGGCGCTCGGACACTGGTGGGCCTCTTTACTGACTACACCGACCTCGACGCCAAAGTCGCCGAGATTCGCCGCATTGAGCGCGTGGGCGACGAAATGACCCACGCCGTCCTCATCAAGCTCAATCAGAGCTTCATCACCCCTTTCGATCGCGAGGACATCCACCAGTTGACTTCGTCCCTGGACGACGTGCTTGACTTGATGAACGCCGCCTGCGCCCGCATCATCATGTACCGCATCACCAATCCGCCGCCCGTCGCCATGGAACTCGCCCGCTTGATTCTTCTGCAGACCCAGGAAGTGCAGCGCGCCCTTTCTCTTCTCCGTAAGAACGGCGACATCCTGACCCACTGCGTCGAAATCAATCGCCTCGAAAACGAAGCCGACGTGATCTCGCGCGCCGCCATCGGCCAACTCTTCGATCAGGAGAAAGATCCCATTACCCTGCTCAAGAGCAAAGAGCTGATTGAGTTCCTCGAACTGGCAACCGACAAAGCAGAAGATGTAGCCAACGTGCTGGAAACTATTGTTCTGAAGAATTCTTAAATTTCGCACTTTTGCCTACAGGCTGACTTCGTGAAACCTGATTTCCTGCTCCTGATCATCACCGTCCTGGTCGCCCTGATCTTCGACTTCCTCAATGGATTCCACGACGCCGCCAACAGCATCGCTACCGTTGTTTCCACCCGTGTTCTTTCTCCCCGGCTGGCCGTGGTCTGGGCCGCCTTCTTCAACTTCGTTGCTGCCTTCCTGCTCGGAACCGCCGTCGCCAAGACCATCGGCAGCGGCATGATCCGCATTGATTTCGTCACCCAATATGTTGTCATCGCCGGCCTTCTCGGCGCCATCGTCTGGGACCTCCTCACCTGGTGGTGGGGCCTTCCTACTTCCTCCTCGCACGCCCTGATCGGCGGCATGGCCGGCGCCGCCATCCTGCGCGCCGGCTGGCGCGTCATCATCGTCGCCGGGTGGTACAAGACCCTCATCTTTATCGTCATCGCCCCCATCATGGGACTCGTCCTCGCCTTCAGCTTCATGGTCGCGGTCTTCTGGATCCTGCGCAACAAAGCCCCGCAGCGCATTGACGCCTGGTTCCGCCGTTTGCAGCTTCTTTCCGCCGCCGCCTACAGCCTCGGCCACGGCGGCAACGACGCTCAGAAAACCATGGGAATCGTCGCCAGCGCACTCTACGGTGCCAAAATCCTTACTGCCTCTCAGCTCGCCGGAAGCTGGGGACACTACCACTGGCCCATCATTCTCGCCGCCCATACTTCGATCGCTCTCGGAACCTACTTTGGCGGATGGCGCATCGTCCACACCATGGGCACCCGAATCACCAAGCTCAGACCCGTCGGGGGCTTCTGCGCTGAGACTGCCGGCGCCATCACCCTGTTCGCCACTGCGCTGGCGGGCATCCCGGTTTCCACCACCCACACCATCACCGGAGCCATTGTCGGCGTCGGCGCTACGCACCGGCTCTCTGCCGTGCGCTGGGGTGTCGCAACCCGCATCGTCTGGGCCTGGGTGATGACCATCCCCGCCTCCGCTGCCGTGGCGGCTCTCGCCTTCTGGCTTATCCGCCTCATTCACCCCGCCGCATAGAGGCAAGAACAGGAAGGGCACGGCTTTAGCCGGGCCGCTATGAACTGCAACGGGTTTGAAACGCTCTAGTGTCCTGTAACTGAAGTTATATAAACAAATAGGTTGCCCGTACGTCTAAGATGGGGAGGAGATCTTAGATGCGAACTGGGCGTCCCGTGGCGGAGTTGATCGTGAGTGCAGAGGAAC
>Ga0181536_10002579_pt1 | contig 20316 bp, 19 predicted proteins | sample PEATcosm2014_Bin_41_FD_121105 | JGI IMG/M metagenome (GOLD analysis project Ga0181536, IMG submission 121105) | Peatland microbial communities from MTU Mesocosm Facility, Houghton, MI, USA - PEATcosm2014_Bin17_60_metaG | ecosystem: Environmental > Terrestrial > Soil > Wetlands > Peat | place...
AGGCATTCCTGCTGCTGGCACTCGCCCATGATCTCCACGCTGAACGGCCCCTGGTAGCCGCGGCGGAAAATGGTGGAGATAATGTGCGTCAGGGGCATCACCCCTTCGCCCGGAAAGGTCCGGTCGGCGATCGTCGCCTTCTGGCGAGGTACATTTTTCACGTCGGACAAATGGACCATGCCGATCAGTTCGACCGGCACGGCGTTGAGGCTGCTCGGGGGGCTTTGGCCGCGCCAGAAATCATACACGTCCAGCAGCAGACGGCCGTTCGGCGGCCCGGCGCTCACGACGTCCCACGCCAGGTCGAGCGTGTTCAGGTTCCGGGAATCGCCCTTGAAGTGCAGTGCGGCCCGGACGTCTTCGACGTCGCTGACCAAGTCGAGGAACTTCGACCAATCCCTCTTGACTTCGTCCAGAGAGGCATTCGGATTGTTATAGGCCACCGTCACCAGCGGCGCGGCCAGCCCTTCAGCCGCGGCGAATTCGCGGGTGCGATCCGCCACGCGGCCGTGCTCGTCGCAGACCGTCACCCCGCACAGTTCCACGACCTTCATCCCCTGGTCGATGACGGCATGGTGCAGGTCGCGGAGCCGCCTGCCAGCGCCCAGCCAGGCCTCGGTGTCTTCGGCCCAGATTCCCACGCCGCCGAAACCCGCCTTGGCGGCGGTCTTCACTTTCTGCAACAGATGTTTGGTGTCGTGCTCCCCTTTCAACGTCACCAGGTTGAGCGCAAGGCGGTCCGTCGTCATCCTGTCTCTCCCGATGCGCTGCTGCTCGCTGCGTCTGTTCCGTCCACCGGTGTACAATCCCTTCGGAAAGGTTCGGCCCCTGGACGGGTATCATAGCGAGCGGCAAGCCGTCCTGCAAGTAATCCCGTTGACCTGAGGCGCTTCCACCCGCTATCATGGCCTGCGTCTCAGGATATCGGTCCAATCGGCGCGGGCGAAAATGTTCATTGACCAGGCGAGTCTGCGCGTTCGCGGCGGAAAAGGCGGCAACGGCTGCTGCTCTTTCCGGCGGGAGAAGTACATCGAGCGCGGCGGACCGGACGGCGGCAACGGCGGCCACGGCGGCTCCGTCTTCCTGCGCGCGAACGCGAACATGGCGACGCTGCTGGATTTTCCGCCCCGCCCGGTCTATGCCGCGGGCAACGGCGGCAAGGGAGGCAGCGGCAACTGCACCGGCAAGAACGGGCAGGACCTTACGCTCGACGTTCCGCCCGGGACGACGGTGCGCGACGCGGCGTCCGACCTGGTCCTGCGCGACCTCGTCGAGCCGGGCGCCGCCGTTTGCGTCGCGCGCGGCGGCAAGGGCGGATTCGGAAACAAGCACTTCGCCACCTCCGTCAACCGCGCGCCGCGCCAATGGGAGAAGGGCCAGGCGGGCGAGGAACGAACGGTGGACCTGGAGCTTAAGCTGATCGCGGACGTCGGCCTGGTCGGGCTGCCGAACGCGGGAAAGTCGTCTCTCCTGAGCCGGGTTAGCGCCGCGCATCCCAAAATCGCGCCGTATCCGTTCACCACGCTCGAGCCGCAACTGGGCATCGCCGACATGGGCGACGCACGGCCGATCGTCATCGCCGACCTGCCCGGGCTGATCGAGGGCGCGCACGCCGGGCATGGACTCGGCGACGAGTTCCTCCGCCACATCGAGCGCACGCGCGTGATCTGCCACGTCGTGGACATCGCCCCGCTCGCCGGGCCGGATCCGGTCTGCGCCTACCGCACCATCCGCAAAGAGCTTCAACTCTACAGCCGTGAACTGGCCCGCAAGCGCCACATCATCGCGGCGAACAAGATGGACCTCACCGACGCCGAGAAGAACCTGCGCGCGCTCAAACGCCGCGTCCGCGCGCCGGTCTTCCCCATTTCCGCAGTCACCGGGACCGGCCTGAGCCGACTGTTGCGCGCTTTGGCCAAGGAGGTCGCCGCATGCTCCTGACCGTCAGCCTCGGGAACACGAACGTGTCCTTCGGCCTCTTCGAGGGCGACCGCCTGCTGCGCCACGGCCGGTTGCCGGCGGCGGACCTGCCGCTGCTTGCCGACCGGATCGGGGAGCAGCCGATCCGCCGCATCGCGCTGGCCTCCGTCGCGCCGGCCATGACCGACCGGGCGATATCGCTCCTGTCCGGGAGTTACGGCACCGTCGTGCTCGTCGCGGGGCGCGATCTCCCCTACGGAATCGAAATCCAATGCGAGGAGCCGGACCAGGTCGGCGCCGACCGTCTCCTGGACGCCATCGCCGCTTATGCGCGGACGCGCACGGCAACTCTCGTCGCAGATATCGGCACCGCGATCACGGTCAATGCCGTCTCCGCGCGGGGCGCGTTCTGCGGCGGCGCAATCGCGCCGGGCCCGGCGCTGATGCTGCGCGCGCTGCGCGAGCACACCGCCCTTCTGCCGGCGGTCGCCTATGAGAAGCCCGCGTCGGTCCTCGGTCGCAGCACCATCGCCGCCATGCGTTCCGGCGCGCACTGGGGCGCGGTGGCGCTCGTCGAGGCGCTGGTCGCGCGGACGGCCGAAGAACTCTCTCCGGGCGCCCCGGTCATCCTCACCGGCGGCGACGCCGAGTCCATCGCGGCTGACTTGAAAATAAAGTTCGAACTCCGCCCGGCCCTCACGCTCGAAGGGCTGGCGATCCTGGCGGGCAAGGCGTAGAATCTGGCGAATACATTCTTGACCTGTTGAACTGGTAGCTAAACTCGCGTTTCTATTATTCTCAGGTTAGCCAAGCGACAAGAGACGAATTTCCGCACGCCACGACAGCCGGCGCGTGACGCACCGCACTCGGGCGTCGGCGTCCATCGGTTGCAAATCCGCCCCCGGTCTGATAAAATACGCTTTTGCAAAATCCAAGCGGAAATGGAGTGCGGGCCGATGAAAGAGAAAATTCATCCGAAGTACGAAGATTGCAAGGTGACCTGCGGCTGCGGCGAAATCTTCGTGACCCGGGCGACCCGGCACGAAATCAACGTTGAAATCTGCTCCAAGTGCCATCCTTTCTTCACCGGCAAGCAGAAGCTCGTGGACACCGCCGGCCGCGTGGAGAAGTTCCAGCGCCGCTACGCCAAGTTCCAGGCGCAGAGCGCCGCCGCTGCGCCCGCCGCTGCGGACTCTGCCTCGCCCGCCGACTCTTCTTCGCCCGCCGAAGCAGCGGAGCTGCGAGGAGCGGGAGCGGCAGAGCCGCCAAAAGCGGGAGACGCCGCCTCCGCCCAGGCTTCGGCCGACGCGCCGGCGAGCAAGCCCGAATCGGCCGCCCCGCAGAACTGAGAGCGCCATCTCCGCAGACCTTCTCGGGACGCCTAGCCGATGAGCAAGAGTCTGAGCGACCGACTCGAAGAGATGGAGCGCCAGTTCGAGCAGATCGAGCAGAGGATCGTTGACCCGCAGGTCATGTCGCAAGGCCAACTCTATGCCTCGCTGCTGAAGGAACGCGGCCGGCTGGTCAAGATCATCGGCCCCTACCGTGCGTGGAAGCAAGCCCGCCTGCGCTTCAAGGAAACCGAAGGGATCCTCGCCGACGAGTCCTCCGACGCGGACCTGCGAGAGATCGCGCGCGAGGAAGCCCCCAGCCTCCGCGACCAGCTGGCGCGCCTGCGCGAGGCCGTCAAGCGCGCCGCCGTGGCCGAAGCCGGCGGCGAGGACCGCGATGTGATTCTGGAAATCCGCGCGGGCACCGGCGGCGATGAGGCGGCGCTCTTCGCGGGCGACTTGCTCCGCATGTACACCCGCTACGCCGAATCACGCGGCTGGAAGACCACGCAACTCGACGCCCGCCCGACCGACCTGGGCGGATACAAGGAGGCGACGCTCTCGATCGCCGGCGACGGCGCCTATCGCCGGCTGCGCTTCGAGAGCGGCGGCCATCGCGTCCAGCGCGTGCCCGAGACCGAGGCCCAGGGCCGCATTCACACCTCGCTCGTGACCGTGGCGGTCCTGCCCGAAGCGCAGGAGGTGGAGCTGGACATCAACCCGGCCGATATCGAGATGGAATTCTCGCGCGCCGGCGGGCCCGGCGGGCAAAATGTCAACAAGACCTCATCGGCGGTGCGGCTGATCCATCGGCCGACCGGGGTCGAGGCGCGCAGCCAGGAGACGCCTTCGCAGCACAAGAACCGGACGCACGCGATGCGCGTGCTGCGCGCCCGGCTTTTCGAGTATTTTGCCTCTCGCCAGCACGCCGAACGCGATGAGGAGCGGCGCAGCATGATCGGCTCCGGCGACCGGAACGAGCGCATCCGCACCTACAACTTCCCGCAAAACCGGGTGACGGACCATCGCATCGGCCTGACCCTCTACGACCTCCAGCGCATTATGAATGGGGACCTCGATCCGCTGATCGAGGGGTTTCTGGAACATGAATTCGCCGAACGCGAAAAAGGCCTCCAGCTCGACTGAGGAGCGCGCATCCGGCTGCGTGGAAGAACTCCTGCGCGCCGGCGCAGCCCGCTTGCGCGAAGCCGACGTGGAGGCGCCCAGGCTCTGCGCCGAAATGCTGATGGCGCACCTCCTCGGAAGCGACCGCGCCGCTCTCTGCCGCGGCTCCAAAGACAAGCTCTCCATGGACGAAGCGGCGCGGTATGAGGAGCTCCTCGCGCGGCGCGCCGCGCGCGAGCCGGTCCAGCACATCGTCGGCCACACTGAATTCTGGTCGCTGAACATCCTGTGCGATCCGGCCGCTCTGATCCCGCGGCCGGAGACGGAAGTCGTCATCGAGACGGCGCTCGGCGTCCTCAAGAACAGCGCGGCCCCGGCGATTGCCGATATCGGCACGGGCACCGGCTGCATCGCGATCGCCCTGGCGACGGAACTCCCCGGCGCGCGCCTTTACGCTTCCGACATCTCCCGCAACGCCCTCGAACTCGCCGCGCGGAACCTGGCGGCGCACGGTTTGACCCGGCGGGTACAACTCTTCGAGGGCGACATGGCCGAGCCGTTCCTGAGTCAGGGACTCGCCGGCAGGCTCGATGCCGTCGTCTGCAATCCGCCGTACGTCGCCGAATCGGACAAGCCGGCGCTGCAGCCGGAGGTGCGCGAGTACGAGCCCGAAGCGGCGTTGTACGGCGGCAGGGACGGGCTTCGAGTCATCGCGCGTCTGCTCGCCCAGGCCGGCCCGCTGCTCAAGCCGGCCGGATATCTCATCATCGAAATCGCCCAGGGCCAGGCGCCCGCAGTCCGAGACCTGGCCGAAAAATCCGCCGGTGGTTGGCGCGTGATCCGAACGATCGCCGACTCCGCTAGCATCGAACGCGTGCTCCTGATACAGAAAGAGAAACGATAATGGCGCATCTGGAAATCGAAGGCGGCGTTCCTCTCCATGGCGAGGTGGAATTGAGCGGCGCCAAGAACGCCGCCCTGCCGCTGATGGCCGCCGCCATCCTCACGCGCGGCAAGGTGGTGCTCCACCGCGTGCCGCACCTGGCCGATATCGAGACGATGATCAAGGTGCTCGGCAAGCTTCGCGTGGTCGCGGAATGGTCGGACGCGAACAGCCTGGAGATCCAGGTCGAGGACGAGGCGACCGCCGTCGCCCCGTACGACCTGGTCCGGCAGATGCGCGCCTCGATCTGCGTGCTGGGGCCGCTGCTCGCCCGGCGAGGCTGGGCGCGCGTGGCGCTCCCGGGCGGATGCGCCATCGGCCCGCGGCCGATTGACCTTCACCTGAAGGGCATGGCCGCGCTCGGCGCCGAGGTCAAGGTTGAGCACGGCGACGTGATCGGCAACGCCGCGAAGCTCATCGGCAACGAGATTTACCTCGGCGGGCCGAGCGGCTCGACCGTGCTCGGCACCGCCAATGTGATGTGCGCGGCGACCCTGGCCGAAGGCACCACGGTCATCGAGGACGCCGCCTGCGAGCCTGAAATCGTGGACCTGGGGAACCTGCTCAACCGGATGGGCGCCAAGGTCAGCGGCATCGGCACGAAGCGCGTCACGGTGGACGGCGTGGATGAGCTTCACGGGGCGGAGTTCGAGCTGGTGCCTGACCGCATCGAGGCGGGGACTTTCATGGCGGCCGCGGCGGTGACGCGCGGCAACGTGCTGGTGCGCGGCGCACGGCGCGAGCACCTCGCGGCCGTGATTGATGCGATGAAGAACATGGGGGTCGAGATCATCTACGAGAAGGACGGCCTGCGCGTGGCAGGGCCGGAACGCTTCCAGCAGGTGGACCTGACGACCGGCCCGTTCCCCGGGCTGCCGACGGACATGCAGGCGCAGTTGATGGTGCCGCTGTGCCTGGCGCGCGGCATCAGTATTTTCACCGAGCGGATATTCCCCGACCGGTTCATGCACATCTCCGAATTGAACCGCATGCGCGCCAATATCCGCAAAGAGGGGTGCAGCGCGATCATCGTCGGAGTCAAATATCTCTCCGGCGCGCCGGTCATGGCCAGTGACCTGCGCGCCAGCGCGGGACTCGTCATTGCCGGGCTTGTGGCGCGCGACAAAACGACGATCAGTCGCGTCTATCATATTGACCGCGGCTATGAACGCATCGAGGAGAAACTGGCCGGTCTAGGCGCGCGCATCCGGCGTGTGGGCGACCTGAAGCCGGCGGTCGCCGTGGAAAGCGGCAGCTGAGTTCGGCCGCCGGCGGCAACGCCCCTTTCAGGATTGCACCAGGGGCGTGGCGCAACAAAAGCTCCGCCGCGCCGCTTGACGTCGCGCATGGGCTCCTATAGTCAAAAGCGCGAGCCGGAACGCACGAGAGGCTGCCGTGTCGGAGACTGCGCGCATGTCCATTCGGCTCATCTGCATCTGCGGCCGGCCCATGCTCTTGCCCGAAAAATACGCCGGACAATATGTACAGTGTCCGGACTGCCACGCGATGTTGCTCATTCCGACCGCTGAAGAGAACCTGGCGCTCACCCGATGGGTCTGCTCATGCGGCCAGCGTCTCAAGGCCCGCTCTCGCACAGGCGGGCGGAAGGTGCGCTGTCCGAAATGCTCCTCCGAAGTCTCGGTGCCCTTCTCGGAGGAACATACCGCGTTCGTCGAAGAGAATTTCATACTGGATGACGAGAGCGGCATTGTGCAGCGCGTTTCGGATCCGCCGCGCGGCGATCTCCAACCGGCGAAGAAGGCCGGGCCGCCGGTTGCGAAACCGCCCGTGAATAACCTGCTTTCGGCATGGCCGTCGGAGTGGGACGAAAAGCAGACGCCTGCCGCTTTGAAGCCGGGTTCGCGCCCGCCCGAGCCGGCGCCTGTCCTCGATGACGATGACGACATGACGAGAATCAACCCGAGGGGGCCGACTTTCCTGGGAGAGATGTCGCACAGGCCGGCGAAGCGCGAGACGGGCGCCGCTTACGAGGTGCCGACGGAGCCTCCTGCGAAGCCTGATCGCGTTCGGCAGCAACCGGTCCGCCCCGCGGAGCCCGCGGCGGAAACGCCGCAGCCGCCCGTGCCGGCTCAAGTGAGCGAAGAAGCCTACGCGCGGAGCGTGGAAGAAGAGGGCATCCACTCGCCCGACCTTCTCTCCTGCTTCAACACAAAGACCGGCATCGGGGCGGCCAAGGCCGCCGTCATTCAGGCGCGGAACGGATACCGGCTCTACATTCTCTACGCGCTGCTCGCCGCGTGTATGGTCAATATCGCACAATGGGCTCTGAGCGCGACGCCGGGGAACCCCTCCGCCGCCGTCGCCTGGCTGGCGCTGCCGTCGCTTTTCAGCCTCTTCCTTTGGGCGGGGTTCGTGGGCTGCGTGAAGGACGGCATCTTCGAGCGCACGATGGGCATCGAAGGCGTCTTCTACAACGCGGGCGTCCATTTCCTGCGCTTCACCGCGACCTCCGTCACGATGGCCCCGATCGCGATCGGCCTGGCTTTGGCCGGCAGGGCGGCGATCGGGGCGCTCTGGGGTCCGGCGCCGTTCATCGGGCGGGCCGGCATCGCGGCGCTGGCGGCCGCCGCCGGGATCTTCGCGATGGAACTGCTGCTCGTGCCGCCGGTGATTTCCGCGCTGGAGCATCAGAATGCGCTTTCCTCACTGAGGCGAGGCTTGCTTTTCATCTTCCGCCACTCTCGGGAGCTGGTCACGATCACTGCGGCGTCCATGGTCCTCTTCTGGGCAACGTTAGGCGCGACCTGTCTCTTCTGGTGGGTTTCCAAGCTGCTGCTCTCTTCCGCGCTGCCGGCCTGGCTATTCGATTCGATGAAGCAATTCGTCGTCGGATTGATCAGCGCCGCGTTCATGGGACAGGTTGTGGCATCGCTGATGCTCCTTTACCTTTCCCACGTCGGCGACGAGCGGCGCCTGCAGGATATTCAGGACAGGCTGGTCGGGCCGGCGGCGGTTCCCATGCGCCTGTACGCGGCCATCGGCGTGGCCGCGGTTGCGCTCCTGGCGCTGAACTGCTTTCGAGTCGAGCAGAAACCCGCCGCCGAGGACAGGCTCCAAGCGGCGCCCGCCGCACGCGAACCTTCGCCGGAACCCGCCGGGCCGCAGGCGGCCACGCGCCCGTGAGGCAGGCGCCCGCGTTTGCATTCATTATCTCCCTCTGTTACGATCTTTCCCCGAACCCTGCGTGTTTGCCGGCGATTCCACCCGAGTGCGCCGCGTACGGCGCACGATTCGTTGACAGGCTCAGTGGAGAGCGGCGTGCAAAAGTTGTCCATCCGAAGCCGGGCTCGGACGGAGATGATTGACATCAGCGCCGAAGTCCAACGCGCGCTGGAGCAGGAGAAATCCGGCGCGTCGGTGTGCACGGTCTTCGTACCGCACACCACGGCGGCGGTGACGATCAACGAGAATGCCGACCCGGCGGTGCGGGCGGACATCCTCGCGGAACTCAACAAGGTCATCCCGTTCGACGACGAATACACGCACGGCGAAGGCAACTCGGCGGCGCACGTGAAGGCCAGCCTGATCGGCTCGTCGGTGAGCGTGCCGGTCGAGAACGGCCGCCTGTGCCTGGGCGCGTGGCAGGGCATTTTCTTGTGCGAATTCGACGGCCCTCGACAGAGGCAGGCATGGATACAGACGCGATAAATGACGCCGCCCCGCCCGCAACGAACGCGGGCCGCGAGCCGCCGCGCATGCCCGCGCAGAAAGTCCTCGACTTCCTGAAGACCCAGGGGTTCTACCTCGCGGTGGTTATCCTGGTCATCATCATGGGCAGCCTGAAGACCTGGAAGGAATTCCGCGCGCAGGAAGAACAGCGGCGGACGGGCCAACAGCAGGAGAACGCAGGCCCGATCCCGCTCCTTCAGAAAGACCTCGATGCGCAAGAAAAGGCCTGCCTGACCGTGGCGCTGAGCCGTCCCGAAGGCCGGTACCGTCGCGCGGCGGCGTTCGCCGAGGCCGTCGAGTCTCTGAACCAGTTCCTGCTCTGGGGCGGCGGCGCCGTGGCGCTGGTCATGGGACTTTCCTGGGCGGTGCGCGGCCGAATCGCGGCTCGGCCGGGCTTGCCCGAACCGCCGTGGGGACTGTGGGACGTCGCCAAGCTTGCGGCGCTGTGGGCGGTCTGCGTGCAATTGCTCCATACGAAGCTGTTCTTTCCTTTGGATCCCGAAAGGCCGTTCGCAGTCCCCGGCGACTGGATCGCCGAGATCTTTGTCGCCATCCTGCTCGCGGGGGCGATGATCCATATCGTCGTCGCGGAGCGCGGTGGACATCTGCGCGATCTCGGGATCCGGGGCAAGTTCTTCGGCGGCATCGGGCTCGGCCTGACTGCGTTCCTGGTGGTTCAGCCGTTCCTTCGGCTGGTCGCCGTCCTGGAGGAGCGCGCCGCACGGGACGGATGGATTCCGGATATCTCGGTACAGCAGATTATCCAGGTGATATCGAAAACGCGGTCCGGATGGGTGGTGGCGCTCGCGGCGATTGTCGCGATCGTAGTGGCGCCGATCTCGGAAGAGCTGCTCTTCCGCGGTTTCCTTCAACCGGCGCTCGGGCACTGGGTCGGGCACCGGTCCGCGATCGTCCTCAGCGCAGCCTTTTTCGCCGTGGCGCACATGGACCTCTACGCAATGCCCATACTCCTGCTGCTGGGCATCGCGCTGGCATACGTCTATGATCGCACCCGATCGCTGGCGGCGCCGGTGGCGCTCCATATGGCTTTCAACGGCATGACCCTGCTTTCCATCTTCGCATTCCGCGGCCTCGTGACCGTCCTGCGCGCGCCGCGCTAGAAATGGACCGGAGCAACGTGTTTGCCGAAACCGCCGTTCAGTTGAAACAAATCGAGCGCGGGACCGCCGAGGTCTTTCCGCGCGAGGACCTGATCTTAAAGATCGAGAAGTCGCGCCGGGAGAACCGGCCTCTCCGGATCAAACTGGGCATTGACCCCACCTCCTCGGACATCCACCTCGGCCACGCCGTCCCGCTCAATAAGCTCAAGCATTTCCAGGACCTCGGCCACCAGGTCGTCCTGATCATCGGCGACTATACCGGCATGGTCGGCGATCCCAGCGGGCGCGACGCCACGCGGCCGCAATTGGCGCATGAGGCGGTCATGAAGCATGCGCAAACCTACCTGGACCAGGTCGGCAAGATACTGGATCGCTCGCGGACCGAGGTCGTCTATAACGGCGACTGGTTCTCGAAGATGAGTTTCCTGGAGGTCATCCGCCTGGCGGCGAAAACGACCCTGGCGCGCGTCCTCGAGCGGGACGACTTCCTGAACCGGTTCAATGCCAGGGAGCCGATCTCGCTCCACGAGTTCCTGTATCCGCTCATGCAGGGATACGACTCGGTCATGGTGCGCGCGGACATCGAGATCGGCGGGACCGACCAGAAGTTCAACCTGCTCGTCGGCCGCCAGTTCCAGAAGGAGGCCGGCCAGGAGCCCCAGGTGGCGATCACGCTGCCCCTGCTCGTCGGGACGGACGGCGTCCAGAAGATGAGCAAGAGCTACGGGAACTACATCGGCATCAGCGAGCCGCCCGGCGCCATGTTTGGAAAGACGATGTCCGTTCCGGACGCGCTCCTGCGTTCCTATTTCGACCTGGCCAGCGCCCTGCCGACGGAGCAGGTGGAGCGCCTTCTGGCCGGCGACCCGATGCAGGCCAAGTTGGCATTGGCCTGCGCCATTGTCGAACGGTATCATGGCGCGGATGCCGCGCGCGAGGCGGCCGACCGGTTTGACCGCGAGGTTCGGCGCAAGGAAGCGCCGGCCGACGCGCCGGAAGTGCGCCTGCCGCCGGAACTGCTCGCCAACGGCAAGGTCTGGATCGCGCGGCTGATCGTCCATTGCGGAATGGCCGCCAGCACGAGCGAGGCCAAGCGCCTCGTCGAACAGGGAGCCGTATCAATGGACGGCGAGGTCATCACGGATTCGGGCGCAGAAGTGGCTCCATATCCCGGATTCCTGCTCAAGGTGGGGAAGCGCAAGTTCGCCAGGGTGATTTCACCGGAGAGGAAATAAAATGAAAACCTACGGCTTCGCCATCGTCGGATGCGGGATGATCAGCGAGTACCACGCCGCCGCCCTGGCGGACCTTCCGAACGCGCGGCTGGTCGCCGGCGCAGACATCGTCGAGAAGAACCGCAAGAAGTTCATGGAGAAGCACGGCTGCGAAGCGACCGCCGATTACCGCGAATTGATGACCCGCAAGGACATTGACGTCGTGTGCGTGTGTACGCCGAGCGGCGCGCACCTTGAGCCGGCCGAGGCCGCCGCGCGCGGCGGCAAGCACGTGATCGTCGAGAAGCCGATCGAGGTCACGCTCGAACGCGCTGACGCGCTGATCCGCGCTTGCGACGAGAATCGCGTCCGCCTCTGCACGATCTTCCCCTACCGCTTCACCGAAGGCGCCATCACGCTGAAGGCGGCCGTCGAGCAGGGCCGGTTCGGGAGGATCACGGTCGGCGACGCCTACAACAAGTGGTGGCGGCCGCAGTCGTATTACGACAGCGGCGCGTGGCGCGGCACGTTGAAGCTGGACGGCGGCGGCGCGTGCATGAACCAGGGCATCCATGCCGTGGACCTGATCCAATGGTATCTCGGGCCGGTCGCGAGCCTTTGCGGGTTCGCCGGCTGCCTGGCGCACGAGCGCATCGAAGTCGAGGACACCGCCGTGGCCGCAGTGCGATACCGCAGCGGCGCGATGGGCGTGATCGAGTGCACCACCTCGATCTATCCGGGCCTGTCGCGCAAGATTGAAATCCACGGCGATCGGGGCACGGTGATCATGGCGGACGAGATGTTCGTCCGGTGGGAATTCGCCGAGGAGCGCCCCGAGGACAAGGATATCCGCGCGCGGCTCGCGTTCGGCAAGGGCCTGGTCGGCGCCGGCGCGGCCGACCCGAGCGCGATCAGTTACGTCCACCACCGGGAACAGATCAAGGACTTTCTCCACGCCATCGAGACCGGCTCGCAACCGGTCGCCGACGGTCGCGAGGGGCGGAAAGCCGTGGAGATCATCCTGGCGCTCTATCGTTCGTCGCGCCAGGGCCAATACGTCACATTACCGCTCCCGCCGGAAGCTTGAGCGGCCGAAGGCCAGGTCGAGAAGAGGATTGTGAGATGAGAAAAACGTATCGCCTTCTCCTGTGTGCGTTGCCGTTGTTTCTGGCGGCCGGGTGCGTCACGGGGAATTCGAAAGAGCAAGCCGTCAAAAGATGTCTGTCCCAGGCGACCGAGAAGGAAAAAGACAGAGACTATCAGGGCGCGCTGACCCAACTCAACCAGGCGCTGGCGCTGGATCCGCAGAACGGAAGCGCCCTGGCCCGCAGAGGGATGGTGAGGGCCAGACTCAACGACACCGCGGGCGCCCTGCAGGATTTCGATATGGCCATCAAGCTCGAGCCGGACAATTTCAGCGCCTATCTGGGTCGCGGGCTGCTGCACCGGCAATTGAAAGACACCGAAGCGGCGCTGGCGGATCTGAACGAGGCCATAAAGCTGGCGCCGAATGTATCGCTTCTCTACCTGGCGCGCGGCCGAACCTACGCCGGGGCCGGCATAGCGAAAAACGCGATCGAGGACTTCTCGCAGGCCCTGCAACTGGACCCGATGGATTATGAGGCATATATGGAGCGCGCCTACGTCAACATGACGCTCAGGCAGAACGATCGCGCGATCTCCGATCTCCGGTACGTTCAGGATCATGCAAAGGATCCGGTGTTCGTCCAACGCGCCCGCGAACTTCTGAACGAGCTGTCCGAAAAGCCGGGCAACCCGCGTTGACGGACCGCCGGCAAGGCCGGCCATGCTTCGACAGCGCACGCGCGCCCTTCAAGCCGCCATCGCCGTCACGGACGCCGCCGCGACCGTGGCCGCTTTTTTCGGCACCTATTACGGCGCGGGCTTCCTGCCTGAGCGCTGGCTCGGCCTGAAGACCGTCCTCCCGATCTCCCAATATCTCTGGGTCCTCATCGTCAGCGTTCCGCTCTGGTGGGTCCTGTTCGGGTTCTTCGGCTGCTATGACTTCTCGCCGATCGAGCGGGCGCGCGACGGCCTCCTGCGGATGGCGGCGCCGATGGCCGTCGGCGCGCTGTCCGTCGGCGCGGCGGCGTTCTTCTCCAAGGAGCCGCTCTTCAGCCGCCGCGTGGTCGGCGCGTTCCTGGTCGGCAACATCGCGCTGCTCATCGCGGGGCGTGTCATGGCGCTCAAGACGGCGTCGCGCTTCTATCGGGCCACGGGCGCGCTGCGCCGTGTGCTCGTCGTCGGCGTGGGGGAAGCCGCACGAGAATTCGGCGAGGCGGTGCGCCGCGCGGGCTGGGGGCTAGATTTCGCCGGCCACGTCGCCCCATCGCCCGAGACGATGACTCCGGAATGCGTGGGCGTGATTTCCGAACTTCCGAGAATTCTCGACGAGCGCGCGGTGGACGACGTGGTCATCGCGGACACCGGCGGCGACCTCGCCGCCGTCCAGCGGGTGATCCGCGTCTGCGAAGAGGTCGGCGTCTGCATCCACATCCCGTCGCAGTTCTTCGCTGCGGCGCCGAGCCGGCCGCACCTGGAGGCGTTCAGCGGCATCCGTATGCTGACCTTCACGACCGCGCCCTATAACCCGGTCGCGCTGGGGATCAAGCGGGCGGCGGACCTGCTCGGGAGCATCGTGCTGCTGATCCTGCTGGGGGTTCCGATGCTCATCTTCGCGGTGATCGTCAAGCTCACCTCGCCCGGCCCGGTCTTTTTCAAGCAGCGCCGGAGCGGGCTGTACGGGCGCGAGTTCACCCTCTGCAAGTTCCGGTCCATGGTCGCGGACGCCGAGCAGCGCCGCGCGGAATTGACGGCGGCCAACGAGATGGGCGGCCCGGTCTTCAAGATGCGCCATGACCCGCGCATCACGCCCTTCGGGCGCTTCCTCCGGCGCTACAGTCTCGACGAACTGCCGCAACTCTGGAACGTGCTGAAGGGCGACATGAGCCTCATCGGCCCCCGGCCGCCGCTCCCGACCGAGGTGCAGAAGTACGAACGCTGGCAGCGCCGGCGGCTCTCCATGCGGCCCGGCCTCACCTGCATCTGGCAGGTGACCGACCGCAACCGCGCCACCTTCGAAAAGTGGATGGAGTACGACCTCGACTATATTGACCACTGGTCGCTCTGGCTGGACTTCAAGATCGCGCTGCGGACGATCCCGGCGGTGCTGAAAGGGACGGGCGTGTGAAGGAACTCATACCGTCACGCGCCACCGGGTCCCCGCCCGGCGTACGCGGACCTTTTCGAGATCGAGCATTCTCGCCTTGAGGCCGAGCCCGCCTTCGGCCGAGAAGCCGACGAGCGATCCGTCGGACCCGACGACCCGATGGCACGGGATAAGCAGAGGAACCGGGTTCGCTCCGACAGCCCGGCCGATCGCGCGAGCGGCTTCCGGCCGGGCGATCTCCATGCCGATCCACCGGTAAGTCCGAACCTGTCCGTACGGGATTCGCCCGATCAGGCCCCAGACCCGCCGCTGAAAGGATGTGCCGGAGGAGAGGTCCGCCGGGAACCCGTCGAAGCGAACGGTCTCGCCGTCGAAGTATTGCGCGGCCGCCTCGGCCAGCCGCCGCAACGCCGAAGGGGCGCGCCGCGGCGCGGGAGCGCCCGACCGGAGCGAGCGAGCGGCCAACGCGAGGATTTCTTCCTCGGCAATTTGCGCGGCGTGAACCGGCAAGACGAAAGCGCAGATCCCCTTCCCGCTGCGCGCGGCGGCGCACCAGCCGAGCGAAACGTGAAAGATATCATAGACCGGTCGGCTGTATGACGGGGGCATCGGCATCCTCCGAGGACCGTGGCGGGACGCCGATCTGCCGCAGCAGCCGGAGGTGCGGCTGCAGGTCGCCGACCTCGCGCAACTGATGGGCGTCGCTGCCCATGACGATCCGGGTTCCTTCCTCGCCGCAGATCCTGAAGAACTCAGGGTCCGGGTCATTAAAATAGTGAAAATTCAGTTCGGCGGCCGCCCCGTGCTCCTTGAGCAGGCGCGCGAGCGACTGATGGAGCTCCGCCGGAACCGGGATGCGCTCGTGCCGGAAGATGCGGAAGGGATGCGCGAGGACGTGAATGCCCTGCGAGACCAGTTGCTCGGTGACGGTCATGAACGAGGCGGCGAACTTGGCCGGCGTATTGGATGAAAGGTTCGAGGGCAGGCAGTGAACCGCGCCCATCAGCACGTCCCAGCCGGCGCGGTCTTCTTCGAGCAGGTTCAATTTGCCGTCGCGGTCACATTCGACCTCGAGGCCGACGGCGAGCGACGGCGACCGGAACGCGGCCATCGCCGACCGGAACGCGCCGATGCGGTCCCGACCCAGCTTCCGCGCCTGCGGGATCGCGGCCGGGTCCTCGACGTGTACGCGGCGCCAGTAGTCGTCCGCTGGAAGGTAAAGTTGTCCCGCGTGCTCCACGCACGCGACGCCTTTCAGCCCGAGCAACTCGATCCGCTCGCGCACCGGCACGGGATGCACGTCCACCGCGCAATAGCCGAAGTGCGTGTGCACGTGCCCGTCGGTCAGCTCGAGTCCCGACCCGAATTGAAGTTGCCTGCGCTCGATCCGCAGCTCGCGGCCCTGCGCGCGGATCAGGTGGAACGGAAACGGCGGGCCAACCAGCGACGCGCAGGTCAGATACGTCGTGCCGTCCTTCTGCGCCGGCGCCCCGCCCTCATGAAAGTGTCCGCTGAGCGAGAGCAGCACGTTTTTCCGGCGATACGATTCCATGATCTCAGGAACGTTTGTCGGCATGTAGGGATATTCGGTCGAATCCACGGACGGATAGATCGGGCTGTGCTGAATCGCGATCACCGGCCCGGACGACGGCTCGTTGAGAAACCTCTCGATGGATTCCCGCGGGCGCGTGCAGGTGTTATCGGCGGCGTAGGGGTCGGCGAAACTGTAGAGGAGATATCCTTTGATCCGGTGGGCGCCGGCGCGGTCGCTGAACAGCCGCAGGAGCCGCGCGGCCTCAATGTCGTGGTTCCCCGGCGCAACGATGACCGGCAGCCCGGCCTCCTGCACGGCCGCGGCCAACTCCGCCGCATCCGCCTCGGCGCCGGGCGCGGCGCCGTCCTCCAGCAGGTCGCCGAGGATGACGATGACGTCGGGCGCGCTCGCGCGGCAGGCTTCCCGAATCGCGCGGACTGTCCATTCCAACGCCAGCCGATAGACGCGGGAAAGCTCCGGCCGGTCCTCGCCCGCCCGGCGCAGGTAGTGCAGGTCCGTCATTGCCAGAATCGTGAGCGACTCGGCCAAAATGATCGGGCTTTCTGTCCAGGAGACAAACTTTCGGCGAGGATATCTGTGCAAGACCTCTATTGTCAAATGGATGGAGTTTTAGGGTAAGGGCGCAGGACCTGCGCTTTTTAGCCTCACAAACTCCTGCCGAAGCCGATGATGACTGCGAGACCGACGATGAAGAGAACAAGGATGAAGAAGGCCCGGCCGAAGTCGCCGCTCATCATAGTAGAAATGAATAACCAGAGAATCCACTCGAAAATGGCCAGCCCCATAGCCTCGAAGCCACCCCAGTCAGGAAAATGTAGAACCCAATAGACGATAGCTGCCATGACTAGCGCAATAGACATCAGCCCCAAAAGGCCCATGAATGGGGCGCAAAACCAGGCGGCGATTGCCTGCCCCAACGAAGTGGCCACAACGTAAATAAACTCTCTGCGACCAGTGTGCAAATCCAGCTCGGAGCCGGCGAGCCTGTAAAAAATCTTCAGGGCTAAGAAAGCCGCGCCGAGAGTTACGAAGGTGAGCGCCCAAAAGACCAGGAATGTTGTCGGTCGCAGCATGAAGCATTCCGCGCAAAAGTGCGCCGGTCACAGCACATTATACGCCCGGCGCCGGTCGTGTTGCCGGGCGAGGTCGCTCGCGTAATGTTCACCGAGACTGTCCGCGTGTTCCCGCGCCCAGGCGGACAATCGGGTCTTGCCGAGCGGGGGCGAATCGGCGCATAAGAGACCGGCCATGAGGCCCTTGATTTCGTCGCGGGCAATATGGATGTCATGGCTGACGCCGGCCCCGAGGTCATGGCTCAGGTCATGGTCATGGCCGAACAGGAATCCTCCGCGACGAGGATGAAACCGGCGAGCGCGCTGCCGATGAATGTGAGCATGGGGCGCCGCCTCAAGCAGTTCCGTTATGGAATCCCCACCGTCGCCTTGACATCGAACGGGACTTCGATGTCCTTGAATTCCTCCCAGCACGTGACCACGACCGTGGCCGTGTCCACCGCCTGCGGCAGGATGAAGGACTTGATCGCGGTGACCACGCGCCCGCCGGCGGTAGCCGCACTGATCGCGCCGGGCTTGGCGCCGAGGTCCTTGCCGGCCGCGTCCAGGAAAGTGACGCTCGCGATCTCCGACCAGTCCTGCTTGGTCTGCAACGCCACCTCGAATACGGGCAGCGCTTCGGGCACGGCCTCGTCCGACTTCGGCAGCTCAAAAGCCCTGGGCACGTTGCCGGCCCTGGAGACGGTGAAACTCATCCCGCCGACGCTGAACTCCGTGCCCGGCTTGAGATTCACCTTCTCCTGCCGGCCGATCTCTTTTTTGCCACCGCACTTGAGGCTGATCGTTCCGGCGACCGCGATGCACGTGGCGTCCGCGGCGGGCACTTCCTGGCCGCTGATCTCGATGATGCAGGTCCTGGCGTCGGCGCTGACCTGCGTCCCCCTGCTCACCTGCGCCTCGCGCGTGATCCCTTTTAGAGAGACCGTCAGGTCCGTCCCCCGGTCATCGGTCATCTTGGCCACTTTCGTCTCGTCCCTGTTGACGGCGATCAGTCCGCCTTCGGGGACTGTCACCAGCAAGGCCACGGTCGTGCCCTTCCGCCAGCGGAACGCGCGCAGGACCTCGTCGTCGTTCTCGTATCCCGCTCCGACGACGCGGACGCCGCAGACCTGGACCTTCGGCTCGGCGGCCGCCCCGCCGGACAGGATCGAAAGCGCCGCGCCGAGAATCACCGCCCACGTTCCGGCCGGCCGACTTGCCGCCGGACGACCTCTCATCACCGACCTCCTATTTGAGTTCAACACGGAGACACGAAGGGCGCCGAGAGATTCCTTCAGGATTCCAAAAGCCTGACTCTTTTCCCGTGTTCTTCGTGTCAGAGATGACTTTCATCGCGTTGCGGCGGCGCACGACGGTTTTTCCCCTTCGGAAACGGACTGCCCGAGGCGTCCCAGGATTGCCGCAGCCGCCGGCGCGGCATACCAGTATCATAACGTCCGCGAATGATTTGGCAAGTCAGAATTGTGGGTTTGCGCGATGAGATCTCATAAGACGCTTGACATATCTGATGCCACATTCTAAAATGGAAGCGTTGTGAAACTTGTAACGCTGTTAGTTTTGTAACGACGCAGAGCGCCGATGCCTGAAAAAACGGCTACTATCTCAGCGAAGGTCGTCGCACGGCTCAGCCTGTATCGTCGCCTTCTCGCATCGGAGGCAGCGGGTGGCGCGCGCCACATTTACTCCCATCAACTCGCGACGAGGGCGGGCGTCTCGGCCGAACAAGTCCGGCGCGATATGATGGCCGTCGGATACAACGGCACGCCGATCCGGGGCTACTGCATCGCTGAGCTGATGAATTGCATAGACGGTCTTCTGGACGCGGCTCAAGGACAGAACGCGGCCATCGTGGGTCTCGGAAACCTCGGCCGGGCCATCACCGTTTATTCCGCCGGCCGATGGCCCAAGCTGTCCATCGTCGCCGCCTTCGACCACGATCCGGCCAAGGTCGGGCAAGTCATCAATGGCTGCACCTGTTACCAGGATGCCGATATCCCCCGGATTGTGGCGGAACGAAATATTCGCGTGGCGATCGTCGCGGTCCCCGCTTCGGAGGCGCAGAAAGTCGCGGACAGCCTCGTGGAGGCCGGCGTGAAGGGAATTCTCAATTTCGCGCCGGCGCGACTGCGCGTTCCACCGGATGTGTACGTCGAGAACATGGACGTCGCGGTGTCGCTTGAGAAGGTCGCCTACTTCGCCCGGCAAGCTCCGGTCCGGAAGGCGGCCGCCGGCGCACGAGAGATGGGAACTGACGATGCCCTCCAATAAGTCATTTGTCGAGACGATCAAAGAGCGCTGCCGGGTGTGCTACACCTGCGTGCGCGAATGTCCGGCGAAGGCGATCCGCATCTCGGACGGCCAGGCGGAGATCATCGGCCAGCGCTGCATCAACTGCGGCAATTGCGTGAGGGTCTGCAGCCAGCGCGCGAAACAGGTGGTCGGATCCATCGAGGAGGTGCGCGCGCTGCTCGATTCCGGCGCGCCGACGGCCGTCTGCCTGGCGCCCAGCTTTCCCGCGGAGTTCACGGACATCAGCCCCGAACGGCTCATCGGCATGTTGCGCCGCTTGGGCTTCAGCAAGGTCGCAGAAGTCGCCGCCGGAGCGGACCTGGTCGCCGACGCCTACCGAAAACTGCTGGCGAAGAACGACCGGGCGCGATACATCGCCACGACCTGTCCGGCGGTCGTGGCCTATGTCGAGCGCTACCATCCACAACTCGTGGGCCACCTGGCGCCGATCGTCTCGCCGATGATCGCCACCGCCCGATGCCTGCGACGGCTCTATGGACCGGAACTGAGGGTCGTCTTCGTCGGCCCCTGCATTGCGAAAAAGCAGGAATCGTGCACCGTCCACGTCGGTGGCGAGATGGACGGCGTTCTGACTTTTGTCGAGCTGTGGCAGATGTTCGCGGAGGCGGGGATCAGGGCTGACTCGGTCGAACCGGGCGAGTTCGACGCGCCGCGCGCCGGTTCCGGCGCGCTCTTCTCCATCAGTCGCGGCCTGTTGCAAGCGGCGGCGATCGGCGAGGACCTCATCGCCGGCCAGGTGATCGCCGCCGACGGACGGGCCAATTTCGCGGACGCGATCAAAGAGTTCGAGGCCGGCACGATGGACGCGCGGCTGCTCGAGACGCTCTGCTGCACCGGCTGCATC
>Ga0181536_10002581_pt1 | contig 20311 bp, 15 predicted proteins | sample PEATcosm2014_Bin_41_FD_121105 | JGI IMG/M metagenome (GOLD analysis project Ga0181536, IMG submission 121105) | Peatland microbial communities from MTU Mesocosm Facility, Houghton, MI, USA - PEATcosm2014_Bin17_60_metaG | ecosystem: Environmental > Terrestrial > Soil > Wetlands > Peat | place...
AGAGAGCCTGGTTGTCCTGTGCCGCGTCGTCCATGGCCATCCCCCACTGAGCGAATCCAGAGGGTCGTCATAGATTCAACGTTTTAGTGATTTGTCGAGGACTTCTTCACCCGATTGCCCTGCTGCCAGCCGCCCCGGCCGTGGCCGGAATCCGGGCCAATGCGGTATGGCACGCGACTGGCACCTGCGTTCGTCAGTTCCCGATTACCGTCGATCGTTTGGTTGAGCCAGCTTTGGGATAGCCGCACTCGCGACGCCCGCGGCTGAGGTGGCGCGACGCGGAACGAGTAGGTCTGGCCGAGAACGGACCGACGGCTCCCAGGCGCTCAATACGCCGAAGCTGCCACCGCGCCGGTCGCGTGCATAGGCAACTTCCGACCTTGACACACCCAGGCGCGATAACCCCCTGGAGGATACGTGGCGGATTTCGCGCGTTACCCTCTGGCTGTATTTCGACGCGAGCGTGAAGCCGCGTCTGTGTCAGGCGCCAACCACGCACGCCCCGCGCCGGGGTGTCCGGATGGACACCGATCGAATTGCCTGTCCATAATTCGGTAAGCGGCGTCGTCCGGGAGCGACGTCGCGCGGAGCGGACCAACATGAACGATTTCGATCAATCCTTCCTTGCGTTTCAGGCCGCGGAGCAGGCCCGGCGTTATGCCGAAGCCTGGCTCACGGCCTTCGAGACGGCGCTGGTTTCCAGGGATGCGGCGCGCATCGGCGCCTTGTTCCATCAGGACTGCCATTGGCACGACATCCTGGCCTTCACATGGCACCTGACACCCGTCGAGGGCCGGGACAACGTCGCGGCGCGCCTCGCGGCGGAACAGGAGCGCACCGCCGCGCACGGATTTCATTTGCCCCCAGGCCGGAAGCCGCCTCGCGAAGTGAAGCGCCTCGGGATCGACAGCATCGAGGCGATCTTCGAGTTCAGGACAGCGGACGGTCGTGGCGCGGGTATCATCCGTCTGTCGCCGGCTTCCGACACCGGTGACGCGATGAAAGCGTGGCTCCTCTCGACGACGCTTGAGGCGTTGGACGGCCACGAGGAAAAAATCGGCGCCAATCGGCCAACCGGAGCCGCCTATTCGCGCAATTTCGGCGGCGACAACTGGGCGGACGCGCGCCGGAAGGCCAGTGCCTATGACGATCGGGAGCCCGCGGTTCTCGTGATCGGCGCCGCCCAGGCGGGTCTCTCGATCGCGGCGCGTCTCAATCAACTGGGCGTGGACACACTCGTCGTCGAGAAATGGCCTCGCATCGGCGACAGCTGGCGGAAACGCTACCACTCATTGGCGTTGCACAACTCGATCCATTTGAACCATCTGCCGTACATGGAATTTCCGCCGACCTGGCCGAGGTATATTCCGAAGGACATGCTTGGGAACTGGTTCGAGTTCTATGCCGACGCCATGGAGATCAATTGTTGGACCGATACGGAATTCGTCGGCGGGACGTGGGACGAGACCACGAAATGCTGGACGGCCCGGCTGCGGCGCTCTGACGGAACCGAGCGCGTTGTGAAGCCCAGGCATCTGGTGTTCGCCAACGGCGTCAGCAGCTATCCCATGATTCCGGACTTGCCGGGTCTGGAGGATTTCAAGGGAGAGGTCATTCACTCCGAAGGTTTCGATAGCGGCGCGGCCTGGAAGGGGAAGAACGCACTCATTTTGGGCACTGGCAGCAGCGCCAATGATATCGCGCTCGATCTGCACAACCATGGCGTGAACACGACGCTCATTCAACGGGGTTCCACGACGGTTGTCTCGATCGACCCGAGTGCCAGACTCAACGAAGCGATCTGGGACGAGGGGGGACCGCTCGAGGACTGCGATCTGATCGTTTCGGCCGCGACACCGCCTTTGATCGTCAAGGCTTATAAGGCCGTCGTGCAACGCATGCTCGAACTCGATAAGGAGATGATCGAGGGCCTCAAAAGCATCGGCTTCAAGCACGATATCGGTGAGGACGAAACCGGCCACCAGATGAAATATTTCCGCCGCGGCGGTGGCTATAATCTCGACGCGGGCAGTTCGGCTCTCATGGCCAAGGGCGAACTCGGCCTTCTGCAATATGACCGGATCGAGCGCTTCACCGCGGATGGCGTACTCCTGAAGGATGGAACGACGGTTCCCGCCGATCTCATTGTTCTGGCGACCGGCTACTATCCGCAAATGGAACTCGTCCGCCGCGCGCTCGGCGAGGCGATGGTGGAACGCATCGGCCCGGTCTGGGGCATCGGCGCGGACGGCGAACTCAACAACATGTTCAAGCGTACGCCGCAAGAAGGCCTGTGGTTCATCGCCGGTGGTCTGGCCCAATGCCGCATCAACTCGAAGTATCTGGCCCTGCAGATCAAGGCGACGGAATTAGGGAAACTCGGGCCGCTCTCGGCTGATTGACCAGTATGGGCGCCGAGCAGGACGGAAATGGCCGTTTCCGGCCATTCATAAGACCGATGGTTGGGGGGCCGCGGCCAATGGCGATATTCGCGGATGCCGCCGGGTCACCCCGATGAACTCACAAGGGGGTACTAAGGACTCGATTCAAAATAAACGCTACAAGTCAGCCGACCTACCAGCAGCACCGATTGGCATTTTGGCACTCGAAAGGGTTGGAACACAGATAAGCACAGATATACACAGATATGCACAGATATTATGAATTTGGACGGCCGTCCGAACAGACAATCGGCGGTCAACCCCCTTGTATTGATATCCTCGTCAAATCATTAGCCATGGGCCGTGACCGCCAAAGCGATTGTCCACCTGATCTGTGTGCATCTGTGGGTATCTGTGGTTCCTTGCTTTGTGTGACCATACGCCGACCACCAATCGCGAGGAGAACCAGCAACCAGTCAGCGGTGCGAACTGGAATTCAGCGACCAGAACGATTCGTTTATTTCACGTCGAGCCCTGCGCTTTCCGCGGCGACCAGCCATACGCCTTGGCGCAGGCGCCGCCCATGAGCATTGCCCGCTCCGTGTCGCTCAGGCGGTCTGTGTCAAGAAAGGGCTCGACGGCCTGCTCGTAGTTGACGACAGCGAACGCGCGCGTCCAGTCCGTGCCCCACAAGCAGCGATCGAAACCCCAGGCATCGAACACGCGGGCAAGCGGATCCCAAATGTCAGGAAAAGGATACGGCTCCCGCGATAGCGTGCAGGCGCCGCTGACCTTGATCACCGCGTTCGGACGTTTGGCGAGTTCCAGCACCTTCGGGAGGTCTGCCCAGGGCTGTGGCGGCGCGGGCGGTACGCGCGGCTGGAGGATGCCCAGATGGTCGATGATGAATCGCGTGTCGGGATGCCGATCGATGAGCGCGGTGCCGACGTCCAGGTTGCCCCAGAACAGGATGTTGACCGGAAAATCATGACGAGCGGCCGCACGCAGGATCCGGTCGAGGCCTGGGTCGTTCGGCTCGCGGCCCGCCTCTTTCGGCAGCATGATGCGGATGCCGACCGCGCCCGGCGTCTGCTTCCAGTCCGCGATGACATCAGCCACCGCCGGATTGTCCGGATCGACCGGCTTGACAATGGCGAACCGGTCGGGATGGGCCCGTTGCACGTCCACAGCATAGCTGGCGTCGTAGCGGTACAAGCCAAAGGCGGAGATGAAGATCGCGCCGTCGACGCCAACTTTGTCCATCGCCGCCACCATCTCGTCACCCGTGACATGATCTGGCCAGTTCGGCACACTGTGCCACGGTCGCTTTGCCGTGTTCGCCTCATAAGCATGGACCTGCGAATCGATGATCGTCATCGGGGAATCTCCAGTGCGCCACGTGAGCTTTGCGATCACAGCGGGTCTGTGTCCAGAGGGCCCCGCCTTCGCCGATGCCGGAGCTACGAGCGGTAGCTCGGCGGCGGCGCTGGCAAACTCGGCGCAACGCGCGATGGATGCAAGTCCACCCATTCCATCACCAGGCCGCGTTGCCCACATGTCCGCTTCCGAGAGGCCGCCGGGCTCGGCTGAATGGCGTATGCGGGCGCAAACCGGGCCTTCTGACGCGATGCCTCATACGTCGGCTATCTCCCCACCGCGGACATTCAAACCGACCCGTTACCCGCTGACCAAGGATCGCTGGTTCACGGCGTCAGCTGACCGCCAGACCCCGGCGCCGGTTGGGCCGCCGGCTGGGCCGAATGCCGCGCCTTGACGTCGGCGATGTCGTCCAGCATCCGCCGGAGGTCGCGGATCGCCTTCTCCTCGTGGTGCGTCAGTTCGCGCTCCGGCCGGAAGTGCGCGAGCAGCACAAGCAGCACGTCCGCGATCCGGCCCAGCTGCTTGCCGTAACTCGCGACGTCGGAAAGCACCTGGGCCTCGACCGGCGGATTGGAGGACGAGCCGAGATTGACGGTGAACAGGCTGACCTGGTTACCGATCGGGCTGAACATCGCCGTCCAGGGGTTGATCGACTGAGTGACGTTACCCGACAAGGGCAGTTCGAAGTCCGGCATGCGCGCGCTCCTGGTCAACGGTGAGGTGGCGTCGCGAGCTTACCCAAGCAGCCCGGCGCCGGAAAATCCGCCGAACACGCCCAGAGCGCAGGTCAGCGCCGAGACCAGCAGGACCACCCACAGATAGACGCCACGCAGCCGATACGCCGGCGGCAGCGTCCGGACTGCCAGCGCGATCAGGAACCCCAGCACCAGCGGCAGCATCAACGCGTTCATCACCTGCACGCCGACATTCAGCGCCACCAGGTCGGGCCAGACGGCCACGACGATCGCTCCCCCCACGACGCAGACGGTGTAGACGCCATAGAACCAGCGCGCCTCGAACGGGTGGTATTCCAGCGAGCGGCGATAGCCGGTGACCTCGCCTAACCCCCAGGCGAAGGCGAGCGAGCAGACGATCGCCGCCACCATGCCCGCGCCGAGCACGCCGGCGCCGAACACCAGGTTGCCCATCGCGGTGCCCAGAAACGGCGTGAGCGCCTGACTCATCTCGCCGACGGTGGTGAGCGAGGCATCGGGATGCCCCACCCCGATGGTCGCGGCGCAGGCGATCAACACCGCGGCCATGATCAGTTGGGTGAGCAGGGCGCCGATCGCGGTGTCCCAGCGCGCGGCGGTGTAGTGCTCCGCGCGCAGCCGTTTATCGGCGATCGCGGATTGCTGGTAGAAGATCATCCACGGCATCACCACGGCGCCGATATTGGCGGCGGCCAGATACAGATAGTCCTTGTCGGCATAGGGGATGGTCAGGCAGCCCGCCAGCAGCGCGGCCGGATCCGGATGCGCCGCCCAGGCGACGAAGAAGAACGCGAGCTCGAACAGGCCGAGGATGATGGCGGCCCGCTCGACCCGCCGGTACGAGCCGGTGAGCACCACGACCAACAGGGCGATCGCGGCGATCGGCAGAGTGGCGAACCGCGGCAGGCCATACAGCTCGCCCACGCCGGCGACGCCGGAGAATTCGGTGAGCAGCGCGCCGACGGTGGCGACGCCCAGACCGGTGGCGGAGACCCAGCCCCAGAACGGCCCGAAGGTGTCGCGGATCAGTTCGCCGTGGCCCCGGCCGGTGAAAATACCGAGCCGGACGGTCAGTTCCTGCACCATGTAGAGGATGGGCACGAGCACCAACTGCAGGGCCAGCAGGCGGTAGCCCCATTGCACCCCGCTCTGCCCCGCCGTGATCACGCTGCCGACGTCGGTATCGGCCAGCATCACCACCATCCCGGGCCCGAACACCGCCAGCGCCTGGGTCAGCCGTTTCGATCGGGGCAGCGGGAGAGGCGTATCACTCATCTGACGTCGGTCCACCGGTTGCTGATCGTGCCGCGCCCGGATGCCGGCGCCTGTCCTTGTTGCGAGTGACTCGCAAGTGATGCGTTCCGGTAGCTCCGGGCGGATGCGCTGTCAATCGCGATCAGCGCCGGGTGGCGTCGGGCGGTTGCCAGGCCGGAATCCCGTATCAAACCAACCCGCGGAATGATTGACACATGGCACAGCCCCTTCCTCGTCATGGCCCGGTCAGGTGATCGGGCCATCACTCTCTCCATCGTGTTGATGCGGACGGCCCGATCACCTGACCGGGCCATGACGGGGAGAGAGAGGCGTACGTCACTCATTTCGCCATTTGGCATTAAACCGCGGATGTACGCGGAGGCACGTGGCTGGCCCGTACCGTTTGTCAATCATTTCGCCGTCCGGGGTCAGAACTTCATCGTAACGCCCGCCAGGATCGTGCGCCTTATGCCGTATTGCGGCGCGCCGACACCCACGCCTGTCCCATCGCGGATTTCATACGGCGTGTCCGCCAGATTGAGCAGGTCCAGCCGGGCCTCGGCGCCTGGGCCGATACGTTGCACGATCGACATGTTGACGGTCACATAACCCGGCAGCTCCGCTCCGTTCGGGATCGTCGGCGTGCTCGCGCGCAGCCCGCTTTGATACAGCATGTCGGCCGACATGCGCGTCGGATACCCGCCGTCCTGATTGACGGTATACGCGGCGCCGGCCGATCCGCTCCAGGTCTGATCGTGATCAAGGTAAATATAGGCGCCCTGGATATAAGCCAGTTCGGCCAGGTTAAAATTGTACTGCGCCGAATTGATGTCCTTGCCCATGGCGCGCGACCGCGCCAGGTTGGCGTAGAGCGACAGCGGCCCGCGATCATAGCTCGCGGTCAGTTCGACGCCTTGCTGCGTGCCTCGCGCGTAGTTGAACGCGGTCAGAATGATTGGCGCGCCGAACTGACCCTCGTCGATCAGATTGTTCGACAGCTTGTAATAGGCGTCGACGCCGACGGTCAGCCCAGGGATCACCAGTTGGCTGATGCCGGCATCGAAATAGTGCGAGCGCTCGGCGCGCACCGTGTCGTCCCGCGTCACCTGAGGCGCCGCGGTCGTGCCGATGAATTGCGCGACGCCGGCCGGCGTCAGCGCCTCATACGGCGGCGGCACGAAATAGCGCGCGTAGCCGATATGCAGCGCCGTGCCACCCGCCGGCTTCCACACCAGGTTGACGCGCGGGCTGATCTGACTCTCGTGGGTGAACTGCTCGACCGCGTCGAACCGCAGACCGTAATTCAGCGTCAACGCGGGCGTCAGCCGCCACTCGTCCTGGACATAGACGCCGTACAGCCCGCCGGAATTCCGCTGGCTGCCGAGGATGGTGATCGGCTGGTCCGTTGTCGGAGTGCCGTTCGCGTCCACCGGCAGCACGCTCGACGTCGTGTTGGCGCTGGCCTGTTCGAGCTGCGCCAGGAAGCCCGCGCGCAGCGTGTGCTGCTCGTTGAGCCGCCAGCTTCCGTCCGCCTGCGTGCCGGTCGCCACATCCTGCCGCGCGGCCTGTTGCGCGATGCCGTTGAACAACAAATCGCCGAGCCAGTCGGGCGAGAAGCGCAACGTGCTGGCGCGGTTGAACAGCGAGAGCTGCAGGTCGCCCGAATCGGTATGCTTTTGCAGCGACAGCACGGCGAAGGCGGTCACCTCGTTCTGCGTCTCGTTCAGGTCCGCGCTATTGAACGTGCTGACGCCCTTGACCGCGAAGCCCAGCGGCGGCTGACCGGGATTGTTGGGGATCTGGAAGCTGCCGTCGAAGCCGCCGAGGATCAGGCTGACCCGCGTGTCGGGATCGAGGATGCCGGACAGGTACGCCAGGCCATGGAACTGGTTGGTGGTATCATGAATGGCGCCGCGGCTGGCGGTCGGGTTCTCGATGCCGCGATCGTTGTGCAGCCCGTCGAGGACGATGAAATAATCCACCGGCCCGCTGTGCCCGCCATACTCCAGGGACGGCTGCAGCCAGTTCCAACTGCCGCCGTACATCGACACGGTCAGGCCGGGATTGGTGAGGCCGGTCTTGGTCTGAATGTCGATGACGCCGGCGGTCTGGAAGCCATACTGTGCCGGCAGGGCGCCGGTGATCAGCGACAGGCTTCGGGCGAAGCGTTCCGTGAGCGCCTGGCCGAACACCGACAGCCCTTCCGGCAACTCCACGCCGTTCAGGCGGTACTGCACATTGGCGTGTTCGCCGCGCAGATGGATCTGGCCGAAACTGTCCTGCGCCACGCCGGGCGCTTGCAGCAGCACTTGGTTCAGCGGCGCGCTTTCGCCTTGGGGGATGGCCCGCAGCGCCTCGGGCGAGAAGCTGTAGGACGTGGCGCCGAGACTCGGCTGGATTTGCTGCCGCGCCAGGTCGAGCCGGTTGGCGATGACGTCGATGTCCATGTGGAGTTCGCCGGTATCCGGGCTGGCGGCGGCTGGCGGGGCCGCGACCGGGGGATCGGCGGCGCCGGCGGCGTGCGCGACAGTCAGCGCGCACAGCGCCATGGGCAACGATGCGAAACGGCAAGAGCGCATTGGCGATCCGGGTCCCCCGAGGCGTGCGCGGCGCGCCGCTCGGTGCGCCGTCCTGATATGTTATAACATACCATATTCGTCCCGCGGTCAACCGAGGGGATCCGGAGAAACCGCGCCGGCGCCGGGCCGGAGCAGATGGCCCGGTCAAGCCGCATACGCATCAGGTTAAGGTTGGGGCGTGGCTGAAATCACCCAAACCGTCATGCTCGAATCACCCAAACCGTCATGCTCGGCCTTGAGCCGAGCATCTCTGGCCGCGCGGAAATCGGCTCGAATTGACGTCGTGCGTGCGTCCACGGATCCTCGGCTCAAGGCCGAGGATGACGACGGAGAGCAAGAGGATAACGACGCAGAGCAAGAGGATGACGACGGAGAGCAAACTGCACCTCCCGCGAGGCTTAACCTGATGCTCATGCGGTCAGGCCGGGCCATGACCGCGAAGGCGGCGCCCGCGGCGGCACGCGGACTATTTGACCCGGAGATCAGCCACGTCGCTCCGCCGGTTCTCCAGCGGCGGCGCCGGTCGCCCGCGCAGCCAGGTATCGAAGAAAGCGCGCGCGTAGAACACCATGTCCGCGTGGCCGGTGGCCACGCGATCGGTCCGCGCCAGGTGGCCGGCGCGCCGGAACGCGACGTACTCGGCCGGCGCCGGGGTCGCGTCATAGCAGCCGCCGGGCCGGCTGACCTCCGGCGTGATGCCGAAGTCATGCGTCCCGCCCTGATACTCGACCGGCACCGCGACATCGCCGAGCCCGCCGCCCGCCGCCAGCAACGGCGCGCAGTAGGGCGACAGCGCCACCACCGCCTTCACGCCCGGAATCCGCCAACCCGGCCAGGCGCCGGCCAGACCCAGCACGGTGTAGCCGCCCAGCGAATGGCCCATCAGGCCGAGCCTCGACCAGTCGATCTTGCCCTCGAACGCCGGATCCAGCCGCAACGCGTCGAGGACCGCCACGATGTCGTCGCGCCGGTCGCGGTAGGTCGCGTCGGACCAGGCCTCGGGCCGCCGGAATGGGGCTTCGGGCATGGTCAGGCGGGCTCGCCCGCACCACGCGTCGGCGTGCCGCGGCGCCACGACGAGCTAGCCGGCCTCAGCCAACGCGCTGGTCAGGAACGTCGATTGCCGGCCGCGGCCGGCGAAACCATGGGAGAACACGATGATCGGCGCCGCGCCGGTCCCCGAAGGGCGCCAGATGTCGACCTGGCGGCCGCCGAGCGTCGCGCGCTCGCCATTCGCCCCCGCCCCGGGTTCGCCGCGGGCATCCCAACTCCGCCGTGCCAGTCCGGGCCGGGCTGTGGCGGCGAACGCGGCCACGACCAGGAGAACCGCCAAGGCCAACCGCTTCATGATCCGCACCCCCGCGAGTTCCGGAACCCGGGCCGGCGCATGATAGACCCGAACTCCGATGGCATCCCGGTGGACCGCCCACCGGATGGCCGGGAGGCGGCGCGCGGGATCAGACGATGCCGCGAAGGCGGCCGTGCGGGCCAACGGGCGCCGCGCCTGCCCGCCCGCGATCACGGCGGGCGCGGCGCCACAACGAAAAACGCGGGAACCTTCCGGTCCCCGCGCTCGTGACTCGGTTGCTGCCGCCGGTCAGTGGCGAGCGGCTGTCGCCGGCGCGTAGGCTTCTTCGACCGGCACCTTCGGCGGCTCCACGACGCAGCGGCCAAGGCCGAGATACGGTGCGGGATCAACGGCATAGCCGCTGATCCTCACCTCGAAGTGGACATGGTTGCCGGTCGCGTGGCCGGTTTCGCCGACCAGGCCGATTACCTGACCGGTCTTGACCGCCGAGCCATAGCCGACCCCGGGCACGAAGGCCGACATGTGGCCATAGCGCGTCACCACGCCATCGGCGTGCTGGATGTCGACCATGTTACCGTAACCGGCGTACCAACCCGCGTACACCACGGTGCCCGCGGCGGCGGCCCGGATGGTCGAGCCAAGCGGCGCGGCGAGGTCGATGCCGGAATGATAAGACGTGAACCCTCTGGAGATTGACTTCAGAGCGGCCGCTGGCATCACCATATTCCCACAGAAATTGGCCGCCTGGGCCGGAACAGCAAGAATGGTGAGGAGAAGTGCAAGTGTTCGCATGAACCCCGGTTAGCCGACGAAAGTTAACAGATCAACCCACTAACCCGAAAAAAATGCATGGCGGACCCTCGAAAAATCATTGGCTTAGCGAACGAGAGTGTGACCTGGATCACACATAGCCCTGGGCAGATCCGCTACAGTTGGAAGTTATCCACACAAATACCGCTAAATACAGGCCAACGTCCGCAACCCTCGGCGCCGCGCATTCCGCCGGGTTTGGACACGTATCGCGTGTAGGCGTCCAAAAAACACGTCACCCTGAGACGATTGTGGCCGATGCCACACAGTCACGGTTTGATTACTGTAACAGAACAATTCCCGCGGCCGACATTTTTTCGATTTCTTCCGCCGCGTAACCGGCCAATTCGAGGATTTCGCGGGTGTGCTGGCCCAGCGAGGCGGCGACTCGACCGACCTGGACCGGGGCGGCGGAGAAGCGGAACGGCGGATTGACCACCTTGAACGTGCCCGCTTTGTCCTGGACCTCGGCCAGCGCGCCGCGATGCGCGAGCTGCGGATCCGCCAGAACCTCCTTCACGGTCCGGTACGGGGAACTCGGCACGCCCGCGGCGTCGAACGCGGCCTGGCATTCGGCGGTGGTCAGGGTGGTGGACCAGGTTTCCAGCAGATCGACCAGGCCGCCCCAGTGGTTCCGCCGGTCCGGATACAGGGCGAAGCGCGGGTCGGTGATCCACTCGGGATGACCGGCGGCCTGGCAGAGGCACTGAAACGTCTTCTCGCTGGCCACGGCGGGCATGATGAAACCGTCCTTGGTCCGCACCGGGCCGAACATCGGCCGGCCGGGCGGGGCGACGGGGAACTGCGCGGCCTGCACCTCGGCGACCATCAGGCTCAGCATCGACTCCAGCATGGAGACGTCGATGTGCTGCCCCAGACCAGTCAAATGGCGTTGTGCCAGGGCTGCCATCATGGCGCCGAACGCATAGGTGCCGCTGACGATGTCGGCGATGTAGATGCCGCAATTGTCCGGCCGGTCGCGGCCCGGCTGATACGACATGTGCGCCAGGTCGAAGCCCGAGGCGGCGTGGATCGCCGGGGCATAGGCCGCGAGGCCGGACGACGGCCCGGTCTGGCCGTAGCCCGAGATCGAGCAATAGATCAGCTCCTGGTGCCGCTTCGACACCGTCTCATAGTCCAGCCCGAACCGCCGCATCACCCCTGGGCGGAAGTTCTCCACCAGGAAGTCGCAGGTCGGCAGCAGCCGGCGGACGACTTCCTGGGCTTCGGGACGTTTCAGGTCGAGCACCAGACTTTGCTTGCCCGCGTTGAGCTGGCCGAAGGCGGTGGAAGCGCCGTCGCGCAACGGCGGGCGGGTGCGCATCATGTCGCCCTCGGTGGTCTCGATCTTGATCACCTCGGCGCCAAGGTCGGCCATCAGCCGCGTGCAATAGGGGCCGGCGATGGTGGTGGTGAAGTCCAGCACCCGCATGCCGTCCAGAGGGCCCGTCACCATGGCTTGTTTCTCTCCTGAACTGTTCTCGCCGTCACGGCCGCCGCCCCGGCCTGGCCGGGGAATTGACCAGGCCGGCGCGCGTGGCGGGATATTGCCGCGGATGCGGTCATTGATCCGGGCCGCCGGTCCGGTCGAGGAAGCCGCGCGCCGCGCCGGGGTCGATCAGGGCGTGCACCTCGAAGCGGGCGGGGATGATGTCGGCCCATTCGCGTTGGTGCGGGCGTTCCTTGCGGGGGACGTCGAACAGCACCGCCGCGCCGCGTCCCACTTTGGCGTGGACCGCCTCCCCGGACGCCTGGAGCGGCCCGACCCAGTCCCAGTAGCGCTTGCGCTGACCGGTAACCGAGGAGTGCGGCTCGGGCCTTGGTTCGCTGATGACGAGGAACAGCATGCGGCCGGGGAATTCCCTTTTGGATTCGACACGGAGTCCGGAGGATCGGGGAACGGCGGGCGTCGTGTAAAGGGGGGCCTCGTTGTCACGGCATGGCGCGGCCAGGCGCGGCGAACCGCCGACCCGGCCCTCGATGCGCCGCGGCCGCTTCGTCACCTCGGACCTGGGAGCCTCAGGCATGGCGGCCGGTCCTTGATACCATGCCATGGAGGGCTATATCCGGCCGCGACCGGCCGATGTCACGTCTCTGGAGCATGGCGCGCGGTTCAGATCAGGAGTGCCAGCATGGCCGACGCCGGGCCCACCCAGGAACGCCACCGCGAACCCGGGCCGGAACCCGCCGCGGATGACGCCACGCGGACCGCGGCCGCGACGCACCGGGCGCCCGAGACAGTGACCGACCCCGTCTGCGGCATGACCGTGAACCCGGCCACGTCAAAACACCGCTTCGCGCACGCCGGCCAGACCTTTCACTTCTGTTGCGCGCGCTGCCGCGAGAAATTCGCCGCCGATCCGCTCAGTTACCTCGCGCCCGCCGCGAACCCCGAACCGCCCCCGGCTCCGCTCCCTGCCCTATCCCTGGGCACGATGCACACCTGCCCGATGCACCCGGAGATCCGCCAGGACGGACCCGGACCCTGCCCGCTCTGCGGCATGGCGCTGGAACCGCTGGCCGCCACCGCCGAGGCGCCGCCGAACCGTGAACTGGCCGAGATGACCCGCCGGTTCTGGATCGGGCTCGTCCTGGCACTGCCCGTCGTGGTGCTGGAAATGGGCGCGCACCTGCCCTGGCTCGGCCTGCGTTCCGTCGTGCCGGTCACGGTGTCGGCCTGGATCCAGTGCGGCTTCGCCACCCCCGTCGTCCTCTGGGCCGGACTGCCGTTCTTCCAACGCGCCTGGGCCTCCATCGTGCACCGGCGCCTGAACATGTTCAGCCTGATCGCGCTCGGCACCGGCGCCGCGTATCTCGACAGCCTGGCCGCGACCGTCGCCCCGGCCTGGTTCCCCGCCGGCTTCCGCGGCATGGACGCCCAGGTGCCAGTGTATTTTGAGGCGGCGTCGGTCATCACTGTCCTGGTCCTGCTCGGCCAGGTCCTTGAACTGCGCGCGCGCGAGCAAACCGGCGGGGCGATCCGCGCCTTGCTGAACCTCGCGCCAAAGACCGCGCGGCGCCTGAACGACAGCGGCGACGCCGAGGACATCCCGCTGGCGGAGGTGCAGCCCGGCGACCGCCTGCTGGTGCGTCCCGGCGATGGCATGCCGGTGGACGGCACGGTGCTGGAGGGCCAGGGCGCGGTCGACGAAGCCATGGTCACCGGCGAGTCCATGCCGGTCGTGAAACAACCCGGCGACCGGCTGATCGGCGGCACGGTGAACGGCACCGGCGCGCTGGTCATGCGCGCGGACGCGGTGGGCGCCGGCACGATGCTTTCCCGAATTGTCGCCATGGTGGCCGAAGCCCAACGCAGCCGGGCGCCGATCCAACGGCTGGCGGACGCCGTGTCGGGGTATTTCGTGCCCGCGGTGCTCGCCGCCGCCCTGGCGTCCTTCGCCGCATGGGCGGTCTGGGGTCCCGCGCCGTCCTTGTCGTACGGCCTGATCGCGGCGGTGTCGGTGTTGATCATCGCCTGCCCCTGCGCTCTGGGCCTCGCGACGCCGATGAGCATCGGTGTCGGCATCGGCAAAGGCGCCGGCGCCGGCGTGCTGATCCGGTCCGCCGAAGCGCTGGAGCGCATGGAGCAGGTCGATACGTTGGTGGTCGACAAGACCGGCACGCTGACCGAGGGCAAACCGAAAGTGATCGGCATCGTCCTGGCGCCGGGAATGACGGAAGCCGGCATTCTGCCGCTCGCCGCCGGGCTGGAACGGTCGAGCGAACATCCGCTCGCCGCCGCCATCGTCGCCGCCGCGCGCGATCGCGGCCTGACGGTGCCGGCCGCGTCCGGCTTCGCCTCGATGACCGGCGAGGGCGTCACCGGTCGGGTCGACGGCCGGGACGTCGCGCTGGGGGGTGCGAAGCTGATGGCGCGTCTCGAGGTCGGGTTCGGCGAGCTGACGGCGCGGGCGGAAACCTGGCGGGGCGACGGCGCGACTGCGGTGTATCTGGCGGTGGACCGGCGGCCCGCCGCGGTGATCGCCATCGCCGATCCGGTCAAGCCGACGACCCGCGCCGCGCTCGACACGCTGCGGGCGGATGGCCTGCGGATCGTCATGCTGAGCGGCGACAACGCGACGACAGCCCGGACGGTGGGGCGGACTTTGGGGATCGACGACGTGCGCGGCGATGTGCTGCCCGAGGATAAGCTGCGCATCGTCCGCGCGTTACGCGCCGAGGGCAGGGTGGTCGCGATGGCGGGTGATGGGGTGAACGATGCGCCCGCGCTGGCCGCGGCCGATGTCGGGATCGCCATGGGCACCGGCACCGAGGTCGCGATGCAAAGCGCGGGGATCACGCTGGTGAAGGGCGACCTCGCCGGGATCGCGCGGGCGCGGACGCTCAGCCGGGCGACGATGCGCAACATACGGCAGAACCTGGTGTTCGCGTTCGCCTATAACGCGGTGGGGATTCCGGTCGCGGCGGGGGTGCTGTATCCGGCGTTCGGGGTGTTGCTGAGTCCGATCGTTTCGGCGCTGGCGATGTCGTTGAGTTCGGTCTCGGTGATCGGCAACGCGCTGCGGCTGCGCGGGGTGCGATTGTAGATGGCGGGAGGACGGTCCGAGTGCCCGGCGCGCGGGTTCGGCGCGGGACGACCGCACGACGGTCGTGGGTCAGTTTCGACGTCCGACCTATCGCGGACCTTGGATGTGGATCAACGGAGCCACTGCCCATGACCCAGAAGCCTAAGCGGAAGGTGAGGAACGGCGCCGGCCGGCCGGAGACACTTGGAGGGCCCTTTCACCTTCGGCGCCAAATTCCCTTCAAACGGGCAACAGGGCATGGTTGCAACGATCTGTACGCCTCACGATATTGACTCCGATGGGCACCCAACAGACCCATATGAGGGAGTCAGGGGGATCAGTGCGGTTTCTCGAACAAGGCGCAGACATTCCGGATGAGCTGATCCGCGCTGTCATCGATGGCGGCGCGACGTTCCTTTGTGGCGCTGGCGTTTCGTTCCGTGTCAACTTGCCATCGTTCAAGGAACTGACCGAGCGCGTCTATGCCCGGCTTGGGGAGTCGCCGAATGATGATCCCGCCGAGCGCAACGCGATCGCCAGCAACGAATATGACCGGGCGTTGCGGTCGCTAGAGAAGCGTACCCACCGGCCAGGAATGCCATCGCGCATGCGTGACGCGGTTGCCGAGCTTCTCGCCGTGCCAGCCGTCCCGTTTCCTGACCATCTCGCGCTGCTCCAACTTTCACGAGATCGTGACGGCCGCCCGCGCTTGCTCACGACGAACTTCGACACATTGTTCGAACGGGCGGCGCACGAGGGTGGGATGGCCGATGTGCCAAGCTATGCTGGCGTGTCGATGCCACGCGCCGGTGGCGAGCGTGACCATGGCATTCTGCATCTGCACGGAAGGATTGCCGACAATACGTTGAGCTTAGAACGTACCGACTTGATCCTCACCAGCGCCGATTTCGGCGATGCTTACCTCCGAAGCGGGTGGGCATCGCGCTATATTGAGGATCGCATGCGCCTCGGCACATTGGTGCTGGTCGGCTACGGCGCGGAAGACGCGGCCATGCGACTGTTACTTGAAACGCTTGACGCCGACCGCGATCGCTTCCGCGATCTCCACGACATTTATGCTATCGAGAGAGGCACGGCGGAATCGGCGCCGCTGTGGAAGGCGAAGGGGATAAAGCCCATCGAATTTGCCGACTACGATGCGATTTACGGCACGCTCTCCGAATGGGCGCGCTTCGCCGCGCGGCCTGTCGAATATCGGCATGCCCGCGTCCAGGAAATCCTGGGAACGACGGCAGGAGCCGGCCCATGACCGATAACGTCAAACCAAAAGCGTCTCGAAAGAAAACGCCAGCTGATGCTACCCCGTTCGAGCGTGAACAGCTGCGTTTCTTCCTGTCAGGGGGCAACCTCGCCGCGACGCTGGCCCAGGTCAATCCGTCACTGGCATGGCTTCCCGTGCTCTCTGAGATGAAGCTCATCCAAAGCGAAACGCAGTTGATCGAGTGGATCGAGCGCAATTTCGCGGATGCAGATGCGGTTCGCGATATTGTCGCCAATATTCACTTCTTTGGGCCTGAAACGGCAAACTTCCTTGAATATCGACTAAACGCGCAAACGGCCAGTTTGCTGCCATTGTTCGCGGGAAGCTGGGCGCTGATCATCCGCCATATGCGAGCGGCTAAGCGGGGTCTCGCCCGGAATGAATGGTTCGGAGTCGTGTTGCAGCTTAAGCGAGGCGATCGTTCAGTCGCTGTGCTGGAGCGGCTCGCAGACGCGCTGCGCCCCAAGCTCAAGATTGGCAAGCGCCTGTCGTGGAGGGACACCGAAGAGAAAACGCCCGAACGACCCGCCGACCTGATCTTGATCGACTACGAAGTCGAAGACGGCGTATCGTCAGATGATGTCCTCGCGGCATGGCCCAGCGACGTGGCGGCGGAAACCGACGAGAGCGTTCTTTTGCAACTGACGACCGCGCTGAGCGCGGCGTTGGACGACGCGGCTGACGTTGGGGTTGAGAGCAGTGAAGGCTACAGTACCTCGGATACCGACGTTCCTTCGGTCGCGCGGCATCATCAGAACGAATACCGGTCAGGGTTCCAGGTGATTGTCCGGGTGATGGCCGAAATCTGGACACGACTTGCAACTAAGTCACCCGGCAGGGCGATCACGATGGCGGAGCGTTGGCGTGATAGCCCGTTCCGCCTCACGCGGCGGCTGTCCATGTTCGCCTTCGCAAATTCAGCTGTGCCAGGCGAGGACGGGGCTGACATGTTGATTGGGTTGCCGTCCGGGGAGTTGTTTCTCACGAACTCGAGCGTCGAGGTTCACCAGTTGATCCGCGCGCGGTGGAATGATTTCCCGGCCGAGAAGCAGCAAAAGATTCTTCACCGGCTATGCGAAGGTCCGTCTCGCAGCTGGTTCCGTGAAGGCGCTGAGATTGACCGTTATATCGATCGCAGTCGCTTCGACGTCCTTTCCGACATGGCACGGGACGGCTTCGACATCGGTCCCGAAGCAAAGAAGCTCTTGGCGGACATCCAGGCACGCTGGCCGCAGTGGCAACCGAAGCCCGCAGAACAATCCGGGTTTCACATCTGGCACGAGAGCGGCACGCGCGAGCTCGGCGGCGACACCGACAAGCTGAAGGGCGTCGCAGACGCCGAGCTTGTCGCCGAAGCGAAGAAAATTGGGGCAGCGGCAGGCTTCATGGAGGGGGATAGCTGGCAAGGCCTTTGCCTCAGCGATCCAGACCGGGCGCTACGTGGTTTGGATGCCGCTGCGGCGAACGGCGATTGGTCGCCGGGTTATTGGGAACAACTGCTCTGGTCGCGCAACGCGTATGCGGATGATGGGACCGAGTTGAAAATCGTGCAACTACTTCTCCAGTGGCCTCAGGACAGCTTCGACACGATTGCCATCGCGGCATCGTCGTGGCTCGACGGGCATGCCAAGACGCTTCCTGACGCGCTACTCTGGCCGCTGTGGGACCGCATCGCCGACGCGACGCTGGTTGAACCCGCGGAGGCCGACGATGCGTGATGTGTTCAACGACGCCATCAACGCTCCCGCCGGGCAGCTCGCGGAAGTGCTGATCAGCAAAGTCACGAAGGGAGACAAAGGTGAGCTTCCCGATAGTGTGCGCACGCGCATCGATCGGCTCATCGACGCACCCGGAAAGCCGGGACGCCTTGCGCGGGTACGGCTCGCCGCCGATGTGTCTTATCTCTTCGACCGCGCACCCAATTGGACGGCGTCGCGGCTCATTCCCCTCTTTGATTGGTCGTCGCCGGATGCCGCGGACGTCTGGTCGGCGCGGAAATACTCGAGATATATAGGATCGCCGGAACTCTTCGGGCTTGTAAAACAGCCTTTTCTGCAAATGTTTGGACGCAGCGACACACCGGCGGAAGACCTGCGCACGTTCGCCGAATGGCTCACGGCCATCCTCATCGCAAACAAGTTCGACGGTGCAGGCTATCCCTTGCTGGCTACCGAGGCACGATCGGCCTTGCGCCGAGCCGGCGTGAGCGCGCTATCAAGTGTTGGCCATTGCTTGGCGATCGAGATGGAGCGGGCGACGGCGGAGCAAAAGCTCACGCGTTGGCGGACGGTGGTCGCCCCGGTGTTCCAGGAGATTTGGCCTCTCGATGTGGAATTGCAGACGCAGACAGCAACATTCAAGCTCGTCCAAATCCTTCGAGCGACCGGCGAGGCGTTTCCGGAAGCTTGCGACATCATCATCCCGTTCATCCAGCCGGACGACCCGCGTGAGCAAACGACCGTGTTCTCCATCGTCCAGACACCTGAAGGGCTCTACGAAGCCGCACCGTCAAAAATGCTGGACTTGATCGCGGCGGTTGTTGGCGAAGCACCTCCGGGTAGCGTCTTTTCGCTTGGCAAAGCTCTCTCCCGCCTGCGGGCGATTGATCCCAAGCTCGCGGATACGCGGAAATTCCAGAAGCTACTGACCTACGCTTCGCAGCACGAATAACGGTCGACGCCGCGGTCATGCTTCAGATCATCACTGAAAGATTCTTCAAGCCGAGGGAACGCGTTACGCCACGCGATAGGCGCGATTTTCTATACGAACTTGCTGGCATCGACGGGCCTTCTGGCGCTCGCGAGCATGACCTGCGGTTGCGACCCGGGACCTTTGCGTCGGGCATGGCGATGGCCGTCCAAATCAGGTGAGAATTCGATTGGGGTCCGTGGCCGCCCTTCGGCCGGGCAGTGGAGAATGTGTGTTCTCCAGCTGTTACAGACATTCCAACTGTGACACGACCCCACGCGGTGACCCCATGCGGTGTTCGACAATACCGCGCGGGATCGCCATAGTGGTGGCGACGCCGACAAGGTCCTCCGGCCAGCCGTCGGGGCGCCGCCCGATGTCGGCGCGCCGCCAGGGAAACGAACATGAGTGCACCTTCGTACGGTACCAGGCCCACCATGCCCGACCCCGGCGACCAGGCACAAACCACCGGACTGGGCGTTGGCAGCCGGGTGATCCGGCTCGACCCGGGCCTGTTCGGCCTGTCGCTGATGCCGGGCCCGGCGGATCGGGGAACCAGCTTGCCAGCCGTCCGGGTCTCGCTTCCGCCAGGCCCCGCTGGGCGGCGGGAAGCCGTGAGCATCAGCACGTTCCGCGGCGACGGCTGGATGACCGTCACCGACGAGCCCACCTTGCTGCGTGTCCTGTCCGGCGGGGCCGAGGTGCTGGTGACCCTGTATTGGGCCAACACGGATGCCGCGGCGGCGCCTCCCCCACTCAAGCTGGTGCGGCTGAATCCCGAAGGTGCCACCGGGGGATCGTTCGATACGCAAACCGGTGCGCCGGCGGGGCCACCCGGACGATTCATCGGGGGAGTTCCCGGGGGAGCCCCTGGGGGAGTCATCGTGGCAGCCCCTGGGGGAGTCATCGGGCAGCCTGTCCACCCGGTGGGTCCGGCTGGCGCGCCGGTTCCGGGGCTCGCCGCGGCACGGGTCGCCGAGGTCGTCGCCCATATCGAGGGTGTCGGCGACGTCGACGGCCGATTGGGCGAGTGGGTCGGCATGCGCGGCAGCGGACGCGCGATCGAGGGGTTCAGCCTGACCCCGCGGCAAGGCATCGCGCCGAGCGAGTTCGAACTCCGGGCGGTACTGGGCCGCGACTGGCTCTCGCCCTGGCTGCCGGGCGGCAGCTTCTGTGGCAGCCGCGGCCTCGCTCTGCCGTTGCGGGGGTTCTGCCTGCGCCTGCACCCGGCGGCCGCCGCGCGCGTCGATCTCGCCTGTTTCGCGCGGTTCGTGGATGGGTCGGACGTTGGGCCGGTGGGCGCCGATCAGCTCTGCGCGGCGCCGAGCCTGGCCGCGCTGGAGGCATTCCAGGTGCAGTTGCGTCCGCGCGTCGCGTGAACCCGCCATC
>Ga0181536_10002582_pt1 | contig 20308 bp, 17 predicted proteins | sample PEATcosm2014_Bin_41_FD_121105 | JGI IMG/M metagenome (GOLD analysis project Ga0181536, IMG submission 121105) | Peatland microbial communities from MTU Mesocosm Facility, Houghton, MI, USA - PEATcosm2014_Bin17_60_metaG | ecosystem: Environmental > Terrestrial > Soil > Wetlands > Peat | place...
CGGCACGATGATGAACAGGCGCGCTCGGGCCCGTTGCGCGCTCTCGTATTCCCCCTCCCAGTTAATGCGATAGCCGCGCGGCAGTTGCACCCCTTTGGCTACCTTCCGCATGGCCTCCTCCACCGCGCTCCCCAAATCGCGGTCGCGCACGCTGTATTTGACCGCGATATATCGTTGGTTGGCCTCGCGGTAGACTTCCGAGGCGCCGTCCCGCTCTTCGATGGCGCAGAGCTGCGCGAGCGAAACCCGTTCGCCGGTGGGCGAGAGCAAGCGAATACTCTCAATCGCCTCCTTGGTGTTGCGGAACTGAGGCAGATAGCGCATGACCAGGTCGTAGCGCGCCTCGCCTTGCAGGACTTGCGTCAGCGCGTTCCCGCCCACCGCGGTTTGGATGGCATCCTGTACGTCCGCTACGTTGATCTGATAGCGGGCGGCCTGCCGGCGATCCACCGTGACATTCAGATTCGGCTGGCCCAGGACGCGAAAGACCCCGAGGTCCTCGATTCCTTTGACCCCGCGCATGATCTTCACGATCTCATCCGCCTTGTCTTCGAGAAGTTTCAAGTCGTCGCCATAGATCTTGGTGGCCAGCTCTCCCTTTACTCCGCTGACAGCTTCCTCCATGTTGTCCTCAATGGGCTGGGAGAAGTTCCAAAGGACGCCGGGGATCTTTTCGAGCTCCCGGTTCATGCCCGCGATCAGCTCGTCCTTGTGCTGGTGAAACGACGGCCGCCACTGTTCTTTGGGCTTCAAACCGACGTAGTATTCCGTGTTGAAAAAACCGGTCGTGTCCGTTCCGTCGTCGGGACGCCCCACCTGGCTGGTGCACTCGGTAGCCTCGGGAAAGGAGCACAGCAGAATTCGCGTTTGATTCGCCAGCCGGATACCTTCGCTGGGTCCGGTGCTCGGCGCCAGAGTTCCCCTCACCCAGAGCGACCCCTCATCCAGGTGAGGCAGAAACTCCGAGCCGATCACGCCGCTGACCGTCAGATACACCGCCAGCAGAAGCGTGGCGACACCTCCCGCGACAGTGAGCCAGCGCAGGCGGATGGCCCACCTGAGGGCGCTGCGATATCTGGCTGTCAGCCATGCCAAAACCGGGTTGTGCCACTCGCGCGCCCCCCTGGCGAAGAAGAAACTGGAGAGCACCGGCGCCACCAGCATCGAGAACATAAGCGCGCCCAGCAGAGCAAACGTCACGGTCCAGGCCATGGGCTTGAACAACCGCCCCTCCACGCGCTGCAGCGTGAAAATGGGCAGGTAGGCCGTGATAATAATGCCGATGGCGTAAAACACCGGCCGCTGCACTTCGTGCGCCGCCTCGAAGATCTTCTGCTTCGGGGATCGGCCATCCGCCTCGCGGCGGCCCAGGTGACGCACGATGTTCTCGACCATCACCACGGTTCCGTCCACCACCATTCCGAAGTCCAATGCGCCCAGAGACAGCAGGTTTGCGGGAATGCCCTTCAGCTTTAAACACGTGGCGGCGAACAGCAGCGAAAACGGGATAGTCAGAGCGACGATGATCGCTCCCCGGAAGTTCCCCAGAAACATCAGGAGAACGATCACCACCAGAATGATTCCCTCGGTCAGGTTGTGCAGGACTGTTTTGGTGGTATGGTGCACCAGTTCGCTGCGGTCGATGAAGGGGACGATTTTCACTCCCGCCGGCAGAATGCGATCGTTCAGTTCCTCCACTTTGGCGTGCAATCCCCGGAGGGCCGCTTCCGCATCCGCGCCTTTGCGCATCGGCACCCACGCCGATACCACATCGTCGTTGTCGATGATCTGGCCGTCCTCGCGGCGAATCGCGCGCGCGAACTGGCCGAGACGGATCTTGGGACCTTGCGCTACGGTGGCGATATTCTTCACGCGCAGCGGAGTGCCGCTCTTCGTCGTCAGGACCGTATTCTCGATATCGCGTACGTTCCCGACCAGCCCCACCTCCCGGACGTTGATTTGTTGCAGGCCGGCTTCCAGGAAACTGCCCCCGGCATTCACGTTGTTATTGGCGATCTGTTGCTCCACCTGGCCGAGACTCAACCCGTACGCGATCAGCTTATTCGGATCGACGCGCACCTGATATTCGCGTGTCGGGCCGCCGAAAGTGGCGACATCGACGATGTCCGGGACGGACTTCAGGTTCTTCTCCACCACCCAGTCTTCGATCGACTTCAACTCCATCACGTCGTATTGGGGATTGGTGCTGCGGAGCGTGAAGAAGTAGATCTGGCCTACCGGACTCCAGTCGGTTCCCATCTGCGGCGTCACGCCCGGTGGCAGGCTGACCTGAGCCAGACGCTCCAGAACCCTCTCGCGGTTCCACCCGTCGTCCGTATTGTCGTCGAAAATCAGCTTCAGGTCGGAGAGCCCAAAGATGGAGAACGAGCGCAAATGCGCCACTCCAGGGATGCCGTTCATCACGATTTCGAGCGGGATCGTGACCTGCTGCTCGATTTGCTCCGCGGAGATTCCCGGCCACTGCGTGATGATCTCGACATAGTTGTCCGCTACGTCCGGATAAGCTTCGACGGGAAGTTGGTGGAACGAGACCGCGCCCCAGGCAAACAGGAGCAGCGCGATCGCCAGCACCAGAAAACGATTCTTGAGGGCGAAATCGACCAGCCTGCGAATCATCTACTGCTCCACGGTGTTTTGCAGGACAAGGGCATTGGCGACCACCTCCGCGCCCGGCTTGACGCCCGAAGCGATTTCCTGCATGTTCCCGGGAAGCATTTCTCCGCCGGCCACTTCGACGCGCCGGAATCTCCCATTGTTGACCGGCATATACACCCAGTCGCGGTCGTGCAAGTGCAGGATCGCCGTAGCTGGCACGGTGGCGTGCTTCTCCGTTGTCAAACCGTGGAACGTCGCGGTAACGAACATCCCGAAGCGCATCAGGCCGGGGTTCTCCACTTCCAGCCGTACCTTCGCGGTTCGAAGATTCGGGTCCATGATTTGCGCGATGTTGCCGATCCGCCCCCGCAGAGGCCGGTTCGGATAGGCATTCAACTGGATATCCGCGTACTCGCCAAGGTGGACTTGCGCCAAGTCGTTCTCGTAAACATCGCACACGATCCAGACGTGCGATACGTCCGAGATCGTGAACGGATTCGGCGCCGTCAGAGCCTGCACGCCCGACGAGTTCGTGATCTGTTGGTCGGTAATCACTCCCGACACCGGAGCGTACACTTCGACGATTCCGGTCGGGTGTTCGGGATCGGCCCCCAGCAGACGCAGGTGTTCGGTGGTAGTTTCCAGATCGACCTTGGCATTATCCTCGGTGGTCTGCGCCACTTCCAGGGCGCTCTTCGGAATGGCCCCGTTGTCGAACAGCAGTTTGGCGCGATTCAGTTGAATTTGCGCCAATTGCTCGTTCCTGACGGCCTTCTGATAATCCGAAAAGGCGCCCGCGATGTCGGTGCTCCTGACTTTGAACAGAAGCTGCCCTTGCTTCACCTCGTCTCCCAGCCGCGCATCGATTTCCACGACCCGCCCCGAGGCCAGCGACGGCACCGGCGCCTGCCGCGACACGTCGGGCGTGACCACCCCAGTCACGTTCAATTCCGGCGAGGCCACGTACTCACCGGCTTTCGCCAGTGGAAACTGCTCCGGATGATCCACTTTGAAGTTGTTGGCATCCATGTCCGGTTCCACCCTCGCCGGGTGCGCCCCCGTATCGTCATCCCCCGCCGGCGCGGCGGCGACTCGCCTGCCGCACGCAGCGGTTGAAAGAACTACACACAAACACAGACTTGCTTCGAGTAGAAACGAGCGATTCATGGAATCACCTCCCGGCCCACCGCCATATTCATTTGGGCCGCCGCGGTCAGGTAAGAACCAATCTGATTCAGATACGCCAGGCGTGTATCGCGATAGGCCTTTTCCGCATCCAGATAATCCAGCAATGAGGCGCCGCCGTTCTGGTAGGAAAAAGAGATTCTGTTGCGGCTATCCTCGGCTAGCTTCAGGTACTTGTCCCGATAGGGCCGCAACAGGTTCAAAGCGCCGGCCAGCGTGACGTAGGCCGAATCTACGTCGCTGAATACCTGCGCTTCGGTGGCATCCCGCAAGCGTTCATTACGGCCGATATCCACCTGAGTTCGCGCTTTCTCGCCCTGGTTCCGGTCGAAGATCCGCAGCGGAATCGACACGCTCACGCCGAAATATGCCGGGATTGGCGGGTTGCGCGCAAGATCCACGCTGAACGTCGGGTCGGTCGAGCCGTTGGCGACCGCGAGCAGATGATTGGTCTTGGCCAGCTCTACCGATTGCACAGCGGCCTTCAGGTCCGGCCGCGCCTCCAGTGCCTCGGTTCGGAATTCCTCCATGGGCATCGGGTGGTCCACGAAATCGAACGGACCGGTGACATCGAACTGCTCAATCGGCGTCCGATCGTTCAACAGGGTCAGAAGCTGGATCTTGGCCGTGCGCAGATTCACCGTGGCCATTTCCAGGTCGGACTCGAATTGGACACGCTGCAGTTCCAGGCGGTCGAGATCCACCTGGGCCAGGTCGCCTGCCAGGAAGCGTTTGCGATTCACCGTGAGCTCGCGGTCCCAGTAGTCCAGGTTCTGCCTGGCATTCTCTCGCACCGCTTTCGCCTGCAGCGTCTGCACAAAGGCATTTCGCAAATTGAAGAGCAGCGTGCGATCCTGATCCGAGTAAGTGGAGGCGGCTATATCCGTGGACACCTTTGCGCTTTCCAGGCGCAGCTCCCGTTTGTGCTCGCGCTCATGCAGATAGCTGACCGACGCATACGGCAGCGTGTTGGCAAAGGGCCTGTAGACGGAATTCCCGGAGACCGGTGAAGCGATAGTTGTCAATGGATTGATCTGATCCAGCGTTCCCGTCAAAGACGGATTGGGCCGAAGGTAAGCTGTCACCTCGCTGGCGCGCCACTCATCGATGTTGAGTTGGGCCGCTTTCAAGGTCGGATTCGCCGCCTCGAACTTGTCCTTGATCTGCTGCCAGGTAAACGGAGTCTGGGCAAATACTACCGCCGGCAGAAACCCCACCGCCAGAATCGCACTGCACGTTCGCCGCATGAGAGCCGAGCACGAGTCGTCCACTCTTTGTTTAACGCGATTTGGCTGAGGAGGTCACTCATCTTCCGGTCGGAACCGCCCGTCTTTCGATAATCGTTCGATCGGACTATCGGTCTTCGCGCCAGCGTATCATATCTTTCGGTTGAAGCTCTTGGCAAAACCGCCGATTCGCCATAAGCTGAGTTCAACGCGAGGAGGGTTCGTGAACGAACCAACACACGAAAGCCGAATTCGACTGGTCTTACTGCACGACCAAGCTCTGTTCCGGGCGGGCTTGGGCCGCCTCTTGGCGTCGGAGCCCGGCTTTGAGGTGGTGGGGGAGTGCGGCAGTTCCGCCGAGGCGCTCGAAATCCTGAAAGCTTCACCCGTGGATGTCGTTCTCTTGGATTTCGATCGCGCCACCAAGGACGGAGACGGGTTCATGCCGGCAGCGCGCCGGAATGGCTACCAGGGCCGGTTCTTGATCGTCGCCGCAGCGGCTGACGCGCGGAACTCGGCAACTGCCATAAAGCTCGGCGCGTCGGGGGTTTTTCTGAAGTCCGAGCCCCCTGATCGCTTGGTGCAGGCCATCACGCTGGTGGCGAATGGCGCGGCCTGGCTCGATCAGAGCACGATTCAGCTTCTGGCCGATCAGTCGGTCGACCGGTTCCCGCAACTGGACCACCAGGGGTTTGCAAATCTCCTGACGGATCGAGAGCAAAGAGTGCTCCTGGGGATTCTCGGAGGCCTCACGAACAAGAAGATCGGGGAGAACCTAGGCCTTTCGGAAGGCTCCGTTAAGGCGTCGGTGCAGCAGTTGTTCTACAGGACCGGTGTGCGAACACGGAGCCGGCTGGTGCGCGTGGCGCTCGAGGGTTCGCTCGAGACTGCCAAAGGATTGATGAGGCGGACCCGAAATACAACCACCTCGGTGGCTCCTTCGAACGCCAAGCCGCGCTCTACAATCATTGGTCGTCATTCAACGCTTCGCCAAACCTAGGCGGAATCGGGCGGGTCGGGCTTGAGGGCATCCTTGAATCCGCGAATTCCTTGGGCCAAGCCCTTTCCAAGCTCAGGCAGCTTCTTCGGGCCAAACATTAGGAGTGCGATCGCCAGGATAACCAGCAAGTGTCGGGGTTGGAGCAAGTCTTCAATCATGGATCCTCCACAACCAGCATACTATAGTCTGCCGCCCGGGTGAATGGACCCCAAGGTACAGTCTGCCTAGTCTTTCGATTCGGTGCGAACGCTCGCTTTTTCGTCCCACGTCCCACAACCGGCGTTCACCGGCAAACTCTCAACACCGTCAGCCGAACGGCTAATCCTCTGATTGGTCGCGCGTAGCATGATTCATAGAATATTCCGGTACTGTTCGAGCGCGACCCGGACAAGCTGGCTGCGAGTTCGCACACCGGTTTTCGCAAACAGTTGCTGAATCGTGTTCTTGACCGTGCTTTCCGAAATCTCCATTCGGCCTGCGATTTCCTTGTTGGCTAAACCCTGCACCAGCAACCGCAGGACCTCCGTCTCTCTACTGTTCAATGCGGCTTGTTCCCCATGTTCCACGGTCCCTGGCGCGCCCATCGCCTCCTCTTCGCCGACGTCCGCAATGATTGCCGCCACTTTGGGGGCCGGCCCCTCCTTGTATGTGGAGAACCAAACGTCGGCGGTGAAGGTTTCACCGTTGCCCCGGTGACCCTGGCACTGCATCGACGCCCGGAACTGCGGCGCTTCTTCCCAACGGAGTGCATGGTGCAGTTCCGGCAGGAACGCCGCGATCGGATCGCCGATTAAATTCCCTCCTCGCGGAACCATCAGCTCGACAGCCGCGCGATTGGCCAGCTCGATGAAACCGCGCTCATCGACAGTCACAATTGCCGCTGGACTTGTCTCCACCAAGGCCCTCAGCCTGGCCTGGGATTCCAGGCTCAGGCGCCGGTTCCGGACCAATTCTCCGACGAATAATCCGCATCCGGCCAGCGCCAGAGTCTCGAAGGTCAGACGAACGAATGACGGATCCAGCGAACTAAACAACTCGGCGAGCACCGCGCAGACTACGCCGAGCAATGCCACGAACCACCGGGGCAGGAACGCCGCCGCAAACATGATGGGAAACAGGTAGAGAAAGCCCAGCGACACGTAAGGCTTTGTCCACCAGTCCACTACGGCGATCACCAGAATGATGACGCCGCTGATCGCCAGGACCGGAGTTCGGTTTTGGTCTTGCCACAACCGTTCTAAGGGCAGCATGGCTGTTGGAGAACCCCAATTGTCCCTCTTTTCTCTGCCCATGGCGCTGGCCAATCGAACGATTGCCAAAAGATTAGCCGAAAGCACGGCTATCATAAATTCATATGAAACTTCCGTGGTGCGCCGCGCTGGCTGCCGCTTCTCTCTCCGCACAGACCTTCGCCGGCGCGCCGGCGCTGGATGAAGCGATCAACCAGGCCATCGCACAAGACCGCCTGCCCGGCGCCGTTTTGCTGGTCGGGCATAACGGCCAAATCGTCTACCGCAAGGCCTACGGGAAGCGCGCGCTGGTTCCGCGGCCGGAGACCATGACCCTCGATACCATCTTCGACTGCGCCTCCCTCACGAAAGTCATTGCCACCACGCCGTCTTTGATGAAGCTTTTCGAGCAGGGCAAGTTCCGGTTGAACGACAAGGTCACCGACTACATCCCCGAATTCCAGGAAGGCAAAAGCGACATCACGCTGCGCGACCTGTTCACGCATTTTTCGGGCCTCCAGCCCGACGTGCCGCTCAAACCGGAATGGACCGGCTACGACACTGGCATCCATCTGGCCTGCACCACCCCCCCCGCCGGCCCGCCGGGGGTACGATTCGTTTATAGCGACATTAATTTCATCCTGCTGGGCGAAATCGTTCACCGGCTGAGCGGCCAACTGCTCTCCGATTACGCGCGGCGGAACATCTTCCTGCCGCTGGGCATGACGGATACCATGTTCCTGCCGCCGGCATCGCTCGTGCCGCGGATCGCGCCCACCGAGCGCGTCGACAAGACCGGACCTCCATTACGGGGCGTGGTCCACGACCCCTCCACGCGGGCCATGGGCGGCGTGGCGGGGCACGCCGGCTTGTTCTCCACCGCCGCCGACCTGGCGCGCTTCTGCCAGATGATGCTCAACGGCGGCTCGCTCGACGGCGCCCGTCTCTTCAGCCCGCTCACGGTGGCCAAGTTCACCCAGCCGCAAAGCCCGCCCGGCCAGCCCATCCTGCGCGGGCTGGGGTGGGACATCGACTCGCCCTACTCCGGCAACCGCGGCGAGCTGTTTCCCATCGGCTCGTACGGCCACACCGGTTTCACCGGCACTTCCATCTGGCTCGACCCTTCGACCCAGAGCTACGTCATCCTGCTGGCCAACAGCGTGCACCCCGACGCGCGGCCGGCGCTGACGCCGTTGCGCGCGAAGGTAGCGACCATCGTCGCCGCGGCGCTCGGCATCGGCCGCGGCGGCGCGACGCTCACCGGTCTGGATGTGCTGGTGGCGCGGAAGTTCCAGCCGCTCCAGGGGAAGCATGTCGGCCTCATCACCAACCAAACCGGCGTGGACCGCCTGGGTCGCCGCAATGTTGACCTCATGCGCGCGGCGGGCGTTCCAGTGGTTGCACTGTTCTCGCCCGAACACGGGCTCGAGGGCAGGGAAGACCGCCCCGGCCTTCCCGACATTACCGACGCCGCCTCCGGCATCAAAGTCTTCAGCCTGTACGGCAAGACGTTGCGGCCTACGCCTGAGATGCTGCGCGGCATCGACGCGCTGGTCTTCGATATCCAGGACGTTGGCGCGCGCTTCTACACTTACGAGACCACCATGGCATACGCCATGGAATCGGCGGCCAAGGCCGGTATCCCGTACTACGTGCTCGACCGGCCAAACCCCATCACGGGGATGCACGTGGAAGGCCCGCTGCTGGACGCCGCCAACCAGTCGTTCGTGGGCTATTTTCCCGGCCTGCCGGTGCGCCACGGCATGACCATGGGCGAGCTCGCGCGCCTCTTCAACGCGGAGAACAAGATTGGCGCGGCGCTCACCGTGATCCAGATGGAGGGCTGGAACCGCGGCGACTGGTTCGACGATACGGGGCTCGCGTGGATCGACCCCTCGCCCAACCTGCGCAGCCTGAACGCCGCCACGCTGTACCCCGGCTTGTGCCTTCTGGAAGCTTCCAGAGGATACTCGGTGGGGCGGGGAACGGATTCTCCCTTCGAGCAGATCGGGGCCGATTTCATGGGCGCACTTGAATTCGCGGCGTATCTGAATCGCCGCGGAATCCCCGGCGTGCGAGTGTATCCAACGCGCGTGGGCGCGGTGGAGGGTGTGCGATTCGTCATCGTCAATCGCGAGCTGCTGGATTCGACGCGCCTGGGCCTGGAAGTGGCGGCGGCCATCCAGAAGCTGTATCCGGGGAAGATCGACTTTTCGTTGAACAAGCTGCTGATTGGCAGCGCCGAGGCCGTCCGCCAACTCCAGGCAGGCGACGACCCGCGCAGTATCCAGCAGGGCTTTCAGGATGCCGTGGCGGCGTTCGTCAAGATGCGCCAGCCGTACCTGCTATACCGCTGAGATCATCCTCCGGGAGAATCGTGCTGGCCGGTGCCGGCCAGGTCCTCGACTTTGGTGCCGATACGGTCGATGCGCTGCGGGATGGTGCCCCGCGCATCCATCTGATCCTCCGTGGCCCCGATGCCGGAATTCTTCCGTTCGTGGCTCTTCGGTGCTTCGACGGCCTGCGGTTCTTCTGGCATGGCTGCCTCCCAAGGGCTAGCCGATTATGGGAGCAGACGGCGGTGAAAGTCAATGTGGAGGCTCCGAACCTCTACACTCGCTTGGCCACCACCAGCGTGATGTCGTCCGCCTGCGGTGCGCCGGCCGCGAATTCTCCCAGCGCCTTCATCACCGCGGCCACAATGGCGGCGGCGGGTTCGTGGCGATGCCGCTTCAGCACCTCGATAAAGCGCCCTTCGCCGAACTCGTCGAAGTTGGCGTTCGCGGCCTCGGTCACGCCGTCGCTATAGAGCACCAGCAGGTCGCCCGGACCGAGACGTTCCTTCTGCTCCGAGTAGGGCGCAAACGGCAGGATGCCCAGCACGGGGCCGCCGCCTTCCAGCAGTTGGGATTCACCCGACGCGCGCACCACAATCGGCGGATTGTGCCCGGCGTTGGCGAAGGCCAGCTCGCCCGTAGCCGCGTCCATCACCGTGAAGAAAAACGTGATGAACCGGTTGGAGGGGCACTTGGCGCAGGTGGCCTTGTTCAGCCGCGTCATGAACGACGCCAGATCGCCCGGATCTTCGGCCAGCACCTGCACCCGCGCGTGCAGCGCCATCATCATGAGGGAGGCCGGCATCCCCTTGCCGGAGACGTCGCCCAGCGCCAGGCCCACGCGGCTGCCGGCGTATGGGAAGAAATCGTAGTAGTCTCCGCCCACGGTGCGGCACGCGGCGTTGAAGCCCGCCAGGTCGGCGCCCGGCACCCGCGGCGCCTCGTCCGGCAACATGCGGCGCTGGATCTCGGCCGCCTGCGTAAGGTCGCGCTGCATGATGCGATCGGCCTCTTCCACCTCGGCCAGACGCACGTTTTCGATGCGGATGGCGGCCACGTTGGCCATCACCGTGAGCAGGCTCAGATCGTCGGTGGTGAACTCGCGGAGGACAAACGGCGAGTCCAGGTAGATCAGGCCGATGATGCGCTGCCTGGTCTGGAGCGGCACGGCCATCATGGTGTGGACCTTGTGCTCCACGATGCTCACGCGGCCCTTGAAGGCGTCATCGAGCTGCGCATCGCGCACCAGGATCGAGGATTTTTCGTTGAGCACGCGATCGCGAACGGCGGTGCTGATGCGAAAACCTGCGCCTTTGCGCGCGCGGGGAACCAGCGCGTCGCCCTCCAAAATGAGAAGCACGCCACGCTGCGCGTTGACCGCCTGGATGGCGAGGTCGAGGATGACGGGGAACAGATCGGCCAGCGGCCGGTTCTCGGCCAACTCCTGGCCCGCTCGAATGAGCGCCTGCATGGGCGCGGAGGCTCCTGGCCCGCCGCGTTCGACGGCCATGGTTTGGTTGGAGAGCGCGCCTTCGAGGCTGGTGACCAGGGTGGAGGTGGTGGGGGAAGCGCTCTCGCCGCCCTCGAACACCACCACGTTGGAGTCAGGGCCGGCGGCATCCGGCGAATAGACGATGACAATATGGCCGGCGGTGACGCGGTCGCCGGGCTTGAGGATGAGCCGGGCTTTGAGCGGAATGTTGTTGACGAAAGTGCCGTTCTTGCTCCCGAGGTCCTCGACCGTCCACTCGTCGCCTTGGGCCTCGAAGGCGAAGTGCAGGCGGGAAAGGCCGGCGTCTTCCGGAAAGCACAGTTCAGCGGCGCTGGAGCGGCCTATGGAAAGCCGCTCGCCGGTGAGCGGAACCGTCTTCATCGATCCATCGGGACCCTGGATCAGGAGTTCGCGGGGCATACCATTGGATTGTAGCGCCGGCGATCTTGTCGCCGGTGGGGTTGGCCGGAACACCGGCGGCAAGATCGCCGACGCTACCGATTCGGTCTCCAGAATTGCCGGTCCGCTTCGGCAAAGTCGTCGGACACATAGCTCATGCCGGGTTCGACTCGGAACAGCAGGTGCTCGTGGCTGATTTCGCCGTCGGCGGACACTTTGCTTGCGGTCTTGGCGCGGGCTGCCGCGGTGGCTTCGGCATAGACGGGCGTCTCGGCTACACCCTCGTCCATGGTCTTGAGCGATGTCAGCGGGGCAAGGAAGATAAAAGTACCGGAAGGGGCGCCCGAAATGACCTGGTAGGCCAGGTCGGGCCGGTCCAGGTTCACGCTGTCGGAGCCGATCCGCCGCAGCTCCACCAGTTCACCCAAATCGTTCTCGGCGTCCGGCCGGACGCGGTAAATCGTGACATGGAAATAGTGCGCCCGCGGGAACAGCCGGATGGCCTGGTCGGCCCGGTAGCTCCAGTTTGGCCGGTAGAACGCGATCAACGTGCTGGAAAGAGCGAGCGTATCCTCTTGGGATGGGCCGGAGGGACTGTTGGATGCGCTGACCGGACCGACGGCCTTGTCGAGGTCTTCGATGCTGGCGAACGACTGGTGCGATTCGATCTGCCACGCTTCGGGCGGGCCCGTGATGGAGACCATTCCAAGAGCATCGACCGCCGCTCTGGCATCGGCATACGGCCGGATTGGGGCGATGACAGCTCCCGGCCGGCGGATCAGTTGGAGAATGGGTGGTGGTTCCGTCGGTGCTTGAGCAGCCGCGCTGAAAGCGAGAATTCCCCCGAGCAGTACGGTTTTCATATGGTTTTCATAACTCCGCCACTATTCTACGGTGGTATCATAACTGACACCGAAAGGAAAGTCCGGACATGTTGTGGATCGTGTTGATGTTGGCTCAGGCTACCGTTACGCAACAGATCGACCGGGGTGAGGCGCTGTTCTTTGGAACCGCCACCGGGTGCTCGAGCTGCCACTTGTTGAAGGGGCGCGGTACGGCGGTCGGGCCGGACCTGAGAGGCATCGGGCGCCTCACGCCGGCGGCCATCGCAATGGCCGTTCATTCCACCGCCACGCAGTACGTGCAGGAAGTCACGCTGAAGTCCAAGGAGACGTTTCCGGCAATGCCGGGCGCGAAGGACGACAAGACTATCCAGCTCTATGACCTTTCCAAGACCCCGCCGGAACTGCGCAAAATAGACCTGACTGAGATTGAATCGATGACCAATACCAATCGGTGGAAGCACCCGCCGGCGGTCGACAAGCCCACCGCCCAGCAACTGGCCGACATCATCGCGTATATCCGCTACGCCGCCACCGGCAGCCGCCAGGCGGTGGATCCTTCGGAAGTCCAATAAGCGTCGCCCGCGGGCATGGCGGTTTCAAGCAGGCGGCGCCGAGGCGCGCGTTGACGGCCGAACTGGAATCCATAACAGCCAGAACAGCACCAGCCCCGCGGCCGCGCCCCCAACCAGGTAGATGGGCCACGGACCGAACGCATCGAGCAGAGATGCGTTCCGCGGTTTGCGGCATAGGTACATGTAATTGGTCCCGAAGATGGCGTTGAAGGCCCCCACCGCCGCCGCATAGGCCAGCAGCAGGCGAAACGCGCGCCACACCGCGCCGCGGCGGAGCGGCGCGATGCCACCGAAGACCAGAACCGAGCACGCCACGACGATGGCGCCGTGCGCGATGAAAAAATAGATCGCCGGATAGGAGGGCCACGCGGACCAGAGGTCCGGAGTGAGCAGAGCCATCCCCGCGCCGGCGAACCCCGCGAAGTAGGCGAATTCGACGATGGCTGGTACCAGCGTGACGCACGCCAGCACTGTGGCCCACAGTATGATGTCGCAAAGCTGAAGCGGCAGGTTGGCCACGTGGACACCCTCGTGCGAATAGCGGAAAGCCCACCAGATCAGCTCGTTCACGGCGAGACCGAACCCCAGGGCGAGCCGCGCACCTCGTCCCGAGACCCGTCCCCGCCGGCACAGCACCGTCAGCACAACGGCCGCCGCCGCGATCCCCGCCAGCAGTGAAATGTGAGCGGGCCCGAATAGAGGCACTGCTTCGATCCTATACGAGCCCCGCCCCGTTCACTCGCCGCGGAATGCGCGACCGAGCTTCTCCCAGGTGACCGCGAGGTCCTCGGGAACCAGGCGCGTCTCCCCCACCGTGGTGATGAAGCTGGTGTCGCCGGTCCAGCGGGGCAACACATGCAGATGCACGTGCTCCGCGATGCCGGCGCCGGCGCTGCGGCCGAGGTTCATTCCCAGGTTCAAGCCTTCCGGACGGTAAGCCGTCCGCAGATGCTTCACGCTGTCGCGCGCCAGGCGGATTAATTCCACCAGGGTTTCGTCGGGAAGCTCCTCCAGCGCGGCGACGTGCTCGTAGGGCACCACCATCAGATGGCCGCTGGTGTAAGGGAAGCGGTTGAGGATGACGAAACAGCGCGCGGCGCGGTGCACCACCAGGCGCTCCTGGTCGTTGGACGCCTGGGCGGCGGCGCAAAAGATACACTCGCCCCCATCCCCCGCCGTGGTGACGTATTGATACCGCCAGGGGGTCCAGAGATAATCCATGTTATTCCCGGACCAAGCCTATAGGGGGTTCGGAACCTGCTCGGGCGCGGGGGCAGGCGCGGCTGGGGCGCCGGGCACGGCCGAACTGTTCACCACGTCCTTCAGTTCCTTGCTGGGCTTGAAATAGGGAATCTTCTTCGCGGGCACTTCCACCCGTGCGCCGGTTTTCGGGTTGCGGCCGATCCGGGGTTGCCTCTGGCGAGTGCGGAAGCTGCCAAATCCGCGGATCTCGATCTTATCGCCGGAGCGCAGGGAACGAACGATACTGTCGAAAATCGCCTCCACAATGACCTCGGATTCCTTCCGGGTCATTTCCACCACCCGGGAGACTTCTTCAATCAGATCGGCCTTCGTCATCGCATTCTCCTTGGTGTCAATCCATTATGAATTCGCAGTATCGCCTGAATAAGAAAAATTTGCAACCTATTCGAGGTTGCGGTCTTTCAGGCTCATGACCTCTTCAATGGTTGTAGTAGCGGCGGCCGCCTGGCGCTGGTAGTCTTCCAGGCGGTTTTTCTCCTCGTCTTCCGTCACCGCGCGGAGACTCAGCCCGATTTTTTTCTCCGCTTCGCTCATCTTGACAATCTTGAAATCGAACTCCTGGCCCATCGCCAGGGGCGCCTGCTCCGATCCGCGCCGGCCCGTATAGCCCGGCACCTCGGAGAAATGGCACAAGCCTTCCACGCCCTCGGCCAATTCGACGAAACCGCCGAAACTGGCCAGCCGGCAGACGCGGCCATGCACTGTATCGCCCACTTGGTGATTCTGGAAATAGCTTTCCCACGCGTCCGGCTGGAGCTGCTTGATGCCGAGCGAAAGCCGGTGCGCCGACGAATCGATATTCAGAATTACAGCCTGGACCACCTGGCCCTTCTTCAGAACCTCGGAGGGGTGCTTGACGCGCTTGGTCCAGGACAGATCGGAGACGTGCACCAGCCCGTCGATGCCTTCTTCGATTTCGATGAACGCTCCAAAATCGGTCATGTTGCGTACCCGGCCCTCCACCACCGAGCCGACGCTATACCGCGTGTCGATGGTCGTCCAGGGGTTGGGTTCGAGCTGCTTCAGGCCGAGCGAGATGCGCCGGTCCTTGGAGTGCACCTCCAGAACCACCGCCTCCACCCGATCGCCGGGCTTGACCACTTTCGACGGATGCTTCATGCGGCGCGACCACGTCATCTCGCTGATGTGGATGAGACCCTCGATGCCCGGCTCCAACTCGACGAAAGCGCCGTAGTCGGTGACGTTGACCACCCGGCCGATCACCCGGCCGTGGACCGGGTAGCGCGCGGCGACCGCCTCCCACGGGTCGGGCTCGAGTTGTTTGATGCCCAGCGACACGCGCTCTTTGGCGCGATCGAACTTGAGGACCTTAACCGCGATTTCCTCGTCCACGTGCAGCATCTCGGATGGGTGCGTGATGCGGCCGTAGGACATGTCGGTGACGTGCAGCAGGCCGTCGATGCCGCCGAGGTCGATGAAAGCCCCATACTCGGTGAGGTTCTTGACCACGCCGGTGACGATGGCGCCTTCGGTAATGTGGTCGAGCGTGGCGTTCTTGCGGACGTTGATTTCTTCCTCCACCGCCATCTTGCGCGAAACCACCACGTTGCCGCGGCGGCGGTTGAGCTTGATGATCTTGACCGGGATGTCCTGTCCGGTGAGCGAATCCAGATTATGAACGGGGCGCGGATCGGCCTGCGATCCGGGCATGAAGGCCTTGATGCCCACATCCACCGCCAGCCCGCCCTTGATCCGGCCCAGCACGCGGCCGGAGACGATGAGCTGCTCCTGGTAGGCTTTCTCGAGGTTGTCCCAGATCCGCAGCCGCGCGGCGCGCGTGTGAGACAGCAGCACATACCCTTCCGGCTGCTCGCCGTGATCGATCATCACATCGACGGCGTCGCCGGGACGTACCGTAACCTCGCCGCTGGGCCCCTGGAACTGCTCGATGGGGACGAGGCCTTCGCACTTGTACCCGAAATCGACGATGACATCTTTGGCGGTGATACTCAGAACCGTGCCTTGCAAAACCTCGTCGGCCGCGGGCGGAGCGAAGTGGCTGTAATCGTCGAGAAGGTTCTCGTAGTTTTCGGGGACCTCCTGGTCCATCTGCCCGTTGTCCTCGTCTACGGCCATTACGTCTCCGCCGATCACTGAATCACCAATGATTGCAGGCCATGGACCAGCCGGGGCAGGCAGCGGGCACGGAAAAGCACGCGCGCTTTGTTATCACCAAGCACCATCGTGGATCAGACCATGGGCCAATTACCAGCAAACCACTGACAGATCAGTATGTTAGCAAATATACGCCGAGTTATTGGAGGTTGTCAACGGGCCTGGGCGTGGAAAGCAGCCCCTCAGAGCTTTTTCCCGATGATGGCGTAGTCCAGCCCGCCGAAGAATGCGTCGCGGAACGCCTCCGGCAGTGAGTCGAGCGATGGCATCGATTCCACCGCGGGCGCGAGTTTGCGGACCTCCACCACGCCCACACCGAACTCCTCCAGATAGAAGGCCAGCAGCGGGTGCGGGACGGGGCGCGCGTGTGTGGGGTCGAGGTAGAAGTGCGTGGCGAAAATGGCGAGGCACTCGGGGTTGGGCGTTTCGATGACCAGGACTCCGTTGCGCATCAGCCGGCTGGAGCAGAGCTGGATCATCTCGGGCAGCCGCTCGGGCGGAAGATGCTCCACAACCTGGGCGCAGAAGATGCCGTCCAGCGACTCCTCCGGAAGGCCGGCCAGGTACGTGAACAAGTCCGCGGTCTCCGCCTCGAGTCCTTTCAGGCGGCAGATTGCGACCGACTCCTGGCTGAGATCGATGCCCACCGCGGGAATGTTCGCCTCGCGCATGATTTCCAGAAACTCGCCGCGGCCGCAGCCGATGTCCAAAACGCTCTGGCATCCCGCAAAACTCGGAAGGTAATGGAGCTGCCCTGCCTTCACGTACTCCTCAGAGCCGCGGAAGCACTCCGCGAAACGGGCCCAGTCGAGTGCCAATGGGGCCGGCTCTTGACTGGCCGGTAGGGGCCGGGCATCCGGCTGCGCACGGACAAGTTGCCCGGCCCCTACAACATCCGCCGCGACCATCTGGCTGCGCTGCCGGATGATGCGGAGTTCGGCATGAACGGTGCGCTCGAACTCCAGCCACAGCCGCTTCTGAATCTCGCCCACGCTGCGCTCCAGCGCGGCCGTGAAATCGGCGTGCTGCGTGCGAACCGTCTCGCGGAAGCTCGTGTCCATCAGGGTGGTGCGGTGCTGAAAAGCGCCTTGCAGATCGGCCACGCTGCGCAGGAACTGGATCTCGTTCTGGGCCAGCTTGTATTCCCATCCGGCGCGCCACTCGGCCCAATGCTTGCGGATGTCCGCCATCTCCGGGCCAAAGCTTTCCTGCACCAGTTTGACCTCTTGGATCTCTTGGCCGAGGCCCTGCTGGGCCGCTTGGATGTCCCGCCCGAGCCTGTCCTGGGCCGCTTGAATATCCCGGCCGAGGCTTTCCTGGGCGGCACGGAGACTTTCTTGCGCAGCTCCCACCGCCGCTTCCAGCCGGCTGCTCAACTCCACCAGAGCGCGGTTGTCCTCATTGAACGCTTCGATGGCCGCATCGACGCATCCCAGCACCTGGCGGTTGAATTCCACTTGCTCGCGGACGTGCCAGTCGAGCACGCGAGCCACCAGCCGCTTCCAGGTCTGGACCAGCGAGTTGGCCAGGCCGCCGGCGCGCGGGTTCACCGTCCCGATAGCGGCCACTTTGCCGAGCGCCGAATCGCGCGCATGCACCAACGCCATGAGGTCGGCCACGGGGATGCCCGCCGGGCCCCCCGAACTCTCCGGCCGCTGCCCGCGCACGCGCTCGCGGACCTCCCGCAGAATCGCAATCAGCTCAGCGCTTTCCACGTTTCCTACTCCAGCTTGCGGTGACCACGCTGCTCAGCCCGCCGCGCGGCGTGAAATCCCCGACTACCGTAGCGGTAATCGGGTCGGCGGCCTTCACCACGTCTTGAAGCACGCGGTTCACCACGTTCTCCTGAAAGATGCCCAGGTTTCGGTAGGCCAGCAGGTACATTTTGTACGACTTCAATTCCAAGCAGCGCTTGCCGGGGACATACCGCAGCGCGATGCTTCCGAAATCGGGAAGACCGGTCTTGGGACAGACGGAGGTGAATTCCGGCATGACGATCTCAATCTCGTAACCGGCGTATTGGTTGGGCCAGGTCTCGATTTCGGGCAGCGCGGCGCCGACGCCGGCGCGCGCATGTTCATCGGTATAGGCGCGTTTCATAAGGCCTTGGCAAGCAGATCCAGAAAAAGGCCGACGTCGGCCACCACGCCCACGGCCTGTCCCGTGCCGCGGTCGCTCACCTTGGTGGCGACCGCCGGGTTGATATCCACGCACACTATTCTGACCCAGCTTGGCAGCATGTTTCCGGTGGCGATGGAGTGCAGCATGCTGCCCAGGCACAGCACCAGGCCCGCGCCTTTCAATTCGGCGGCATAGGCGTCCTGAGCTGCGTTCATGTCGGTGATGGTCTCGGGCAGCGGGCCGTCGTCGCGGAGACTGCCGGCCAGCACGAATGGAACGCCGGCCTGGACGCACTCGTAGAGAATGCCCGAGCGCAGCCGGCCGCTCTCCACCGCCTGCCGGACCGATCCCGCGCGATAGATGGCGTTGATGGCGCGCATGTGATTGCGATGGCCGTGCTCCTCCTGGCGCCCGTCGGCCAGCCGAACGCCGAGGGAAGTGCCGAACAGGGCCGCCTCGATATCGTGCACGCCCAGCGCGTTGCCGCTCAGCAGGGCCTGCACCGAGCCGTTGCGGATGAGCGCGGAAAGGCCCGCCACGCCGCCGGTGTGGACCACCACCGGTCCCGCCACCACCACGACCTTCTGCTTCTGCTCGAGGGTCTGGCGTACGAGCGCGGCGGTCTGGCGCACCGCCGTCTCCACCTGGCGCTCCGAGGAGATGCCATTGGCCATGAAGGCGAACGCCAGCCGGTCGCGCTCCTTGGATTCGGGAATCACGCGGATGCCGCGCAGCCCCACCACGATCCGGTCGCCCTGGCGAAGATCGCGCAGACGCCGGCAGACCGCGCCGCCGTCGCGGACCACCACCATGGCATCCATCCGCTGGTTCGCGGCTTCGATCCACTTCTGGCCGTGGCGCACGAAAGTTCTATGATTGGTGGTGGAATAAAAATCTTCCGGCGCGCACCGGTCGCGCTCCACTTCGCGGAGCGCCGCGTCGCCCGTATCGGCGGGGGAGCAGCCCAGCCCCAACAGCTCCTGCAACAGGCGCTCCATGGCCTGCTCGTCGGGCGCCTCGACTTTCAGCCGCAGATAGGAAGCCTCGCTGTTGGTGCGCCCAATGCGGAACTGTTCCACCTCGAACCGGCCGCTGTACTCCACGACCTTATCGAAGATGTTCTCCATGATGTGGGAGTCGATCAGGTGACCTTCGGCTTCGACCACTTCCTGGAATGGCATAGAGACTTCTATTGTGCCTCAATTCGGTGACGCTACGAAACCCCGAAACCGGATGTCCGCGCCCCGCCCCCTACTTCACTGCCAGCCACGCCAGGAACAGCCCGTCCGGTTCCAGGTCTTCCCAGTACGAGATGTACCGGCTCGTTACCTGCCGGCAATGGTGCCGCAGCAGCCGCTCCAGGCCCTTGCGCGTGAACCATTGCTCCCATTCGGGGGTCTGCAACTTTCCCCATTGCGCGGCGTTCTTGTCGATGATGGCGATGCGCCCGCCGGGCTTCACCACGCGGCAAAGCTCGCTCACCGCCCGCTCGATTTCCACGGCGTGCTCCAGCGACTCGGTGGCGTATGCCGCATCGAAGTATCCGTCCTCAAACGGCAGTTCGGTCATGGAGCCGGCGCGCGTGTGAATGCCCTGGGGCACGAACCGCAGCATCTCCTCGGAAATGTCCAGACCCCAGATCTCGCAGGCGGGCTCCTGCTGCTGCAACACGCGCGCGAATCGGCCCTTGCCGCACCCGGCGTCGAGCACGCGCTTGCCGCGAAGATCGCCCAGATGATTCCGGAGGAGCTTCACGTGATAAATCCGCGGATCGATGGTGGAAGGGAAGTGCTCTTCGTCGCCCGCCGCCTGGTCGAAGCTGGACTGAATCCGCGCGCGCAACTCGGGGGTGAGACGCGCGCCGCGCCCACCCCGAAGCCCCGAAAAC
>Ga0181536_10002583_pt1 | contig 20293 bp, 17 predicted proteins | sample PEATcosm2014_Bin_41_FD_121105 | JGI IMG/M metagenome (GOLD analysis project Ga0181536, IMG submission 121105) | Peatland microbial communities from MTU Mesocosm Facility, Houghton, MI, USA - PEATcosm2014_Bin17_60_metaG | ecosystem: Environmental > Terrestrial > Soil > Wetlands > Peat | place...
CTCTATGCCTCACGCATCATGAACGAGGGGATATCGGCGGCAATCACTGTCGAGAATATGAGCGATGCGGACATCGTGAAGCTGTCCGGCTATTTCGATAATATGCGCAAGGATGAAGGGCAGCAGGATCTCGATCGCTGGATCCTGAATCACCGCGCGTTTCATCAAATGCTATTTTCGGGCGCCAACACGAAGCTGCAGCAGCGGATGTATGTCGATTGCCAGCGCAGCGAACGCTACGTCTACAACTCCATCCAATCCGGACTGGTCGATATTTACCGCCGCGCGGCGGTAGAGCATCGCGAAATCCTGCAGGCCTGCAAGAAGCGACAGTCGGCCCTGGTGGCGGCACTACTCACCCGCCATTTGTCACGCGCCGGCATCGATATCCTGACGGCGCTGGCGCCGCACTGGGATCCGGTCACGCTGCGCACTGCGGCCGAGTTCATGCTGGGCGGTGCGATCGAGCTCGACGACCGCAATAAACGCTAACGCGCGGCGCAGTTTGTCGGCGGCCCTGACTCAGCCGTAGAATAGCTTGGGTAGCCACAGCGCGAGCTGCGGGAACCAGAACATCAGTATGATCAGCACCAGCGGCGCGAACAGGAACGGCACGATGCCGCGGTAGATGTCGGTGAGCTTCATGTCGGGCGCATGCGCCTGGATGACAAAGAGGTTGAGGCCCATCGGCGGATGGATCAGGCCGACCTCGACCACGATGACGAAGACGATGCCAAACCACACCGGGTCGTATCCGAACTGCTTCACCAGAGGCAGGAACACTGGGATGGTGATCAGGAGCATCCCGATCGCTTCCAGAAAACAGCCGAAGACGATGTAGGCGATGATGATGAGCACCATCACCATCAGGCCGGAGAGGTGGAGCTCCTGCGCACCGTTCGCCAGGAGAATAGGAAGCTGCGTCTGCACGATAAAAAAGGAAAACAGGTTGGCGCCGAACACGATCACAAACAACATGCCGCAGACGGCCACGGTGTTCTCGATCGAGTGCATGAGGCCGGCGAGCGTCAGCCGGCGGGCAAGTGCGCCGAGCAGAATGACGCCGGCGGCGCCGACCGAAGCCGCCTCAGTCGGGCTAAAGATGCCGGCATAGATGCCGCCGATGGTGACCAGGAACACGGCGAGAAACTGCCACGGACCCTTCATGGCGGCGATGCGCTCGCGCAGCGGCACGCTTTGGCTCATCGGCGCGTAGTCCTTGCGGAAATTGGCGAAGAGCACCGCGACGGTCATATAGAACGCGGTCAGCAGCAGGCCGGGAATGAGGCAGGCGGCGAACAGCCGTGGCACCGATTGTTCCGCGATCGCCGCATAGATCACCAGAATGATCGACGGCGGAACGAGAATGCCGATGCTGCCGCCAGCGGCTAGCGCGCCGGCGGCGAGGCTCGGGTGATAACCAGCGGCGCGCATTTCCGGCAGCGCGATCCGCGTCATCGTCGCCGCCGTCGCCACCGAGGAGCCGCACACCGCGCCGAAGCAGGCGGACGCGGCAATGGCGCCGATGGCGAGGCCGCCGCGCGCGCCGGCGAGGATCACGCGTGCGGCCTTGAACAGATCGGACGACAGGCCGGTGACCGATGCGACCTCGCCCATCAGGATGAACAGTGGCAGCACCGACAGCGTATAGGCCGAGCCGACGTCGAACGGTACCGTGCCGGCGAGCGCGAAGGTCGGCGTCACCCCGGACATGATCGAATTGCCGACGAAGCCAACCAGCGTGAGTGCGATCCACACCGGCACCCGGAAAAACAGCATCGTGAAGAGGGCGAGGACGCCGATGGCGCCGATCGTCGAGGGCGCCATCACACCGGCTCTTTGTCGTGGGGGGACTTGGGCGGCGGCGCGATCAGCGCGCCGATCGCGCACAGAATCGCGCCGGCGATACCGATCAGGGCGACGGCCCAGAACCACCAGATCGGCACCTGCAGCTCCAGCTTCACCTCGCCGTAGGCATAGGACTGCAACGCCGGCTTGATCATGGCGTAGGCGAACATCGCGACGGTGACGACGGTGAGCACATCGGACACGCGGATCAGCGCGGCGACGACAACGCGCGGCGCGAAGGAATCGATGAGATCAATCACGATGTTGCGCCGCTGCAGGAAGGCGGTGGACATGCCGTTGAACACGAACACCGTCATCATCGCCTCGACGAATTCGTAGGTGCCGTGGATTGGGCTGTTGAACAGGTAGCGAAGGCTGACGTCGGCGAGCGTCGCCAGCATCATGATGATGAGCGCGACGGACGCGAGGCGCAGTTGCGCGACGCGCAGGCGACCGAGGAGAGCGTAGATGTTGCCGCGATTCATGATGGGTCATCGCTAGCGGCGCTTAACGCCCTCCCGCGAGAGGAGGGCGCGCGCGGCTCTTGCGCAGTGTTTACTTGGTGTAAGCCGCGTAGAACTCGCGCGCCGGCTTGCCCTGCTTTTCCAGCGCGACGATCGACTTTTCGACGATCGGCTTCGCCAGTTCTTTCATCTTGGCGACGTCCGCCGGCGGCAGGGTGATGATATTCAAACCCTTCTTGGTGATCTCGAAGTTGCGCGCGAAGGCCTCGAAGTTCTGCCAATCCTTGGCGAAGCTCATGGCGCCGGCGACGCCCGCTTCCTTGTCGAGGATGGCGCGCAGATCCGGCGGCAGCGAATTGTATTTCGCGGGGTTCATCACCAGCGCGAAAGTGGCCGACGCCAGCGGCGGCTCGATCGCGTAGGGCGCGACCGACGCGAGCTGATAGGCGAAGCCCGCTTCATGCGGGAAGCCGGCGCCGTCGGAGATGCCCTTGGCCAGAGCGTCCTGCGCTTCCTGGGGCGGGATCAACATGGGCACCGCGCCCATGGCGTCGAGTAGTTCCTTGTTGGTGACGCCGGCGAAGCGGATCTTCTTGCCCTTGAAGTCGGCGAGCGTGTTGATTGGCACGCGCGAATAGATGACGATCGGGTTCGCCATCACCATGAACAGAATGTACAGCCCCTGGTGCTCGGCGGCGAGATATTTCGGCGCGAGTTCGGTCATGCGCTTGGCCATTTCCGGCAGGTTCACGCCGTCGGAGGGCCAGGCGAATGGCAGGTTGGCGAGCTCGGTCATCGGATAGCGGCCCGGCGTTACGCCGTGCAGGCAGAAGGCGATGTCGGTGATGCCGTTGCGCGCGGCGTCGAACTGCCGGTTCGGCGGGCCGACCAATTGGCCGTTCGGATAGATCTCGAACTTGAGCCGGCCGCCCGACTCCTTCTCGATCTTCTCCGTCCAATTTACTACCCACTTATGGAAGGCGTGTTGCGGCGGCACGAAGTGCGACAACTTGAGCGTAATCGTCTCAGCCCTTGCGGCCGCCGCAGTGAAAACGATCGCCACGACCAAGGCGCAAGCTTTGACGAGCTTATTCAATCCCATTATCGCCTCCCTCTAAGCTATTTAGCCGCAAGTTTTTCGGACGTTTCCCAGTTTTCATTCTAGGCGCAATCGAAGTGCTTTGTCATCTTTTCGCCAACGCATTCGGAGACGAAATAAGCAAAACAATGCCTGTCCTTTCCGAAAATGCCATCCGGCTTGGATTCGCATCGTAAGGCAGAATCATCGCATCTTTTAAGTCGATGTTTGCGATCCTGAACGCGCTCGGAAGGTTCGTCGCCGACAGGTTCAAGTCGCGGTTGCGGCTTGAAGCCGAGAATCTGTTTCTCCGCCATAAGCTAAACATCGCTTTGCGGCGGGCTCCGCCTCGTCTTCGACTGTGCGGCATTGACAGGGCGCTGCTGGTATTGATGACCCGGCTCTGGCCGAGCCTGCTCGGCGTGGTCCAAGTGGTTCAACCGGAGACGATCCTTCGGTGGCATCGCACGGGCTTCAAAGCTTTCTGGCGCTGGAAATCCAGAAATAGGGCAGGGCGGCCGAGGATTGATCGCGGCCTACGTGATCTGATCCAGCGGATTAACAGGGAAAATCCACGTTGGGGCGCATCCCGGATCCATGGCGAGCTTCTGATGCTTGGCTTTGAGGTCGCCCAGTCGACAGTCTCGAAATATATTGCACGACCTTCGAAGCCGCCGTCGCAAAGCTGGAAGACTGTTCTGCAAAATCACGCTGAAGCGATTGCCGCCATCGATATGTGCGTTGTGCCGACGCTGACCTTTGAACTCTTGTTTGCGTTCCTGGTCCTGGGCCATGGACGGCGACGGCTGCTGTGGTTCGAGGTGACACGGCATCCGACCGCCGAGTGGCTGGCCCGGCAAATCACCGAGGCGTTTCCCTGGACATCAGCGCCGGCCTACCTGGTGCGCGACAATGACCGAGCCTACGGGCAGACCTTCCAGCGCCGGGTGAGGGCGATGGGTATTCGCGACCGGCCGATTTCTCCTGGATCGCCGTGGCAGAATGGTTATGCGGAACGTCTGATCGGCACATTGCGCCGCGAGTGCCTGGATCAAGTGCTCATCTTCGGCGAGACGCACCTGCGGCGAATTCTTTCCGCTTATGCGGCGTATTACAATCAAGCGCGTACGCACTTGGCATTAGAGAAAGATGCGCCCTTGCATCGAGCAGTCCAACGATCTGGCACCATTGTCGCCATTTCGATCTTGGCTGGGCTGCATCATCAATACGTTCGAATATGATTTTCGGAAAGGACAGGTAAAGCGGCCTGTTTGGCTCCTTCCGTGAGACAGACCAAATACTTGCCAATCACGTTCTTCGACGAGCCTCTCGACGAGGTAACGGCCAATGACGCCGAGCGAACCAACAACGACCGGCTTATTCTGCATATTTTGCCCCACTCATGGTCGCTGCGGTTTGGGACCCCACCTCTCGTCTTTCTTGCAGAAAGTGCCGCAAAAGCGCTAATAGTGGCAGCAGTTAATCCCGGAATCCAGCCTAATGGTGTGCGCGAAAAACAAGGAAAATAACAAAACCGTGGGGGCTATGCTGACTGGCGCACGACAATCGCGTGCCGGTTGATTGGAAGGAGCACCAACCGTGGCGACCCCTTGGGGTCGTTGGCGGTCCGGCGCGGCGTTAAATCGATGAGCGATTCCGGAGCAGCACGGCTGGTGGTCGAGAATGCATGCCTACGCTATGGGCAGCTTGACGTGCTCAACGACCTTAGCCTCAGCGTCGGCAGTTCGGAGGTTGTCAGCATCGTCGGCCCGTCCGGATGCGGCAAGACCACGTTGTTGCGCTGCGTCGGTGGCTTGAACCAGCTTAATCGCGGCGAAATCCGCATCGACGGGCACCGGGTCGAAAAGCCGCTACCGATCGTATCGATGGTGTTCCAGCACTTCGGGCTGTTTCCGTGGAAAAATCTATGGAGCAATATCGCCTACGGCCTGAAACTTCGCCACACGCCCAGGGAGGAGGTCGAGCAGCGCGTCGCCGACGCGATCGATCTAGTGGGCTTGAAGGGGTTCGAAAAATCCTATCCGCATCAACTTTCCGGTGGCATGCAGCAACGCGCCGGGCTCGCGCGCGCGCTAGTGATGGAGCCCAAGCTGTTGCTAATGGACGAGCCGTTCAGCGCGGTCGACGCACAGACGCGCGAACAGCTCCAGTTCGAACTGCTGCGCATTTGGGATAGCCGGCCGACCGCGATGATGTTCGTCACGCACGCCATCGACGAGGCGGTGCTGATGGGCGACCGGGTCATTGTGCTGGCGGGCCGTCCGGCGCATGTGCACGCCATCCGCAAAGTGGACTTGCCGCGGCCGCGCGAACGCAGCATCGTCGCGAGCCAAGCTTTCATCAATCTGCGCGAGCAGGTCTGGCATGACCTGTTCGACCAGCCGGAAACGAATGGTACGCGCGTGCAATAAGAATTCAACAAGAAACGTTCAAAAATGACATCAGCGGTAAACACAAGAGGGAGGAAACGAACCATGAGTAAAATGACTGGATCAGGCTTCGTGCCGAAGAAGTCGCTGTTGGGCGCAATGCTCGCGCTGTCGGCGATGACGTTCTGCGTTCCCAGCAGTGGGAATGCCGCAGACATCAAGCTCGCGGCTTCCGCTATCGGGCGTCCGCCGATTTTCTCGAACACGTTCGTCGATGTCGGCGAGGATCTCGGCTATTGGAAGAAGGTCAGCCTCGACATGAGCTTCCGCTGGTTCCAGCGCGGCACTGACACTGCGAAGTCAGTCATCACCGGCGATGTGCAGGTGGGCTACACCGCGACGCCGGTCGCGGTAAACTTGATCGCGGCGGGTGCGCCCGTTGTGGTGATCGCGGGCATGCCCAACCAGGACTGGATCATTGCATCGGATACTCTGAGCGTAAAAGGCTGCAAAGACCTCAAGGGCCAAACCGTCGCCGCCGACGGCATCAATAATGCTCGTTGGCTGTTTTTGAAATCGGTCGCGGAATCATGCGAACTCAAGCTGACCGATATGACGCCGATCGACCTCGCCAATGCGCCGTTGGTGAAGGCGGGCATTGCCGGCCAAGTCCATAGCAGCGTGTTTCATGTCGACGAACTGGCGCAGATTGAGTTTAAGACCGGAAAGAAATGGCATCTGATCCCTGTCCCCGCATCAATCAAAGAAGGGCTGCACTACGGGTCGGTGCTGGCCAGTAAGAAGGCCATCGCGGACGATCGGGAAGGCGTGGTTCGGTTCCTCGAGGGCTGGATTCTCACCCAGAAGCTGATGAGCAGTACCGCGTCGGCCGACCAGGCAGAGTTCGCCAAGATTGCGGCGAAGGCCAGCCAGATCGACGTCGCTGTAGCCAAAGACGCCATCGAGTCGTTTCAGAAAATCAACTACTGGGTAAACAATGACGGTCTCGACGAAAAGCAGATGATGGGCCAGGTCGATGAAATGATAAAGGACGGCTTGATGAAGTCCGACGCCAAGCCGAGCTACGACAAGCTCGTGGACAAGTCGCTCTATGCCGAGGCGATGAAGCGGGTCGAGAAAATGGGCGGCATGAAATAGCCCTAAAGTACCGAGCGGAAGCGCGTGGAGAATGAAATGGCGGCGGTGGGAAGGATAGATTCCTTCGAAAGCCGGCTTGCGCGCTTCCGCATCGTCAATGCGTGGTGGATCCGGCTCGCCTGCTACGCGCTGAGCATTGTGCTGTTACTCGGCACGTGGCAGGCACTCGGCCACAGCTTCGGCGTCCTGTTCGTTCCGTTTACCGTCACCGTGGGCCGGCTTTGGGACATGCTGCAAAGCGGCCCCCTGCTGCCGGGGCTGGCGGTGTCGGCAAAACTCTATGGCGTCACGCTCGTCATCAATATCGTGGTCGGAGTTATCGTCGGTCTTTTACTGGCGCGAATAAAGCTGATCGCTGCCGCCTTCGAGCCTTACATCTACATCTTGTACGCGACGCCGACGATTTCGCTGGTACCATTCGTATCGGTGATGTTCGGCTTTGACTTCGGCTCACGCGTGCTGGTGTCGGTGCTGATCTCAATCTTCCCGATCCTGATCGGGGTGACGGAAGGCGCGCGCAGTATTCCGCGCCAGCATCTCGACGTGGCGGCCATATTCGGATCAAGCGAGAGCCAACTCTGGCGTGACGTGATTGTGCCGTATGTGGCGCCCTACGCGATGTCGGGCATCAAGCAGTCGATCGCGCTGTCGATGGTCGGCACGCTGGTCGCCGAATTCTTCCTCAATCCTGACGGGTTGGCCGCGGTGCTGCTGCAAGGCACCACAATCGTCGACTCAGGCTGGGTGCTTGCCGTCACGATATTCATCTGCGCGATCGCGGTCGTGCTGGTCGGCGTCGGCGAACTAATCGAACGATATCTGGTGCGATGGCGACATACAGCAGTCGGATAGGAGCGGCACCGGCCGCACGCTGGAACTGGGGCAGCGGCTTCATTACCCGCGAGCGCGTCGCGCCGATGGTGGCCGGGACGGTGCTACTGGTGGTCTGGGAGGTGTGGGTGCGCACCCATCTTCCCGATTTCGTGGCACGTCCGAGCGGGATCGTCATGGCGATCCCGTCCACCATAGCAAGCGCGGAATTCTGGTCCGATATCGCGGCCACCCTGGGCGCGATCATCGAAGGCGTTGCGATCGGCAGCGCGGCTGGCGTTTTGATCGGCGTCGCTATGGGCCGAGTGCGCGAAATCAACTGGTTTCTGTCCATCTATATCCGCGCGCTCTACGCGCTGCCGCTGATCGCGCTGGTACCGATTGTCATCCTCTGGGTCGGCTACCAGCCGGCGGCGCGTCTTGTGATCGTTGTGATTTCGGTATTCTTGCCGGTCGCCGTCACCACAGCGGATGGCACGCGGGCGATCTCCAAGGACTATCTGGACGTCGGAAAAATGTTCGGCGCGCGCACCCTCAATTTCTGGTTCGGCATCGCGCTGCCGTCGGCCACGCCCTTTATCGTGGCCGGCGTCGAGCTCGGGTTCGCGCGCGGCATCACCAACGCCATCGCCGTAGAGATCCTCGCTAGCGTCAACGGCATGGGCATGTCAGTGTTTACGAAATCGAACGAGCTCAACGAGAACGCATCACTAGTCTATGTGCTTTGCCTCGCGATTTTCGCCGTCGGCATTCGTTCGCTGATGATTCATTTCCGCCACTGGCTCGCGCCGTGGTACCACCGCTAGCCTGGCACTGCTTGACCGAGTTTCAGGATTAATGCCTAACTTCTATCATGGCGAGGTCGAGATCACCTATCTCGATGAGGGTACAGGCGACCCGATTGTCCTCGTGCATGGCTTGGCTTCCACCGAGGAAGTGAACTGGGGCTTTCCTGCAAATATGCGCCTATTAATAAATGCAATTTTTGTCACCTAAACGGCGAAAAACAACCAGTTCGCCTGTCCCTATCGCAAACCTTGTCCGGCTGGCAGTTGATCGAGAATCAGGCAATCCTGCCGTGGGATGAGGGATCTTTGCAGACTTATTGGTCGGATGGTCGTCGATCTGCTCCGGTCGCGGGCAACGCTCGAGGCAGAGATTTGGACGTTGCGGCAGCAAATAAATGTCCTGCGGCGGGCTGCTCCAAAGAAACTCTCCTTCAGTACCACCGACCGATTGATATTCGTTGGTCTCTATCGGTTGTTTCCTAGAGTTTGCGATGCGTTGGCGATTTTAAAACCGGAGACCATTGTCCGCTGGCATCGTGCGGGTTTTAGGTCGTATTGGCGCTGGAAGTCGAGACGCTGTGGCGGCAGGCCTATTGTGCCGCTGGAGATCCGCCGGCTAATCCGCGAGATGAGCATTGCCAATCCGCTGTGGGGCGCGCCGCGGATCCATGGAGAACTACTGAAGCTCGGCATCGATATCGGACAGACGAGCGTGGCCAAGTATATAGCCAGGCGAAGAGGCCCGCCATCTCAAGGGTGGAAGACGTTTCTTTATAATCATGCCGACGGCATCTCGGCGATGGATCTGTTCGTCGTGCCGACAATCTCAATTCGTCTGCTCTATGGCCCGTTGGTCATGGCGCACGGCCGGCGACATATTTTATGTCTTGGCGTCACTGCGCATCCGACCGCGGAATGGATCGCAAATCAGATCACCGAAGCTTGCGGCTGGGAACAAGCTCCCTGCTATTTGATCCGTGACCGGGACGGGGCCTATGGCGAGACCTTCACGCGCAGACTTCGATCAATGGGTATTCGTGATCGACCGCCCTGTAAGGAGGCAAGCGACCACGCGCCGCAGCGAACTCACGGCGTGCGGGTCGAACGGGCTTGGCGCGCGCACCATCAAACTCTCGTCGACTGCGTATACCCGTCCGCGGGGCCGCCGTCGCCGACCTCGCGCCGCTGCTCGCTCCGGCGCAGGAGATGGTGCCCTTCGATCCAATGCCAGACACATAGACCTGGCAGACCCAGCGCCAGCTCCCGGACACGTTTGGTCAGGGAAATGGCCAGTGCCGTTTCGGCCGGCAACCCAAGTAACGCGCCGAACATGACCAAACCGCCTTCGAGCGCCCCCAATCCCGCAGGAAGCATGAACGCAGCGGCACGGACGCCGGAGCTCAGGCTTTCGAGGATCAGCGCATCGATCATGTCGACCGGCTGTCCCAGAGCTTGCATCACCAGCCAGATTTCACCGGCTTCGACAGCCCAGGCGATGAGACGCAGGGCGCTGGCACTCAATATGACCGCCCATGCGCGATAGGATGCCACCACCGCGTCATCGATAGCCGATGCGTCGGCTTCCAGGTCCGACAGCCATTCCTGCGGCAGCAGACGTCGGGTCAACTTCGCAGATACGCCGAATAGACCGCGATGCTGGAACACGGTGAAGGCCGCAATGGTGACCAGGAATACGGCGGTACCGACCAGCACGCCCGACGCAACGGCCGTCGTGGTGCGGTCGCCTGATCGCGTCAGCAACAATGCCGCCCCCGACATGACGAATATCAGCTGGGTCGCCGCCCCAATGGTGATGTCCACGACCATGCTGGCGACCGCCTGCGCGCCAGGCACGCCGCGCAGATGGGACAGGCGCATACCGGCGAAATCACCGCCGATGCTCGCAACCGGCAAAAGCGAGTTGATGGATTCACGAATCCAACGAATCCGGACAACGGTGGTGACATCCGGACGAGTCGCTGGCGGCAGCAACTCGCGCCAGGATAGCGCGCTCAACAGCAACGGAATGATATGCAACAAGGTGATGGGGAGCAGCCACCACCCAATGACGTGCAGAGAGTGAACCACGTCCGCCGCGCCGTTGGCGACGATCAGGTACACCACAAGCAGAAAACCCAAGGCGGCGCCGACGACCAACGAACCACGAATCGGCCGGAATCGTCTTTCGGTCATATTAGGGGTTCGTTATCGCCTTGTGGCGAAGGATATCGCCCTGTTGGATAAGGATATGCCGGCGAGCCCATCGGCTGCAATCGCCATGTCATACACTTCCGGCGGCTGTCCCATAGGACGCCCGCTTATCAATACCAGGCCGAAGCCGGGAGATTCCACGGAACCGGAAATTCATCGCCTTGGGAAAATAATGCTAAATATACCTTACCTGCCTGATATTCGGGCGCAACTGCCGTGCCTGCATGCGCCTTCCGTTTAGCGGAAAGCGCCCTGCATTGATTGACTCAAAGTGCCTCGTGGGGGATAGGTTGCCGTTGGGGAGGAGTGGGCTCCATGTCCGGGGGGATTGGTCTTCGCGGGGTCCGCGAATCGGTTATGGCGTGACCGCAAATTTTTGGCTCGGAGCCCATTCATCGGCACGACACAAGGAAAAGGTCGCCCGTTTCCCTGCAACGCGAGCTTTATTGTCGGCTTCACGTGACACGGGTGAGCCTCAAACTGAATCCAAGGAAGCCCCGTGCAGCGGCGGGAATTCGCAGCCCACCATTTGGTTCGAGGCGGAGGATTTCCTTCGGTATTTTGACCATTTTCGTAATCCGACCGGCACACAGCGGCTGTCGTTCGAGATTTACGGTGCGGTGAACTTGCTGTACGGTGGTTCCGAACGCGTGAAGTTTTGTCGGCTCAGTGTCTTCACCAAACGTCTACACGCGATCCGCTTCGAGGACCTGCGTTCGGCGTTTCTGAACCCGCTTGGCGCCACCGCTCCCTGGAAGACGTTTTGGGAGCCGGCAATGTTTTGGGAACGGTTCCCCAGATCGATTCCTGTGGTCCTGCGGAATCCGCGATTTTTTCTTTCGATCTTCAAGTTTGCGGTCCGCGACCTGCTGGAGACGTTGACCGGGCGGACATCGTTCGATCGGCAGCTGCGCCGCGGCGATATGATCGTCTCGCTCGGCGCGGGTTGGGGAATTCCCGGCTACATGAAGCAAATGGCGGAGACGAAGCGGCGTCACGGAATCAAGTTCTCGATCTTCGTTCATGATGTCCTTCCGATGGAGTTTCCATCGTTCTTCGAACCGCATCACGCTACCCATTTTGGACATTGGCTCGGAGAGGCTATATCCGTTACGGATATTGTGCTCACCAATTCCAAGTATTCACGGGATCGTCTGATCGAATTGACTGCCAAGTCCGGTTGGCGATTGCCGCCCATCGAGGTGTTGGAGCCGGGCTCGGGCTTTACCGATCGGCTGCCGGCTCGAGGCCAAGCAATGGCAAGCCTTCCGGCACGCTACGTCTTGTTCGTTTCAACGATTGAAATTCGAAAAAATCACCGACTGCTCGTCAGAGTATGGGAGCGGCTGGTGGAGCGGCACGGCGCCGACCGTGTGCCGGCGTTGGTTTTCGTTGGAATGCTCGGCTGGTCGTTTGAGGAACTGTTGGCCGACCTTGCAGCGAGCGACTTTCTGAATGGCAAGATCGTCATGCTGCGATGTTTGTCCGATGCAGAATTGCAAGAGGCTTACCGTGGCTGTCTATTCACGGTCTTTCCGAGTTTCTGCGAGGGTTGGGGCTTGCCGGTCGCCGAAAGCCTGGAGCACGGCAAGTTCTGTATAGCCTCAAATCGCACGTCGATTCCCGAAGTGGGCGGCAACCTTGCCGACTATTTCGATCCGGCGGACGAAGAGGATGCGCTGGCTAAGATCGAACGGCCGCTCCTCGATCCCGCTTATCTGGCAGCGCGCGAGGCGCAAGTCCGGGCCGAATACCGTCGCCGAACCTGGAACGCCTGTGTTCATGCGCTGATGGGAGCATTGAGTAGCCGAGACCGCACCGCTGATTGAACCATGGACGCAGATAGGCAAGCGGGCCTGCGGTCCGTCGGTGATGTGTCCTGCGCCCGACGGCAAGCTTATCTCGGCAGGCTCCTGCTCCGGAGCAAACCGACGTCAACCAATGCTCGGTTCGGCGGCGTGGCAATCCAACGCGTTCATTTGTCGCCGCCCGGATCGTCAAGCCCGCTGGTGGCCGGGGACTCGATCTCCTGTGGCGATCCAATTGCCACGCGCAATTCGGCTCGCCGCGTCTGGTAATAGCCTGAGCGGATAAAGCTGTAGAAGTCGATGGAAGCGTCTTCGGCTTGCTTCAACTGGCCAAGTCTGTCCGCCGCATCGAGGCTCGTCGTGCCGGCACTGACCGCAACGTGCGTCGCCGTTGACACAATTTTTGTTCCGATGAGCCAACCCAGCGGGTCGACGACCATATCGACGATTGAGCCGAAGGCATCGCGCGTCGTGGCCGGCCCCATGTAGGGCAGAACCACATACGGACCATCGCTCACTCCCCAAACGAACAGAGTCTGCCCGAAATCGCCGCTCTGCTGCCCAGTGCCTTCGCGGCCCGCCACGTCGAACAGTCCGCCCACGCCGAAGGTCGTATTGATAACGAAGCGGCCGGCCGTGTAGGCGGCCGCGTCCATACGCAGTTGCAGCACATTGTTGACGAAGATGCGCGGCTCCTTCAAATTCGAATCCAGATCATGCAGGCGGTCATGCACGGGGCCGGGTATGCCCGTCTTCACCACTTCCGACAGTGGCCCCAACGTTTGCTGATTGATGGCCAGGACTTGTCGATTCGTCGCCTCATGGGGGTCGCTAATCGGCAGCGACGCGTCTCTCGGCATCGTGGCGCAGGCAGCCACGAGTAGCGACGATAGGCACACGATCGCTCCTTGGACCCACATTCGAGCGAAACGCATGTTCTTTCTCTGTCCGTGCCTTCTGAGTTAGTTATCATATGGGCGTTGTGGCTGACTGTTGCTTCTTTGCATCAGCGCTAGCCAATTTGCCGTTGAATTGACCAGGGCGTTTCGGCTGGGTGGCCAGGAGAGCCGGCTGGAAAAGGACAGCGGCGGCAAGTGTCGTCAGTAGCGACAGGGCCATCAGTTTGCCCATGCTCGATGTCCCAGGGTGATGCGAGAAGCACAGGCTCCCGAACGCAATGGCGGTCGTACAGGCGCTGAAGATGATGGCTCGCGTAAGGCTCGATTGCAAGAAGTTCGTCTCCCCCGATCGCCAAGCCACGATGTAGTAGATCTTGAAGGCGACGCCGACGCCCAGCAGCAACGGCAGAGCGATGACGTTGGCAAAATTGAGCTGCAGTCCGATGAGCACACAGATCTCGAGCGTGACCACGATGGCAACGAGCAGAGGTACTAGCGTCAACGCGACATCGACCCAGCGGCGCAGCGCGACAAACAGGATCAATGCGATCAACACCAGCGACAGGATGCCGGCCTGGAGAAATGCTTTGATCACGGTTGTGGACGCCTCGATAATGAAAATCGGCTGGCCGGTAGCCTCCGCGGCAACACCGCGCACGGCCACAACGAAGCGACGCAGGACAGCGTTGTCGTTGCCATCCCCCTTCGGCGCGACCTCGACCCGGACCCGGCCATCGGCAGACACCCAGTTGCTTTTCAGCGCGGGCGGAAGAGCCGCAATGCTCACGGGTTCGGCATTGAGGAGATTCCTCACCTGACGCAGCGTCGTCCGCAACGGCGTGATGAGCGCGCGATCCGCTTCGCCCAGGACGGCCGGCGGCGCCTTCGCCAATGCGGTCAGAGCGGCTGCGAGGCGGCGAGCGTGTACGGCGGCTGGGCTATCGAGGCCATCCGTCGCCTCGGACAGCTCGGCGATTAGCTTTCCGATCGCCGCCTCCGTCTCCGCCTGCGTCGGTTTTGGACTGATCCCGCTGGGATTAAGCGTGTTCTGCAGAAAAAAGCTCGCGTCCTCGATCAAAGCCAGCTTGGCGTCTTGATCTTCGGGAACAAAACTCTGCAGCGACAGCACTCGGCCGACCTCCGGCAATTTCCGGAGCCTCTCGATCGTGGTCGAAACCTGAGCGAAGTCGCCTCCGAGGATGTCGATCGTGTTCGGACTCGTTTCGGGATCGTTCATCAAGTCGAGTAAGGTTGCGACCGATTCCGTATCCTTCGCCCGCAGATTGATCGGATTGAAGTCGAAGCTCAAACCCGCGAGCAGCGGGAAACCGAGAATCGCAGCAGCGAGCGTCGTGCCGACGACCCAGTTGCGTCGTTGCTCCAGAAAGCGGTCCACGGGTGCCAGCACGGCATAACCGATCGGTTTCGGCTCAGGAGAGGGCTTGAGCACCGTGAGCAAGGCAGGAAGCAGGGTCAAGGTCGTTGCCAGCGCAATGATGATGCCCATTCCGGCGATGAGCCCGAGCTCGGAAAGGCCGCGATATGCTGTCGGCAGGAACGAGAAGAATCCGGTCGCGATCGAGGCGGCTGCGAGCAGAAGCGGGCCCCCGATCCCGCGCGCCGTCGCCGTAAACACCTGATCGAGGTCGAGACAGGCATGCCGCTCGGAGCGATAGCGGACGCAGAACTGAATTCCGAAATCGACACCGAGGCCGATAAAGAGCACGGCGAACGCGACCGAGATCAGGTTCAGTGTTCCCACCATCCAGAGGCCGACGGCTGCCGTGTAGAGGAGACCGCAGACGAGATTGACAAACACCGCGAGGATGAGCCGGCCCTTCCTCAGCGCGAGCCACAGAACCAGGCCGACGAGGAGCAGTGTGACGATTCCGTTGAGCATTGCGCCGTCGGCGACTGTGGCAAATTCCTCGTCCGCAAGAGCAACCGGCCCAGTGAGGCGCACCGTCACCCCATTCTCGGGCGTGAGGCCCCGCCTGGACGCCGCTTCGCGTATGGCCGCAGTCGCTTTGCGTCCCGGCTGAAGATCGGTGAAATCGAGGACCGGTTCGATGTTCACGAAGCGGCGCAGCTCCGAAGGCTTCGGCTCCTGGCCGGCGATCAGCTTGCGCCACGAGAAGGAAGGGCTCTTTCCCTTGTCGATAAACTCCAGCGCATTTGCGAGTGCGTCGAGCGCCGGCGTGAGAGAGTCCAGTTTTGCTTTTCCCAGGCGCACACCCTCGATCGACTGCGAGAATGTACGAAAGACGCCGCGCAGCGTCGGATCGGCGGCGAGCGTTCCGAGAAAAGGCTCTGCAGAAATCAGGTCGGCGGTGGCACGCTGGACGTTCTTCACGCTTAGGAAGAGAATGCCGTTGCGCTCGAAGAACTCGCCGCCATCAGGGCGGCTGACGTTGCGGATCAAGTCCGACCTGGACGCAAGCTCGTTGACCAGCGCATCCGCCGCATCATCGACGGCCTCCGGGGTGGCGGCATCGATGACCGCGATGAGCTGGTCAATTCGTTGCGGAAACTGGGCATTCAGCATCGCTTCTTGCTGGCGCCAAGGCAGCGAGCTCGACAGCAGCTGCTTGCTATCGGTGCTGATGGCGAAATGGCGTGTGAAATAGTCTGCCGAGGCTATCGCCAGAAGCAAGAAGCCTAGAATCACCGGCCAAGCGTAACGAATCGAAAGGTGTACCAGCCGTGTGATCGCGGCTATCGGCGTAGACTCGAGATTTCCGGTCACGGATTGCACCCGATCGTCATATTGCGCGCAATGAGTAGCAATTCCGTCAACCACGCGAGCCCGTCATTAAGGTCGGCCGATCCGTTCAGTCTCGCCGACGGAACAAGCCCTCGTACCTTTCACAAATTCGCGCATTGAAGTAAAGTACGAGCCACAAACCGTCCGCGCTCCTGCGGCAATTGCGGCTGCGGGCGATTTCGGGCGAGTGCAACCGCGAAACTCAAGGGCAATTTCTCCAAACGGAATCTGTGGTGACGAATGGTGGCGACAAAATGTTTCATGCCCCGCCTGAGGGCTATGTTTGTGCGGTTTGTCTTTGGTGTCTCTTTGCTCGTCTCGTTCGGCTCTTTGCCGCTGGCCGCCCAGACGCCCAATGAGTCCGTGGCAAAAATCGAAGCCTATTATCAGCAGCTGATGCCGACAATCCAACAGGCTGCACGGCTCAGCGTGGTCGAGCGCGACAGGCGCTTCACACCGGTCTTTACCGCGGTGTTCGACATTCCGACGATGACGCGGCTGGCGGTCGGTCCATCCTGGCGGGACTTCTCGGCACAGCAGCAGGCGGCCGTTCGGGACGGCTTTGTCCGCTTTATCGTCGCGGATTACGCGAGTCAGATCAAAGACTATTCAGGCGAACGCTTCGTCGTTGATCCGCAGACGACTCCGGAAGCGCGCGGCGGCGGTGAAATCGTCAAAACCACGCTCCTGCAATCCAATGGCCGCACCGTGAGCATAAATTACCTGGTCCGCGGCGGCCGGGTGGTCGATATCTACCTCAACGGAACGATTAGCGATCTCGCGCTGCGGCGCGACGAGTTCGCCTCGATCATCGCCTCGGGCGGCGCCGAGGGATTGATCAGGAAATTGCAGGAACGAACTGCCAATCTACTTGGAAAATAATCTTCCACGTATGTGTAACGGCTGTGAGTGTTCTTACATATTGGAAGGTGTTCTGAAATCGTAGTCTAGGGTCTGTTGAGATTCAGGATTGAGCGAAGCCGCTGTCGCGGCGTGCGTGGCTAGGTGGCGTAGAGAGCCTCCTGCCTGAGAGGATGTGGGTGTTTGAGCCCCTGCGTGTACCGAAAACCTTATCTCAAACAAATCCTGGACTGGCAAAGCCTTGCGGCTGTGCGGGAATCTTCGAAACGGCGGATTCGCAGAATGGCAGGCTACGGAATATGACGGTGGTCTGCATTGAGGAAACTGGACCAATCTGCATGAGAGTTTTCCGGTTAGGCTTTGCTTGAAAGGAGCCTGGCCGATGAAGAAGTCGAGGTTTAGCGATCAGCAGATCGCCTTTGCTCTGCAACAGGCGGAGACGGGGACGTCAGTTGCGGTGGTAGCGAGAAGCCCCGAAAGGGGGTAACCCACCGCAACGACAGTGTCACCGGCGCGCAGCGGGGCACCTTCCCGGAATGCAGCTACTGAGGACGGCGGATTATTGCTTCGAACAACAGCGAGATCGTTCCTTTGATCGCGGGCGACTAAGACCGCCGTTTCCGTTCTGGACGAAAGTTGCGCAGTGATTTTTTCGCAATCTTCGACGACATGAGCGTTCGTTAGAATCTCGCCATGAGTACCAATCACAACACCGGAGCCGGTGGAGATATCAGCGGCTTCCAGAAAGCATGCACTGTGAACGATTATGGTGAGTGAAATTGCAATGGTAGTCACAACCACGCGCAGGTTCGGACTCACTACAATCCCACTGCGCATCACCAGAATTTCCTCGGATATGTCCGCCCTTACGTCCGGCCCCGCGCCTGCTCACAATACACCGCAAAATGAAGGCAGCGTTCACTAGAACGCGGCTCGGAGAATGGTAGACGGGGCCATTGCATCTGTTCTTAAAATGACTGTCATGAGAACAGTTATGAGCTGAGACAGGGAGATTTGCCAATGAATGCGATGCCTGACGCCAGCACACCAACCACCCAAAAGAGAACAGTCTCGCGCGGCCGGCTGCCGAACACCATCTATCGCAGCCGCGAATACCTCACCGAGCGGGAGGTCGAGCGGCTCATGAAGGCGGCGGGCGACAATCGCCACGGGCACCGGGACGCCACGATGGTCCTGCTGGCCTTCCGACATGGGCTACGCGCGTCCGAATTGTGTTCGCTTCGCTGGGACCAGGTTGACCTTGTTCGTGGCCGTCTACACGTCTCCCGCGCCAAGAACGGCATGGCCTCGGTGCATCCGCTCACAGGCAGCGAGCTTCGGGCACTGCGTCGCTTGCAGCGCGAGCAAGAGCCAGGGCGCTATGTGTTCTTGAGCGAGCGGGGGGCACCCATGAGTGCGGTCGGGTTCCGGCGCATGATGGGGAGGCTCGGCAAGGCCGCCAAGATGCCTTTCCCGATCCATCCGCACATGCTGCGCCACGCCTGCGGGTTCAAACTTGCCAATGACGGGCAGGACACGCGGGCACTGCAGCACTATCTCGGGCACAAGAACATCCAACACACGGTCCGATACACCGAACTATCGCCGAAACGGTTCCGAGACTTCTGGAAGGATTAGTCGGACCAAACGGTTCGATCCCGCAAAGTCCGCTTTGGTCTAGCGGACAATAATAGAGCGGCGGCAACCGCTATGGGAAGTCGGGGATGAAAGTCTCAAGACCCCGAGCCAGACGGTGCCGCCGCCATTTGCATGACCGGGTTTTATACCTCGGCGGTCGCCCACTAGTTCAACAGCGGACTCATCAAGCGAAATGGAATATTATTAGCGCGTAGTTATGGAACAAGAAAACTGCAAAGACCTTAGCAGCCGTGGCAAATTCCTCCGATCACCTGTTTTAGGTGTTGCTCCTGGCGTTCATTCTCAGCCTGTTCTATTTTCCATTCCGGCGAACCTACATTTGGCGTAGTCGGGTATAAAGACCCTAAGTCCGAGGTTGTAGATTTGTCATGGCGGTGAGATTGGGCATTCGGTGGGGCATATGCAAACGCATTGACTGCCTTAGATGTAGCGTCACCGGCGAATGCTACTCGGCAGCTAAGCATGATCGCTGCGATGAGAACGATGCCGCGCACGAATTGAAACATTGACGCGCCTCCGAGGCCGCACTTTGAACGCCAATATCCTAACCAAAATCTGGTTTATTAAGAGTTATGAGCAAAGGTCACAGACCATGAGACTCACGCCCAACCGTATACCTGCACTGCTAGCTGTGCTTCTGCTCGGTTCGCAAATTGCTCTGGCGGCTGACCCGGTCCCCAAGTTCGATATCGGCCCGAGCTGCCGGTCGGCCGCCGTTGCATCCGCAGTCATAACCACGCGCGACGCGGCAGGCTGCGAGCGAGATGAAGACAATGCGCGCGCTACCCTCGAGAAGGAGTGGAGTGAGTTCACGCCATCGGATCAGGCGCGTTGCGTGCGATTGGTGACATTAGGAGGCGGCCCGAGCTATGTCGAGCTACTCACCTGCCTAGAGATGGCGAAGCAAGTGAAGGAGCTTCCCGGGGCTGGCCAGATGGACAACAGCGGGACCGTTGAAAAATCACGTCACGCCAAATGAACGGCAGATAGGATTTAGCCCTCGGCAACATGCGCGCTAACGGCGTGCGAACGCGGCCGCGTGGTGCCGCCGCGCAAACCTAAACGGCGCTAGTGCTGACGTCTGCGCTTGCTCTGTGAACTGTCGCTGGCCGATCCTGGGTAGAACAGGTTCGGCTCGCAAAAGCCGCCGATGCCGCTGATGGTCGCGCGGCACTGCTCGAGAGTGGAGAAGCCGCAATTCCTGCCGCCGCCCATCTCTCCGCCACCATATTGGGCGCACCAGGGATATTCGATCTCTGCCCGCACCGGCGTGGCGATAGCCGCCAGGGATGCGATTGCGGCAATTCCTATCGCAGCGATGCAACGCATCGGTCCCTCCTCCGTTCGGCAAACCACGCAAGCGAGAAGCGGCCGCCTCGGGCTATCGGTCTCTTGGCAGCAATCCTTTATCAACTAGGGCCTGTGTTCAGTTGAGCAGGATTATAGCGGCAGCCATCTGCACTCCGGCGAGAAAATTTCTGGCGAGTTTGTCATAACGTGTGGCGATGGCACGGAAGTGTTTGAGCTGATTGAA
>Ga0181536_10002585_pt1 | contig 20290 bp, 20 predicted proteins | sample PEATcosm2014_Bin_41_FD_121105 | JGI IMG/M metagenome (GOLD analysis project Ga0181536, IMG submission 121105) | Peatland microbial communities from MTU Mesocosm Facility, Houghton, MI, USA - PEATcosm2014_Bin17_60_metaG | ecosystem: Environmental > Terrestrial > Soil > Wetlands > Peat | place...
CCCGCGCCACCCGTCGTCAGACCAGGCGAACTGAGAGGCAACGATCTCGCTGGCCGCATGCACCCCGTCGGGCTGGAAGCGCGAGCCCGGATCGGGAATCGGCGGCCGCCCATCGGCAACGAACGCATAGCGCGACCCGGCCCGAGCCGACGGATCGTCGACGGCAAACCAGTTGCCGTCCCGCTCCATCGGCAGCGTGCGCCCGTCGACGAGCGCCTCGATGCGCCGCGCCGCCGGCGCATACAGCCGCAAACGATACCCGCGGTCGAGTGCCAACGGCCCGAACCGCCCCACGTACGTATTCGCAGCGGTCACGACGAAGCCGCCGCCGCCGCGCGCTCGAAGATGCGGCTGAACTCGGCATACAGGTCGCGCATCCGCTCGGGCCGTTCGTGCGCTTGGTAGACGATCGCCTCGAGCGTCGCGCGCACCAGAAAGACGTGCACCAGCCCGCGCGCGTTCCCGTCCTCCTCGAGCGCGCCGAGCGCACGCGCGTGCTCGATGTAGCTGCGGCCGAACGTCGTGGCAGCTACGCGCACCAGCTCGCGCATCGCCGGAACGACCACCTCGGCCGACACCGTCGGATCGGTCGACACGTCGAACGCCGCCGCCGCCGCCAGCTCGTCCAGCGACCGGATCATCGTGGCCAGATCGGCCAACGGCGACGTGCGCCGCCGCCGCTGCGCCGGCGGGCGCGCCGCTTCGCCCACGCCGGGATCGATGATCAGCACGTCGTCTTCCGTCACGAGGACGCGCCCAAGGTGGAAGTCGCCGTGTACGCGCATTGCCCGCGTACCAACGAGCGGCGCTTCCGCGATGATACGCTCGATCGTCGGACGCAGCGCGAGCGCCGCCACCGCCTCCGGGCTCGAATCGCGCGCGATCTGCGCAAACGCACGCGTCGCCAGATCGCGCAGCTCCGCCTGCAGCTCCGCAACGTCAGCCTCGGTAAACGGCCGCGGCGCAAAATCGGGCGCCTCGGCCTGCGCGAGCAGCGCGTGCATGTCGGCCAACCGCCGCCCCATCAACCCGACGATGCGGTCGATCGGCGCCTCGTCCTCCGTGCTCGCCTGCAGCGATCGCACGAACATCCGGTGCAGCACATCCCACCCACTGCCCTGCGCGAGGATGTAGCGCCGCGCCAACCCGACGCCGACGTTCTCGCCGTTCGCCCCGCGATACGTGAACGTGCCCAGCAGCGGCGCCGTATGCGTGAAGTTCGCGTCGTGCAAGAATTGCGCCAACTCGATCGCCGGATTCGGACCCAGCACGCTGCGGCGGTACAGCGTGAGCAGCACTGTCTCGCCGATCACCGCCGACAGCCGGCGATCCCCCGACTGCGGCCGCCGCAAATTGTCGCCGTCCGGAATGGTGAGCGATTCCAAGCTCCAGCTCGGTTGGCAATACAACGTCCCCGCACTGCCGGCAAGCGACGTGTTCGTGCGCAACGCTTCGAACAACCCGAACCACAGCCGGTCGTCGATCGCAGCATCGAGCAGCAACCCCTCGCGCGCGCCGGTGCGCGTTTTCGCGAACGCCGCGCGCAACGTCGGCAACGGCCACTCGCGATCGGTGGCGTGCACGAGCTGCAGCGGCAAGATCAACGCCTCCTCGGCCGCCGCGACGCCCAGGATTGCCAGCGCCGGCGAGTCGTCGCTCGCGCCGAGCGGCACGAGATCGGTCAGCGCGATCCGCTCCGGCGGCCGGCCCGCGGCGAGCAGCCGCCGCACCGACACGACCGACGGCAGCACGTCGCGCTCGAACGTCGTGCGCGCCGGCTCGTGCAACAGGCTCGCGCGCCCGTGCGGCAACACCACGGTGATGAACTCCGGCGGCTGCGGCGCGGCCGCTTGGAGCGCTACCGGTGCCTCGGTCGGCGCGGCCAGCACGAACCAGAAGAACGCGTGCCCGTGCAGCGTGAGCACGTAGCGGTCGTCGGCGATCGGCGGAAACGCGCTCCAGCCGAGCATCTCCACCGGCGTGCGCCCGGTGTAGCGCGAGAGGTCGAGTGACACCGCTTGCGACGTGCGCGCCAAGTTCGCCACGCACAGCACCACCTCGCCCTCCACCTCGCGCGTATAGGCCGCGATGTGCCGGTTATCCGGATGTAAGAACGTGATCCCGCCGCGCCCGAACACGTTGTGCGCTTGCCGCACGCCGATGATGCGCCGCATCCAGTGCAGCAGGGACGACGGACTGCGCTCCTGCGCCTCGGCGTTGGTCGCGGCGTAGCCGTATACCGGATCCATGATCGGCGGCAAGTACAAGCGCTGCGTGTCGGCGCGCGAGAAGCCGCCGTTGCGGTCGGCTGACCACTGCATCGGGGTGCGCACCCCGTCGCGGTCGCCGAGATAGATGTTGTCGCCCATCCCGATCTCGTCGCCGTAGTACACGATCGGCGTTCCCGGCATCGAAAGCAGCAGGCTCGTCATCAGCTCGATCCGCCGCCGGTCGTTGTCCATGAGCGGCGCGAGCCGCCGCCGAATCCCCACGTTAATGCGGGCCCGCGCGTCTTGCGCGTACACGCGATACATGAACGTACGTTCGCGATCGGTCACCATCTCGAGCGTGAGCTCGTCGTGATTGCGCAGGAAGATCGCCCACTGGCAGTTGGCCGGAATCTGCGGCGTCTGGCGCATGATGTCGTAGAGCGGGTAGCGGTCTTCTTCGGCGATCGACATGAACATGCGCGGCATCAGCGGGAAGTGGAACGCCATCTGACACTCGTCGCCGTCGCCGAAATAGGCGTTCACGTCTTCGGGCCACTGATTCGCCTCGGCCAGCAACAGCCGGTCGGGAAACTCCGCGTCGACGATCGCGCGCAAGCGCTTGATCACCGCGTGCGTTTCGGGCAAGTTTTCGCTGCTCGTCCCTTCGCGCTCGCACAGATACGGCACCGCGTCCAGCCGCATGCCGTCGATCCCGAGCGCGAACCAGAAGCGCATCACGTCGGCGATGGCGTCGAACACCGGCGGATGGTCGAAGTTGAGGTCCGGCTGATGGCTGAAGAAGCGGTGCCAGTAGTACTGCCCGGCCACCGGATCCCACGCCCAATTCGACGTCTCGGTATCGGTGAATATGATGCGCGTGCCGGCATACGTGTCGGGCGAATCGCTCCAAACGTAGAATTTCCGGTAGTAGGAATCGGGATGCGCCCGGCGCGCGCGCTGAAACCACGGGTGCTGGTCCGACGTATGGTTGACGATCAGTTCCGTGATGATGCGCAAGCCGAGCTTGTGCGCGGCCCGGACGAACGCGCGCACGTCGCGCAGCGTGCCGTACGACGGGTTGACGCCCTTGTAGTCGGCGATGTCGTAGCCGTCGTCGCGCAACGGCGAGGGAAAGAACGGCAAGAGCCAGATCGCGGTCGCGCCGAGCTCTTTGATGTATGGCAGCTTCTCGATCAGCCCGCCGAAGTCACCGATGCCGTCGCCGTCGCCGTCGGCGAACGCCTTGACGTGCAATTGGTAGATAACGGCATCTTTGTACCAGAGCGACGGCTGCGAGGGCTGCACCAGGGGCTATCGTACCCCGGGAGCCCAGGTTCTACCCGGCAGTTGTCCGGGCGGCAGCGGCAGCGCGCCGCGCTTTGACGTAGAGCACGGTCCACACCAGGATGCCGCCGACGAACACGACCGCGATGACCGGGGACGCGCCGGTGGCCGTCGCGAGCGGCAGCGTGAGCACCGCGATGACGCGAGCTACCGCGTCGAGCAGCAGCCCGGCCCCCCACACGAGCGTGATCAGCCGAAACGACCGCCGGGCTTCCGGAACCTCCCAGAGTGCCTCCGACGCCGCCCGCGCCGCCGGATCCGCGCCGGCGAGGTCGAGATTCAACCGGTAGATCAACGGTTTCGGCGTGGCCAGCGAGATCAGGAACACCAGGCCGAACGTGCCGGTGAGCACCGAATCCTTGAGCAGCGCGAAGACCGCGTTGCCGGTCGCGAACGACAGCCCGAAGCCGACGACGATACCGATGAACGACACGATCGCGATCACGCCGATGTGCCGCGTCGTCACCGCTTCGTACACCATCTCCGCCAGCGGAAACACCGCCGCCGCGGAGAGCGCGTAGATCGGCGCCACGCCGCGATGCAGCAACAGCTGGATCACGAGCAGCGGCGCGACGAGGCTCAGCCCGAGCGTGCGGTAGAGGCTGCCGAAGCGCGGCGCGGCGGGAACGGGTGCCTTAGCCTGCATGGTCCGGGATCCAGTTCCCGTGGAAGCCGAGGGGCACCCGCACCGGCAGATGCACCACGGCCACCGGTGGGGCCGCGATGTTCGCGGCGTCGAGTACCACGAGATCGCTGCCGTCGCGGGCGGCGTCGTACACGTAGCCCATCATCCAGCCCGCATCCTCACCGGCCGCACCCGGCACGAACACCATCTCGCCCGGCACGCAGCCGGCACCGAAGCGGTGCTCGCTCGTCGTCCCGTCGCGCAGATCGAATTTGCGCAGCTCCTTGCTGCCTTCCCCGCTGCCGCTCACCGCAACCGCGTAGCCGTAACGGTACGCGCTGCCGGTCAACCGTTCGTCGGTGCGCGGAAACTCGACCGAACGCTCGTCGAGTGTTGCCTCGCTCACGCGTCCGGCGGCCAGATCGATCGTGAACCGATGCAGCGTGGTGGGGTTGAACGAATCGTTCCCTTTGCGCCACAGCTCCGCATACCGCACGACATCGAGCCGGATCTCATCCCCGTGCTCGACCGCATTCATCACGTGGAACACGTAACACGGCGCGATCTCGAGCCAGCGCACCGCGGCATTGGGATCGCGGCGATCGAGGATACCGAGCCGCGCGCCGTACTTGTCGCTCCAACGATACGGAAACTTGCCGCGCAGCCCGAGCAGCATGTCGAACACCACCGGCAAGTCCATGAAGACGACGTAGTTCTCGGTGATCGCGAAGTCGTGCAGCATCGTCGAGCCCGGCACCGCGATCTCACGCGCCTCGACCAGCGTGCCGGCCGCATCGATGCGATAGAAGAAGAGCGCGCCCGCCCGCAGCTGCATGCCGAAGCCGAGCAATTCGCCCGTGCGCGGATCGCGATGCGGATGCGCCGAGAACGGTCCCTTGAGCGCCGCGCCGAAATCGTACACGCCGGTGGTCGCGAGCTCGCGCGTCACCTCGGTCGGAAACGACGACTCGATCAGCGCCAATAGTCGGTTTCCGTGCGCGATGATGTTCGTGTTCGCGACGCCGACGGTCAGGTCGACGGTGCCGTTCAGCCGCACGAACGGGGCGTGCTCGACGAACGCCCGCGTGCGCACCCAGCGGTTGCGGTACACCTGCGCGCGGCCATTCTCCAGCCGCACGCCGTGCAGCATCCCATCGCCCATGAACAGGTGGCCGGATTTGACCCCGGGCGGCGGGTTGGGGCCGTTGCGGATGTAGTCGCCGCAGAGTTCGGACGGCAGCGCGCCCTCGACCGGGAGATCGAAGGCCTCGATCTCGGTAGAGACGGGCGTCCGGTAACCGGCGTCGGTTGGGGTAGCGGTGGCGGTTCCCATGGCGATCCCTTTCATCGAGCAGCGATTCGTGCTATCGTAGAGCCGATGTGTCAGATATTACATGTAAATAATTACATGTCAAGGCTTTCATGAAAGTCGGGGTCCTGGGAAACATCTTGCTTGGGCTGCTGGCCCAGGGTGAGCGAACGGGCTACGAACTGACCCGCGACTTCGACGTCAGCTTGGCCAATGTATGGGGCGCCAGCCACAGTCAGATCTATCCGGAGTTGGCCAAGCTCGAGGCGGGCGGTCTGGTCCGTAAGACTGAGGCTGGGCCGCGCGGCAGTCAGCGCTACGCGATAACCCCGGCGGGCGAGGCGACGATCCGCACCTGGCTGAGCGAAACGCGACCGGCCGTCAACGCCCGCGCGGAGTGGATGGTGCGTGTCTTTTTCCTCGGGTTGCTGCCGCCGGATCAGGCGACGGCCTATTTCGCGGACCAGCAGCGGCAACACGCCGAGAAGCTCGAGCGCTACCGTGCCTACGCGGAGAACTGCGCGCTCGACGACCCGGCGACGCGCTGGTCGCGAGTCGCACTGGAGGCCGGGATGCGCTTCGAGTCGGCGATGGCCGATTGGGCCGCCTGGGCGATCGCCGAATTAGAGACGCCAGGTAGTCCGCCCAAATCCGCTATCGGCTAGCTGAAATGGCAACGTCGCCATCTGCTGTGCGATGGCGACGACACCGTCGCGCAAAGCACCCTAGACCCAATCGCTGCGCCGTGACGCCGAGATAGGTGAGCGCCTCTGCAACAGCCCGCTCCAACGGCGCCCCGATGTTCGGCCCGTCGCCGGGCGTCGCCGGCGTGTCGCGGACGACGGTCTTTCGCAAGGTCGAGATGACGCATCGAGTGCACCCTTGACAGCGATGCTCTCAATATGAGAGTATTGCTCTCGTAATGAGAGCGCCCGGTTGAGGGTCATTAGCAGGCTGAGGCTTCGAGAGTTCTGGACGGTTCATGCCGATGCTGAAGACGCACTAAGAACGTGGTATGCAGTCGCCAGAAAAGCGAAGTGGCGAAAGCTGGTTGAGGTCCAGGAAAGCTATGCAGCGGCGGAGGCGGTTGGCGATTTCACGGTCTTTAATATCAAGGGCAACAGATACCGCCTAATCGCGAAGGTCGAATATCGTCTGCAAATCATCTTTGTCAAATGCATTTTGACCCACGCTGAGTACGACAAGGGAAAGTGGAAATGAGCGCTACTGATGTCGCTTACAGCGCATTGCTTCTCGAGGAACTGCCGCGCGCAATTCACAACGAGAGGGAATATCGGAAGTATCTTGGGCGAGTCGAGAGCCTGCTCGATCAGAAGAGCCGTTCAGCAGCAGAGAATCGCTATCTCGAATTGCTCTCGATCCTCGTTGAGCGTTACGAAGATGAACATCACCCAATTGAGGCGCCTGCTCCTTTGGACGCTTTGAAAGAGCTCATGGCCGCCAATGGAATGACGCAGGCTGCTCTGGCAAAGCTTCTGGGGTCGAGCGGGATTGCATCGGAAGTCTTGTCCGGGAAGCGATCGTTGAGCAAGTCCCATATCAAGAAGCTCGCGGTAGCCTTCAAGGTATCGACAGACCTCTTCGTCTGACTCTTATCGGCATGCGCGTTCAGCTTGGCACCGTTTCGGTCGGCCGTTTCGTTCACGGCGGCGGGCCCGGCCGGGCAAGTCGCGAAACATAGCGGCCTTCACGGCCGTGGTAGGCGTGCTCACCGGCGACCAGCCGTATTCGAGGTGATACCATGATGAACGTCTCCGTTCGGGCTCTTGCGCTCGCCGTGCTGGCGGCGATGACCGCATTTGTGGGTCCGCTCCCAGTCGATGCCCAGAGCACGCCGGCCGAGATCACCTTCGGCAGCCTGGGCGCGACGTCGGCTGAATGGCCGATGTTCATCGCCGAGGCGCAGGGTTTTTACAAGGACGAAGGCATCTCAGTGTCGATCGTGCGCGGAACGTCGCCGCCCAGCATCACCAACATGGTCGCGACGGGCGAGGTCGACCTGGCAGCCAACGGCTGCGATTCCGAGTTCGTGGCGGTCGCTCACCAGCTGCCGATCGAAATCGTTGGCACGTCGTTTAGCGCGAACCCCTACTCGCTGGTCGTCCTTCCGAACATCAAAAGCTGGGCCGACCTCAAGGGCAAATCGGTGATGCTAGCGACGAAGGAAGACGTCACCGCCATCGTTTTCGGTTCCTTAGCCGCGGCCCATCATTTGAAGCTCGACGATTTCTCGATCATCATCGGCGGCAGCAGCGCGGCGCGCTATGCCGGTCTCGTGAGCGGCAACGTGCAAGGTTCAATGCTCATGCAGCCGTTCGACCTCGAGGCGCAAGCGAAGGGGTACCCCGTCCTCGCTACGGCCAGCGACACGATCAAGGATTGGTCCTTTGGCTGCTTCGTCGCCAACACCGATTGGGCGCAGAAGAATCGCTCGCTGGTCGTGAAGTTCCTGCGCGCCGTGCATCGGGGCATGGAGTACGGCTACAAGCATAAAGACCAGGCTGTCGCGGTGTTCGTGAACCAGACGAAAATCGACCCGGCGATCGCCGTGGCGACGTGGGACCTCGACTTCGGCAAATGGAAGGCGTTCGACCCGACGCTCAGACTCACGCCGGCCGCCGCGCAAGCCGTCGGAAAATATCAAGTCGACCTCGGAATCATCCCGGCGCTACCGCCGATGAAGAGCCTCTACGATCCCTCGTATGCCGCCGAAGCCGTGAAGTAGTTTTGGGTTAGGACGTTAGGCGATAAGAGGACATACCAGGCGCTACGGCCTCTTAGCGTAGGCGATGAAGCGTGCCGGATCCCAAACCTGAAGCGTGCTTCCACACGCGAGGACGCGATTGGTCAAGTTACCGTCGTTGGTGACGAACACGTCCGCTTCGACCGAAGCCGTGGCGGCGATAAGTGCATCCTCCGCGTCCTTCGGGTTCCCCTTGAGAACGTCGCCCACGGTGACCGGCCCGGCTCCCCGCCCCACTTCGCCTGGCCAAATTTTGAGACGTCCCAGATAGCAGCGCTCGTCGGGATCTTCTTTACTTTCAGGTTGTCGATCACATTGGCGAGCGCAACTCGTTTACCCGGGGTCAGTAATCCTGTTCAGTTCGTCCTCCTGCACGTGCGTCGTGAAGATGACGATCTCGCCACGTTCAATGAGTCGATTAGCAAGTTCGACCGAGTCGGGAACCTCTGCCAAGGCGTCATAAACGTTCGTATCGATCAGGAAGCGGAGGCACATCAGGGCACTATACCGTGCGCTTGGCGTTCTGTTACGCAGAGGCCATCCGGACTTATAGGCGGCGCGGATCTATCGTCGAAGTAGACTTGCGGATCCGGGTGCTTTAGGAACTCGTCTGCTGTGCGATCACGACGATGGGATTCCGCCGACCAGGACGTCGCCGGTGCTCCGGGCGAAGTCGGCCCTGCCAATTTCTGGGGAGGCTCCGTCGCCGGCAGTCCCGACACGGTGGCTGCGAAGATTCAGGAGCTGGTCGATCTCGGGATCAACCACATGCATCTACGCTTCACCGGCGAGTGGGCCGGCGAAACGCGCCAAACCGTCAAAGATTCGGCAGAACTCTTCGCACGCGAGGTCATGCCGCGATTCACCGTCTGAGATATACAGCCGAAGAGTGAGCGTAACCACCGTGAATCAAAGCGCCTCCCGCACGACGAGGACAGGGACGTCGCTGCCGCGCACGACCTCTTCGGCTACGCTGCCCAGGAAGAAGCGCCGTACGCCCCTCCGTCCGTGGCTCCCTAGCACAATTACCGTTGCCTGATGCTGCTGCGCCGCTTCGAGAAGGACGGTGGCCGGTCTCCCATCGACGATCGTGACGGTCACTGCTGCGGCTTCGATTGACGCGCATTTTAATGAACGAGCGACGATCGCTGCGCCCTCGGAGCGCATCTCGTCAAGCACTTCGTCGAGATCGAATGGATAGGACGCCGCATCTTCGTACAGCTCGATCGTGTTGATCGCATGGCACGCGACGATTCGCGTCTTATATGATTGCACAAGTTTTGCCGCTACCGCGACGGCGGCATCGGATGCCGCGGAGTCGTCTATGCCGAGTAGCGCGGTCGCGAAGGGATGTGATTCGGCGGCGTGCGTCGAGCGAATTGTCAGCACGGGGATGTTGCTCGAACGAAGAACAGCTTCTGTCGTGCTTCCGAGAAACATTCGTGCGACGCCGGTGCGCGCGTGCGTTCCCATCACGATGAGGTCGCAAGCATGCTTCTCCAGCGTCGCCAGGATGCCCGACACGGACGCGCCAGGCAAGAGTTCGGTGACTGGCATGACGTTCGCCGCGGCACAACGGCTCACGGCTTCGGCGAGCACCGCCTTTCCCGGCGCCTCGAACGCCTCGAACATGAGCGTCGGATCGTAAGCGCTTGTCGTCGTCGCGGATGCCGAAATTCTGGCCGCATCGTCGACGACCGTAACCACGACCAGCGTGTCGCCGGCTTGCATCAGCGCTAGTGCGTGCGAGAGCGCGGCTCGTGATGGCTCCGAGCCGTCGTACGGGACGAGTATCGAGCTGAAAGGTCCGATCGACTCTGCCTTAAGCACGAGGCGAAGTGTATCGCAACCGGCAGGGAACCGGTCTCGACTTCCAACCCGGCATGCGGGCGGTCAGATCTAAGCCGAGAATCACCGGATGAACAGGCGTTAAGCCGGGATTCCCCATATGACCCCCCTATTCGAGTCAAAGCCGGTTGATTCCGGCGGTTTCAGCGCGTCCTGGCAGCAACGTTTTACTGATTGTGAGGCTTGCGCTCTAATCGCGGAGCAGAAGGCCTCACTCGACAGGCTGAACCGTGCCTCGAAAGTCCGAACAACGTTGCGCTATGAGCGAGACCCCGGATCTCCTCGACGATCGGCAGCGGCCGACAATCAAGTGGTCGCTTGTGGTCGCCAACGCGGCGCTGATCGGCCTGATCCTCGGTGCCAGTTTTGCGTTCCGGGAAGAAACCACGGCAGCCGACCTGTTGGTCCATCTGCGACCACCATGGGTCGCGCTCATCGTGCTCCTTCAGGTCGGAACTTATTTCTGCACCGGCTGCGCGTGGGACGTCGTCTTGAGGCGCTTTTCCGTGCACACCAACCTGGTCGGCATCGCGGCGCTCGGAGTCGAGAAAGTGTTCATCGATCAACTCGTGCCAACGCTTGGCCTCGGCGGCAGTCTGATGATCATGAAAGGTCTCATCGCCCGTGGAGTGAAGCGCAGCCAGGCAATCGCTACCATGACGATCGATGCTGCGGGTTACTTAGCCGCGTTCTTCGTCATGGTTGCTTTAGCCGCCGGGCTCTTGTGGTTCGAGCCGGGATTCAGCCCAACCGTTCGCACCTTCATCCTCTCGTTCACGGTCGCACTCGTCGCCGTCGTTGCGGCAGCTTGGCTTCTCGTTGAACATGCGAAATCTCCGCGCTGGCCAGGGTGGCTCCTCCGCTTTCGCTTGATGCGAGAAATCGCGGCTGCTACAACCGAGTCGCCACAGGATCTCAGGGTCGGAGCAAAGGCCGGTCCGTGGGTCATCCTGTTCGAGTTGGTTGTCTTCGTGTTGGATACGGCAACCCTTTGGGCGATTTTCCAAGCGCTCGGCTCGCCGATTTCCCCGATCCACGCACTCGTAACGTACACGTTGGCCTCGGCAGTTGCGATGCTTTCCGTGCTCCCGGGCGGAATCGGCACCTTCGAAGCCGTCGCGCTCACGGTACTGCACGTCTTTAGCGTCTCGTTCGCAACCGCCGCTGCTGCAGTCATCCTGTTGCGTATCGCCACGTGCTTGCTCCCGATGCTGCCCGGATACGTGATTTTCCGCCGTGAACTCATCACGCGCTGACCGGCGACATCGGCGCCGACTTACCCTCGCAGGCCGAGGCGCTCGAGGCGCGGGAGTACCTCGTCCCGGAAGTACGGAAACTCCGTGAGGTAGTTCACAAACGAGAAAGCGAAGCCCGCGAATCCGGCGTCGTGGAGTTGCGCGAGGGCGGCGGCGCAGTCGTCCGGGTCGCCGACGATCGGGCAGCCTCCATGGCCGATCGCGATGCGGCGCCGGCGCTGCTGAAACGCCGGTGAGGTAAGGTCCGGCGGGCGGCTGTCGTGGCCGGCCGTCGAGAGCTCGATCATGTGGTCGATCGCGTCCCAGTCGCCGTTCTCGTCGGCGACGTAGTGCTCGAACTCCAGCGCTTCTTTCCGCGTCGGCCGGCAGATGGCGTAACCCGAAGTGTAGACGCCGATCTCACGGCCGGCTGCTGCGGCGGCCGCATGTGCCGCGGCGTTGTCGGCGCGGTTCTCCTCGAGGCTGATCCACCCGCGGAAGAGCATGTCGGCGTGCGCAAGAGCAAACTGCCGGCCGCGCGGGGACGCGCCGGCGTTCATGACGATCGGCTGCGTTCCGTCGTAAGGCTTGGGCTCAGCCTCGACCCTTCGCAGCTGGAAATACTCCCCATCAAAGTCGAACGGTTCGCGCTCCGACCACATGCGCTTGATCGCGGTCAGCCACTCGGCGCCGTGCGCGTAGCGTCCCTCGTGGTCGCGCTGCGTAACACCGAACATGTCGAACTCGTCGCCGTTCCACCCGCAAACGAGGTTGAGGCCGAAGCGGCCGTGGCTCAGCTGGTCGGCCGTGACGAACTGCTTGGCCGCGAACACCGGATGAACGAGCGGTGCGTGGACCGTCGCAAAGACCGTTATGCGTCTCGTTGCGGCCAAAAGGCCGCAGGCCCAGGCCGTCGACTCGAAGCCTGCACCTTCGAAGTTCGTCGCGCCGCCGTAGCCCTTCCAACGCGCGACCGGAAGGTGGAAGTCCATTCCGGCCTCGTCGGCGAGCTGCGCGATCGCGAGGTTGTCGTCCCAGCTGCCGGACCAGCGCTCGGGGACCTTCGTAGCCGAACGCCCCGAGGAGAGGTTTGCGCCGAAGAGGCCGAGCTTCAAGGCATTGCGGCTAAAGGTTGAGACGCGACTGCGCAGGGTCGACTCCGTCGTCGTCATGGCGAGAGCGGCATCCCTCCCGGCTTGCTGATAAGAACGAAGGCGCCCGCAGTCTTGTCCCAGCGGACGAGCGGGCTCGAAAGTGGGTCGAGGCCATGCTGGTCGCCACGGCGGAAGTCGTACATCCCGTTGAGACCAGCGAAATCGTGCAGCTTGAGAATATAGTCGCGCAGCTGCGTGGCGGTTGCATTCGGGCCCAGTTGACGCAATCCGCTGACGATGATGAGCGTCGGGTCCCACGCGGAGGCTACCGCGGTGTCCGGAGTCGCGATACCCACATCGTGCATCGCCGCCAGAAACGTGGCACGCATGGCCAGCACGCCCGGCGCTAGGCCGGTATTGCTCGACACGTATGGGCTTGCGGTCAAAATCATCTGCGTTGGGATGAAGTCGGCATATTGTTTCATCTGCTGCGTATTGACGTTGCCGCCGTTGGTCATCACGACGCCGTTCCAGCCGGTCTCCTGGACGTTGCGCAGGACCGTGCCGAAGGGCGTCCCAGTCGTCCAAGCGTCGAGGGCTTGCGCGCCGCTCGCTTTGATGCGTGCCATCTGCGCGCTTACCGAGAGGTCGCCCGGCGCGAAGTGCTCGTTCGCAACGAGCTGCAGATTGCGAAACTCCGGCGACTTGAGGCTCTCGAGCGCGACCGCTTCGCCGTCTTGCCCGGATGCATCCGTGGTCGTGAGGAGCGCGATCTTGCGCACGCCCCCGGCCTGGAGATAGCGGAAGCCGGCGGCAGTAAAGTCTTTGGTCGAGAGATTCGCGACGAACGCATAGCTGCCGGTGGGCGGGTGGATGACATTTGCGAGGCAGTACAGGACCGGCCCGTTCCGAACCCTGGGAAGCACCGCCGAACAGGTGGCGCCGAAGTTCGGGCCGATGACGGCGGGAATACCCTTGGCGAACAGTTGGTCTGCAAGCTGGACGGCGGTGTCAGGATTAGACTGATCGTCCTGGATGACGACGTTCAGCGGGCGACCTCGGATCCCACCGTTGAGGTTGGCCCACTTCTGGAACGCACCGAGGGTCGTCTTCGCCGACGTTCCAATGAATGCGGCCGGGCCGGTTAGCGAGAGGATCGCGTAAAGGTCATACGGCTCGTCAGCCGCCCGAATCGGCGGCGCCGTCAGGGCAATGAGTGCGAGAACGAAGACCGCCCCGGCACGTTTCCACATGTGCGGCTCTTGGCGGCGAGTTACGTCAGCCCTGCATCGGCGAATTGTTCACGAGCAACGTCATAACATTCGCAGGATGCATTTTCAAGGTTCGTGCGATCGAGAATCTTGATGCTGCCGCGCGAATACTCTATGATGCCCGCGGCCTGCAGCGTTCCGGCGGCGATGGTCACGCCGGATCGGCCGGTGCCCAGCATTATAGCGAGATACTCCTGGGTCAGCCGAATCTCATCGGAGTTCACACGGTCCTGCGTCATCAAAAGCCAGCGGGCGCATCGTTGATAAACGCTGTGTAACCGATTACACGCAGCGAGTTGGCCGAGCATGTTGACATACGCTTGCAGATAGCGATCGAGAAGCTGCAGAAACGCGGGATCGGCTGCCATCAGCTTGCGAAACACGTCGGCAGGAAGTTCGATCGCGCTGCCACGGACTTGGCAAAAGCAGGCGTTGGCCGAACTCGAGCCGCCCATCAACAGCGGGACGGCGGACACCCCTTCGCGACCGATCGTGCCGATTTCAATTTGGCTACCATCTTTCATTCGCGCGATGACCGATAGCACGCAATCAACCGGAAAGTAGACCTTATCGATCGGTTCTTCGGACTCGTAGATTTCCTGGCGCTGCGCGAGATGTACGAGGAGACCCCGCTCGAGCACTGCCGCCGCGGTCGAATCCCCAATTGCCATGAGGATCGTATTGTGCCGCAATGAGGAAGGGGTAAGCGGCACACCTCGTGAGCGCTTTCTTGTAGGTCTTAGCAAAGCAAGCGACCCCTGGGACCTATATGCGCAGTTTCATGCAGACCGCGCTACGCTCCCGCCGTACAGTATAGCCTGACAGGGCGACGGTTGCCTGTAGCCTTAGTCTTTCGTCCTCACAGGGTTGCAGAGGTAACCAAGTAACGAGATGCCCGCTAGCGACCAGGTTTCGCGTGCGTTCGGGAGTCCGTCGGGGCGACGATGATCGACTATGCCGTTCCGCCGCTCGTCGACGGGACACCGGTAACGGCGCTGCCCACGCTCATGGTGCCGTCGGCCGTTCGCAGTTGCGACGGCGGCGCCCGGTGCGGGGACCTTGCTGTTGCCGTGCCGCTCAGCTCCGGCCGCACGGCAATCATCGTCATCGACATTGCCGGCCATGGCGCAGACCGCGCCCTCCTCGCGTCGGTCATGGCTAACGAGATCGTCACGGCCCTCATCCACGATGCGTCCCCGGCCTCGGCACTCGATCGGGCAGACCAACTTCTGCGGACGGCTGGCGACGAAACACCGTATGCAGTCGCCTTCGTTGCACTGGTGCATCCTGTTTTGCGAACCGTTGTATACGCATCTGCCGGTCACGATGTCGCCTTCACGCTCGCCGACGACGGGAGCAGCCGGCGGCTCATGCCGACCGCGCCGATGCTGGGCATCCCGCTAGCCAACCACGCCTGCGACGCGGTTTTTACCTTCGACGCAACGGAATCGCTCGTCGTCGTAACCGACGGCATCTCCGACAGTCACCTCGCCGGCTCGGATGACTTCTTCGGAGCTACCCGGACGGCGCTCGCGGCTGCGCGCTCGCAAATCGACGGCACGGATTCTTCGCAGGCGATACTCGAAGCAGCCCGCGCACACGAAGGCGGCGTTCAAGCCGACGACGATGCCGTGCTCGTCGCACGCCTACAGCGTGCACCTCGGCGTGACGCCGCCATTAACGATGGGAAACTAACGTCGTCAGCTCTTAGCGGGAGGAAGAGATGATCGAGCGGTTCGCCGACGGCGGCTATGATTCAGAACCCGCGGTTTCTAAGCCGGCTTTCTGGGATTGCGGCTGTGCGGTCGCGCCGGACAAAGGACCGGCTGAGGCCACGGTCTGCGACTGGCATTTCAACCAAATCGGGCTGAGCGTGCCGGCTCCGGTCATGCCCGTTTCCGCCCTTCGCGGCATCGACAAGGACCATGCCGATCAGGCCTCGCGCTTTTTTATCGTCGATCGCAAGATGAATCTGGTGGGAGCTACCGCCACCGAACAGACCAAGGCATACCTGCCGATTGCTTTAGCGGCGCTGAGGCCGTATGCGGGACGAAAACTGCCTGATGTCGTGCACCTTGGCGAAGAGTGCCGATTGCTGCTTTTGCACCTCGCCAACGACGCGTACGGCGGTGCCACGATCGTCTTCATACAAACACCCCGGCTCTCCGCAGCCCTCCGCCGCGCCACCGAAACCTACAATTTGACGGAGCGTGAGGGCGCGGTTCTGCGCCTGGCGGCCGAGTCGCGATCGAACGCTGAAATTGCGAACGATCTGTTTATCGCCGCGAGCACGGTCTCCGACCACGTGCAAAACATGTTTCGAAAGATGGAATGCTCCCGGCGGAACCAAATGCTGAATAAGCTTTTCTTCTACTAACGTCGCGAGAGAGTCCATGTAGTCTCTCCAGTGCGCGATCTTCCGGCGTGCGATCGTGATGATCGAGCAGAACCGATTGTCGTTCGGCGGGCTCGTAAGCGGCGTACGTGTGCGCCATTTAGAATCCGAGGAGCTTTGAGAGACTCAGATTGACGGTCGTTGCGCTCTCAGGTTCGTTCACCAATTGCAACGTCGGGTTCGTTTCGTCGTAGCGGACGTCGAACTGATGGTTCTCGTTCGTTTGTTGGTAGGGCGTTCGGCCGAAGTATGACTGGATGGGTATCACGTCCGACGTGGAAGCGGCCGTCTTGCGCGCCGAGAAATAGACCGCAAGCTGGGTCGCATTGTCGCAGAACAGCGAGTTGGCTCCGCCGAATCGCACGGTGTCGTAATCGATCAGCTTCCACGGAACGAAGTAGTAATTCCGGCGCGGATGTACGATGACCGTTCCGTGAACGTCGTCAAAACCGTTCGCGCGGTAGTAATCGTAGTAGAGCGTCGGCGATACCTGAACGAAGCCGTGATTGAAGTAATTGTTCGACGGGGTGATGTGCACGGCGGTTCCACCGGTGCGCAGCATGTCGACGGTATTAGCCATGCCTTGGCGGATATCGAAGACGTGCTCCATGGTGCCGCCGTCGAGAATGAGTCCGAAGCGAGCGCGGAGGTCTGCCGGTACCGGAACGTTCAAGTCGACGATGACGTCGGCGCCTTCGTAGTCGGAAACGTCGAGCACCGTTGCGTTCCCGAGCCCCAGCAGTGCGAAGAATTGTACGACCGACAGGGGGTCGTTAGCGGCCGGCATCGGCGACAGCGCATCATAATGCGGCTCCATGCCGAAGTGCGCGAACAGCGCTTGCGCGGTGAGGAAGGGGAGGTTCGTCCCCTGCACGCCGTAGATGAGGACCGGTCCCTCGAGCGGGCGGCGCTTGTGTTCGATGAGGAGTAGAGCGAGGCTCTGCAACGGCATCCCCATGCTGCGTGCGTTCGTACCGGGGCGAACGCCCCCCTTGGATCAGGCGCGTCGCGGTCGCCCGATCAGAGCTTCGTTATCAGTTCGGCGACGGTTACGGGGCGGGAGACGGCTTTGAAGCGGACGGCCGCGTCGAGGGTTGGCTGCAGCATCTTCGGGTCGAGGGTCGTCGCGTAGGAGGAGCGGCGCATCGCTTTGATGCTGTCGAGGTCGATCTTCGAATACTTCGCGAGAATCGGCGCGGTGAGGTCGCGATGAACGTTGGCCCAGGCCGCAGTGTCGGACATTGCGACAACGAACCGGCGCGCAACGTCGTGATTTTTCGCGACCCAGTCGCGCGTCGTGACCCAATTGCAGATCAGCACTTGCGGGCCGAGCGCGGCGTAGGGGTTGCTGAAGATTTTGGTTGTCGTCGCGAGCGCGGTGAGAAGCACGGGTTCGCCGATGTAGCCGGCCGCGACGGTTCCGCGTCCGAGCGCCGCTGCGACTTGCGGGAAGGGCAATTCGATGAACTTCACCCCATTCGGATCCGCTTGGTTTTGCAAGAGCCACTCTTGGATCGCGAGTGTCGTCAGCGAATTGAGCGACGGAGCCGAGATCGACTTGCCGGCGAGTTCCTTCGGCTCTTTGAGCGGCGAGGATTTGTCGACGCACAGGAAGCCGGTGGGTTCCGTCGCCCGGAACAACCCCGAGCCGGCGATCATGGCGAAGGGCACGTTGTGGATGAGCCCGTTGGCGATCGCGACCGCATCGCATAAGCCGACGTCGATAGCGCCCGCGGCGACGGCGGTCGCGATCGCTCCGCTGCCGGGGAAGATCGTCACTTGGCCGGCGATCCCGGCACGGTCGAGAAAGCCGCCGTCGAGCGCGTAGAACGGCTGCGCGAACGAATCGGCGAGGATCGTGCCCATGCGCACGACCGGCGCGGCTGTTTGCGCGCGCAGCGGTGGTGCCCACGCCGAAGCGGTCGCAGCTGCGAGGACTCCGATGGCGCGGCTCCGAGCGATGTTCACGGTGAATCCTTAGAAGGTCGCATTAAGCTCGTCCCAACCTCGCACGTCCTTTTTGGGACCGACTTTCCGTATCGCTGTTCGACGGAAAACGTCGCCCTGACCCTGCTCCCGAGCGCCTAACCAACGCCCTGCGCGATCATGGCGGCTGCGTCGAACGTGGACGGAATCGTCTTGTAGCGCACGCAGACGTCGACGACCGGCTGAATCAGCTTGGGGTCGAGCGTCGTCGCCATCATCGCCCGCGTCATTTTCGCAATTTCGGTTGCCGCGGTGCCGGTGAAGGCGGCTAGCGGATCGACCGTCTCGGCCGGATGGGAATTGACGTAGGCGGCGGCCTGGCGCTCGGTGCGCGAGAACGTCGCCAACGCCGGGCGGGCGCTTTGGATGTAATCGTTCGCCGCGAACCACGCCGAATACAAGAATACGGGCGCGATCGCATCGTAGGTGTGCGCGAAGACGCGGAAATTGCGCGAATCGAGGGCCGCCTGCAGTTCGGGCGTTCCCGATCCGCCGGCATCGATGCGCCCGCTCGCCAGAGCGGCTTCGATCGCGGGCAGCGGAAGCTCGACGAACTTCAGGGTTGAAGAATCGCCGCCGTTCTTGTCCATCCACAACTTCATGGATAACGTGTAGAGGTCGTCGATCGAGGAAACGCCGATCGTCTTGCCGTTCATTTCGGCCGCGGTGCGTAGCGGTGAGTCGGCGCGAACGATCATCGCAATATGCGGTTTCGCGGTACGATACAGCCCGCCGGGGGCGACGAGCTTGATCGGAATGTTCTTCGCATACGCGGTGACGAGCGGGATAATGCTCGACTTGCCGACTTGGTAGGAGCCGCCGACGACGCCCGCGGTGATCGCCGAGCCGCTGCTCTGTGGCGTCAAATCGACGTCCAAGCCCGCCGCGCGGAACATGCCGCTTTTTTGCCCCCAGAGCACCGGTAGCACCGACTCTTCGGCCACGCCTGCAACCTTGAGGCTCGTAAGCCCTTGAGCCCGCGCGATGGTGGGTGCGCTCAGCGCGCTCGCTAGGACGCCGACGGCGGTCGATCGTTTCACACCGAGTACTTCACGCCGGCAAGGGCGGCTCCTCGGCAATCGAACGAATTACTCTCGCCATAGAACGTGCAGTTCTGATTTATGAAGACATTGGTCTGCCGCCTTCGCGCCGCCCTCGGGCTCGCCGGAACCGTCGCAGTGCGTCTCGAAGACGCCGCGATGGACGAATTTGTGCGGGTTTTCTCACTCGATGAGGTGGCTCCGGGAACGGCGCGCTTGGCAACGGTCGGTGACTACGAGGTCGGGGTCTTCAACGTTGACGGGACGATCTATGCGATCGACAATGTTTGCCCGCATGTCGACGGACCGCTACACGGCGGCCCAGTGAACGATGCAGCATGCACGGTCACGTGCCCGCTGCACGGCCGCGTATTCAGCCTTGTGGACGGCACCGAAGAGTACGGGCGGCAATCCGTGGCGACGTTCGACGTCTCCGTTCGCGACGGCGACATTTACGTCGGATCGACGCCGCGGCCGCTCGTGACGCGAGCGCGGCCGTCACGTTAGATCCTCTCCGCTACGGTGCCCCAGGAAAGATGATGTCTTGCGCCTTGAATGGCGTGGAGATCGCTTTGAAGTGCACGGCAGCATCGATGACCGGTTGCAACACCACGGACCGCATCGACGTCGGCACGATCGCCTTGGGCAGCGTCGCTAGATTTTCGACGGATACGCCGGTAACCTTAGAAATCATCGGCAGCAAATCGTCGTAATGCGTATTGATGTAGGGTGTTACTTGTTCTAAGACTTTGGCAAATGCCAGCGCGGCATCGCGGTGCTCCGCAGCCCATTGGTTCGAGACGAACCACGCCGAGATGAGGAAGGTCGGCGCGATGAAATCGTAGGGCTTCGCGATCACCTTTGCGCCTTGGGCGAGCGCTGCGCCGAGGTAGGGGTCGTAGAGGATTATCGCTGCGACGCGATTCGCGTTGAGAGCATTCAGCGCTGCTGCCGGTGGCAGCTCGATGAAGTTTACCCTGCTCGGATCCACGTTTCCGCGTTCGATCCACTCTTTGATCGCCAACACCGCTAGGTCGTTCAGAGACGCTACGCCGATCGTCATCCCGATGAGGTCGGCGGGCGTTTTGATCGTCGAACTGCCGGCGACGAGCAACTGGGCGACCGGAATCTGGCTCTGGTAGAGACTGCCCGGTGCTAGGAGACTGATC
>Ga0181536_10002587_pt1 | contig 20272 bp, 20 predicted proteins | sample PEATcosm2014_Bin_41_FD_121105 | JGI IMG/M metagenome (GOLD analysis project Ga0181536, IMG submission 121105) | Peatland microbial communities from MTU Mesocosm Facility, Houghton, MI, USA - PEATcosm2014_Bin17_60_metaG | ecosystem: Environmental > Terrestrial > Soil > Wetlands > Peat | place...
CTGCCAGACGGCGCCTCCATGGCAAGTAGCGCGACGATCTGAAAGAGGTGGTTCTCGATGACATCGCGCAGACAGCCGGCGCTTTCGTAAAAAGCCCCACGGCCCGCCACGCCGAAATCCTCGCATAGGGTTACCTGGACGCTGGACACGTAGTTGCGGTTCCAGATCGGCTCCAGGAACGAATTGGCGAAACGGAAATAAAGGATATTCATGATCGCCTCCTTCCCGAGGAAGTGGTCGATGCGGAAGATCGAGTCTTCCGGGAAAACCGTCCGCGCGACGAGGTTGAGCTCACGCGCAGACGCCAAGTCACGTCCGAACGGCTTTTCGACAATGACACGCGCATGCTCGGCCAACTTCGCGGCACCGAGTCTTTTGATCACTGTCTCAAAGAGCGAGGGCGGAATAGCCAGGTAGTACGCTGGGCGCCGAGCGTTATCCAGCGCCTTCCTTATTTCCGTGAACGTGTTCGGGTCTTTATAATCCCCACTCACGTACTTGAGCAGGGACAGAAGATGATGGAGGGCACGCTGGTTATCGATTCCGCCCGATTGCTTTATGCTGTCCGTCACGCGTTTGTGGAGACGCGCCAGACTCCAATTCGGGAGCGCGACGCCGATTACCGGGACCTTGAGGATACCTCGCTTCACCATCGCATAAAGCGCAGGGAAGATCATCTTGTGGGCGAGGTCGCCCGTCACACCGAAGAGCACTAGCGCGTCCGAACGGGGGGCAGTTATCATGCATGTCCTTTCTTAGCGGCGGCTTTTTCCTCATGACCACCGAACTGGTAACGAAGCGCGGACAACGCGCTGTCGACGAAAGTCGTTCTCGCCGCGCGGGCTGAAACGTTCGCACAGCGCAGCACTGAGCACAGGGGCCGGAACCAACTCGTAGGGCCTTATGCCTGATTCGTCTGAGCGAGTCTGGCGGCCAGCTTTTCGAGCGAAAAGTCGGGGGGGCGGCACAGCTCCATCAGGTCGTTTTCTTCGGCGAGCAGACGGGCGGCAACTGCTGGGATTTCTTTGGCGATCTCCAATGGAATCATGTGGACGCCGTGGCGGTCGCCATGAACCAGGTCGCCGGGGTAGATTTTGAGACCGCCTATCTCAACTGGCTCGCCAAAGTCGACGATGTGCGCATACGAATGTGAGACCGCCACACTACCCGCGAAGAGGTGAAAGCCTGTCTTCTCCACGGCTGGCAGGTCCCGGACGGCGCCGTTAGTGACACAGCCCACACAGTGGAGCGCCAGACCGATTTGAGCATGCATCTCACCCACGAACGCACCGATGCCAGGCTGGTGGTCGATATCCTGCAGGACCATCACCCGTGGTTCCGGGATGGTGAGAACGTACTCCCACCAATCCAAGCGGTCGTAATAGAGGCGACCGGTCATGGGAGCCGAAGATGACCGGGCTCGCGCCGTGACGGCGTGGCCCAGCATTGGCGCAAAACCCGGGAACTGGCAGCGGACAGCCCCATGAACGAAGCCCTCATCGCGCAGGCGTACATTAAACTGCTCGATCGCGTTAGATACCGTACACGTATCCAAGCGGCGGATCTTTTCGAAGGCGTCGGCGGATAACATACTTTTTTTAGACATAAGGAGAACGGTCAGGTCATAGGGGGACTTCGTCATGGCGCGGGCGACGATGCAGAAGGTTCGGAAAAGGCGCGCCTGTGAAGGGATTCATCAGGGGTGCTCCTGATCCAACCAGAGCGCTCAAATTGCCGTTTCGCTCCGCTGCCGTTGGCAAAAGAGCTGCTCCGGATAAGACTGGGTTTTTCGGTTCCCTCATAATCCACGAAGAAAAACGTTTTGTCTCGGCCATGTTTTGTCCCAGCGGGCCACCGGGCAGTTGCACGCCGCGCGGGACGCCAAGATGGACTGACCTGCCAGCTTGCTAGAGTATGTCCCCAATTTGGCGCGAATGCCAGCCTTTTCCTCGGCTCCAGCGGCCCGTCCTTGCCGCCAGGATAGAGCGCATCCTTCATCGACTCGCTTGATGACGAGACGCTCGTCCTACTGAGCTAGTTTCGTAAGGACCAATGCAAGCGAACTATCCACAGCTGGTGGCGACTTGCATGCTTTGCGAGCCTGCCAGAGCTGTTCGGCAAGGTCCAGATTGGACTCGGAAACCTCGCTTTCGTGGGCGGCACTCACATGTGCTTTAAGCGCCGTCCCGGCCTTGTCGAGCAATCCCTGCAATTCCGGCGATGGATTTGGACCGATGCATTGCCTGGCCTCGTCCACGGTAAGCTCGACAAGCTTGAGGCTCCGGCTGAAATGTTCCGCCGGACTGAGGCCTCTCATCGTAGGATCAAGCGTTAGCAGTTCGTTGCAGACGTCGAGGCGTTGGCGGGTGGCTTGATCATCGGGCGCCAACCGTAGCGTGGTCTGAAAATCCCGCTGTGCCGCGCGATAGTTGCTTCGAGCGAATTCCGCCGCACCGAGGCCGGCATATGCATCCGCGTTCCCAGGGGCATTGTGCAGAATCCCGCGAAATACATCGACCGCCCGGGCTGGTGACCCCGCCAGGAGGAACAGTTGTCCCATCCGTGTTCGAGTCCTCAGATCGCGAGGAGCATCATCCTGAACCGGGAGTAACTCGGCGAGCAGCTCTTCTTTGGAATTACGCTGCGCCAGCAGGTCGATCAGTTCGAACCTCACGCGAAGTCGGTTTTCCGCTGCGTTCTCGTTCCAATGACCATACATTGCGCGGTGAAAGTACGAGAGCGCCTCCGCGAACCGGCCCTCTTTCACCATGACGCGGCCCATGATCAAACTGGTGAGACCGTCCGTGGAGTCGCTCTGCAGCAATTCCGTGAGAGTCGATTCGGCCTCCGCAGTCTTTCCAGCCGCGAACTGCGCCTGCGCGAGTGTCCGTAGATAGTCGCGATTGCCGCGCTCAATCGAAATCGCGTCTTTGATCCGTTCGATCGCCCCCGCGTTCTCTCCCCGCTGCATCAAGCCCCGCCCTTGTTCGAACAAACGCGCCGCCTCAACCTGGCTCTCCGCCTTCTCCATCTTGGCCAGAAACATATCGGCCGCAAACAGTGCTGCCATTGCGAGGAAGACCAACGTGAAAGTTCCCAAGGAAGATCGTCCTGCGAAGGGTATTGCCATTAGTCGTTTGGCTCCATGGAGCTGCCTCGTTTCGCCACGCCATAGGCGTTCAGGATGTCGTCCAGGGCGATAATCCCGACCAACTGGTGCACGTTCGCGCGGCTGACGACGGGAAGAACATTCAGTCCGCTGGTTCCCATCTGTTCAAGTGCCAGGCTCAGGCTTTGGTCGGGATGAACGTATGGAGGGTCTTCGGTGGTGGAGTGGCCGCTCCGGGAACCTTCGCGGAGAATCACCGCGACCTTCTGATTCGATGCTCCATCATCTGCGGCCTGTTCGAGCTCGCTGCTCCGGATCATTCCCCATACCCCTTCCGCATCGCCGACAGGCCAGGCATCGAACTCGCCAGCCTTCATTTTACGCAGAACCATCGTAATCAGCAGGTCCGGCGATAAGACCGCTGACGGCGAGCGCATTGCCTCGCTCACTTGCATCCGCTCGGCGAGGGCACGGGAATGCGCGGTAGGTAGATGCACACCTTCCTGGCGGGCAAGCGCTTCGTAGATCGGTTGTTTCTGGAGCTTGTACGAAATGAAGTACGCGATCAGGTTGGAGATCATCAGGGGGACGATGATCGTATAATCGCGTGTGATCTCGAAAATCATGAACACCGACGTCAACGGCGTACGCACGATTCCGGCGAACGCGGTTCCCATGCCGACCAGTGCATACGCGCCGGGACCAGCTGTGTAGCTGGGGAACAGCGTGTGGGCGACGCCTCCAACCGAGGCGCCCATCATTGCGCCGATGAACAGCGCCGGACCAAAAATGCCGCCCGCGTTGCCGGAGGCATAGCAGACTGCGGTGGCAACGATCTTGAGCACAGCCAGCAGCACGACGACTTTCAGAACAATGTCACCGTTCAACACTTTTTCGACGTGGTTGTAGCCGACCCCTAACACTTCGGGCACGAAGTAACCAATCAGCCCGACCGTCAGGCCGCCTGCGACCGGCTGAAAGCAAGCCGTCCATTTCGGCAACCGCATGAACCACGCGCGGAGTCCCAGAAGAAGTTTGACGAAGCTAACCGATCCCAGCCCACCAACCACACCGAGCACCGCGTAGACACCAAATTCCACTGGATGGACCGCCCGATAACCGGCGACGTGGAAGAGAGGATCGTCGCCCAGAATCAGGTGCAGGACCATCCAGGAGGTGGCTGAGCTAAGCACGACGGAACCCAGCACCGATGCATGCAAATCGCCCATAATCTCTTCGAGCGAGAACAGGACCGCCGCGATTGGCGTATTGAACGCCGCAGCCAGTGCCGCGGCACAACCTGCCGGCACCAGCGCCTTTACTTGTTTTGGATTGAGTCCCAGATTCCGTGCAATCACCGAGGCGAGCCCCGCGCCCACCTGGACGGATGGTCCTTCACGCCCGAGCGCAATTCCACTGGCAAGCGAAGCCGAGCAGCAGAAGAACTTACCAAGCACCGTTCGAAACAGGATTCGTCCGTCGTCGATGAAGAGTGCGAACCTCGTTTGCGGGATTCCGCTGCCTCGCGCAAACGGGAAGTAACGCCACAGAAGATAGCCCGTGCTGAGCGAACCGAGCACCGGAACCAGAATCCGCCGCCAGCCCGATCCGCCAGCCGGATACATACGGGCCGCGAGCCGTCCGGTCAGCAGAATGAACGCCACTACGACCAAGCCGACTAGCGCGCCGATCAACAGGCTGAGCACAAGCGACAACTGGTCTTCGCTCTGCCGAAGTCGGTCCAGACTTCTGCTGAGCTTGGCCATCCGGGATGGTCGCTGGTTGCTATCCATTGTTTTGCGCGTCGGACGGAAGCGGGCTACTACCTTTCACCCCGCCGTTCAGCGCGGGCAGGAAAATGAAGCACTAGCGGTTTCATGAATAAGTCCCAGCCCTAAGACAGATTATCGCCATCCCGGAGATCCTGCGACCTATTGTTTCGCGACTGCTGAAGAAACACGCCTGAAATGCATTGTCTCACTCTTGCCGGTTGGGACAATCGGGATGGTCTCGAGGTCCATCGTGTCGCCGTCACCACTAACACTGAACCGCCGTTTCACAACCTGGGTCCCCTTGGTCTCCAACTCAACGAGTTTCGGACCATTGAACCACATGGACACTTTCGACGGTCGACCGGCATCTTTACCTGCACATTCCTTGCCCACCGTATTACACTTGAACTCCTCCACGGTTTGTGTGCCGTTGGAGCTGGTCACATGTATGGCTCCACCCAAGCTCTCCAGGGCCCAGGTGGACTTCGTCTCCCCATTTCCGTCTCTCTGCTGCCACCTGCCCATGAGTCGGGCGCGGCCGGATTCGTCGTCCGCAAGCGCGCAACCCGCCAACAGCAGTGCACTCAAAGTCACAATCGAAACTCTTATGAATCCTCCTGTGCTCAACCGGCGTCTCGTATTTGGACCCGTTCGGAAGTGGGTAACGGGCCGGTGACAGGGGGCTTCGTCAAGACCCCTAAAAGTACATCCCTGTGCGAGCCATGGCAACAATGTGGATGCGGCGATTCCGCTGCCAGCAGGCTTCGTCGTGCTCCTGGCAAACGGGGTGCTCTTTGCCGTAGCTGATCAGGTTGAGTTGAGCTGCGGATATACCGACCTGGACCAGGTAGTCCTTGGCGGCCTGCGCACGCCGGTCGCCGAGCGCGATATTGTACTCATCGGAACCGCGTTCATCGCAACGGCCCTCGATGGTCAGCTTGTAGTTGGGGAAATCCTTCAGGATGTCCCGCAGTTCAGTCGAGTCAGCCTCGAGCGCTTTCAGGGCATCGGGACGTAGCGAAGCCTTGTCGTAGTCAAAGTAGGCGTCTTCGATTTTTGCCAGAAGCTGGTCAATCCGGGCGCGTGTCGCCGCGTTCGGATACTGCGGCGCCGGCGCAGTGGTGGCGGGAGTCTGCGTGGTCCGCGCTGGTGGAACCGCCTTTTGTGCCGCTGCAGGCGTAGAGGTCGAGGCTGGCGGAGGCGGCGGAGCGGCGGCAACTTTCTTCCTGGCGCAACCCGCAGTAAGCAAAGCGAGGGTAGCAACTGCCACCAGCGTTAGTTTCTGAGCTTGGTTCATGTGGCGTCCTTTCTCTACATATGATTGAACCCGTTTGTCAGATGTGAGCGAAATCCTGTTCGGACAGGATTTTTCGCTGGCCAGGCGTGAACTACACTTAAAGCTGGAAGAGGTTGCCTTCCTTATTGCTTTCCTACTCGGGCAGTCCGGTGACCGGTTCGGGCGAGAAGCGCCGTAAGCCTTCGTGGCTGATCCTAACTCTCGGCTTCGGAGGACTGCTGATCTGTATCGTGGCGGCCGCCGTGGGCACACTGGTGGCTTCTCAGAGGGCTCGCAATGCCGAGGCGCAATCGAGGAAGGCGTTTCTGGAGCGACTCGGCGCTCTCGATCAGATTCGCGCTCAGATCTACTTGTCGGGCACCTACGTGCGCGACTTCCTGCTCTCGCCGGACCCGGATACTGCCAAGGCGCAGGCTACGCACCTGGCCACGCTAAAAAGTGAGACTCGCAACGCCCTGGCTGCCTACGGGCGTGAACTGGAGCCCGACGAACGGGAGCCGTTTCTTGCGCTACGTAGCGAGATTGATGCCTACTGGCGGGTACTCGATGCAACCGTCGGCTGGTCGCCGCAGCAGCGGAACCGCCTGCGATTCTCGTTCTTTTACACGGAACTGGTTCCCCGGCGCACGGCCATGCTTCAAATTGCGGACCGCATCACCTCGGTGAACGAACGTGGCCTAACGCGCTCGGAAGAGCGGTCTGCCGCCGCGGCGGACGGCCTGCGGCGTTACCTCATGTTGACATTCGTGGGTACTTTCGGCGGTGGCCTGATCCTTGCTCTGCTGACGATTGGCTTTACCCTTCGGCTTGAACGGGAGCTCGACCGGCGCCGAGCCGATTTGCAGGAACTGTCGACACTGCTCCTGCGTGCGCAGGAAAATGAGCGCCGCGCACTCGCGCGGGAGCTTCACGACGAAGTTGGGCAATCTCTGTCGGCGATCCTAATGGAGACGGAAGACGCCGAAGTCGCGGAGCAGCCGGTCGAGATCCGCGAGCACCTCGGTTCGATCAAGGAGCTGGCGGAAAAGACGGTCAACCTTAGGGTTCCACCTGCTTGCCTAACTGACGTAAGATTCAAGAAAATCGGAAGTCGGAATAGTGCAGTCAAAGGAACCTCTACCCTCTCAAGGCGGCGTGCTTCGCGTGCTCCAATCGAAGGAAGAGACGCGGGCTTTCTACGACAAGATTAGCGGCGTCTACGATGTCCTGGCCGAGCACAGCGAAGGGCCGGTCCGTCAAATCGGCCTCGACAAGCTTGCCCTGGCCCCGGGGGAACGCGTCCTTGAGATCGGCTACGGAACCGGCCACTGCCTTGTGCAATTGGCGAGGGCGGTTGGACCGGAAGGCAAGGTATTTGGCATTGATCTTTCGGAAGGAATGCGAGCTCAGGCGAGAGTCCGATTGCAAAAGGAACATTTGGTCGCCAGAGTCGAGCTTTCTAGCGGTGACGCCACGCACCTTCCGTATCCCGGCGGCAGCATGGACGCAGTGTTCATGAGTTTTACGCTGGAACTGTTCGATACGCCTGAAATCCCCCAGGTGCTGGCCGAGTGCAGGCGCGCGCTGCGCATCGGCGGACGAATCGGAGTGGTCGCGATCACTAAGGAGGCTAAGGAGGGATTCGCCGTGGAGGCGTACGAGTGGACCCACCAGCAAGAAAGTGCGTTGGACGAGCGATGCCAGCAAATAGGCCGCGTGAAGCGGCACAATATCAAAGGTCCCGAGAAACCGGGTTCGCATAAGTTGAAACAGTGAAAGAATTCTGACGCCGTTCACTGATGCCCATTGCCCCTCTGGAGGGCAATAATTTACTTGGCTAACTAGGAATCAAAAAACAAGCCTAGCTAGGAAAAAAACTTTTCGAAAGCGGCATGGCAAGGGTGGCTTTACTTCAATGACGATACGCCTTGATCATCTGGCCCTCGGACTTCCTCCCCAATCGCGATGAAACGTCTGGTAATCCTCCGCGTTTTGGAATCTTCAACGTGAATTGCCACTAGCACTTCCCTAAGGCGGCTTGCGGAATTGAAGTTAGCCCTTGACCCTCGCAACATGTCAGTAATAGAGGATTGCAATTCACTCACCTGGGCGTTTGAGAGATCTTTGCCGAACAGCGTATCAGTAAATTCATCCGCGAAGACCGAAACAGTGGCACGCAAAGGCTTGCGATTACTGTCCGCAAGCGCCATCATCTCATCACGCAGTTGTTGAGCGAGAGAAGCCTGAACGGCGCTCGAATATTTTAGTGCCATCAGAATGGACTTGAGTTTGCCACCGGCGGCTTTATCTTCGCCGGTGGACTGCGCGTTAAGGCTAACGCCCATCAATAGAAGACAGCAAACCACCATTCGCATGACCGGATTATAGGGTCTCTTGACAATAGAAGCAATCCCGCCCCGGAAATGGCTGTTCACTTAACTCGTTTACTCGTTCCCCGTTTCTTCCGCGCTCGCGAACGCTTCCACTTTACCTCTTCCTTCAGGAACGCTTCCTTCGGAACGCTGAAGAGTTTACTAACCGCGTTGTCGAACCGTTCAAACTCAGTATTGCCCGGTATGTTCGGTGCTGGTGCTGGTTTCATGGGATCTCCGCGATGAATTGAGCTAGCGTTATACAACGGATTTTACGTTGAAGGCACACGCCAGGAATTTTACGGTTCGGCCTTTTCATGCTTTCATCAGCCACGACCACATAGCCTTCGAGTTCAGCTAGCGCCACGATATACGGATCTGCTGGTGTTCGCCATCCGGTTGCTCCACTCATACTTGGATAGTCATGGGTTATTCTGCCTACGTGTTGGAGATACGCGATATCATCGACCCCACGATCTCCGGCCTGCAAAGCATTCTCATACGGCTTGAGCCGCAAATACACTGGACTCTCACGTAATTCGCCAAGCACCTGGGCGCAAGTAAAAAGCCGTGCTTGTTCAATCAGATTGACAATACGCCGCCATACATCTTCGGAATCTGCCCGAGAGTCTACATTCAGCCATGAAGAAGTGTCAATGAGATAAGCGACCGGTAAGACGGACTGTAGTAGCGGCAATGAGCGATGCCGTTTCACTCAAGAGCCGCCTGAACTTTTTCGAAAGAACCGGGTTGGATGCCGATGAGTTCCGATGCGTCAAACGAATTAATCACACGACGGTCAACCGCTCGAAGCACGGTTGCTGGATGTAATCGCCCGAGGCGCTTGAGGCGTATTTTGATGTAATCCGGACGCGTAGATGTTATCGTCCTCGGCTGACCAGGGAGATCCCACGGTGCCGTGCGCCGCGCATAAAAACGTTTAGGGGCGAGACCGGTTTTCTCAAGTCGAAGAGCAATAGCGGAATTGCTGACATGAAATCGCGTAGCCAAGCGTTTAACGTCCGCATCAGAGAATTCATGTGGAGTTGCGGTGCCGTCGATGGCTTCGAGCAGTGGATTTAATGGGATTAAAAAACTGGCAGCGAATTCATTACAGAACCTCTCAACGCGATTGCTATTGTTTTCGTCACTGATACCGGTTTGGTGCAACAGAAGATGGCAATACTCGTGAAACAGCGTGAAGACCTTAGCTCCTTCGGTCGGCTCTCTGTCGTTGACGCAAATGGCCGCTAAGGTATCGTGGAGGATGGAAAACCCGCTCAACTCTTCTGGTGGCATTGGGATCATGTACGTAAAAACCCCGCGATCCTCGATCCGCCTGCGCCATTTGAGACGTGCCTCAGCTAGACTACGCCATTTTTGCTGTTCTTCGATGCTGACGCTAAATCTCCTCCGTTCACGGGTGGCGACAGCCTCAGGGTCATCTTCGAGTTGTGCTGTCCCGATGTTAAGTACTGGAACGATTCGCTTCGCCTCATCGGCAATATCCTCAAATGCTTCAAGTGCCTCCGTCACCTCTTCCAGGGCCACCAACGTATCGATGGAGAGAGGACGTTCACCGTGCCGCGCACGGTGATCCGCCGGATGTTTCTTTAGCGGTAACGGTTCTGGCATTAATAGGCTGGTGAAGTTAATCTGGTACCGGTCAGACATGAGCCGAAGGAACCCAACGAGTGGCCGTTTTGCGCCAGACTCATAGTCGCGTAAATCGTCAGGTGGCACCCCAAGCAATTCGGCGGCTTTATTGATGTCCAGGCCGCGAATGGCCCGCGCCCATTCCAGAACCTTTCCGTTAACAGGAACCTCAGGCATATCTTGACTTTTTCCAGGCAGCATGACAAAATTCTCCTGTCACGCTGCACAGTTCTCCTCTTACGCTGCGTGTGCTTGTTCGCCTGAGGACTCCGCCAAGAATCCGCTCAGGTGATGGCTTCATAGAGCGTTGCAAAGCGCAGTATTTATTGGCCGTGGATTTACGATTCCACGGCCTTAGATGTTTCTAGTCAGAGAACCGTTCGTTTCTTGCCGCGTTTTTGCCTAATCCTTTCCTTGCTGGTTAGTTCACGGGTGTTGAATCCGATTCCTTGCCGGTAACTTGATTCCAGGTCAGCCGCTTGCCGACGATCTGGCGTACGGCGATATCAAACCGCTGGCCGTCATTCATCTTGCGGTTGTTATATCGAAATGCCTGCTCATCGAGGTAACGAAACAGGTGGAACGGCTCGACCGAAATGTATGTTCCATTCAGGCCGCGCTTAACCAAAGACCAGAAATTTTCCAGACCGTTCGTGTGGATCTCGCCATCAACGTATGCCACCGCGTGGTCGATCACTTCATGCTGAAACTCATCGAGGCCATCGTAGGATTTCAGCGCGTCGGTGAAGATCGCAGAACCGGCAAGCACGTGCTTGCGGACTTCGGTCTGAAGGGTTTTCTTTTTGCGGTTGTCTACAACCTGAGTCCGAACCTTACCGCCGCGTTCCAGAATTCCCATCACTGCGGTTTTGTCTTTGCCGCCTGTGCCGGTGACAACGCGAGCGCGCTTGGAGCGGTGCATGTTCCGCGCTTTGCCGCCGATGAAAGTTTCGTCGGCCTCGATCTGGCCGGATAGTTTGTTGGCGGGCCCCATGCCTAGCGCAAACCGGATACGGTGATCCAGGAACCATGCCGACTTCTGAGTAATCCCGATGGCCCGGTGAACTTCGTAGGAGCTAACGCCGTTTTTGCAGTTCACAATCTGCCACATGGCAGCTAGCCACTTATCGAGACCGATGGGCGAGTCTTCCATGACCGTTCCCACCTTAACGCTGAACTGCTGTTTGGTATGCGTCTGTCGGCATTTCCAGCGCCGTTGATTCGCCAGAAAGATAACGTCCGTTCCGCCGCATGTCGGGCAAACGACCCCACGGGGCCAACGCTTCGCCGCAAGGTAATTTAAGCAGTTGTCAGGATCGGCGAAATACGTGATAGCATCTTGCAGGGTTTGCGGCTCGTGGACGGCTTCCATGCTTAAATATTATGCTGAAACCGCCGGTTAGTCAAGTAAATTATCGCCCTCTGGAGCGTATGTCGCCTACCCTCAAGTCTGGTGATTTCAGACGCATCCGGACGTCACTCCGGCAGCACGGGGAGAGTGACGGTGCTGATCACGGACGGGTCGTCGCGCAGCTTGATGTAGAGCAGTGTTCCATCAGGACGTGGCACGCTCAAAGTCGAATCGGCAAAGCCTTCCGGGACGGAAACCGCGTGCAAGAATTGGGGGTCCGCGGAGACGGAGTGGATCAGAAACAGGTCGGTTCCACTCAGCGTACATTGACGGTCAGGACTGTCCGGGCAGTGCACGTCAGTGAGGTTAGGAAGGCGAACCAGCGTTGCAAGCGGCTGCCACTCGCCCCAGGAGCCCGGCGCGCCTACCGGCCGGAAACGAAGCGGGCCGAAAGCGGAGGGTCCGAAACTTTTCCCAGGGTCGAGCACAGCCATAACTGTGCGCGCGTCCTGCAGAATCAGGTTCCCATCGGCAACGCTGAGCAGCACGTGGAACGAGCCGTCCGGACCGGCGACCTCGATCTTCTCCGTGCGCGGGAAGGCCTCGGGGACTTCGCTCTTCAGAAAGAACGCGAGGCTTGCGTTCTGTGGCAATTCTTCGGCGCTAGCCAGATGGATTGCCGCCGCGGGCTTTGCAGACGACGCCGCGCTCTGGCCGGGTCGCACGCTGCGGCTGATCAACGTAACTTTCGGCCCCGGAGGACCCACGGTTGCCGCCAGACTCAGGACACGCCCATCTTTCAGAGAGACCTTTGCCATGGCGTTATTCGCCAGCGAAGGTATTGCGGCATCACCCGGAGCGGAGACGCGTAGTTCGTCTTTCTCTCCGGCACGGGCGACCTCCCCGGGGGCGAAACGGACACCCTGCAATTCAAGGCTGGCGACTTCGTCGAGGCGCGTGCCTTCCAGCAAGCCCACCCGCTCGCCCTTGCCAATGACGAACCGATCGAGGTGCCCGGCTTCCGCATACGCGTGCAGTTGGAGTTCGTCGGGTTTTGGCGCGTCATCCTGCTTCAGGAGTACCGCCAGCGGGCCGGGCTTCGCATCCTTAAGCGATATCTTCAGCTCCAGCCGATTCGGCTTCGTCCGCTTCCAAGTGGACTCAATCTTCTCTCCGCTCTGATCGTCCACGGTTACGTCGTCAACGCACGCTGCGTCTGGTGAGTCGAGGTGAATGGTATCCTCGCGGCCCACAACGAGGGCGCTCTGGTCCGACGGCAGGATTACCCATTTTCCCGAGCGCGCCAGATGCAGATGATAAACGGGGCCGTTCCATGCATCGAAACCCCACTGGCCGCGCAGAGTGCCGGTTATATCGGACTCCGAAACAGAATTGAGCGCGTGGGTGTCAACAGTGAACCCACCGCGCACGGCCTCGGCTTTGGCGGGCAGATCAAAGGTCTTCCCCGAAGCGGCCTGAATGTGAAGAACCAGGTCGTGCGCGAAGCTGGTGGAGAACATCAGGGGAGCTCCTTCGGCGGGCAGCAGGGCGGAGGCTTTGTCAAAGCAGACGACTTGTTTCCGGTCCACCGGCCGGACGGGTGGGAATTCACTGTCACCCACGGCTGGCAGGGCTGCAACCAGCACCGACTGCGGCTTGTGGAAAGACGGAGCGCTGTTGAGTTTCAGGTCAAGTTCATCCTTATGGGGCAGCGCAAGCGCCGGGAGGTACTGATACTCCGCCGTGCGGATGCTGTCCATCAAGCGGGCCACGTCCATGAACGCTCCGACATACGGGCTGTAGTAGCCACTGTGCGCGGGCGGCGTGAGGGTGAGTTGCTCAATCAGGTCGGAGGCTGAGCCGGACGTGAGAGCAGCCACCATGGACTGAGCATGGCCGTCTTCGAGCACGAGCTGGCTGGTGTCCTTCATGAGGCAAGGAGCCTGCTGTTCGGTGGCCTTGTCGAAGCATTGCTCATCCAGCTTGATGCCGAGGCTTCGCGCCAGCAGCACGGAGCGCTTGTGAAGCTCGGCGGGATCGGTCTTCGCGGTTGCGCGTACGGCGGCCAGATAATCATCGAGGCGGGTGCGGTCGAGGCTCGCCTGGTTCAGATCCTGCGAAGCGCGGACGAAGGCTCCGGGCCGGCCCTGCACTGCCGAGCGCAGCGTCCGGGAGTCCCCGGTAGTCTCCGGCGCAAGGAAAAGCAACACCTGCTGCGCGCCGTCGGGTACGGTGATGCCGATGCCCTCTTCCCGAATCTGCTTCTGCCACGTCTCTGTGCGTTTGAACCAGGCGTCCGGCGGCGGATTTGTGGAACCGCGCAGGAATGAGGCGATCATCAGGTAGTGGACGGCTTCACCGGTGGGCAGGACTGGATGCAACCACAGCCGGTCTCCAGGGCGCAGATTCGGCACGCGGGCGATGGGCAGAGTCCGGCCGCCACGGTTCACTCTGACGTCAATAGCGGGACCGGCCAGATCGAAAGAAGAATTCTCGGCAAGCGCAAAGCCGGCCAGCACGAGAACGGCGGCCGGAGCAAGCAGGGTCTTCGATAATGCTCCCATAACTTTCATCTTATTAAGGAAGACGCGCAGGAATGTCTGAAGGACGAAGCCCGCGCTCCGTGCGTTCAAGCCCGCATAGCCCTTGGTATCGCTGGGTCGCGGCGTTGGACGCTTCTGGGACCTGTCTCGAACGACTGGGGACGCTAGCGAGGACCAGGTTGGCGGTGCGTTCTGGCCCCCGATCTCAGTTTGTCGCGGCCATTCGAACCACCACAGCTGCGATCTCTCTGGCAGTGCGAGTCCCTCGGGGGGCACCTATCTCGCTCCTCGATAACTGGGCACCGACGCCTGGCGGAGAGCCATCTGACGAGGCGGCTATTTGGCGGCATGGTGCGGAGGATCGATGCGTTGGCGGCACGGGCAGGGTAGAGCTTACGCGGGTAGGCGAGAAAATCAAGCGAAGAGAGGAGGCGCATACGGACAGGTGTGCGCGGGATCGCCTGAACAAGAGGCCGTTGCGTGGTTTTGGGCTTCCCCGGACGGGCTGGGGTTGTCTCCCAAGCGGACGCCTGGCCTGGCCGAGATTAAGATATGTTAATGAATAGCCCAGCGACCGGGTTTGGATGTATGCCACAGCCAAAATGGAAATCCTGGGTTAGCAGTCAGGCGTAACCGCGTTTTGGAAGAGCCGCGAGAGGAGGCACCACATGGGAGCACTGCGCAGCTCATTGCCTCAAGCGTTGAGGTCTCGCGGCGTGTCGCGCCGCGAGTTCGTGCAGTTTTGCAAATTGATGGTCGCCACTCTGGCGATCCCGCCGCGGTATCTATCGGCCGTCGAAAAGGCTCTCACTCAGTGCCACGCATGAAAGCGCGTTAGGCGCTAAAGTCAAACTCAAGTCATTTGCTGGCGAAAGTGTTCTTTCTGGCGGTACGACTCCAACTGATTCCGTTTGATAGGAAAGCTGGTTAGCAACGGCGCTTACGCTCCGGTTGGATTTTGAGTCCCGTGCGTCTGCCAGTTCCGCCACTCCAGCAACTGTTTGGCTCATTTGAGTTTACCCTAGCTCTGCTCTCGCCGCACTGTAGTGGTTCGCGGTAAATGTTCCGCCCTTGTTTAGCGTCAGCATGGACCTAACTCCGACTGTCGTGATTCCAGGGCTTACTTAACTCGCTGGAGGGGTGCTGCGCGCTCTTGCTTCCGCCGTCGGGCATATTCCTCCAGTCGTTCGCCAGCGCTCTTTAGATCGGCCACGTCGATGATGTTGTAGCGGTCGAAAATTGACCGCGTGCGATGGCCGCTGATCTCCATGGCCACCCGATCCTGAATGCCGGCGCGCTTCATGTTGCGCACGGCACTCCGGCGGAGATCGTGGAACAGCAACTCAGCTAAGTTTGCCCGTTTACACGCCTCCAGCCAGCCGTTCGGGTGATTGTCCACGGGACGACCATGTGCCCCGTGGAAAACCCAGGCGCAGTCTGCCGGGCACGTTCCGCGCTGCTGCTCAAGCCAGCGCCGCATGTCTCCGTAGATTGGCAAGGTACGTGCCCGCTTAGTTTTCGTTTGTCCCGCCGACAGCCGGATCAGCCCGCTCTCGAAATCCACTTGCTCCCAACGGGATGCGCCGTAGCTCGTTCTTCCGATGGCGTCAGCAAGAGCATCCAGACCTTGATTCCCTGTGCTTGTCATTGTTAGTCCGCAAATATTAGTACAGAGCGGTGAGCAGGCCGATCGAGACCACCTGTCATTCGTCCAGGCAGCAGCTTCAGAGGGCCAATCGGATTACCGTACAACGGTCGCCTTCGCCATCCAAAGAAGCCTGGACCATTTCCAAATCGAGGCTTCGGCTGAGTGGAAGCGCTACCTTCTGGTAGCCGCCATCCTTCTGAGCATGGTCCTTTTCACCCTGGGCCTGAGGGTGTTCGGAGCCGGCGCTTTTATTCCCAGGTACCCAAGCTGGCACGACAATTTCCTAAGTCTACTGATCGGCACCACTCTCGTCGGCCTCTGCGGCGGCTTTCTAGCGTCAATCGCGCGCGACGTGGTTGCCGTCATTGAAAAACTGCGCCGTTGACTTCTATGAATCGCATGCTCTGGCGAAGGGGTACACTACACATCGAGAACAACGCCATTCGGCCCGCCCCCAACGAGCGCCGCTCTCCCAACGGGTCGACCCGGATTTACCTTCTCGTTCACGGCTTTAACAACGACCGGGTCACTGTCCAAGCAAGCTACAGCGCCTTCAAGAAACGAGTCCGCGATATTATCGGCAGCCATCTGGCTCAGCGCATCTGGGAATTCTACTGGCCCTGTTATGAAGACGCCATCGCCGAACCCCTCCGACAACGCTGGAAGGTCTTTGAAAGCGCAAATAGCGCCTATACCGCAGCCTGCTATTTCAAGCAGATTCCGAAGGCCCAAGCCTTCGGCAAGATGCTCGGTGATTACTTGTTGAGACTGCGTGCCGCGACCCAAGCCACCGAAGTCGTGCTGATCGGCCACTTCCTTGGCTGTCGCCTGATCCTGGAAGCCTTGCTCCAGATGGAGCCCAACACAACTTCGTCGAAAGTTCCGGCCATCCTCTTGATGGCCGCAGCGGTTCCCGTCGAACACCTGAAACTCGCCGGTTACCTGCGTGCAGCCGTCCACTTCCCTCAGCACCGCATCGTCCTCTATTCCAGTCGCGATACGGTGCTCCGCTGGACTTTCCCTGCGGGACAACTCCTCGCCAGAGACGGCGGACTTCGACCTGGGGCTTCCGGCCTGAATGGCGATCCCCGCGATTGTTGGACCTCCAAAGATCAGACAATGCTCCGCCACGGCCAGTATTGGTCGAACGACGCCACCACACCCAACATCGTTCGGCTGTTCGGCAAGACCACTCCGCATGCACTCCCGTACTTTGAAATCGTGAGTCGCACCCTGCCGGAGCCCCCCCACTGCCCCAGTGGACGACCCCGGAGAACCAGCCCTCGGAACCCTAAGGGGGACCCCTTTGGTTTCCAGTTGTCTTGCCACCGGTTGCACACAGTCTTCGAAACTGGCAGAGACGTGAAACCAGCGGCTGGCAGGGCGCGTTTCGTTACACAAAGCGTTATGGAGCATTAACGTACACTATTTCAGGGTAAATGCGATGGTCGACTTCCGGATGTAACTCGGAACGAATCCAAAGCGACCAAGCGTCATTGATGGCCGCACCGCGCTATGGCGCCGCCGGTTCTGAAGCGGCTGGTTTGGCAAACTTGTCGTCGGCGACAGGAACATTTTGCTGTGCCTGGTCCACTTGAATAGTGAAGCGCCCGTTTGGCCTAGCAAGCGTCCACCGAAACGGAATCTTGACGCCATCTACATCGAGATAATCAGCATAGTCGATCTGCGTCGGGTTCCGGCCTAGCGGCGTTTCGGCATACCGGACCAGGCGTACGAGCAAGCCGGATCCCGGGTCGAAGTAGAGCCTGACAGGTGGCTGGCCCTGACGAACCCCCACGACAACATTTGCTTCCCGATCGCCAATCTTTTCGGAATGCCCCACGCGCAACTGGGTGAAGACTTCCTTGATGTGAGTCGCGAAGTAAAAATCTGCGTCGAGTCTGGCTGCCTCCACCTCCGCTCCCACCATATCGCGCGGCGGCCGGCCCGAATTTCCAAGCCAACCAGCCTTGCCATCGAACGCCGTAATGCTATCGCCCCTCGCCGTGTGCATCACGGACATGCGCTTGTCCGGGGCCTTCATGAATACCTCGATGGCCGATTCGTCGCCCCCAGCCGTGATGTGACCTTTTTCAGTGCGGCTGGAAATCTTTTTGATGGCTTCAGCTCCGCCAAGTGCCTCGACGTACTTGGCCAGAATTTGATCTGCGTCCGACATCACACCGGTTTCGGAGGATTTCACTGGGGCTCGCTCAGGCATTGAATCCTGATCGGCGACCGGAGGGGTTCCGACGGGATCGTTTTTTCCGCGATGGCAGGAATAACAGGTCACTTCGCGGTGGCCGTCGAAGTTCTCTTTATTGAGCGCAAACGTCATGACGATCATCTTGCGGGCGGTCTGCTTGGGCCGCTTGTCGTCCGCGTCAAACTTGCCCTGAACATGGCAAAAATCGCATTCGACGCCCAGCGAAGCGGATATGAACTGCATGGCCGGAAACAACTGCTCGGCGGGAGTGCCCTTCAGCGCCTGGATATTCTTAAACGCCTGTTCCGCAAGTTTGGATGGCTCCGGAGCGGGCTGGGAATACGCCTGACGCGCCGCCGACATCAGGCAAAGCACGGCTACGATAGAAAATATCCTTCGCGACTTCATTTGCATCTTTCTCCTCTCCGCCTCATGCTAGCCCGTTCGCGTCAAATAGTTCGCGGGCATGTGGACTTCTCCGGGTCAAGGGGCCTGCCAATTGCGCAGAGCACTGCACGGCGATGCTGGCTCGGCTTCCCCGTCTCAGCCGGAAGCCTGTAGTTTACTTCGGCTGGAGCATCGGAATCCCGTCCTTGTTCGGCTTTCGCGCTAATGCCGGTCCGGAAAACTTCGCAATCGTGATTTCGCCACGGTAGAGCACCTCGCACCCTTTCTCCAGGTGGCCTCCGAAGGCACCTTGGTCGGCCGATAGCGTAAGGTGCAGGTGCGGTTCTCCCGCGGCAATCAGGCCGTTGATATTCAGGATCTCCATCGGAGCTTTTACAGTGATGAACTCATCCTCTGGCTTCGCGCCGAACGATTTTACGCGATGATATGTGCACTCGGAGAGAGAGCCGGCTGCAGTAAGCACCGCGCCGTCCTGGATGTTGTTCTTGCGGATCGTATCCAATATGGTTTCGAGCAGCAGGTCGCCGCGGTCCAGACGCAGTCGGTAGATCTCCTGGATCCGAGCTCCGGCGAAAACTTGTGGCGCCGCAGCCTCCTGTGCGGGTGCGTGAGGTACGGGGAACAGGACTGCCGCCAGAGAGGATAGTACAATCCGCCACTGAGTTGCTGATCTTGCTTTCCGGAGAACCGGCCTACACACGTACAGGTGACTGGCGCGGCTGGAAACAGCGTCGGAGAGCCGTCGCGAAGAACGCGGTGGATGGACGGGCTTGCCCGCTGGAAGCGGGCCCATGGAATGTTAAGATCGATCAGCGCCAGGCGCGCTGTATCAGTAACAACGGTTCCCCCAGCATCCACCGATCATGACGTGGCGTAAGTATCATGAGTCCACTAAACACAGTGTCGAATCGCTGAAGCGAGCGCGGCAAGTTCTCGACTGGGCAAACATGCCCGATCCGTTCCGCGATTACGACGGCGTGCCAGTCCTCGACCTGCCAGCCGATCCACCTGTCCCAGAAATTCCAGCACTGAAGGTGCTTCAGGGTGTGTTGGGCGATACCGGTGCAACTGGCGGTCCCACATATCTTTCGCAGCTATTGTTCTATTCCGCCGCGATTAGCGCGTCTAAGCGCGTCCCCTCTACCGGGTACAAGTACGCGCTGCGCGTCAATCCGTCCTCTGGGAATCTACACCCGACGGAATTCCACTTCGCCACACGCAGTGTGAAGGACTGGCCGGATGGCTTGTATCATTACCGCGCGTCGTCGCACATGGCCGAGCAGCGCGCGCTCGGCGATTTCGTCACGAATCTGATCGATATCGACGCCCCGATCGTGTTTGTGTTGACCAGCATCGGGTGGCGCGAGGCATGGAAATACGGCGAGCGGGCATATCGGTACTGTCTGCATGACCTGGGGCACGCCTGGCAGGCGCTGGTGCTCGCCGCCCGAGCCATTGGATGCAACAGCGTGGCGGTCGGTCAGTTCCCGGATGACGAAGTGGCGCAGTTTTGCCGGCTGAACGAAGATGAATGGCCGATGCTGATTGTCGGGCTCCAAGGCCGGTCAATTCCGGTGGCGGAGCCGCGTGCGGGCGAGACCGTTTGGTTTGAAGGGCGCGCAAACCGGCTCTCGAACGAATTTGTACCCTATCCACTGATTGACGATATTCACACCGCCACGAAGCTCGACAGAGGGCGCGGCGGTGGCATCAGCCAGGCTGCACCGGCACTCGTCGGTCCCGGAGGGACTAAGTTACCGCCGCCGGCCTCGACGGCTCGAACTTTCGGGGAGGTCGTGCGAACGCGGCGTTCGGCGCTCGACTTTCAGGACCGGAATCCGTCAATGTCCCTCGCGCAACTGTCCGCCAATCTGGATGCCGCCGCACGGCGGTTTTCTGCGGACTTCGCTTGGACACGGTTCATTCAGCTC
>Ga0181536_10002594_pt1 | contig 20238 bp, 14 predicted proteins | sample PEATcosm2014_Bin_41_FD_121105 | JGI IMG/M metagenome (GOLD analysis project Ga0181536, IMG submission 121105) | Peatland microbial communities from MTU Mesocosm Facility, Houghton, MI, USA - PEATcosm2014_Bin17_60_metaG | ecosystem: Environmental > Terrestrial > Soil > Wetlands > Peat | place...
ACCCGCTTCGGGCGGATCGTATCGCTACTTGCGCGAGATTTATGGGCCGCAGAAATGGGGACGGCTGATTTCTTTCTTGTTTATCTGGCAGGTATCGTTCAGCGCCCCGCTTTCGATTGCAACCGGGTGTATCGGCATGGCGGGATATGCGGCGTATTACTGGCGGGACCTGGAAATAGTGTACGCGCATCATGAAGCTGCGCTGCACATTCCGTGGGCAGGGACGTTGCAGTTCAGTTGGATCGTCACGCCGGGGACGGCGCTTGCGGTATTGGTTTGCTTCTTTGCGGTGCTGCTGCTTTACCGGCGCATCACAGTGATCGGGCGGCTTTCGAAAGTGTTGTGGTTCGGCGTCATGGGAACGATTGGCTGGATCATCTTTGCCGGGCTGACGCACTTCAACGCCGCACGGGCATTCGATTTTCCACCGGGCGCATTCACACTCTCTCACCAATTCCTGACTGGGCTGGGCGGAGCCATGCTCGTCGCCACTTACGATTACTGGGGCTACTACAACGTTTGCTTTCTGGGCGACGAGATTAAAGATCCGGGAAAGAATATTCCGCGGGCGCTGCTGCTTTCCATTCTGCTGGTGGCCTGTCTATATCTGATGATGAACCTGTGCATTATGGCCGTGATCCCTTGGCGGGAGATGCTCCAGGCGGGGCAAAACAACAGTGGCCTGTATGTTGTGTCGCTGTTCATGCAGAGGATCTATGGCGGCTGGGCAGCACGGTTGGTCACAGGGCTGGTAATCATGACAGCGTTTGCCTCAGTTTTTTCGCTGATGCTCGGGTATTCCCGGGTTCCTTACGCGGCAGCCAGGGATGGAAACTATTTCAGGGCTTTCGCCAAAGTGCATCCGGTACACTGTTTCCCGCATGTTTCGCTGTTGGCATTGGGAGTGGTGGCGGCAGCGTTCTGTTTTCTGCGGCTCAAAGACGCGATCGCGGCTCTGGTGGTGATTCGCCTTGTTCTGCAGTTTTTGTTGCAGGCGGTGGGGGCGATTTTGCTCAGGATCCGGCAGCCCGATCTGCCCCGGCCGTTCCGCATGTGGCTGTTTCCGCTGCCGGCACTCGCGGCCAGCGCGGGGTTCCTGTTCATCTTGTTCAACCGTGAGAATTGGCAGAAGGAAGTGCGGTATGCCACTGTGATTCTGCTGACCGGCGTCGCAATATATATGATAAGAGCGTGGAAAGGCGGGGAGTGGCCCTTCGGCGCTCCGCTGACAACGGGCAGTGAGATACCGGGAAACGATGGGGGAGCCTCATGAAGAAACGACTGAGTTTGTTGGCATGTGCATTGTTAACGCTAACGATTGCCGCCGCGGCACAGGCAGCCAAGCCGAAGCCAGAACATCTTACGATCACTCAGTTACTGGATCGGAGCGTGAGCAATTTTGAGCGCGAGTTCGTTCCCGCGGCTGAGGCCATGCCGGAAGACAAGTTCGGATTTGCTCCGACCAACGGCGAGTTCAAGGGCGTCCGGACGTTTGCCGAGCAGATCAAGCACGTTGCCGCGGTGAACTACGAACTCGCGGCCGCGATCTTGCAGGAGAAACCCCCGGCGGATATCGGTGACGAGTCTGGTCCGGCGTCCATCACAACCAAGGCTGACACTTTGAAATACTTGAAGGACTCTTTCGAGTACGTGCACAAGGCCATCGCTACGATCAATGAGAAGAACGTCACCGAAACCGTGAAGAGCCCGTTCGGAGAAGGCAAGGTGTCGCGGCTGGGGTTAGCCACAAGCGTAACCGCGCATGGCTTCGACCACTACGGGCAGATGGCGGTGTATCTGCGGATGAACGGGATCATACCGCCTGCCAGCCGGTAAGCTTCGCACCTTTCCACATCGCCTCCCAAAAGTTGTTGGGAAGAACCCGCCCTCAGCTCGGAGGTGAACACTTAACGTCCCGACGAACGCGCTCCCCGCAAGCTGATCGAGGTCGGCAGCAGTTCAGCGGTGAGGTCATTTCGTGCCAGATGGGCGCCGACGATTCCCCGGACCTTTTGCGCCGCGACGCGAGGATCGAGAAACATCAGTACTGACGGACCAGCGCCGCTGAGCGCCACGCCCAGGATGCCATCCTTTCGTTTCAACTCTCGCAGGCACGGAAACAAGGGGCAGAGCGCAGCACGATAGGGCTGGTGGATGCGGTCTTCGAGGGCGGCGGAGAGAAGGTCGGGGCGTCCCTGAGTGAAGGCCGCGAGAAGCAGCATGGAGTTCTGCACGTTGGTGACGGCATCGGAGCGGGAATACTGCGCGGGGAGAACGCGCCGCGCCTCCTCGGTCGAAAGGCTCTGTTCAGGCACAGCCAAAAGCAGCGGCCACTTTCCTTTGGGGCGCAGACACACGACCTCAGCTTCCGCTTCCGCGGACATACGCGCGACGGCTAGACCGCCCAGCCAACAGGCAGCAGCGTTGTCGGGATGATGCTCGCGGCGTGATGCTTCGCCGATGATTTCCGCGTCGGTCCAGCGCAGCCGGCCGAAATGCGCCGCCAGCGCGATGCCAGCCAGACGCGCAGCCGCCGAGGAACCGCAGCCCTTGCCGATGGGGATTTCGTTGGCGATGCGGAGGGATAGTGGCGTCAGCGGGCGGTCCTCGGCCGCGAGCACCTCGCGGTAGGTGGTCAGAATGAGGTGGTTTTCGAGCCGCCCGCAGATTTCGCGGTCGCGTCCGCTGGCCGTAATGGAGAATGCTTCGGCTGCGTGGGCGTCAATCTTGATGTAGAAATCCATCGCCAGCGCGGCAGCGTCAAAGGCTGGCCCGAGATTGGCAGAGGTAGCCGGCAGCGCAATGCGGAACGGCTTTCGCGACTTGTTGCCCTTCGTTGTCATGATTCCACTCAAGACTTCTCGGCTTGCTCAAGCACTCGCGTGACGGCGTCCAGCGCGGCATCCAGAACGATGGGTGCGCGGCGCAGCGGGGCCAAGCGAGCGCTCGCGCTTTCGTCGGCCGATCCTTTGAACAAGTCACCGCGATGGAAATCGATGGTGAAGTCAGGGTCCTTCAGCAGATTTCCGGTCAGGACCAGGAACACGCTTTCATCCGGTTTCACAAAATTCTGCTTCACGAGTTTTTTCAACCCGGCAAGGGTAACCGCCGATGCCGGCTCGCACCCGATACCCTCGGCGCCGATCTCAGCCTTGGCCTGAGCAATCTCGACTTCACTGACCTGCTCGCAAGCTCCGCCGGTGGCTTCGAGAACATGCGCGGCCTTCTTCCATGAGGCGGGGTTGCCAATGCGAATTGCAGTGGCGCGGGTTTCGGCTTGAACACTGACCAATCGCTTTCCCCCAGTTTCGCGCAGCGTGCGTACCAGCGCGTTGGCGCCTTCGGCCTGAATGACAGACAACTTCGGAAGCCGCGCAATCAGGCCGAGATCGCGCATTTCCAGCAATGCTTTGCCGATGGCCGAGCTGTTCCCCAGGTTGCCGCCGGGAACGATGATGTGATCGGGCGGTTGCCAGTCGAGTTGCTCGAGCAGTTCGAGCGCGAGCGTCTTCTGACCCTCCAGCCGGAAGGGATTGATGGAGTTCAACTGGTAGACGGGAGCGCGCCGTACCAGTTCCTGGAGCAGGCGGAGACAGCCATCGAAGTCAGTGCGCAGTTGGCAAGTGACGGCCCCGTAGTCAAGGGCCTGAGAGAGTTTGCTCCAGGATATTTTCCCCTCGGGGACGAGCACCAGACTGCGCATGCCGCCGCGAGCGGCGTAGGCAGCCATGGAGGCGGAAGTGTTGCCGGTGGAGGCGCAGGCGACCCAGCGAAATCCGGCGCGGCGGGCAAAGGTGGCGGCGACGGTCATTCCACAGTCTTTGAAGGAACCGGTGGGATTCGTGCCCTGATGTTTCGCGAACAAACGCGGGACGCCGGTGATGGCGGCACACTGCGGAAGCTCGTAGAGAGGGGTATTGCCTTCGCGGAGGGTGATGACCTGCTGGCCGTCGTCGCGTGTGGCACCGGGTGCGGGTTCGAGCGTGGGGAGCAGGTCCCGGAAACGCCAGACGCCGCTGAGATCGACGGGGCTCAGCGACAGCCGCCGCCGGGACCATGCGGACTTCAGATTCTCCGCGCTCGGCTTAGCCTTTTGCCACTGCGGGTAAGTGATTTCGAGCAGATCGGCGCAGCGGGAACAACGGAAGTCCTGACCGGCGGCGTCGCTGAGGTCGCCACAGCCGATACAGCGGAAAAGGAAGTCCGCTTGACGCACGCGCGGCGCGGAAGTGGAGGGAGGATGCATAGCCTGGATTTATTTCTGCGCCCGCAAATATTGGTCGGTCCGGTTGATCCAATCCGCGCGAGGCGGGCAGAACACATCGAGATCAACGGTGTCGGCGAGGGCCTCGGCCTTGTGCGGCATGTTGGACGGGATGCAGAGAGTTTCGCCTGCGTTCACGACGATCTCTTTGCCGTCAATCCAGAACTTGAGCGCGCCTTCAAGGATGTAGGTGAGTTGCTCATTGTGATGGCTGTGCTCGGGAACGATGCATCCTTTCTTCAGCAACACGCGCGCCAGCATGATTTCCTGGCCGACCACGAATTGGCGCTGCAGCAACGGGTTGAGATCCTCGAGCGGGATCGTGCTCCAGGGAATGTATTGCAGCGCGGCGCGAGCAGGTTGCCGGGCGTGGGCGCTCCTGGCGCGGGACTGGGGCTTCGCGCTTCGTGCCTTGATTTTCGATTTCGGTCTCGGTTTCTTTTTCGCCATGTCTTTCGGTGTATGTCCTCAGTGCACTCTGCCTTCGTACAACTTCACAGCTGTGTCGTGCAAATAGGCGTGAGCCAATTCCAGCGCCCGGGCTTCGGTGATTTCGCCTTCCGAGATCATCTCGGCCAAAGCCGCGGCCAGCGCCGTGCGCGACGATTGCACCCCCAGCCAGTAGCTCTCTTCCGCGCCCAACACCTGATTGTAAGGGAAACAGTCGGTTCCGAAAGTGATCTTGTCAGGAAAAGTTTCCAGCCACATCTTGAGCGTTTCCTTGAATGCGGCAGGATACTGAGCCAGTTCGCCAAAAGAAGAGTCGAGGTAGACGTTCTTCATCGCGGCCAGCCAGATGGCCTCGCGCTCCAGCGGATAGCCCCCGTGGATCATGACGAAAATGGTGGAGGCGTAACGCGGGTCGCGCAGCACGCTTTCCAGGCTCATGATGTTGCTCTGGGACAAATTGAAGTAGTCGCCAATGCCGATGGCAGTGTGAATGTGCACCGGCAGATGGAGCCGGCCGCCTTCCTGAATGAGGTAGCGGAAGATGAAATCCTGGAACGTGCGGTAGTCCTTCTCGCTGGGAATGCCGCCGGTCACGTAGCGCTGGTAAACGTCTTCGGCCTGCGGGCGAGCCGGGTCGCTGAATGTCATGGGGCGGAAATAGGCGACCTCGAACTTCATGGCGATGCCGCCACGCTTCGAATTGTCCTCGAGGACCAAGGTAATGAACTTCAAATAGTCGGCGAGGTTAGCCGGAAGTTTGCTGACGTTCTCCTGCTGCATCGAGCGATGCAGCATTTTTTCCTGCAAGGGAATGAATACGCCTTCGTCGGGATTGCGCGCGGTCTCGCGTTCATTATTGAACGGCCACATGAATGAGTCCGCGAAGAAGACCCAGGGGAAACGCTTGGGATCGAGGTAGTCGGGCATCATGGCGCGGTTCGCGACCGAACTCTCGGTGTTGATTTTGTCGAGAATCATATTGAAATAGGCGGGGCCGGGCAGCTGTTTCTTCAGTTCGGCCTTCTTGTCGACCAGCCATTTCGCGTGTTCCGGCGAGAAATCAGCGTAGGGATAGCCAAACAAGGCCTTGGCCGCGGCAACGAGTTCGGGATTGTCGTCGCGCGTGCGCAGAGCCTCGCTGGCGTTGGGCGGGGCGGCCATGGCATCAACGTCGGGATCGTCGGCGTAGCCGGGGTGGGCGTGGTGGTCGAAGGCGGAAATCTTTTCGATCTGCGGCAGCAGGCGCTGGTAGATCTGCTGGACGTCCGGACCGGGAAACGGACGAGCCTGGGCAGCGGCGAAGATCGGAACGAGGCTGATGAGGCCAAGCAAACAGCAGCGCATGACAAGTAGCGACTTCGAGATTGAAGTGGTGGATCGCATGGATCTCCTTGAGCTGTGAGCTTCGAGCCGTCAGCTATGAGCAACCCCGCGACTTTGTTGCTTACAACTCGTAGCTCAAAGCTCGCAGCTCTCACAATCCTTTATACATACCGCCATCAACCAGAATGGTCTGACCGGTAACGTAGGAGGCGCGCTCCGACGCCAGCCAGACGATGGTCTCGGCCAATTCGCGAGGATCGCCCAAACGCTTGAGCGGAGTGTCGGCGGCCCACGCGTCGAGGATCTCCTGCTCTGTTTTTCCTGACGCAGCCGAGCGGGCTTTCGCCAATTCTCTCAGACGATCGGTCGCGGTAAAGCCGGGGCCGACATTATTCACCAGAATGCCGTCTTTGCCGAACTCGTTAGCCAGGCTCTTCACCAGGCCTACGACCGCGGCGCGGACGGCATTTGAAAGCACAAGGTCGGCGACCGGCTGCTTGGTAGTGATGGAAGTGATGGTAATGATGCGGCCCCAGCGCTTGCGCTGCATGTGCGGGATCACTTCGCGGGCGAAGTAGACCGTGCTGAGGAAGTTGGCCTCGATGGCGCGCTGCCAGTCGTCGAGGCTGGCCGCAAGAAATCCCTTGGCCGGCGGGCCTCCGGCGTTGGTGACACAGATGTCCACACCGTCGAACTTGCCCACCACCGCGGCGACGAACCGGCCGACGGCGGCAAAATCGGTTACGTCAACGGCTTCGGCGAAGATCTCGGCGTGGTGCTGTTTTCTGAGCTTGTTGGCCGCGGCCTCGATCGCTGTCGAATTGCGGGAACACATCGCAATGCGGCAGCCTTCGGCAGCAAAGGCTTCGGCAGTGGCCAGGCCCAGCCCCTGGCTGGAGGCGGCCACCAGCGCGACACGATTCTTCAATCCCATATCCATGGCAAGTAGGTGAACTGCGCATTATAAATCGTGCGCAGTGCGCGTTTTGCTTGCCGGAGCCGAAGCCGCGCAATTACTCTTGGAGGGAAGCGAGGCAGCCATGAAACGGCACAACCGACGTCCTGAAACCGCTGCGGTGCATGGCGCGGTTGACCGGGACAAGAAGAACGGCCCCGTATCCACCCCGATCTACCAGACGTCCACGTTCGAAGTCACGGACAACGACGAGCAGCAGCGCGTAACCGCGACCGACCGCTATTACACGCGCTGGGGGAATCCGACGAACACGGTGGCCGAGGAAACAGTCGCTGCGCTCGAAGGTGTGGAGACGGCACGGACTTTCGCTTCCGGGATGGGTGCAATCACCACCACCGTCATGGCCTTGCTGAAGGCGGGGGATCACATTGTCGCGCAACGCGACATTTATGGCGGCGTGACTAAATTCCTGTCCTCATGGCTGCCGCGGCTGGGCATTGAAACGACGTTCGTCGACACCAATGATTACGCGCAGCACACGCGGGCGATTCGTCCGAACACGCGGCTGCTGTATTTGGAGTCGCCGACTAATCCCACGTTGCGCGTGGTGGATCTGAAGAAGGCCGCCGCGCTGGCCAAGAAGCATGGGCTGATCAGCATGGTGGACAGCACGTTTGGCACGCCCATCAACCAGCGTCCGGCAGACGACGGCATTGATCTGGTGATGCATTCGGGCACCAAGTACTTGAGCGGACATGCCGACCTGACCTGCGGCGTAATCGCCGGCCGTCGTGAACTGATCGAACCGATCAACGACGCACGCACAACGCTGGGAAACTGCATGGACCCGCATGCCGCCTGGCTGCTGATCCGCGGGCTGAAGACGCTGGCGGTGCGGGTGGCGCGGCAGAACGAGAACGCGCTCCGCGTCGCAGAGTTTTTGGGCCAACATGAAAAGGTACGGCGCGTGCATTATCCGTTTTTGAAGAGCCATCCGCAGTACGCGATTGCGCGCGAGCAGATGAGCGGGGGCGGCGGCATGGTCACATTTGAGGTCGAAGGCACGGGCGACGACGCCCGGCGCGTAAGCGAAGCTATGCGGTTGTTCACGCTGGCCACGAGCCTGGGCAGCGTGGAGTCGCTCGTTTCCATCCCCGTGCTCACATCGCACGCGATGATTTCCGCCGAGCAACGGAAACAAATGGGCGTGACCGAACAAATGGTGCGCCTGTCAGTGGGGATCGAGAGTGTGGACGATCTGATCGCCGATCTGGAGCAGGCGCTGGACGCAGTGGGAACGCGGCAGACGGTGCCGGTGGGGTAAGGCAGAGGTCAGAGGCCAGGGATCAGGGGTCAGGAGGTGCAAGACACAGAGCTCAGAACTCCCCTGACCCCTGATCCCTGATCCCTGAAAAGTAACCCGGCCTCTTGCGAGGCCGGGTTTTTCGTTTCAGTTGGGCTCGGTGTTAGAAGAGGAACTTCAAGCCGAGCTGCAGGACACGAGCAAGATGCGCCGAGTTGATCTCCATGAAGTTGTTCGCTTGGCCCGGCGGGGTTTGAGTCGCAGTATTGATGCAAGTGGGATCGCCCGCCGAGTACGGGGCAGAGGCCCCAGTGCATCCTATCGACGTGCTCGCGAGGCCACTCCATTGCGTGTGGTTGAACACATTGAACGCTTCGGCGCGGAACTCGAAGGCCATGCTCTCCTTTATGGCAAAGTGCTTAAACAGAGCCATGTCAAAGTTTTCGCGGCCGGGGTTCCGTGCGGAGTTTCTACCTGCCGTCCCGAATGTGAGGCCCGTGGGCAGTGCATACGCACCAGGGTTCTTCCACCACTTCGGGTAGTTGGTCGAATTGCTGCCCGGAGGGATGTTGCTGTTGGGATTGCCGATCAGATCGGGGAAAGAACCGGTGCCAACACCGTTCCCGACACCTGCGTTGTCGCCGTACAAAGTCCCGTTGGTGACGTTAATGGGCGTGCCCGTCGCAAAGGTCGCGATGCCCGAATACTCCCACCCGCCGAGGAGCGAATGGGTGAGGCCGGATTTCTTGAAGAGCGGAATATCGTAAACCCATCCGGCATTGAGCATGTGGCGCTCGTCAAAATTGGAACTGGCACGAGTCGAGTTAGGATTGTAGGAGTTGACGAACGAGCCGTCATAGCGATCGGACGAATCGTCGATGGAGTGGCTGTAGGTGTAGGCAGCCGTCAGGTTCAGTGCGCCTACGCTCTTGCGGGCCGACACCTGCAGCGCGTTGTAGTTGGAGTTCGCCGTGTTCTCAAGCCGGGTGATGGTGTGAACGCCGTAGAACGGGCGATAGTAATCGGCACTGTTGACGACGCCGCAAGCAACCGCCAGGTTATTGGCCCAGCCGCCGACCTGGTTGCTTGTGTAGGTTGTACCTGCACCAGCGGTGGCCGTGGCAATCGAGGTCACCGGGTCGATTGTAATCCCGCCGCAGTCTGTCGCCGTAATCGGCTGACCCGCATGATAGGGATTCTGCGATGCCGTGACCGGGTACATCTGGTTGAGGTCCCGTTGCAGCCCGAGGTGAGTTCCCTTGCTGCCGACATAGGAAACGGTCATTACACTGTGGCCCGCGAATTCGTGTTGAATGTCGAGGTGCCACTGCTGCATGTACGGCCAAGTGGCTTTGTTGGGAATCGAGTAGAAACTCAGAACTCCGGACGGAGGGGCCCCGCCAATGCCACCGCTTGCGATGTTGCCGTAGCCCTGAATATCGTTCACGGTCGCCGTTTGCAGCAAGGGTGAAGTTTGGCTTTCCATGCCCTCGGTATCAGATTCGTTGCCGTTGGCGTGCTCGTAGAACATTCCATAGCCGCCGCGGATAGCCGTCTTGCCATCGCCGAACAGATCGTAGGCAAATCCAATCCGAGGAGCGGGGTTGAACAAGTGACCCTGGAGGCAGCCGGCGTTCGAGTTCCCGCCAACCGTTGCACCAGGAAACTGCGCCAGGGGGCTTGGAGCCGTGGCGTTGACCACCCCACCGGGGCCGCCGCACTGCACCAGGCCCAGCAGCGGATTACCCACCCCGGAAATCAGGTCTCCGGAACTGGGATCGATTTGAGCTGAAGTCGAAGCATTGGCCGCGTAGACCCCCGGATCCCAGTTGTAGGCATGCTGGTAGCGATCGCGGTAAGTTCCGAACAGGCTGAGACGCAATCCGAGATTGAGGGTAAGGCGGTTCGAAATGCGCCAGTCATCCTGGAAGTAAGGCTCGACGATCTTGTAACGGTTGTAGAACTTCAGCTGGTTGCTGCCTTGCGAAAAGCTGGATATGTCTCCGAGCAGCATGTCGGCGAACGCGTTGCCAGTTCCCAGCGGCGTGAAACAGCCGGAGGCAGCGCAGGTATTAAAGTTGGCCGAGTCTCGAGAGAACGACAACGATCCGTTGACCTGAACACTGCTCAACTCGTTCTTCTCCGCCGTCACAACATAGGCACCGAGGGTCAGGTTGTGGCGCCCAACGATCTTGGTCAGGTTGTCGCGGTACGTGTAGGTCGGGTTGGCGTTGTAGGGACCCTCCGGCCAGACGCCTTCCGGGTCCTGTCCGAAGCCGCTACTATACGCGCCACCGACGGTCCCCGCGACGTTGATGGCGGGCAATTTACCGCCTTGGCCGTTTTTGGGGTAGAGATACGTCATCGGGAAGCCCGAAGGAAGCTGCCAGTATCCGACCGACTTGAAGGCGATGTGGTCGGTGGTATAGCTGGCCACGAATTCGTTGAGCAGGGTAGGCGAGATTGTGCTGGTCAAACGGGCCACCACGCTGATTCCCGGTCCGTTGAAGAACGTTTGCGCGGTTGGGAAACTGGCCGTGTCCCAGATAGAGCCGGGTTCGAGCGTCGTCCACGAATCGTGGATGTACCGGAAGGTGAGGCGATTGTGGTCGGTGATGTTGTGGTCAACGCGAGCCAGTTCCTCCCGCCAGTTTGTTGGCAGAGAGATGTTGGCGTTGTAAAGCGAGGCGCCAGGTACATCGGTGGTGCCCACCGGGATCAACGGCAAGAGCGCGTTTGCTGTGGCCGTGGGAGCAAGCTGGTTCCCCTCAAAAGTATTCCAAATCGGCTCGAGCGTACCTGCCGTTCCGGCAACTACAGAGGCGCCGGGGCAGTCTGGGTAGTAGGGTGGCTCGCCTGTTACCGGGGTAGGGTTGGCCCGCTGGAAGGTAGTTGTCGAGAGCGCCGATACGGCGGGGCACAGATCGCTGAAATTGCCTATACGTTCCTGACTGTAAGGAACATTCACGTTGAACGTCGCCGGAACCCGGTCACGGCGCCATTCCTCAGACCAGAAGAAGAACGTTTTCTGTTTGCTTTTGTTGTAGACGCCGGGAATGTAAACCGGACCACCCAGCGTGTAGCCGAAGTCGTTCTTCTTGTAAGGAGCGACCTTGCCGTCTCCGCCGCGATAAAGGCTGTTGAAGTAGTTATTGGCGTTGAAGGCGTCGTTGCGGACAAACTCGTAGGCATCCCCGTGGAACGCCTTGGTGCCGCCCTTGGTTTCGACTTCGACCGTGCCGGAGCCGTTGCGGCCATACTGGGCGCCGTAGTTCGAAGTGAGCACCTTAAACTCCGAGATGGCGTCGACGCTGGGATATACGTTCAGCGTGCCATTGCTGCCGTTATCCATGTTGTCGCCGCCGTCTAGTTCCCAGTTGTTGTACTCGGTGCGGCCGCCGTTCATGCTGAAGGCGACGCTGCCGTTGATGCCGACCTGCGGCTCATCCATGCCAGTCTGGTTGCTCACGCCGGGGACGAGCGAGACCAGGGTCGTGAAGTTTCGGCCGTTGAGCTCGAGCTGGGTGATTTCCTTGCCGGTGACGACGCCGGCGAGCTCGGAGGACTGGGTCTCGACCTGGGCGACGTTGGTGCCTTCGACGATGATTTCGGTGGTGGCAGCGCCAACCTCGAGCGTGACGTCAACGCGGGCCTTCTCGGCCACATCGAGGACCACGCCTTTGGCCTGATATTTCTTGAAGCCGTTGGCGGTCACGATGATGTCATAGGTGCCCTGGGGCAATGCGGACTCGTTGTACTCGCCCGTGGAGTTGGAAACCATCTGGCGGGTGATGCCGCGTTCCGGGCTGGTGACGACGACGGTGGCGCCGGCGATGGCGGCCCCTGTGGAATCTTTTACCGTGCCGGTGATGGAACCGGTTTGAGCCCAGGCGGCTCCGCTCACTGTAAGAATTAACAACGCCACGCGCAATAACACAGATTTAGATTTCATGGATGCGCTCTCCCGTTGGCGCGGGGCTTCGCCCGCGCAAGTTCAGTCGGACTTGCCGCACTCGATCGGAGCCTCGCGGCTCGCTCTCGAAAACGACGTACACGTATCCCGTAGGCTTGAGACCCAAGACGGGCTATTAAAACGTATGAATAGTGCGTTTATATGGCACCGACTGTCAAGAAGAAATTGGGGCCCCGGTCCTGCCGGATCACGCCCAGCAGGTAGGACCAGGGTCTCCCTAGGACAACCTGCGCGTAGATTCCCGCACCACCAATTCCGGCGCTACCTTGCGGTGGGTGGCGCTGACATCGCGCTTTTCCAGCATGGCGTTGATGCCGTCCACGACGATGCCCACGGCGGAGCCTCCCATCGCCTCCATGGGCTGGCGGACGGTAGTCAGCGAGGGCGTGTAGAGCGCGGACAGGGCAACGTCGTCGAAACCGATTACCGAGCACTGTTCGGGAACGCGGATGCCCGCTTTGGTCAGAGCCCGGATCGCGCCGAAGGCGCTCAGGTCATCGAAGGCGAGCAGGGCGGTGAAGGGACGCTTCTGGCGGATCAGGTCTTCGGTGAGTTTCTGACCTGCTTCGAAACTGGATAGCGGATCCCGGGACTCGGGCAAATCCATGATGAGTCGCGAGTCGAGCTTGAGTCCGCAGGACCGGGCGCACTTCCGAATGCCGTTCCAGCGCGGCAGACTGTCGGTCAGAGCCTTGGGGCCGCGGATCAAGGCAATCTTGCGGTGGCCGAGGGAATGCAGATGTTCGAGCGCGATGCGGCCGCCGATCTCGTTATCCACGATGACGGAACTGATGGAGTCGGTCTCAAGCTCACAGCCGATCATAGCGGTAGGAATGCTGCTCTTCTCCAGATCGCCGAGCAGGTTGATATCGAGAAAGAGCCAGTTGGCCAGCACGATCAGGCCTTCGATGCGGCGGTCCAGCAGCATTTCCAGATAACGCTCGAAGCGGCTCCGCTCGTTGTGCACGTCGGTGAGGATGGGTAGATAAGAAGCCTGATAGAGGGTGCTTTCGATGCCGCGCAGAATCATGGTGCAGTAGGGGTCGGTCATGTCAAAGATCATGACGCCGACAGTGTGGCTGCGCTTGCTGCGCAACGAACGGGCAAACTGGTTGGGACGGTAGCCGAGCCTCTGCGCGGCGCGCTCGATCTTCTTTTTGGTGGCCGCGGGGATGTAGCGCGCCAGCGGCGCGTTGTTGAGCACGATGGACACGGTGGTCGAGGAAAAACCGCTTTGCCTCGCCACATCACGAATGGTCACCATGGCAGCACGTGCAGCCAAGCCGAGACGACGGTTGCGCAGAGACGTCCGTCCAGCCGAAGCGTTCGCGGCGGCGCTTGAATTCAGAGCGGGCGCTGGCGGACACTACAGCAGAGAGTCGAACCCGTGTCAAGCGCACGAATCACATCAGGATGCATCGTTTGCCTTTTGCTGGCGGGTGGGGCGATGGCCAGTCCGCCGGGGCAGATCCCGTTCGCGCCGACGGGAAGCGGACGTAGCACCGCTTCCGCCACCTCCAATGCGGACACCGAGGCGGCCGATCCGGCAAAGGTCTTTCAGCGTGGACAGGACGCCCTGGCTCAGGGACGGTTGGCGGAGGCGGAGCGCGATTTTCGCGCGGTGCTGGCGGTGGATCCAAAAGCGGGCGGAGCCTACGCGAACCTGGGCGTCATCTACATGCGCCGCAAACAGTGGTCGCTGGCCCTCGCTCATCTGAAGAAGGCCCAGCAGTTGCTGCCGGAGGTGGCGGGCATTCGCCTCAACATTGGACTGGCCTACTACCGGCAGAGTGAATTCCTGAAGGCGATTCCGCCGTTCGAGACGGTGGTGCGAGAGCAGCCGGAAGCGGTGCAGCCACGGTATCTGCTGGGATTGTGTTACTTCTTTGCCGAGCGCTGGGCAGATGCAGCCGCCATGCTGGAGCCGCTCTGGGCTCTGGAGTCCGATAAGCTGCCGTATCTCTATGTGCTTTCCAACGCGGCCCATCGCGCCGGCCGGAAGGAACTCGACGAACGCGCGACTGAGCAGTTGATCAAACTGGGCGACGGATCACCGGAGTACCGTCTGTTTATCGGAGAGTACCACCTCAATCTCGACCAGTATGATCTTGCCTTAGCCGATTTTCAGGCTGCGGCGGAAGCGAACCCGAAGCTTCCTTTTGTGCACTTCAATCTGGGGCTGACGTATCTGAAGAAGCAGGACTATGAACGCGCACGCGACGAATTCTTGAAAGACGCCGCGGTCGAACCGGACGTGGCGCTCAACTACGAGCAACTGGGGGCGGTGTATTGGCTGATGCAGGACGACAGCCGGGCGGAAAACACTTATCGCGAAGCGCTGAGCCGGGATCCGCGGCTGGTGAATTCGCGCCTCGGCCTGGCCAAGATTTATCAGCGGCAGCAGAAGTATGCGCAGGCACTGGCGGAGATCAATGCCGCGGAAAAGCTGGATCCGGACCGCCCCGACGTTCATTACTTGCGGGCAAGGGTGCTGCTGCAGATGGGACGCAAGGAAGAGGCGAAGAAAGAATTGGACGCAGCGCATCAGATCGAGGCCAGCCGCGGGCCCGGGCCGATGCAGCCAGCGGAAACGGGGGCCGTCCCGTCCCCAGAACTGCTGCAGGACCCGCAGTGATACACTTGCGTTTCCGGCACTAACCCACGCCATCACAATCGCAACCAGCCGCCCCGGCAGGAGGTATTGATCATGAAGCGAATCCTGAAAATCTTGGCCATTGTCGTTGGCATCCTCATTGTCATCCTTGTCGCACTGCCATTCCTGATCAACGTGAATACATTCCGGCCCAAGCTCGAGTCTGAACTGACGGACGCGCTCGGAAGGCAGGTCAAGGTCGGGAATCTTACTCTCTCGCTGCTGTCGGGCGGCGTAGCGGCCGATGATATCTCCATCGCAGATGACCCGGAATTCAGCAAGGCTCCCTTTGTGCAGGCGAAGGCTCTGACCGTTGGCGTGGAGCTGATTCCGCTGATTTTTTCGAAAACGCTGAACGTGACCGACTTGACCTTAAACCAGCCGCAGATCAGCCTGGTGAAATCAGAAAATGGCGAGAAGTGGAATTTCTCCAGCCTGGGGGGAAAGAGCGCGAGTGCGGCTGCCGAGGCGACCAAGGCCGGGCCGCCGGCCGAGACATCTTCTGCCGGCAGCAACCCGAACATTTCCGTGGCCAAGCTGAACGTCAAAGACGGCAGACTCACGATCTCGCGCGCCGGATCACAGGACAAACCGAGAGTCTACGATAAGGTAAACATCGAGGTAACGAATCTTTCTCTTACCTCTTCCTTCCCCTTCAAGCTGACGGCGCAACTGCCAGGCGGAGGCAGTTTGAACCTGGAGGGCAAGGCAGGGCCGATTGATGCCAGCAACGCAGCGCTCAGTCCGCTCGAGGCCAAGGTCTCGGTGCAGCGCTTGAACCTGGCCGAGTCGGGTTTCATTGATCCGGCGTCGGGAATCTCGGGCGTGGCGGATCTGGACGAGACCCTCACTTCCGACGGACACGAAGCCAAGACGAACGGAAAGCTGACGGCCACGGACTTGAGGGTCGTTCAGAAGGGATCGCCGGCGGGCCAGCCCGTGCAGCTGACCTACACGGTGATCCACGATCTGGCGAAGCAGGCGGGTTCGATCACGCAAGGCGACATCGCCATGGGGAAGGCGGTCGCGCACCTCACCGGCACTTATGATGCGCGTGGCAAGGTGACCGCAGTCAATCTGAAGCTGAACGGCGAAGGCATGCCGGTGGACGATCTGGAGGCCATGCTGCCGGCGCTGGGAGTGGTGTTACCGCCCAAGTCGCAGTTGAAGGGCGGCGATCTGAATACCAACCTGGCGATTTCCGGTCCCGTGGACCGGCTGATAACGACAGGAACCATCCGCCTGGAAAACTCGTCTTTGGCGAATTTTGACCTTGGCTCCAAACTCTCTGCCATCTCCGCGTTGGGGGGGAAGAAGACCGGCAACGATACGACCATCCAGAATTTCAGTTCAGATGTTAAGGTCGCGCCGGAAGGCACTCAGGCCAACAACATCAATCTGACAGTTCCATCCATCGGAGTTCTCACTGGTGGGGGCTCGGTCAGTCCGGCAAATGAACTGGCTTTCAAAATGAACGCCAGTGTGGGTGGGATGGGAGTTCCGTTCTCCATCGAGGGGACAACTTCTGATCCCAAATTCGTTCCCGACGTGAAGGGAATGGCCACCGGCTTACTGAAGGGCTTGGGCAAAGGTAATTCGGGCCAGCAGAATCCATTGAGCGGTATCAGCGGACTCTTCAAGAAGAAACCGCACTGAATCAGGGGACGTTGCTGGCAACGTCTCGGAGACGATCGTTAGGAATCTTCCCAGCGGACGCAGCCAGCCCTGTCACGACCTGTTTTATCCTGGAGAACATCAAGTTTATTATTGAGAAACCATGGCAGCTGCGAATGACACGATTTCCGAGGGACTGGGGCGCTATTCCATCGGAGAAAAACTGCGAACTTTGCGTCTCGGCAAAAGCATGGGGCTGGTTGAACTGGGCAAACACACGGGCCTTTCGGCCGGCCTGCTTTCCAAACTGGAGAGAGGGAAGCTGTTTCCCACGTTGCCCACGCTTTTGCGCATCGCCATGGTGTTTAGCGTGGGTCTCGATTACTTTTTCGCCGACGACCGCAAGCGCCGGCTGGTCGGGATCGTGCGTCATGCGGAGCGCGTCCGTTTCCCCGAGCGGCCGGGGATGCGGGACGTCCAGTACTACTTCGAGTGCCTGGATTACACGTCCACAGAACGCAAGTTGAGCGCATACCTGGCGGACTTCCAGGAGTTGCCAGGGGAGAAGCTAAAAGCACACACGCACGCCGGAGTGGAATTCCTGTATGTGTTGAAGGGGGCGCTCACGGTCAGAATCGGCAGCGACGAATATGCCCTGGAAACCGAGGACGCAATCTACTTCGATTCATCGGTGCCGCACAGTTACCGGCGGCGCGGATCGAGGCCGTGTAGCGGCGTTATTGTCTCTGTGCCGTAGATCGGGGATGGCAATGGAGATGGTGATGTTAGGTTGCTGATCCGGGATTTGATTTCCGGCGGAACAGTTCGACGATCAGACCGATCACGGAGTAGGTCGCGGCGTTAATGGGAGGGACCCACCAGAAATGGAGGGCGAAATAGCGGCCAGCATAAGTAACCGGACATGTCACAAAGGCGAGTGCTTCAACAACAGGTTGTCTCAGACTCCTGCTGAGGAAGTCCGGGGGCACTACAAACGTGTAGAGTATCCAGCAAGCGGCAACCAGAAAGCCCGCGCCCGCCCAAATCGCAATTCGGTGTTTCATGCCGTCACTCGTATCGGCTTCCTGCTCCAATAATCCCACCAATTCGTCCAAACTCCAACCTGGGTCTGCGGATTTTGTGAACGAGGTCAGGCCGCTAAACTACCGGCGAGATGGTAGTATGGAAGATTCGATCCGGCGATTCCGCGGAATCGTGGCGCGGGCGAGACTGGTCTAGAATGGGACAGGTTCCCGCTTCATCGGCAGACCGAGCCTGGCGGCCAGAGTTGATTCCTCGGCAGGGACAGGCAGCCATTGTCTCGCCTCGTGAATCGAAGCAATTAGAACGAGATCGCTCATGTTGAAATCGGACTTGTTGCCATCTACCTGGAAATTGCGGATTGTGCGCGCCAGCATTGGAGCGTTGTGTCTGCTGGTCACTGTGTTGACTTTGCTGGCCTCGGGGTCAGGGCAGACGCCGGACTTTACCTTGCAGATGGCGCCCTTTCCTCCTCCTGCCGCGGTGAACCCGGGAGGCACCTCAGCCTCCAACATCACTTTGGGGACCCTCAACGGCTTCAACGGCACGGTGGATCTCAGTTGCCAAGTAACGCCCCAGCCGAGTTCAGCGCCAGCCTGCGAGGTGAGTCCTGCGTCCGTGACGCCTCCAGGGGGCGCAGCGGCGACGGTCACCGCCACCGATTCTCCTCCCGCGCTTTACACCATCACGATCACGGGCACGGCCAGCGGAACTTCGCACTCGGCACAACAGAATCTAACGGTGCTGGCGGTGACGCCGAATTTCACGATCACAGTGGCACAGGCGGTCCAGCCCAGCAGTGTGCATGCGGGCAGGGGAGGCCAGGGAGTTATCAGCATCAATCCGCTCAACGGCTACATCATCCCATCGGGCGGGCTGACGCTTTCGTGCGCTACGATTACGCCGCTGGTCACGCTTCCTCCCGAGTGCTCATTCAACCCCAATCCCGTCATGTCGGGCACAACGTCCTCGACCCTCTCGATCGGCACGGTCGGCCCTATAACTTCGGCAGCCTATGCCCGGCCCTGGTACGCTGTTTGGCTACCTTTACCCATGGTGGCGCTCGTGGGCGTGGGCCTGGTAAGCGGAAAACGATCGCGCGCGTGGTCTGCGCTTGCTCTCTTTATCGTGGGCGGGGCATTTCTGCTGATGCCCTCCTGTGCTACCAACAGAACCATCTCTCCCACCAACACCAACGGCCAAATAACACCCAACAATGCCTACACCTTCACCTTGATGGGCGTTGATTCCAATGGGGTCTCCTCCAGCAACACCGGCACCAGCGCGCCCACCGTCACGCTGACCGTGGATTAGCACTACAGACCTCAGCACAACCAACTCCTGACGTTTGAAGCCTGATGCTGGAGGTCTGAGGTCCGAAGTCCGAGGTCCGGCCCTTAGGATTTGCGAGGTCTGAGGTCCGGTTCCTATGATGCGGCGCGCCTGGTCTGGCTCTCGATTTCTGCCGCCCGGCGCATGAGGATATCGCGCAGCGAGACCAGTCCCTTTAACTCTCGTCCGTCAACGATGGGGAGGTGGCGGAATCCGAATTCCCGCATGATGAACAGGCACTCTTCCACGCTCTCGTCGGCGGAGACCGCGCGCGGGTTCGCGGTCATGACCTCGGACACGGCAGTGGTGCCCGGGGTGCGTCCGACGGCCACGACCCGGTTCATGATGTCGCGCTCCGAGAAGATACCCACCAGTTCTCCGTTGCGCAGCACCGGCAAAGCCCCGACATTTTGTTCCATCATGAAGCGCGCGGCTTCGAGCACGGTGCGGGCGGCGTCAATGGAATAGACTTTGCGGTCCTTCACAAGATCGCGGAGAGTAGCCATAGGAGCATCTCCTTGTCGGAAGTCGGTCGGGCATTCGGGCGAAGAACTGGACCTGGCCGGCCCCCACGGCCAGCCCTTGCGGTGGGAAATACTCTACCACAGGCGCGGCCGATCAGTAGAGACGTTGCTCGCAACGTCTTCCCAGCACAGCAGAGACTGGACGGGCTGGAAAAGCACGGGGTTGCGCCGGAAAGCGTCAGTGAAGAACGAGATGACTCTCTTCCTCGCGAGCATGCCGCTCCAGGGAGTCCGGCCCAGCTTCTGCCGTGTTCGAAAGCGGGACCCGATCGATTTCTGGCGCAGTTCTCGACTGTGGGCGCTTGGAATACTGCAACAGAGCCACGAGCGGCAGCATGAGCAGGAAGACCACGCCCATCACCCAAAACGCCTCGACAAACGCGAGCATGGCGGCGTGCTGCTGTACCAACCCGTAGACTGCACCCAGGGCTTTGCGCGAGGCGGTGACGCCGTCGGCGCCGAGCGCGACGAAGTGCGCGCGCAGGCCCTGAAGATATCTCAGAGTCTGGAGATCACCGGCTCTGACGTTGGCGACCAGGTGGTCCTGATGAAGCTGCGTGCGCCGCGCCAGAAAGGTCGTCATGACGGCGATACCGATGCTGCCGCCGATGTTGCGCATCAGGTTGAAGATGCTGGTCGCGTTGCCCATCTTTTGCGGCGGGATGCGGGCCATGGCCAACGCCATGAGCGGAATGAAGAGAAAACTGAGGGCGATTCCCTGAAAGACCTGGGCCCAGAAGATATCCCAGAAACCGGCATAGAGGGTGAGTCCGGAGAGATCGAACATGGTGATCGAACCGAGAACCAGGCCCACAACCAGCAGGCGCCGCGGGTCCGTCTTGGTG
>Ga0181536_10002600_pt1 | contig 20202 bp, 17 predicted proteins | sample PEATcosm2014_Bin_41_FD_121105 | JGI IMG/M metagenome (GOLD analysis project Ga0181536, IMG submission 121105) | Peatland microbial communities from MTU Mesocosm Facility, Houghton, MI, USA - PEATcosm2014_Bin17_60_metaG | ecosystem: Environmental > Terrestrial > Soil > Wetlands > Peat | place...
CAAAACCAGGCCGCTTAAATACATCCCGTAACGCGAGCGCAAGTGGTCGGCCAGCCCCGCCGCGCGAAAGACGCCGTAGCTTTCGCCGCAGAGATATTTCGGCGAGAGCCAGCGTTCGTGCCGTGTCGTCCAGAGCCGGATGAATTCGCCGACGGAATCGAGATCGGCGGAATCCCCGAAAAATTGATCGGGTTTTTCGTCCTTCACCGGGCGGCTGAACCCGGTGGCGACCGGATCAATGAACACCAGATCGCTGCCGTCCAAAATGGAATACTCGTTGTCCACCAGCCCGAATGGCGGCGGCGGCAATGTGCCGTCCTCGTTCATTTTCACGCGGCGCGGGCCGAGCGCGCCGAGGTGCAGCCACACAGACGACGAGCCGGGCCCGCCATTGAAACAAAACGTGACGGGCCGCGCGGCCAGGTTGGTCTGGCCGGTGCGCGTGTAAGCGACGTAAAAAACCGATGCGCGGGAAGTCCCGTCGGTTTTGAGAATGGGCAACATTCCGGTTTCCGTAACATAAGTCACGCGCCGGCCGCCGATGGCCATAGTGTTCGTCATGAAGACCGGTTTGTGAGTGGCATCGGGAATCGTCGCGGCTTCAAATTTCGCGGCCGGCGGCTCGTTGGTGCCGGCGGCGGGCGAATTGGTTGAATTGATTTTGGGCGCATCGGCGGCCCGCAGGCCGGCGGCGAAGGCCACGAGCAAAATCCAGTTATATTTTTTCATTGGCAGTCCTTCGTTTTGCGACAGGGAAAATGCGCTTTCGTCCTCTTAAACGCAAGTCGCACGAGCGATATAGTATATTAGGAGGGACGCATTTTCATTCGGTTGGAACTGGTTTGATTTGGTTTGATTCAGTTTGATTGGGCTTGACCGGGTTCGACTCCGCACCGTCAGTTGTCGCTTCATCCGGCTCTTTGGGTTCGAGGCCGAGAATTGCACGCAACCGGCGTTCACGCTCCTCTGGACTCACCCAATCCTGGCAAACCCAATCGCGCACCTCCGGGTTTTCCACCCAATGCTTGAAATGTTCCACCACTTCTTCCTCCGTTTTTTCCCGTTCGCGTTCCAGCCGTTCCTGCTCCAAGGTCAGGCGTGCGCCGCTATGAACACCCCGGCCCAATTCGACGATGTCCTGGCACAGACCGTGCAACAGGCGCAGTGTGCGGCGAAATTCCTCGGTTATTTCACCATTCCAGCCCGCCAGCGCGGCGGCGTAGCGGGCGGCCAGCACGGTGGCCAGATGATCCGTCAACTTGCCGTCAGTTGCTGCCGTTAATTCCTTGGCATCCGCCGCCAGTTCGCGCGCCTGTGACAGCGTTTCCTGCCGCGCCAGCCAGTCGCGGTAACCGCCGGTTTTCCATTCGGACAGATTTTGTTCGTTGATGGGGCGTCCGCCGAAGTCGGTGGCCAACACGCGGTGGGTGTCCGGCAAGCCGTTAAGCCAGGCCACCAGCCGGACGCCCGGTTCGCCATCCTGCAACCGGCGGTTAAGTTCATCGCGAATCGAGCGCGACAGGCGGGCAATTTTACCGTTGCGGGTCATGCGATCATTTCGGAATTTTGATTTCGCCAGATTTTTCAAGTTCATCCACGTCGGCAAACATGGTCCGACGCATCAACCGGATTCTTTCGGCATTGGAAAAGTCCGAATTTCGTTCCAAGGATTCATCCAGCCGTTGGAACGCCTGACGATAGGCAGGATAGCGGACAACTAGGCGCGGCTGTTTTTGATGACGATTCAAAACAGGTTTAATTCCCTTTCGATTTTCCGCAACATTTTCTCGGAAATACCTTTTCGCTTTGGCGGCCACAGTTTCCTTTTGATTTCCGGACGTTTTGTCCACTTCCAGAACTCGGAAAGTTTGGCACGCTCGGCACATTTGCGCTCAAAAGCCAGCCGTTCCCGGTCCAGTTGCAGCCGCGCCGCCGAATGATCGCCGCGCCGCAGCATGGCCCAGTCCTGCACGAACGAGTGCAAAATCTCCCAGCGTCGGGCACCTTCCGCCCCATCCAATTTTTCCCGCGCCGCCAGCAGATATTGCGGAGCCAGCCAGTCAGCCACAGCGTCGGTGATGGAACCGCTTGCGATGCGCTTGAGTTCCGCCGCCTCCGCAACCAGGCCGGTCAGCATTGCCCCGATTTCCGCCGTGATTGTGCCATTGAATTTCATTGGATGCAGCGGCAGGAATACCGGTTTTTGATATAAGCGTGGAAATACTTGCCGTGCGAACTCGCGTTCATCAGGCCGTCATATTCCGAGGGTGGCACATGGTAATATTCATAAACGCCGCCGCTGTGGAAGGCGATGGTGAGCGTGCCGCTCCAATCATAATCAACGGCCCGCAAATCGGATGATTGAACTGCTGTCATGCCGGAAGAATAGCACGGCTCAAAACGGCTTTTTGAGGGTGACGGGCACGGAATTGGATGCTTGCAGCAGGTTTTGCGATGCTTGGCTCAGGTATTGAATGCTTCGGGCAGATTACGCCATGCTTGGAACAGGTATCCCGATGCTTGATGCAACAATGGAGCGGCTAAAAATCACGCCAAGGACTTTTTTTCACTCTTTTTTGACCAACGCTTGTTGGCGGCGGTTTGGGCTTTTTTCCTACGGTTTTCCTTATGAAAAACAGGAACAAAATCCATTAACGAATCCCCAAAACCGAAAACATAATTTGAGGGGCCGAATTTCCGTTCACGAATCGACTTAATCTCTTCTTCAACTTCCTGATCGGTTGGCTCTCGCTTGAATTTTGCCCTTAAATTTACCCGCCGCCATTCACGAAAGATTTTCATGCGGTCTTCCGGTCTTTTTTTTGGCAGAAGACGGCGCAGCCATTCATCCAGTCCGATGGGGAACTTAGTTTTTCCAGGTCTGCCCATTTTTTGCCAGTTCCTTTTTAAGCCGGCCGCGCCAGCTTCACCGCTTCAGCTGGCTGGATACAATCCGCCGTCACCAATTTCTTGGCGTCGGGATAATTCGCAGGCAATCCCGGGGTCGTGATGGGTTCGCCTTTCGCTTCCTTGTCGGCCAGTTCCAGATTCAATTTCAAAAGGAAGGCGAGGATGTCTTCGGTGGGTTTCATGCCGTAGGCGGCGCGGACGGCGGTGTCAAGTGCGGCGTGGGCGTCGCGCAAACGATTTTCGCCGGGCGTTTCGAGCGATTTGTAAAGTTCGCGCAGCGACCAGCCGTTGTCCTTCATGATTTCGTTACGTAATTTCCGCAACACCAGCGCGGCGTCGGCCACGGCCAGGATTTCTTTCAACTTTGGCGATTGCGGCCACGGAAACGTGTCGAACACCGTGTTGCCGGTATAATTGAAATCACGCTTCCAAGTTGAACAGCGCGCAAGAACCCATTCCCAATGAATAAAAGATTGAATGATTCCAAATGAGTAATCATCAGCCAATACCAACACTGCGAGTTTTGTGTCTGGATGAACTTGAGAACTAACAAACTCAAAAATCGGACGACGCGTGGTTCTTGAACAAGCAATGTAGCGCGGAAGTTTGTCAATTAGCTTCATCAGACCCGGCTGATAATCACGGAACTGCCACCAGCGATTTGCCATTCGTGTCCATCGGGTTTTTTCTTTGCCGGTGGCTTTCTTTTCAGTTTCCGCCTTGGCAAGGACATCGGGCATCACTTCCTTTTTCACCCGTTCAAAAGGTTTCTGGTAGCGCATCGCTTCGGTCATCTCTTTTTGGCCGAAATCAATTATCCAGCGTGTCGGCGCACCCACACCAACTAAATCGTCTCCAATCATGTATGGGAAGAGAACGTCACGGTTTGAAGGATCGTCTTTCAACATCCGCACCGCTTCGGACGGTTCAAGAAAGAATCCGTCGTTCACTGGATTCTGACCTTGGAAGCACTTTTTTGGCTTTTGATTTGCGACAATTGTGCGCGCTTGCGCCACATCAATCTTTGCTGAAAGAGATGAACTGATAAAATCAAGTTCCTCGCATTTCCATCCGCTGTCTTTTGCGTCGCCAAGCTGGGTGTAAAGTTTTTTCCGTCCAGCTCCCTTTCCTTTCACCCAATTCACGATGGATACATGGACCACCGCATCGCCAGGCCAAACCTGACTCGATACAGCTTCAGTGATTGTCCCGCCGTTGTTGACAACGTGATCAAGGCTAGCTTCGCGAGATTCATTGTGCCGGATGCTATTTCTACCGACCAAACCGGCGCGGCATCCCGTTTTGAGATTATCGTGCGCGAGCCGAAACCAATGAACACAGAAATCGGCCATTTGCGGCACGTCAGGGAATGCCGCATAAACTTTCCGGGCATAATCGTATCCGTGTTCTTGCGCCAGATAGCGCGAGCCAAGAAACGGCGGATTGCCGATGATGGCGTCGGCATCCGGCCAGGGCGTGAACAGCGCGTCGGCGCATTTGATGTTGTCATCCAGATTGTCCAGCGGCAGGTCTTTCTCGAATTGCAGCGCGTGGGTGTCACCGCCGGGCAGCACGTCGGCGTGCGCGTCCCAATATTCGTGCGCCGAGCGCGAGGCGAGGCGGCGCGCGAGCATGAGCGTGACCTTGGCGGTTTCCACGGCGTTGTCATTCACGTCGAGGCCGAAGAATTGTTTGGGCGAGATGCCGCTGGCCGTGCCGACCTTTTCAAACTGGCGCTTGTCCTGTGTGAACAGTTTTACCAGAAGGTTTTGTTCCAGTTCACGCAACGCGCGGTAGGCCACAAAAAGAAAGTTGCCGCTGCCACACGCGGGGTCAAGCACGCGGAACGTGCGCAATTGGCGGAGCAGTTCCAGCAGTTCGGAAACATTTTTTGCGGCGGCGATACGTTCTTCCCAAGGGCGAACGATGGTTGGCCGGACGATTTTCTGGATGTCGGCTTCGTAGGTGAAATGCGCGCCGAGCGCGTGACGTTCCTCCTTGCCGAGGCTGCCTTCAAAGAGCGTGCCGAAAATGACGGGCTGGACGCGCGACCAGTTTTCCTTGGCGGCTTCAAAGAGCAGCCCGATGGCGGGCGGCTGGAGTTCGAGCGGTTCGACTTTGGCAAAGAGGCCGCCATTGAAATAATCCACGCCCGCATAGCGTCCGCCGCGCGCCGGCTTGGGGTCGTTCATCTGGCGGAACAGATTGCCAATCAAATCGTAGCTGGCGGCGGTGGGATTTTCGGCCTTGCGACATTCATCGAGCAGGCTGGTGAACAAATTTTCCGGCAGCAACCCAATGTCCTCGGCGAACATGGCCACGACGGATTGCAAAACAAAGCGCCGGGCGCTTTCGCGGGATTCGCCGCGCGCGACCAGCGAATTGAAGACGTTGGCGACATCCCGGGCGGCTTCGCGGGTGACCTCCACCCAGTTGTTGCCGAAAATGGGCATGGACTTGCGCGGATAGAGAAAATTGAGCGCGGCATGGCGGGCGGGGAGTTCGCTCACTTTGACGCGATCCAGCGGCTCGTGAAGCTGGGTGTTGAAATCGTAAATCCAAAACTCGTTGAAATCGCAAAGCACCACGTATGGCGGGCGGTGCGGAACGAGATTGAGCCAGTAATCGAAGGTCTGCTGATAATGGCGCGAAAGTTTTGCGCCGCGCGACTTCATTTCAATAAGCACCCGGCCCGGCCAGACGAAATCGGCAAACTTGGTGCGGTCGCCGGGAAAGCGGACGCGATATTCAAAAGTGGAACCTTCCGGAAGCGTGTTGGCGTCGTGCCCGAAGGCCTCCAGCAGATGGAAGAGGAATGTTTGCGCCTCGCTTTTTTCGTCGCCTTTAAGTTTGGCGGCGAACGCGGCGAAATCGTGGAAAGCACGTTCCTGCGAGGTCATCCCGAACCGGAGTGTGCGCCGAGGATTTGTCTGCGTCAATGCCGCCCTAAGCCGGAGAGGCGGATAGACTTGATTTGAGCAGCGTATAGGTCGGGTTACGGTTTTGTGAATTGTGTGAAAATGTTAACAACTTTTGCCGGAAGTGCTTGCCAGCGACGGCAATTCGTGAGAAAACACTTTTGTCGTTAACCCTTGACCGGTTCACGCGCAAGATGCAAGATTGCATTGATCTTGCTGGGAGTATGAGCATGTTTTATGTTTGAAAGCAGCAAAACGGTTCGCAAAAGCATATTCGCGGATTTCTATTTCCGCCAACCCCGGCGGGCTTTCACTCTGATCGAGTTGCTGGTCGTTATTGCCATCATCGCCATTCTGGCGGCGATTCTTTTGCCCGCGCTGGCAGCGGCCAAACAAAAGGCGCAGACCATATCGTGTCTTGGCAATATGAAACAGTGGGGGCTGGCTTTTCACATGTATTCGGATGACAACAATGACTATGTTCCGGAAGAAGGAAATACCGCCAACGCCATAAACTATCCAGGGACGGCCACGACCGCGGACAACCTCGACTATGCCTGGTATAATCGGGTGCCGCCAGCCATAGCGCAAACACCGTTGGTCTATCTCTACGGCGCCTATGGCCACGTGTTTAATCCGCCCCTGCCCGGCAGCCAAAGCATTTTTTCCTGCCCCAGCGCGCCCGACCCCAATACCAAACTCGGCTATTCAGATCCTCTGTCGGTGAAGAAGGCGTATTTCATGTATGGAGAGAATGGGCGTCTCTGTATCAACTTTGGCACCCTGGTGAGCACCGGGGTGCAACAGACAAGGCTCTCCAACATTCTCATGCCGACGGATACGATTTTTATGGCGGAAGTGGATGGAAACGCGGTGGATTCCAGTGGAGCTTCAATCACCACCGCGGCCAATTCCAATGTGACCGGCTATTACAGCATTGCGCGGCACAGTTACAAAAAGCTGGGCAATTTTGCCATGTGCGACGGCAGTTCGCGTTCGGCCAGAACGAATGAATTTTGGAGGACGCAGGGCGAGGCTGATGACGACTACACCAAAACCGGCTCCATCGCCTTGGAATGGCAGACACCACGAACCATGTATTGGTATCCATCACCGACGACACCAAATTGAAACATTTTGTAACGCCGATTTAACACCCGGGAGTTTTAACCATGATAAAATTTGCCCGACTATAAAAGTTCAACCAAGAAAATGAATCCTATGAAACCACTAACCAAAATTCTGTTTGCGGCCGTTTTCGCGGCAGCAACGTGTTCAACCATCAATACTGTCTCCGCCCAGCAAACAATCGCAACCTGGTGGGTCAACGCGCAAACCAACCTTCCGCCACCGAATCCTTTTACGAACAATACTGCCAACGCTAACGTGATCGTTTACCCCATGACGAAAGGTTTCGGTATTGGCGAACCTTCGGGAACCGCAGAATATGGCGGGAACAACTGGACCAATAATGTTGTCGGCGGGTCTGGCGCAACCGACACTGAAGCCAATGCGATTGCAGGCGGCCATTATATTACCTATTCCATTCAGGCGGCGCCCGGCTATACAGTTTCCTTCTCCACAAATGTTTTGTATTACCATATTTCCGCCACCGGCCCGTACCATGGGGAATTGCAGTATTCAACTGATGGCGTTAATTATACTGACATCTCGACTATGACTTATGGTCCTGGGGCAACGGCCGAGACCGCCCTTCTTACCAACAACTTGTCAACCGTTGCCGCACTGCAAAATGTCCCTTCAACCACGACCAATTTCTTTCGTATTGTGAACTGGAGCGCGACCAGCGGCGGTGGCACTTGGTATATTTATGATAATCCCCCCGCCGCCGCCGGCACCAACGGCTTCGTGGTTTCCGGCGCCGTGAAACCAGTGCCACCAGCGCAAAATCTGGCAACCTGGTGGTGCGGTCCGCTAGTGAACGGGGGAGGAGCGGCCCCGGCACCCTTTGCGAACAATACTGCCAACGCCAATGTGATCGTCGGCCTCATGATGAAAGGGTCCGGTATTGGCGCTGTTACGACAAGTGACGCATATGGCGGGAATACCTGGACTAATGCCGGTTTTGCCGACAGTGAAGCCAATTCGATTGCCAATGGCCTTTATGTTACCTACTCTGTCCAGGCAGCGCCGGGTTATACAATTTCCTTCTTAACGAATTATTTGTATGCCCATGCTTCCAGCACCGGCCCGCACAATGGGGAATTGCAATACTCAACGGATGGCGTTAATTACACCGACATATTGCCCATGAGTTACGGTAGTGGCACCATTTCCCTCATCGTAACTAACAATCTTTCTACAATTGCCGCACTGCAAAATGTCCCTTCAACCACAACCAATTTCTTTCGCATCGTCAACTGGGGCGCGACCGGTACTGCCGGCACCTGGTATATTTATGATCCTCCGCCCGGTGGCACCGTTGTCGGCACCAATGACTTTGTGGTTATCGGCGGCCTGACCTCTCCCGTCGGTGGCGTTGCGCCAAATAATCTTGTCGTATCGCCGTCAAGCGTCACGGTCGATGCGGGCAGTACGGTGGCTTTCACAGTAACTGCCGAGGGCGATCCTGCGAGCAACTTTTGGTATAAAGTCGTCGGTTCATCCACGAATTTAATTGCGGGTCAAACAACGTCAACTTTGACCCTCAACAACGTGTCGGCTGCTGATACAGCAAATTATTTTGTGATACTCACCAATGCAACCGGTTCTGCCACCAGCAGCGTTGTTTCCCTTACGGTTATTGATCCGGCCATCATAACCCAGCCAGCGAGCGCGTATGGATTGTTGGACGGAACGGTGCAGTTTGCCGTAACGGCGGCGGGCACATCACCGGCTTACCGGTGGTATTTTACAGACACCAGCGGCAACATCATCGGTCCCGTGAACAACGGCACACAGGGTTCCGGGTCGGTGGTTTTTGGCGCCACCAGCAGCGTCCTTACAATTACCAATTTGCAGTTTATTGACCCGACAAATTTTGTCGTGGTTGTCACCAATGTTTATAGCGCAGTCACAAGTTCTGTGGCTTCGCTCATCTCCGTGGGCAACCAGGAAACGCTGGCGTTTTGGAATTTCAACCAGACTAATTTCCCGAACACCCTCAACAATCCCGCCCCGTGGTTTGGCGTCGGCACCGCTTCAGCCGTCGGCGGTTGTTATGACCCGGGAACTTCTCCTTTTTCGGGCGTGGCGGATCCCAGCGATGGTCCCGGTTTTGGACTCGGTTCGACATACTATTCATGGGGCACAGACAACTATCCCGCGACCGGCGGCAACAAGCAGAACGGCGTGCAATTCAACGTCAGCACGGTCGGCGCGAAGAATATCACCGTTTCCTATGATTCCCGCGTCTCGGCCACCGCCAGTGATTATGAACGCCTGCAATACACCACTGATGGAAGCACCTGGACTGATTTTCCGTCCAGTTCAACCTTTGGCGGCGTGGGCACCACCTATCTTTCTTACAGCTACAACCTCACCGGTTTCCCGGGCGTGGCCAATAATCCAAACTTCGGCATCCGCGTCGTGACGGAGTTCCAAAGCACGGCCACTTACGGCGTTTCGGCCAACGCAAATTATGTTGGCACGGCCAACTCTTATGGCACGGGCGGCACGGTGACTTATGACCGCGTCAACATCAGCGGCGATGCCATCACCAATGGACCAACAGGACCCTACAGTCCGCCGACCATCAGTTCCTTTATGAACACCAACACGCCAGACTACGTTCCGCTCACGCTGAGTTTCACTGTGGGTTCAACGCTGCCGGGCGCGCCGGGCAACATCAGTGTTTCTGCCGCGTCGCTCAACACGGCCACGGTCAATCCCTCCTTTAGTTACGGTGGAATTGGCGCCAACCGCACTTTGACCATTACGTTCCCCGGCTCCTTCATTCCAGATGCAGTTGATGTTGCTCCGATATTGGTCACGGTTACCGATGGCAATGGGGATTCCACGGCAACGTGGTTCGATCTCACGGTTACTTCGATAAATTTGCCTCCGACCAATTCGCTTACCGGGCTGGCGGCGACCAATACTCTGGCAAACACAGCCCTTACGATTCCGTTCACCGTTGGCGATGACCGCACGCCTGTCAGCGGCCTGACTTATTCCGTGGCTTCCGACAATAACACCTTGGTTCCGAGCGGGAACATCGTGGTCATTCCCAATGGTGCTAATCCGACAGTCACCATCACCCCGGCCCTCAACCAGCTTGGCGTGGGCGTTGTCAGCGTCACCGTCAATGACAATGATTCGGTGGAGCCTAGAAGCACAACGGCGAACATAGCCTTCATGGTCCGGCCCAACACGAATGTTGTGGCGATTGACTATTTTGATTACGACACCAGCGGGGCGCTTGACACAGTGTCCGCAGGCTACTGGAAGCATTTGAGCGGTGTTTTGGGACAAATGCAGGTCGGCTCCGGTGTGGTCACGGTTGACACGCTGGACAACACCGAGAATTTGCAGGCCAAGTTGCTGGGTGCGCCTTACCAAACCAACAGCGGAGCGGTTTTGTATTCCTGCTTCGTAGTCAACATGGATCCCAGCAGGATGCCCCTCGTGAACGGCACTTACTTTGCAACCTTCAACGATGGTTCCGGTACCACCGGAAACTACGAATGCCGTGTGCTGGCGGCCACCAATGGCGCGGCCACGGGCCATTACCGGATTGGCATCGACAACTTCGGGGCAGATGCGACCGATGGGCAATTGTTCCCGAAAGACCTGTTGCCGAACAGCAACTATGTCGTGGTCACGGCCTTGGTATTAACCAACGGGTTTTCAACTGTCTGGGTCAATCCCAACAGCCAGTCGTCTCCCAGCGTGACGGATACCACCTACGCCCCTGCCGCCACCAACCTTTTTAGCATCGCTGATTTCGAACTCCGCGAATCAGGCGTCAATGGAGGCTCGGTGCGCGTGTCTCAACTCAAAGTCGGAACCACCTTCGATTCCGTGTTCCCCTCGCTGCACGTCCAGCCGGCCGGAACAAATGTGATTGTTAACTGGTCCGACCCAACGCTGGGCATCCAATCAGCGACCAACATCCTGAGTCCGTTCGCTGACGTGTCCGGGGCAACGCCTCCTTACACCAATAATGCCAGCACCAACAAAACCATGTTCTTCCGGTTCAAACGGTAGATCGGATTCGCAAACCATTTAATCACGGGCGGCCATTGCTGGCCGCCCTTTTTGTTTGACCCCCGGTGTTTCTTTCCATCGAAAGTAAATGACAATCCCGATGAAATGCTTTTCACTCTTCGGGATTTTATTGGCCGCTGCGCGCCGACGGCACCGACCGGCCGGCTAATCTGACCGCCATATGACTCTGAAACCGATCACGGCCAGGCCAAATCACCTGGCATCACGCAAGGGCTGGCTGGGCATCTTCCAGCCCGCGCCGCCCGCGCCGGTCACGCTCACCGACCCGGCGGAAATCGCGGCGAAATACCGCCGCTGGCAGATGCGGGTTCTGATCTTTTCCATCCTTGGCTACGCCACGTTTTATTTCGTGCGCAAAAACCTCGGCGTTGCCATGCCGTTCATGAGCAAAGACCTCGGCATCACGAAGGAAGACCTCGGTCTGTTTCTGACGCTGCACGGGGTGATTTACGGCGTGTCGAAGTTCGCGAACGGTTTTCTCGCCGATCGCGCGAACGCCTGCGTTTTCATGTCCACCGCGCTGCTGGCTTCGGCGCTCCTCAACGTCTGGTTTGGGTTGAGTTCGACCGTCGTGGCGTTCGGCCTCATCTGGATGCTGAACGGCTGGTTTCAAGGCATGGGTTTTCCGCCATGCGCGCGGCTGATGGCCAACTGGTTTCCGCCGAAACAGCTCGCCACCAAATTCTCCATCTGGAACTGCTCCCACAATATCGGCAGCATTCTGATTGTTCTGCTTTGCGGCTTTCTGGTCAGTGGAAATTTTTTTGCGCCCAACTGGCGGCTCTGTTTTTTGGTTCCGGCAGCCATCGCCATTTTCGCCGCCGTTTTGATCTGGTTCCTGATGCCCGACACGCCGCCCTCGGTCGGTTTGCCTGAAGTTGAAGGAACCCGGACGCAAGCTGAAGAGCACGAATCGCAGAAAGATTTCAAGGCGTTCCTGTTCCAGCAGGTTTTTTCCAACAAATACATCTGGCTGCTTTCGGTGGCGAATTTCTTCGTCTATGCCATCCGCTACGCCGTGTTCGATTGGGGCCCCACGTTGCTGACCGAAGCCAAGCACATCCAGATTCTGCACGCCGCCTGGATGATAGCCGGATTCGAAGCCTTCGGGTTGACTGGCGCATTGCTCGGCGGCTGGATCACCGACCGGTTTCTTGGCGGTCGCGCCGCGCGTGCTTGCATTGTTTACATGGCGCTCGCCGGCGTCTCCGTTTTGCTGTTATGGAAGATTCAAACGCAATCGGAACTGCTGATCACCGGCCTGCTTTGTGCCACCGGCTTTTTCGTCTATGGCCCGCAATGCCTGCTGGCCATCGCCTGTGCGAATCTCGCCACCAAGCGCGCCGCCGCCACCGCCGTCGGCCTGACCAGCATTTTTGGTTACGCCAGCACCGTGCTTTCGGGTTGGGGTTTGGGCTTTGTCGTCCAACATTACGGTTGGAATGCTGGATTTGCCGGACTGATTGGTTGTGCCGCCATCGGCACCTTGCTGTTCATCGCGGCGTGGCCGGCGAAGGCTCACGGTTACAAACAATGATTTAACAGCGCTACAAACGCGCAATCGCCGCCCAATGACGGCACGGCCTCTTCGGCAACGGTTTGGTTGTCCGTGTTGGCGCGGGAAATGGTAACTTGACGCTTACAGGCGAGGTTTGCACTTGCAAAGGAATATTGCCAATTGCCCAACGCACGGTCAGCCACGGCGGCTGAATTTGTATTCACGATTCGCACCACCCGATTGGAGTTAGCCGAACCTTCGTAACCCTTGGTGATTAAGCCAAATTCACCGACCCACGACGAGAATATCAAGTAGTCCCGGGCCGTTGTTGCGTCCGCCACCACGCCGTTCGCCACCGGGTTGGTTCGCACCTGTCACTGGGGGGGCCGCGGAAGTTTGCGGAGCGGTTGCGTTCGTAGCTGTAGCACCTGCCATCGGTGGAGGAGTTGTGGGCCGTTCAATCGTTATCAAAACGATCTGATTGTTCTTGGTGTCCAGCGTGCAGGTTTTAGCGCCTGATTTGGTTTGCACCGTCTGTTCCACTTCAAAGCTGGTCGGACTGTTTTCCTTGATGATGGTCAGCGTCCCATCACGTTGTGAACTGAAGGCTTCCATCGTGGCGGGATTGAATCCGCCGCCATCCGTACCGTTGCCGATGGGCAAGGTCGCGAGGATCTTTCCGTCGTCGGCGTTGAGAATGACGGCGGTTGCCGGTTCGTGGCAAAAGGCAAACAGAATGTGGTTTTTCGCGTCCAGACCAAGGCCGCCGGGGCCGCCGCCCTTGCCGCCAAGGTCGTAGTGCGCGGTGACCTTGAGAGTGTTGACGTCCACGACCGCTATTTGGTCTTTATCTTCGAGGTCAACATACAGATGGCCTTGGCCATCGCTGGCGGCTTGCTCCGGCGCGCCACCGAGGTCAATGGTGCCTACGACGGAGCCGTCTTTGGCGTCAATCACCGTGACGTTGGGTGCGCGGTGGCTGAAAACGTAAATACGTTCCGTCATGGGTTCAAAAAGAATACCATCCGGCCCGCCTTGCACGGGAATGGTCTTGATCGTTTCGAGGCTCTTGGTATCCCACATGACGACGGGGCTGCTGCTGCAAAAACCGTGGTGGGTCTTGGGATCCACGGCCACGCCGCGCGCTCTGGTGTTGGTGATGGAGCCGGCCGACTTGCGGGTGTCGAGGTCAAAGACCAGAACCTGGCTGCCACGGGGAACATAGAGGCGGCGGCCGTCGTTGTCGGCATAGACATAATCAATCCCGCCGGTGCCCATGGTCTGGGCCGTGTTGACGATTTTGTAAGATCCGGCGGCTGGAGTTGTTTGGGCAAAACCGCAGGACGCCAATATCCCGATTCCAGCCGCTGACAGGGCACGTGAAAGATGATTAAGATGATTCATAAAAACAATGTAACAGAAGTTCATTAAGGAACAATGGTTTCAAAATAATAATTTGTCATGCTTGGTGAGAGGGGTAACGCAAGAATGGGTTCGACCCTGCCGATTAAATAACAGATTAGCGATCAACCAAGAAAACTTTAGCCCCAAGCTCAATGCCTGGTGGCGAGAAGTCATCGGGAACTTCAATGGCGCAGTAAAAGCCGGGCTTGGTTCGCAACGGCAACGCCGTGGACTCGTCAAAATCATTGTATTTCGTCCCTACGACCGTCGTTTGACGGCAAGTGCCGTCCGCAAGCTCCAATTCGATTTTGTCTCCCGGCTTGGGGCGTAGCATGTCGAATTGAACAGGAATCCCCGGCAAAAGAACCGTGTTTTGTCCGATGACTTCACACGCGTAGGCTTTGTACAGCAGGCGCATACTTAACAAAGTTGAACCGCGAAAATGAGCCTGTCCACGGCTCTTTTTTTGCATTTGAAACGATGTTGGCGCGGACGGCGGTTTGCGGAGAATTTACGGGCGGAATTTCCAACACGGCAAAAACCCGCTCTTTGTCTTTAACATTCTTTCTCTTGCGGCTGCTCCATGCGTAGCAAATTTTGGCTTTGGGGTGTCCGGTGAGAGCAAAAACCTCAACGTCTCCAACCCACACTGTTTTCTCACCGACAGTTTCATCAACCAATTGGGTGTGAAGATAACAGGCAGAGCACTTGTGCAAGTCCTCAATTGCCAATTTCAGCCGGTCTAGAAAATCCAATTTGCTTTTCACGGCGTTTAACTATACACATTTTATGCTGATGCGAAAGCAAAAACAGGTGATATTTTTGAAAGATTCTTTCATCTTTCCCGTATCCCTTTCGGAATGGGGGAATGCGCCCCAACCCAGGCAACGCACCGCGCCATATTTGCGTTTGGATAAATACGAATTATCTTTTTTATTATGACCGTGGATGTTTACCAGACGAACCAGGAAGGCACCTATTTGTTCTTGCGGTCGGGCGAGCCATTTTCTTCTGTGCCGCAACCGGTGCGTGATACGGTTGGATCGTTGCATTTTTTTAATACCGTGGAATTGGCGCCAGAAATGGTGGGCGCGAAACACTCCGAAATTCAAGCGGATCTCGAGAAACAAGGATACTCAATTCACGAAGCTAAATTCAAAATCACGGAGCACGAGTAAAATTTACGATTACCCAATCTGCGCTCTGCGTCGCCCGTCGGCAATGCGACCATCGGATACCCGCTTACTACTCGGTTATTCCCCGATGATTTTGACCAGCGCTCGCTTGCGCCGATGACCGTCGAATTCGCCGTAAAAAATCTGTTCCCAAGGGCCGAAGTCGAGCTTGCCCTTGGTGATGGCAACGACGACCTCACGGCCCATAATTTGCCGCTTCATATGCGCATCCGCATTATCCTCGCCAGTGCGGTTGTGCTGGTATTGTGAGGTCGGCTCGTGCGGCGCGAGTTTTTCCAGCCATACATCGTAGTCGTGCAGCAAGCCGTCTTCGGCATCATTTATGAACACCGATGCCGTAATATGCATGGCATTCACCAGACAGATGCCCTCCTTGACCCCACTTTTTTCGACCAATTCCTCAACCGTACTGGTGATATTGACGAATCCCCGGCGATTCGGGACTTCAAACCAAAGATGTTCAGTCAAAGATTTCATAAAATTGGTATGTCAGGATTTTGCTAATTCAGCAAGCCGAACCCTCACCGATATCTTCCGTAAACCAAAATTGGAGGTGGAGCCCATCCGTTTTGAACCCATTTTGCCATCTGGTGATCACGTTCATAACGTGGTTTCGCCGCTTTTCAATTCAAAGGGCAAAACGCATGGCCAATCGCTGCTGGAAGCGTGATGACGCTTGGAATTAGGTAGTGTCTTAATTTGAATTGGTAACGAAAATAACAGACGGTGATAAGGTCATCAGTATATTTGTTGACGCGGCGCTTCCCGTATCCAGTAGTGCTGTTGGGTTAAGGCTCTTTCCGGCATTTGATGGTAATGCAGAAGGGCTGGTCTGTTGTACTGAAACGTTATCCAAAATCTGAGATTTCTCTTGAAATAAAAACCACGTAATTCCCGCAAATACCAGAATCATAGTTGCTATTATCATTATTATCACATTCGCCCAAAAGCGTTCTTCTGGGGGAAGGGATGAAAACGTCCCGTTTCTCATAAAAATGTTCGGTAGTGCCCTAAATTGAAAGCAAACCCCTAAAAGAGCCAATGAAGCAAAGCCAAAACGAATAAAAAAACCAAACATCCAATGATGAGGTTTACTAGAGGTTTGCTTTCATCTTTAATTACCACGGCGTAAAATTACTTCTTTTTATGCGATTTGTCACGTTCATTTTCTATTGCATTGACGATGGCAACGTTCCCAGCCTGCTATCGTTGCCTTACCTGGGCGCAGTAAAGCCTGATGACGCGGTGTACGTTAACACGCGCAGCTTTGTTTTGTCCGACCACAACCCATATTATTGCCAGGGCAAAGCCACCAGCGGACCGGGCGGGCCGCATGTCGGCATGGATATGATCTGGCCTCTCGGTCTGATCCTGGAGGGGTTGACGAGCACGAACGACAAGGAGATCCGCGACTGCCTTGACACGCTGCAACGAACTCACGCAGGCAAGGGTTTCATGCATGAGTCCTTCCACAAGGACGACCCCAAAAAGTTCACGCGGGCCTGGTTTGCCTGGGCCAACACAATTTTTGGTGAATTCGTCCTTAAAGTTTATGCCGAACGCCGCCACTTGTTGGATTAACTGCAACCAGTGGCAGCTCGCTTGTACCTGGCGTTGACCAGTCAAAGCCCTTCCTGCCCGTCGCTCTTGCAACCCACGGCTCGATCGTGCCGGGGGATGTCGATGTAATCGTGGCGATGCGCCATTTCAAACCGGAGAGGTTCGGTCAGACTTTTTATCCGTCGTTCTCACTCAAATCGCCGCCACCACCAAATCACCGACTTCGCGCGTGCCATGGCCCATTTTTCCGGCGGCGAGCGACTTGATCTTCGTATTGATGATTTTCACGACGGCTTCTTCGATGGCCGCACCCGCTTTTGCCTCGCCCAGGAAGTCGAGCATCATGCCGGCGGCGTTGATGGCCGCAAGCGGGTTGATGACGTTCTGGCCGGTGTATTTTGGCGCGCTGCCACCCATCGGCTCGAACATGCTCGTGCCTTCGGGGTTGATGTTGCCACCGGCGGCGACGCCCAAACCGCCCTGGATCATCGCCGCGAGGTCGGTGATGATGTCGCCAAACATGTTATCCGTGACGATCACGTCGAACCATTCCGGGTTTTTCACGAACCACATCACCGTGGCATCCACGTGGGCGTAATCGCGTTTAACCGCCGGATATTTCGCGCCGAGTTCGTGGAACGCGCGTTCCCACAAATCGAATGCGAACGTGAGCACGTTGGTCTTGCCACAGAGCGTAAGCTGCGCGGTCTTGCCTGCTTTGACGTCCTCCGGCTTGAGGCCCTTCCACGGCTTGCCGCCGCGCCGTTTCTGCGCCAGGTCAAAGGCGAATTTCAGGCAGCGTTCCACCCCGCGCCGCGTGTTCACCGACTCCTGGATCGCGACCTCATGCGGCGTGCCCTTGAACACAAAACCGCCCGAGCCGGTGTAAAGGCCCTCGTTGTTTTCGCGCACGACGACAAAGTCAACGTGCTCCGGCCCCTTGTCCTTCAGCGGACAATCGGCGGCGCGGTAAAGTTTCACCGGGCGTAAATTGATGTATTGCTCCAGCTCGAAACGGAGACGCAACAGGATGCCCTTTTCAAGGATGCCTGGTTTGACCTGCGGATGGCCGACCGCACCTAGAAAAATCGCCTTGAACTTGCGCAACTCGTCCACCGCGCCCTCCGGCAGCGCTTCGCCCGTCTTCAGATATCGGTCACCGCCGAAATCGTAATGGTGCCAGTTGATCTTGAAACCGAATTTTTGGGCCGCAGCCTCGGACACCTTGAGGGCTTCGCGGGCAACTTCCGGCCCCGTGCCGTCGCCGCCGATGACTGCAATATCGTAACTTTTCATGAATTTTGTCTTCACCCCGAAAACTTTCGGGGCGGAAAGTATAAGCCTAATGTTTTCGAGCCAAGTCGCAACGGAAATGTACACAACGGTTTAATCCGCTTGCTTCAGATGCGTTTAGGTTTTTCAATCAAGGAACAATGTCCGCCAAATCAAAACGTCTGATTGCCATTCTGACTACCGGCGTTGTTCTGATTGGGACCGCACTTTTTTACCTGTTAATTTGTTTTGTCCACCCAGCGGGGCACGGCCCGGCCGGTCCTAATGTCTCACGTAATCTGTTTTCCAGCCCGTGGACAGGCCGGCCGGTTCTCCTGGTTGGCCTTGGGGACAGTGTCACTGCCGGATTCGGCGCACGAAGAGGATATTCCTATTTTGACCGTCTGGTCACAAACCCGTCCGATGAATTTGCCGACATGAACGGGATTTGTCTCGGTACGGTGATACCAAAACTGCAGTTCACGAATCTCGCCATTTCCGGCAGCACTTCATTGGAGCACGTGGAAAAGGAATTGCCCCGTCTGGCAACAGCCGGCTCCAATGTTGTTGGGATCATCGTCCTAACAACCGGCGGCAACGATCTCATTCACAATTACGGACGAACCCCGCCGCGTGAGCAGGCCATGTATGGAGCGAGTCTGGAACAAGCAAAGCCTTGGGTTGAGAATTTTGAGCGACGTCTCGATTTGATGATCGACGAAATCACGGCGCAATTTCCCGGTGGTTGTCAGATTTTTCTGGCGAATATTTATGACCCCACCGATGGTGCGGGCGATATCAAGCTCACCAGTCTTCCCGACTGGCCAGATGGCTTGAAAATCTTGAACGCCTATAATGAAACCATTCAGCATTGCGCCAATACATACCCTAATGTTCACTTGGTGAATTTACATGACGCATTTCTCGGGCATGGTATTCATTGCGCGCAATTCTGGACGAAACATTACGATTGGAAGGACCCGCACTATTGGTATTTCGTGAACCTCGAGGATCCGAATGAACGCGGCTATGATGTCATCCGCAGATTGTTTTTGACCGAAATGGCAACCCTTTCGAATCAACTAAAGTAATTCCGTAATTCCCCATGGTTTTGCCCTACAAAGTTGCCACGCTGCTGTACTGCTTCAACGAGCGCGATGAGGTGCTTTTGCTCGAGCGCGCGCAGGAACCGAACCGCGGCTTATGGAGTCCCTGTGGCGGGAAATTGAAAATGGACATCGGTGAATCGCCCTACGCCTGCGCCTGCCGCGAAGCACATGAGGAAACCGGCCTGTCGCTGCGCCCCGAAGACCTGCACCTGACCGGCCTCGTCAGCGAACATGGTTATCAGGGCCGGACGCATTGGCTGATGTTTTTGTTCGAGGTCAAGCCGCGCCTGAAAACATTGCCGCCCCATCATGCCGAAGGACATTTTCAATTTTTCGCCCGCGCCGCGCTCGAGGGTTTGAAGCTGCCGCAAACCGACCAGGAGCAAATCTGGCCCTGGTTCTGGAGGCATCGCGGCGGATTTTTCGCGGCGCACTGCCATTGCCATCCCGACGGGCGCAACGACTGGACGTTGGAGGAATCTATCTCAACCCCAAGTCCGAAATTGCATGGACGAACCCATCATTGATTTGCACAGCGATGATTATTTCATGCGCGAGGCATTGCGGCAGGCGGCCCGCGCCGATGAAGCCGGCGAGGTGCCGATCGGCGCGGTCATCGTCCGCGAGGGGCGGATCATCGCGCGGGCATGCAATCAGGTGGAACAGCTCAAAGACGCCACGGCGCACGCCGAAATGCTCGCGCTCACCCAGGCCGAGGAAACCATTGGCGACTGGCGGCTGACGGATTGCACGCTTTACGTGACCAAGGAGCCCTGCCCGATGTGCGCGGGCGCGATGGTGCATACCCGTTTGGCGCGCGTGGTGTTCGGCGCGAGCGATCCCAAAGGCGGCGCGGCCGGCGGAGCGATGAATCTGCTGCAATTCCCCACGCTGAACCACCGTTGCGAAATCACGGGCGGCATCCGGGAGGCGGATTGCCGTGGATTGTTGCAAAGTTTTTTCGCCCGGCAGCGGCTTTCGGAGCAGCCGGAAAAGAAAAACGGCAGCGCTGCTCCCGGCAGCTCCGGCCGCAACCTTTGATTTGATTCGTTCCGGAGCAACTCACCGCTTAAAACCAAACAAGGCACCCTGGCGGATGCCTTGCGGTTGTGTGAAACAGTAAAATTCAGATCGCGTTTACTGCG
>Ga0181536_10002602_pt1 | contig 20200 bp, 15 predicted proteins | sample PEATcosm2014_Bin_41_FD_121105 | JGI IMG/M metagenome (GOLD analysis project Ga0181536, IMG submission 121105) | Peatland microbial communities from MTU Mesocosm Facility, Houghton, MI, USA - PEATcosm2014_Bin17_60_metaG | ecosystem: Environmental > Terrestrial > Soil > Wetlands > Peat | place...
ATTGAAAACATTGGCGAAAGTCGCGGCTTGACTCCGGTTGTCGCACTCTGTCACTCTGAACCGCCAAGCGGTGATAGGGAGTTCGAATCCCCCTCTCTCCGCCATTTTCATTTTCGTGACTGAAAGTGACAATGGATGACGCGCGGTGATTTTCGCCAATGTTTCCAACGGTTTTTCCTACTTTGATTGGCTTCAACCCGATGACGGTAGGTGACATGGCAGGACGGTCGGCGACTAAAGTTTGTGAGTCTATTTGTGAGTCGCCAATCGAAGGCAATCCGCGAACGGTTGCCGCCAAGGGCAGTTGCGCCACGTCCGTATAGGTTTTCATCGTCAGCCGCATATCGCTGTGCCGTGCCAGTTCCATCGCTTCACGGGGTGAAACACCAGCGCGTTGCAGGCGGGTTATGTAGGTCGTCCGCAGCGCATGGAAGTCCACCACATGGCCGCGCTCATCCTTCAACGGAATTCCTGCCGTCTTAAAATCGGCACGGATCACTTTCATCGGCGGCACCCGTTCAGGAAACACCGAGTCTTCCGGCTTAAGTTTTCCGGCGACTTTCAATTTTTGCAATTCCACCACCAGTTCAGGATGCAACGGGCGGGGCTGTTCCTTGCGATTCTTGACGAAGGCAGCGGGCAGCATCCAATACGGATTGGCCGCATCGAAATGAAAATCGCCGCCATGCAAGGCGTTGATTTCACCACGCCGCAGACCCGTGTGCATTGCCAGCAGATAAAGCAGCTTGCGCGGCCCCGCCAGCAATCGCTTGGCCTCGTCATCATTCAAGGCCCGCCGCTGGATGCGTTGCTTGCCGCGCGTATCTACTTTGCTGATGATTTCAAACGGATTGGCCGCAACACGATTCTGCTTGCGAAGCCAGGTGAACAAGGCCGACAAGACGGCATGATACTCATTGATGGTTTTGGGAGCCTGCGTTTGTTCGGCGCGCCATCGTAAGAACGCATCCGCCGTCGCGTCGCGCAGACTGTGCCAGTGGCACTCCCGCATCAGCCGCCGCAACCGCTTGTCCACATGGCGGACGTGATCGGCGCAACGTCCCAATGCTTTCAAATCAGCGACGTAGCCGTCCACCAGCTTTGCCATCGGGTTTTCAAACGTCTCGCGTTGTGCCGCCGGAGCCATTAAACCAACCGACACCCGTTCTCGGTCGCGGATGTTTTCCCGCATTTTTTGCTCCGCAACCTGCCGGTCGAAAACGCCAAGGGAAATGTCCCGTGCCTTAACGTCGCCATCCAATTTCAGCCGCGCCCGCCAAATCCGGCTGGAAACCAGCTTGCCGTTGCGTTGCCGTTTGGGGCGATAAATGTAAGCAATCATATTTTTCCTTTCAATTAACTCGGTTGACTCAACTTTTGAAAATACGCTTTGACCTGACTTTCGAGCATTCCCACGGCGCGGCCTATTCGCCGCAACGGTGGTAGCTCGCCACTCTCTGCTCTCCGTCTTACCGTCCGCTTGCAAACACCGAAAATCCCCTCCAATTCTGGGAACCGTATCAAACGGTCATTAAATTGATGCTCCGTTGGCATAGAATCAATCCTTCCATTTCCAAGTTTTCAGTTCTTTGTCCCACTCCACCCCGTTTTGCATCCGCTTCCGGTAAAGCTCGGCTCGTTTGCCGCCCTTCAACATCGCCGCCATTGCCGCCGCCAGCAGGTATTGTAAATCCTGTTGCCGATACCTTTCGATGATGGCGTTCTTTTCTTTTTGATACCGGACTTTCCGGTTCCCCTTGTCTTTGGGGTCTTTCTCCGCAAATTCCTCGGCTGCCCGCATTTCCTCATCGGTTTGCGGCTCATCCTCCTTTGACGCTGGCAGCAGGCGATAACTTTGCTCAAGGGGAGTCTCATTCGGATCGTCCACAAAACCCACCCGCCGTTTCAGTTCCTCCGCCCAGGCTTTGCATTCGCTCACGGAAACCACAATGAAAGGCCGCTCCTTGGCTTTGCGTGTTGCGCCGAACAACGTGGTTTCGTCGTGGGTGACGTAAAAGAAAAAGGCAGTCAATTTGCCTTCCCGGATGCGTTTATGGACGCCCGCGCGGGAAACCGGCACGAACATGATGACGCCGTTGGTCGAAAGCCCCACGTCCCCTTTGTAATACTCGCCGAGGGCTTCAAACCATGCACCGCATTCCTTGAATGTTCCCTCCCGCCGATAGGCGCGGGTGCCGGGCGTTGGCTCGCCCACAATCCTGCGCAGTTCTTGCGGCACCTCGATGAACGGAAATTGAATGAACGGCATATATTCGAGTGTGCCACATTAAATGCAACTGTCAACCTAAAAGTGCAAGAGTGTTTTTGAAAATCCCGCCATCGGCTTGGATGCCATCTTGCGTCTAGCCTGCGGTTGAAAAATCTCCGGCTGGAAATCCCGACGCGCCTTCCTAACCAGCCCCGTCCCCGACTCGACGAGCACTGTCCAGGTGGAGCCACAAAAAGAAAAACCCGCGCGAAGCGCCTCGTTTTATTTTGGACAACCTTGACAGGCGCAGTCGAGTCATACAATGGACAAAACGAGGCGCGCCGGAGTCAATCCTTGCGGATGCAAACAGGATACTTTTTTGGCCGCGAATTTTAAGAAGTCCGTCAGTGATAAATTTGGAGTTTTTGCTCTTATTTGACAACTGAATGCTCGTCAAAACTGCACACCAATCTTAAACCAAATGTAATTGCCGTTAAGCGTGTTCTCCGACGAGATTTGCGGCAGCCAGGTGACATTGGCGGCAAAAGACCACTTGGAAAACTGCATCAGATACGAAACCACCGGGCCGACGCCGGCGGTCTCCTGCTCAAAGCTGCCCAGCCGTCCGCCGCTGTCGCCGGTGGTTTGCTGCAAATAAAAGCCGGACGCGCCAACTCCGACAAAGCCTTTGCCCAGCGGCAGGTGTTGCGCCACCGTCCCGTCAATGTGAAACACGTCGCCGCTTTGATAGCCGGTCGTGGTGTTCTCGGTGTTGATGTCATAGCCGATGTAGGTGGTGGCCTCGAAGCCGTTTTTATTTCCAAGATAGCTGACCATCAGGCCCGGCTCGAACGTCCAGTAATTCAACCCTTGATTCGCAAGCTGGTTCTTGTCGTAACTGCCGGACGGCGCATAGATGCCCCCGAAAAAATCTATATGCAAGTCGTTGCTGATGGCGCTCCAACTGATTGCCACCGGCCAGAATTCGATGTCACCCAAGCCATCTGCGTTGCCGGTCCGGCTCACCGAATGTCCACCGACTTGCACCTGTGCGGTGACGCTGTTCCAAACGAACGGAATGGCCACGCCGGGGGCATAGTAGCCACCGAGGATTTTGAGCGGCGTGACCCAGAATGCGCCGAACGAATCGGCGTAGGCCGTCGCGCTCACATTCGCGGCGATCTGTCCGGCGATCGGGATTTGGCGGCTGGCATTTGCGCTGCCGTCGTAATAGACGAAGTAGTTGAAGGTGCCAATGCTCGGCTCGCCCGGCAGCACGTCTATAAAGGACGCAAACGAGCCGGGCGCGTAGTGACCCGCGCCTCCTTCTTCAGCGCGGACGGCAGTCGTTGCGAGCGCCATTGCGCCAGCGAGCGCGGCAGCGAGGAGGTTTTGTTTGCGTGTGGTTTTCATGCTCAATCTTCTCCCCTGAAGCTCGTGAGATTGGCTGACGGCGGGTTGGGATATTTCTTGACCGACTCCTGATACTCCCGCACCACCTTATACACCGGGTCCGTCATGAAAATTGTGATGCCGCCGATATTCAAATCCTCGTGCGGGTCCATCTCGATGTTATAGACCTTCGGGAAATAGATCTGGTCGAAGCTTTCATACGCGCCGCCGAGCATTTGCTGGCCGGTGCCGGTCAGGTGCATGTCCTTGAAATAGTAGCGCCATTGTTTCCAGCGCGCGGCCACCAAGTCCGGGCCGATGAAGGTGAGCAGCGATTCGCGCGCGCCCTTCTCGCTCCTGCCGTAAAGCACCGCCGTCTGGTCCACGCCGTCAATCGGGCGGTCCGCCGGCAGCTTGGAACCGAGGATGGCCGCAAAGGTCGGCAGGAAATCCATTTCCGAAAACATGGCGTAGGAGGAACTGCCCGGCGCGATGTGCCCCGGCCAGCGGACAAAGCAGAAGGTGCGGATAGCCCCTTCGGTCGCCTCGCCCAGTTCGCCGCGGTAGGGTCCGGCGTTGCCCATGTCGGGGGATCCCAGATTGCCGAGTTCGCGGAGAATCCAGCCGCTCGGCCCGTTGTCGGAGCAGAAAACCAAAATGGTGTTGGTGTCAATGTTGAGCTCCTTGAGCGTGTCGAGCACCTGGCCGACGTGGTAGTCGCCTTCCATCATCTTGTCGCCATAATTTCCGATGCGCGATTTACCGGCGAACTCCTTGGACGGATAATTTGGCGCGTGCCCCATCGAGAACGGCAGGTAACAGAAAAACGGTTTGCCCGCCGCCACCTGACGTTTCATGAAATCAATCGCGTGGTCGGTCAGGTCGTTGTCAATTTCCGCGCGCACCTCGGGCGTGAAGGGTTTCACGCGTTGCACCGGCTCGCCCGCCTTCTGCGATTCAATCCATGGACCCTTTTCGATGAGGACGCTTTCGGGAACGTCGAAGGAGTGGGTCATCGCGATTAGCGAGGGTGTCAGGCAGTCGCTCCACGAGGTGTCCGGCGGGATGCCATAAAACTCATCGAAGCCGTGCGCCGTCGGCGTGGCTTGCGGACCACCGCCAAGATGCCACTTGCCGAAGATGCCCGTCGCATAGCCTGCGTCCTTGAACAATTCTCCCAACGTGTAGGCTTTCCCCGGAAGTTGAAAGGGACTGCCCGGCGCGGAGAGCAGCGACAACCCGTTGCGGATGGAGTATTGCCCCGTCAACAGCGCCGCGCGTGACGGCGTGCAGGTAGGCTCCACGAGGTATTGAGTGAAGCGCATTCCCTCGGCGGCAAGCTGGTCACAGCGCGGTGTCGGGCAGCCGCGCAACTCGCCGCCGCCGTAAGGACCCAGATCGCCGTAGCCGACGTTATCGGCGAGAATGAAGACGACATTGGGTTTCTGGTTTTGCGCCTGGACAGCGGTTGCGGTGAACGCCACCGCACCAACAAGCGCGGCGGCAAGCAGATTTTGATGTTGTTTCGTTTTCATGCGTTGCAATTTTAAGGGGTCAATTCACTTGCTTGGATTTAGCAGTTCGAGCGGTTGCTGGCAATGTTGTTTGAAATAAAAGGCTGCTGAAGCCTTGATTTTTTCCGAGACACCATCCCCTAAGCTCTGGCTTGAGGAAAAATCCACGGCAAAACCGGGGCAGCAAATAGCGACAAAAAGCGGCAACGAACTTGTCGCAATATGACGCCTTTTGTCGCTGGTAATTTGCCGCTAGTTGTCGCCTTTTGCCGCCCGCAGTGATGCACACAGTAGTTGCGCCGGAAGGAACCGGCTCAAAATCCGTCAGACATCTTCCCTTAGCACAGCTTGAGGCCACGACCGCAACCGCAAATGTTGCGCGAAATTTGCGCAACTGTTGCGTAAAAAGTTCAACGCAATTAAACGCCATTCAACACGGTTCAACATCAGCCGTTCATGCCGCTGAAATCGTCCAGCCAAGTCACACCCAGGACATACGCAAGGGAGCGGCGAAAAATGGAAATTAGTAAAGGCACGCGTTACCCCGTAGTTTCACACGGTTTTTACGCCTTGCCAAAATCTCGCCGAATGTTGCGCGAAATGCTTCGTTTGTGCTAACCGTCCGTTGACACCCTGTTGCCAACCGTGTTGCTTCGGATGTTGCCTCGCGTGATTACCACCTTGTTGCGAACCCGGTGCTAACCGTGTTGCTAACCGAAAAAAACTTGCTTCTGTGGTGGCGTTACTGGTTTGTCGGGGCGGCGTCCGAACCTTTGCGGCTGCGTGCGGCTGGCGAACGTCGCTAGCCTGCTCATTGGGCGCTCTGGCTGCCGCGCCGGGCAGCGTGGCGATGCTGGCACATCGCCGGATTGCTTTCCGGGCGGCGTTAGCTCGCTGGCGGTTTCGGTTTCAGGCTGGCCTCGAATTCTTCCCGTTCGCTTGAAGTCATCATTTTTACGTTGGCGATGTGCGGTCCGCGTGAACGGTATGGCGAGCTTTCGGTTTGTGGCGATGGGACATCGCTTGTGATGGCCGTTGCCGGCGGCGTGGCCGGCGCGGGTTTTGCGGCCACGGCTGGCGCACTTTGCGGCGTAGCCGGGAGATTTGCGGCTGGCGCGGTTTTCGCCCGTTTCCGTCGCTTGCGCGATTTTCCGCCTTCCAGGACAATGCGGCCGTATTCGGCCACACGCGCCCGGCTGGTCTTGATGCCATGTTGTTCTAGCAATTCAGCAATGGCAGCGTAGGACGCATTCTTGCCGCGCAATTCCACAATGGAATCATGGAACGGCTTCAAATTGTTGAATGGAATGCGACTTGGATCGGGTTGATATTCCCGAATTGCTTTGCGCAGCGATTCAAGATCGAGCGTCGGTATGGTTGGTGTGTTCATAATTTTTGGATGTCATAGTTAAAACTGACGGCGAGAAATCCGACGAGTTGCTTGTAAGATGTTGCATTGGCTGTTGCGCGGCTGTTGCGCGGCTGTATTGCGAGTTGTCTCGTAAGTTTTCGGTGCGGACATTGCGCGTCCAAATTCGGCGCAAGGCAAGTTGTCTTGCGAGTCGTCTTGACGGACGTTCAGCGGCATTGCGGTTGCCACTGTCCGGCCATTGCCGGGACGTTGCGCGGACATGACGCGAGATATTTCGCCGGATTTCTTGCCGGACGTTTCGCGCCCATCGCGCGACCGTCTCGCGGGACTCCGCGCAGTTTTCGGCGAGCTATTGGCGAGCCGTAAAAACCTTGTCGAGACAAGGGGTAAGGCTTCCACCCTATCAAAGCGGTAGCACAAAACCGTGCGACTGCACCGTGACTTGAAAATGGTTCCATCGGTTTTGACACGCTTCGTGTTCATGGCTGTGCAAATTGACGGTGCAATTTGCCTGGTGAAATTAACCGTGCTGGCGTTTTCGTTTTTGCGAGCGTGCCGGGCGCAGTCTGATTGCCGGGAATGAAATATGATCATGGTCAGTCCATTGTTTCGTTGTCGCAATTCCGTGCCGGGTCAACATCGGTGATGACGATTGGCGGTGGTGGTTGGATCGGCGGTCGCATCGTAAAAATGATGCCAGGAATGATTGTGGCGGCGTTCCTCTGTAGCCGTTTCCGTCGCAGGCCGCCGCTCAATATCCAACTGATGGCCAGCAGCGCCAGCCAGACAAGCACCAGGTAAAGATAAACGCCGTAGTCCTCAATCAAGGTGTCCAGAGCATTGAAGATGGGATTCAGCAATTCAGCGGGATTCAAGTTCATGGTTCGTCCTCCGTTTCATTTCCTCGGTGTCACGTCCAAATCGCAGCCGTGACGGTTGCCAGCCTCGCCAGCACGTTTTTCCAAAGCGGCGATCTTCCGAATGCGGCCAGTTCAAATCCCCGGCCTGCGAGCGCGTAAAATTCGATTGTGACGCACTCATGTGCTATGTGGGGTTAAAATTCATGGTGAGATGCTCATTCGGAAAATCACTCCGCCGTCTTGACGATGGCGAGGATTGCCGCCTTGAGTGGGGCCGGAAGTTTTTCCCAAGCGATGACTACTTGGGACAGTTCGGGGCTTGACGCGACTGGAATTTGTGAGTCTATTTGTGCGTCGTCGTGCGGATTTCCGTTATTATTGGCGGGATTTTGTGGGGTTCGAATCCCCCTCTCTCCGCCATTCTGACTTTTCGTGACTCATGGTGACAAGCTGTGAGTCACGATGACTTTCGCCAATGTTTTCAACGCTGTTTTCAGTTTTGATCTCCCTGATTTTCGTGACAGTCGGTGACACCGTTTGACCTGACTTGCCTAATGCGATTGCTTGGGGGGCGTATCCGGGGCAAGCAATCGCGGTGCGCCGCGCGGCGCCAGAGCGCAGAAGCAAACAAACTTGGCCAGTGACGCGCGATAGCACGGCGAGCGAGAAAGGTTCAGACGGTCATCCGACGAAGCCAGCAACACCACCCTAAAAGCTGTCTTCGTTCTTTCGCAGGAACGAGCGCGTTGAGAAATTCAACGGGCAACCGTCTCGTCACACGCCGCCTCTCAACTTCCGATTCAGTAGTCAAAGTCGCATAGTTTTTACTGCTTTGGCGGAAGCTGCCCACGCGAAAGTTTGACACGATACTGCGGCCAGAGGGCTTTAATTTTTCCACGCAAATCTTTCGGGAACAAATCCTCAAATTTGGCGTCCAACACATCGGCCAGCACAAAAAGCTCCAAGTCGGGAACACGGCGTTCCCCGTTTTCCAGTCGGGAAAGAGAACCTTGACTGGTATCCCAACCTGCCAGTTGCAGTTTCGCCGTAAGCTGATTCTGATTCCAGCCTTTCCGTTCACGGAGTTTGCGAACTTGAGGCCCAATCACATTCAACGGTATGGCTGACACTTTTTTGATGCTGGGAGCGTATCAGCGGGCAAATTTGGCTTTTCGCCTTTACTGCATATTTGTCGTTGCGTTCTTTTCTTTTTTTAGAAATCTTCCCGTAGCCGACGCGCCAGAACCGCGCATACTTTTTTTGTTTTTGTGAAAGCAATAATTGTGGCGGGAAAAGTTGCGAAAATAATCTTTGTAATTTCAGGCGATAGGCGAAAATAAAAAATGTTAGGCTTGCGGGTTTTCTTTGGATTCGGGGAAAGCCGGAGCAAAAAAGAAAATGAAAAAAGTCAGAATAATTGTTTTAGTGGTGGGCATGGTTTTATCGGCTCATTTGCTCCACGCACAAACGTTTACAGTCGGCAGCCTTAATAGCGACGCTACGCCGCTTCAATCGGTAACGCCCGATTCCATTGTTCAGATAGCGGCAGAGTCACAAGGTTTGACACAAGTAGCACCGGCAGACCTGCCAATTATCGGCGGAACCTATTGGTGGGTGATGCCAGGTGGATTCGCTGTTCCGGCACCATATATGCCGCTGGATTCAAGCGTCGTCTATCAGGTTGCCGATGGACAATTTCTTGTGGATGATACCGGCGGACAGGTGGTCGTGAACACACGACAATTCGGGTCACAAGCGCAAGCCACAAGCAGCACAATTGCTTCCGCGCTGGCGGCGCAGGCGGACGCGGTCGTAAATCTGATTACGCAGATTCAGACAAGGGCGGCAAACCAGCAAACGCGAATGATGGCGCGTGCGATGGGCATGGATATTCCCTCGCCGGGTGACGGTGGGGATTCTGGCGATGGCGGCGATTATTCGCCAATGTTCGGCAGTTCTTACACGATTGACACAAATGCTCTCTGGCTCGAAATCACAAATGTTTCCGGCGGGCTGGCGTATTTGAATCTGCATAATGCAACGAACCAAGTTTATGCGATTTGGAGCACAACGAATTTACTGACAAGCTGGAACGTGGAAACAGAACTTTGGCCGACGGGAAGTCAAACGAACATATTTCCTTTCAGTGTGCCGGAATTGAACCGGGGCATTTTGTTTTTTCGAGCGGAAGATTGGACGGGCGTTGACAGTAACGGTGACGGCATCCCGGACTGGTGGATTTGGATGTATTTCCACACGCTGGATTTGACGGCGACAAATTTGGACAGTCAGGGCAACACGCTGGGCTATGATTACACCAATCATCTTGACCCAAATGTGATTAGTTTTTTAATCACCGTGACCAACAATTACGTCAACACGGCCTATCCAACCTTGCCATTGGACATCTCTAGCGGCGTGCCGAGCTATGAAGCTATTTTAGTCAACGATACCAATATGGCGGACGCTGTATGGCAGTCCTACACAGGCTCAAATGTGGTTGCGACGCTCGGCGCAGATGGCAGTTACAACGTGTCGGTGGGACTGCGGGGCTGGCCGACTAACGCGACAGTGACATGGCAAAGCGTGACACTCGTTAAAGACACCGTCGCACCACTATTGACACTGGCCAGTCCAACAAGTGGGGTGATTTCCAATTCGCCCGCAGCACTGGCGGGGTATGCGAACGAAGCGTTAGGCGGGCTGGCTTTTGATGTCAGCAATGCCACGGGAATTTTCACCAACCAGCAAGGCTTTTTGACGGGGCAGTTCTACGATACGAATCTTTTGGCATTCACCACAAATTGGTTTCAATGCTCCGCTTATTTGAGCGATGGAACAAATCTGATAACACTTCACGGCACGGATTGGGCTGGCAACACTGCCAGCGTTAGTTTCACGTTCGTTTATTTCAACACCAATCCGCCCGCTCTAACGGTTGTCTGGCCGCAGCCGGATTTGGCAATCAGCGGCAGCAGTTTCACCGTGCAAGCCCAAGTGGACAGCACGGCGACAAAAATCACGGCATCCATTGTGGATTCAAGTGGCGACACAAATACGGTTCAAGGCTTGGTGGAAAAGAATGGCTCGGCTTGGATTCAAAATGTGCCACTGAACGCTGGAACAAATTTTGTCACGATCACAGCGACCGGCGCGAATGGCAGCATGAGCATCACCAATTTCAACGTCATCAAGAATGACGTTGGGCTGGTGATTTATCCTTTGAAATCCTACCAGTTGAATCAATCCTCCGTGAGCGTGTTTGGGGAAATCGGCGATCCAAGCCTTTGCGTTTGGGTCAATGGCGTTCAAGCGACTGTCAACGACGATGGCACTTGGGAAGCCGACAGCGTGCCGGTCAGTCCCGTTGGCACGGCCAGTTTGAGCGTGCAAGTCTATGTCGGCGATCCCGTGCTGGTCGCCTCACAGAACTATTTTCAGCCGCAGCCGGTAACGGTCGGCATGATGAGCTATTCCGGCAGACATGAATTGGATTTTTACGGCAATGGCACGGAAACAATCAACTGGTCATACGATACCGGCGGAAATTATTACAATGATGATTATGGCAATGCCGAGATTTCAACCAATGAAAATGGAGTGGCCCACATTGATTTCGGCTGGCTCTCGTTCCCATTTGACATGCCGTGGGAATACGCCGCTGTGACCACGCCACAATTTTACGGCCCTTGGGAATATTCATACGGAAATTACACACAAACAAGAGTCATGGTTGAGCCAAGCGGCCAAGCCATGTCAGGAACGACCAACCTTTATCTGGTTCTTGCAAATGCAAAAGAATTTTCGACCTATGAGATGGAGTATGGGCCAGAGAATTATATTTATGGATGGGACTATTTTCACTTGCTGAAGGGCATTGGCAGTTATTTCGAAGTTTTGGGTTTGGTTTATTCGGGTGACACACCTCTACCGCCGGAATGGCTGCAAATTCGAGGACAGACTTTAATCAACTCTGGAATTACAAACGATGATGGTTCGGTTTCGGGCATGACGATTGTGGCGGCTCCGGCGGGCGTAAATTGGGATGTCACGCCAGCAGCTACGCAGGTTTATCAAAATCAGGCTTACACTTTCAATGTGCAGGCTTTTGATGTTACGCCGCGAATGCTGGTGGATAATAACCGCGATGGCAATGTGGACAGCCTCACAACGCCAAACAGTCCTTATCACTTTTGGGTCAATGATGCTTCGGAAAGCGGGGACATCTCGACCGCCGCCAATGCCGTGCCGGGTTCAAGTTCACCGAATTATGCCAGCAGTCAGGTCAACGGGCGGTCTGACTTGGTGAATTTCTTCCCCGTTGCGTTGTGTTTGAGCAACACCATGCAACTGCTGCCGCCGACCAACGGCTGGGAATATCACCTGTCGCAAGCGGACAGCGCCGTGAAGTTTGTTTATACGACTCTGACGCAAGGCAACGCTTTTGATTATCTGACTGACGCGACAAACAGCAGCGGCTACGGTGTCAACACGAATGAGGCGGCGTATGCAGCGGATACCATTCAAATCTCGCCGTCCGGCGCCACGGGAACCATTTTGGATACGAACTGGCTGGCGATGGTTCAGAACAACGGCGGCAACGGAGTCGTTTTAATGGAAGGCTGCAAAACCAGCACTGCGCCGCTGATGTTGGAACTGTGGCATAAAGACCAAAACGGCGTTGACCAGAAAATGGGCGGCGTGCCGCTGTATTTGAGCATCGGCGGTGTTGAACAGATGTATCGCTGGGTCAATCTGCGCCATGTGGTCGGCCAAAGTGAAACGCGGGCGACGGATGTGAGCCAGCCGGCCAACAATCCCGATTCGCTGTCCGACGGCAAACAGTTTGTCTTTGTTCACGGTTACAACGTGAACGAACAATCGGCACGAGGCTGGAGCGCCGAAATGTTCAAGCGGCTTTACCAAGCCCGCTCGAAGGCGAAATTTTATGCTGTGGATTGGAACGGCAGCCAATCGCAGGGTGATTATGTCTCTGGAGAAACAGCCAATTATCAAACCAACGCGGTGAACGCCTTTCTAACCGCGCCATATCTTGCGACTTTCATAAATGGCTTGAGCGGCTCGACCATTTTGGCAGGTCACAGTTTGGGGAACATGGTTTGTTTGAGCGCCATCAGCGACAGCGGCGCTGTGCCAAGCCAATACTTCATGATTGATGCCGCTGTGCCGATGGAAGCGATTGATGGCACCGTGCCCATAAATAACGACATGGTTACTACGAGTGTGGGCGGCGGTAACTGGCTGGCTTACAATAATAGGCTATGGGCGAGCGAATGGTATAACCTTTGGCCGAACACTGATGCCCGCAGCACCTTGACTTGGAGCAACCGGCTGGCGAATCTTGGCAGCGTGGATATTTACAATTTTTACTCCAGCGGCGAGGACGTGTTGCGGGATTATCCCGGCAATCCGCCGAGCAGTCTCTTTACATTGTTCGGCGGAGAGCTTGTGGGGTGGATTTTTGATGAAGATTTGGGAATGTATGCTTGGGCGTGGCAGGAAAAAGATAAAGGCTTGATGTCCGGCAACTCGATTTTGAGCAGCAACCACGGCGGCTGGAGATTTAATGCTGCTGCGCTCAACCCTAATAGTTATACCGCCTACACTGTGGACATGGCCAACGGCATACCGGCCTCGCAATTACAGACGAACGCTTTCTTTGATTTCGGCTGGCATACATTCGGGAGCAATTACCCAGATTATGATTATCTCCAGGTGCCGGATTCCAGCGGCAGTAGTTATGCGGCGGCAAACAGGAATAGAATTCTGTCAGATGCAATTCCAGCATTGACGCTGCCGATTGGGGCGAATGACGTGACAAATCTCGATGTTCGGGTTAGTGATCAAAGGAATTTTGATATGCAGGCCAATTATGAAAATAGTTGGCCAATAATCACAGGCGATGAAAAATTCAACTGGCATCATTCTGACATTTGCAATGTAGCCTATCCCTACACCTACAAAGCATTCAATGCAATAGTTAGCGACGGAAACTTAAAATAATTATGAAAACCTTCACATATCTAATCCTAACATTCTTAATTGGTGGTTGCGCCTTTGCGCAACCGGAAATCACTGGTGCAAAATGGAACGTGACAGTAAAAGTTACTGATGAAAATGGCCAACCAGTGCCGGGCGCGCAAGTGTCCATTGGTTATCATGCCAAGCGAAAGTTTGGCCAGTCAGAAGCGGAATACCGGCTAAATCCAGCTCAATTAGAAGGGCAAACTGACACCAATGGTATTTTTAGTGCGTCACATACAGATACTTCGTGGACAATTAGAATCGGTGTCCAAAAAGCAGGTTATTATTCAAGCGACATTAGTCATCAGTTGTATATGCCGGGACAAGTTGGTGAGCAGGCAGTGGAAGCAAGTCGAAATGCAGCATTAACTTTAGTCTTAAAAAGAATCGGCGATCCTATTCCGATGTATGCAGTGCAGGCCCATGCAATCTTACAACAAGAAGATAAACCGATGGGCTTTGATTTAGAGGCTGGCGATTGGGTAACGCCATATGGCAAAGGATTTCACACGGATATGATTTTCACCCTTCTTCACCGCCAAATCATCAATCAACGTGAATATGACTGCACTTTGACCGTAACCTTTCCCGACAAAGGCGATGGAGTCGCCGTCGCGCCGTCAGAAACTATTACCGGCAGCGAATTCAAAACCTCGCGCACTGCCGCCGAGAATGGCTATCAGCCGGAGTTGGATTTGCATTACAGCAACACCAACCAGCCGCCTTCGGTCTTTGGCTATTTCATTCGTGTCCGCACGGAGCTAAATCCAGATGGGACAATCAAAAGCGCACTCTACGGAAAAATTGCTGGCAATTTCAGATTTTATGCCGGAACAATCAAGCCAACCTCTGGAATGGGTTTCACCTATTATCTTAATCCAACGCCAAACGACCGAAATCTTGAATTCAACCCCAAGACGAATTTAATTCGAGATTTGAAATTTGATGAGCAAGTCAAAACGCCGTAAGCGGCTTTACCAGTCCCGTTCGCACGCCATGTTCACCGGCGTTGACTGGCAGGGAGACGATGGACAAATTCCCATTATCGGCATAACTCCCGATTACTACGTGAACGTCATTCACGCTTTCGACACGGCGCTGTATTTTTCGATGGCGATGCGCGATCTGCCGGGCGGCAAATACATTGCGGCACACAGTTTGGGAAACATGGTCGTTTCCACCGCCATTGCGGACTGGAGCCAGGTTTCAAGCGAGAGCTTTCAGTATAAAGCCTACTTCATGATTGATGCGGCGGTGGCGATGGAGGCTTATGACACCAGCTTCGGCAACAACCAGCAGCTTGTGCCGCCACAATATTGGCCGAACTATCATACCAATCTTTGGGCGAGCGAATGGTTCAACTTGTTCGCGAACGACAGCCGCACCAACCTGACCTGGCAAAACCGTTTTGGAAACATCCCCAACGCCTATAATTATTATTCCTCGACCGAAGATGTTTTGAAGGATGCCGACGGCCAGATGCACAATATCTATGCCCAACCATTTGCCTGGGTAAATCAGGAAATGAACAAGGGGACTTGGCCACTGCCGCTTTCCCTCATCGTCAACAATGAAGCCGGCTGGGGATTCAACATTGATTACAGCACCTATTCAGTGGCTCAAGCCAATCAGATTCCAAGCTCGCAGTTGCAGACCAATTCATTCTTTGAAAGCTTCGACGACTCAACTTTATACGACCCGAACGCCGGAAGCGCAGAAGCGGCCAAGGCCAGCGTGCGTGAAAAAGTTTTGTCGGATGGAATCCCGGCATTGTCGAATCCAGCGGGCGGAAATTTTCTTGGAATCAATTTTGGAGTTCCAAATGCAGATAGAAATATGAACGGCTACAAAGGACTCAACATAAATGGTCTGTGGCCGCGTTCAGGTGATGATTGGGAACACAGCGACATCGTGAACATCGCCTATCCTTTTAGCCGTGCCGTGTTCAATCAAATCGTAACTGATGGAGGTCTCCGATGAAAATTATGAAAATCATATCAATCAATGCTGCCCTGCTTTTGTTGTTCAGCTTCAATCTACGTGCCAATGAAGGGCGAGTGACAATCCACGTTGTCGGCGAGGACGGGCTTCCCATCGCCACCGCCAAAGCCAACATTCAATTTGCGGTTGCCATGCCCGGAGGCGGATTAGGAAATGAAAAAGTTGTCAACATCGAGGGTCTGACCGACACGAACGGAATATGTGTTTTGACTGGCAACGGTGACGATGCTTACGTAGGCGCAGCAGTTTTGAAAGATGGTTACTACGGCGCAGGTGGCTACCGAATAGAATTTACGAACAGCCTACTTGGGCGCTGGCAGCCATGGAATCCGACCATTGAAGTTGTCCTGCAAAAGAGAGGTGTCCAAGTGCCGATGTATACGCGTCGGGTGGATGAAATCAAAATCCCCGTCGAGGGCAAGCCTGTCGGCTTTGATTTAATGGCTGGCGATTGGGTTGCGCCATACGGCAAAGGCGAGACGGCGGACTTTCTTTTTCAGTTGGAGCGGAAGCCGGAACCGGCAGTGCCGGCTCGCGAAATCCCACCTTATGACGTGACGTTGACCGTCAATTTTCCCAATGCCGGCGACGGAATCCAATCCATCTTCGTGCCGACACGCGGCGGACATAGCGGTTTGCGATTGCCACGGCAAGCGCCAGCAGATGGATACGAATCCGTATTAATTAAACGCGAATCCAAAGAACGCGGCCAAAAGGCATATTCAGATTATCGAGACGACCAAAATTATTTTTTCCGCGTGCGGACGAAGAAAGACGCGCAAGGGAACATTATCAGCGCCTTATACGGCAAGATTTATGGCGATTTTAATCATGCTGCGGCTGGTGGCAAACTCGCTTTCACTTACTACCTGAATCCCGAACCCAACTCGCGGAACATGGAATTTGATCCCAGCCGGAACTTGTTCAAAAAGCTGCCGTCATTGGAGCGCGTCAACGAGCCGTAATTATTGCCAATCAACGGAAATTTTCGATTTTACGCTGGCACCATCGCTCCTACTGCCGGAATGGGATTTGATTATTACCTGAATCCAACGCCGAACGACCGGAATGTTGAATTTAGTCCGCAAAAAAATCTAGTCAAAGACTTGAAACCACTTGAGGAAGTCAAAGAACCCTGAAGATGACGTTTAAGCTGCCAGATATAAATCCGGTGCCAGTTGGTTGGAAAAGTGAATTATCAAAACCAAGCAATCCGCTTACAGCCAGGCGTACCTCCCAGAAAAATTTGATTGCCGATTTGTTGTGCTCGGATTCCAATTCCGGCATGAAGACAATTTTGGCAATCAGCACGGTTTTGACCTTGACGGCTTTTGGAGCTTTGGCTGGCCTGACCAACAATGCCACTCCTGTAAAAATCAGTGCCGCAGATGCCGATAAACATTACGATGAGGAAATGATTGTGACTGGAAAAATCGCCCAGGTCACCACTCATCCAACAATTGTATTTCTCAACTTGGACAAGCCGTACCCAGACTCACCTTTTACCGCCGTCATCCAATCGCAATACACGAATGAATTTGGCGACGTGAGTTTACTCAATGGCAAATCAGTGGAAGTTCAAGGCAAGGTGAAAAAATATCACGACAAACCGGAAATCGCCCTGGAGAGCACGAATCAATTGAAAGTGGCTGACCAAACCAACAATGCCACTCCTGTAAAAATCAGTGCCGCAGATGCCGATAAACATTACGACGAGGAAATAATTGTGACCGGAAAAATCGCCCAGGTCACCGTTCATCCAACAATTGTATTTCTCAACTTTGACAAGCCGTACCCAGACTCACCCTTTACCGCCGTCATCCAATCGGAGTACACGAATGAATTTGGTGACGTGAGTTTACTCAATGGTAAATCGGTGGAGGTTCATGGCCAGGTGAAAAAATATCACGAAAAACCGGAAATCGCCTTGAAAAGCACGAATCAATTGAGAGTGGTAAGAGAATCGGTACCACACAATATTGGGACTAATTTACAAGCCGTTTTAGTTAATGCCAAAGAAACTCTTAAACGACTTGATGAGCAGTCGGATTTTATCTTGACGGTGCTTGCGGCAGAAGCTGATGACAGGGGTGCTTACGAAAAGCTAATTGAATGGTCCGAAAATCCCGATTTTAAATTCCGAGATCAAGCTTTTAAAGCAGTGGAGGAGGTTCAAATCAGTCATGTCACTTCTGTTTTCAATGACAGGCCTTATATGAAGTTCGACTGGATTGATGGAGATAATCATGATTCTTGGAACATGAATCAGATCGAGGCGCGTTGGCAGGCCGTGAGCCCAGAACTCGCGCGGGCATATTTAGAATTTGTCTGGGGAGCTACGAATATAAACAAAGAGCAAAAACTTGCTTTCGTTCATTCCGTATTAACGAATAGCCGGAACAGCCTACAAGCTGCTGACAGAGCGGCTCATTTACTTTCAGAAGAATTAAAGGCGAAATACAATCCACCATTTATCTATGACGACATAGAAAATAAATGGCAGGAATATTTGAAAACGAATCATGTTGCCGCAATTTCGACCAACAAAGTAACACGCACTCCTTAATGAGTCATGCGATTACTGCCCTTCCGATGCGTGGCTGTGGTCGGCAAGCTCGTGGAAACGCCACGCCGAATCTGCTTTCGCTTCGTCGGTGGCACGCGCAGCCCTTCCGCGCGTCTCAATCGTTGAATATGCCGTTTGCCGACACGCCACCCCTCCTGGCGTAATAATGCCGCGATCCTCCGATACCCGTAACGTGGATGTTTTAGCGACAGTTCATGTAATCGCTTCCTTAACTGTTGTTCTGCAGTGGTCGGTGGCCGACCTCGATAAACGTAAGTGGACTGGGCCAGTCGCAGAAGCCGACAGGCGACCCGTTGGGAGCACAGTCCCGCCGCCACCACTTGTTGTGCCGCTGCCCGGCGATGCGCCGGGCTCACAACTTTTTTTCGCATACCGCCTCCAATCCCCGGTTCTTTAGCAGCGATTCGGCCAGCATCTTCTTTAACTCGCTGTTTGATGAAACGCCTTGTAAATTGGCCTTTTGCGGACTCGGTTGAGATTGTTCGAATCCCTCTCTCCGCCAGTTTGAAATTTCAGATTTTTCGCCGCAAGCGGCGAGATTGGTCTTGCGTGCAAAATTGAATTCGGCCAATAGATTCCACGGTTTTTTGAACTCCACCGCCAACGATTTATCCGCCACATGAAAGTTCGAACCGATTTTTTTGAGGGAATCCCGATTCTTTTCGTGATTTCCTTCGGCGAGCAAAAACGTGGCGTCTTTAGCCTCTAAAATGGCAGTTTCTAGCGCCAGCCATGCCAGCATTGAATGCATGGCAGCACGATGTTCATCCTTACAGCTTCAAGGTGTTGGTTCAGTGTGATGGAAGGGGAGGCCTGCTTGATAGAGCTTCAGTTGTGAGCGAATGACATCGGCCAGTGCGGGGTTGGACGGGGGCGCGGCCAGTTGCAGAGCGCGCTGCGCGGTTTCCACCGCTTCGGGAAATCGCCCGGCCTCAGCATAAGCGGCGGCGAGCGTGCGAAGAATGATCGGGTTCTCTCCCCCGGCAAGCTGATTGGCCTGTTGGGCCAGTGCCACGGCTTGGGGACCATTGCGCAGCGACGCCTGCGGAGCCGTCGCCAACACCCAGGCCAGGGTATTCTGTGCTTCCACGTAGTCGGGTTTGATTTGCAGCGCCTTTTGGTAATGGGTGATCGCCTCGGCCACGTTGCCCTTTTGGAGCAGGGCGTTGCTGAGGTTGACGTGAGCTTTCGCATAATCGGGTTTGATTTGCAGGGCCTTTTGATAATGGGCGATCGCTTCGGCCACGTTGCCCTTCTGGCAAAGAGCGTTGCCGAGGTTATTGTAGGCTTCCGCGTAGTCAGGTTTGATTTGCAGCGCCTTTTGGTAATGGGCGATCGCTTCGTCCACACTTCCCTTTTTAATCAGAGCATTGCCGAGGTTGTAATGGGCTTCCGCGAAGTCGGGTTTGATTTGCAGCGCCATTTGGTAATGAGCGATCGCTTCGTCCACATTGCCCTTTTGGAGCAGAGCATCGCCGAGGTTGTTGTGGGCTTCCGCGTAGTCGGATTTGATTTGCAGCGCCTCTTGGTAATGAACAATCGCTTCGGCCACGCTGCCCTTTTTATTCAGAGCGTTGCCGAGGTTGTAATGGGCTTCCGGGTAGTCGGGTTTGATTTGCAGCGCCTTTTGGAAATGGGCGATCGCTTCGTCCACGCTGCCCTTTTTGAGCAGAGCGTCGCCGAGGTTGTTTTGGGCTTCCGCGCGGTCAGGTTTGATTTGCAGCGCTTTTTGGAAATGGACGATCGCTTCGTCCACGCTGCCCTTTTTAATCAGGGCGTTGCCGAGGTTGTAATAGGCTTCAGCGTCGTCGGGTTTGATTTGCAACGCCTTTTGGTAATGCATAATCGCTTCGTCCACGCTGCCCTTTTGGAGCAGCGCGTTGCCGAGGTTGTTGTGGGCGTCTGCGTCGTCGGGTTTGATTTGCAGCGCCTTTTGGTAATGCACCATCGCTTCGGCCACGCTGCCTATTTTGAGCAGCGCGTTGCCGAGGTTGTTGTGAGCTTCCGCGCTGTCGGGTTTGATTTGCAACGCCTTTTGATAATAGACAATCGCTTCGTTCACATCGCCCATTTTGAGCAACGCGTTGCCGAGGTCGGTGTGGCCAATGAAGTTGTCAGATGTGCAGGCAAGCGTGTGCGTCCACAGCGATTCACTATTCCGCCAATATGAAGTCTGCACCCGCGCGCAGAAAATCAAAGCCACGAGCATGACCGTGGCAC